>Ga0182027_10001711_pt1 | contig 36211 bp, 36 predicted proteins | sample 712E1DmetaG_FD_121300 | JGI IMG/M metagenome (GOLD analysis project Ga0182027, IMG submission 121300) | Permafrost microbial communities from Stordalen Mire, Sweden - 712E1D metaG (Illumina Assembly) | ecosystem: Environmental > Terrestrial > Soil > Wetlands > Permafrost | place: Sweden...
ATTATTATCGTGCTTAATATTAAGCATAACTATTAATGCTCAAAATGAACCATTCAAAAACTCTTCCTTATCACTTGATCAGAGAGTAAATGACCTGGTATCAAGAATGTCCTTGGATGAAAAAATTTCACAAATGATGAATAAGGCTGAAACAATTCCAAGACTGGGCATTCCTTATTACAATTGGTGGAATGAGGGTTTGCACGGAGTTGCCCGTACCGGAGTAGCGACAGTTTTCCCGCAAGCAATCGGAATGGCCGCGACTTTTAACGATAGTCTTCTTTTCAAAGTAGCTACAGTTATTTCGGATGAGTTTAGAGCAAAATATAATATCTACATGAAGAACAGAAAAAATACCGGTTTTATAGGATTAACTATCTGGTCTCCGAATATTAATATATTCCGGGATCCGCGTTGGGGAAGAGGTCAGGAAACTTACGGTGAAGATCCATACCTTACTTCAAGAATGGGAGTTGCTTTTGTAAAAGGACTACAGGGAAACGACCCATTTTATTTAAAGACTGTTTCAACTCCAAAGCATTATGCAGTACATAGCGGACCGGAACCATTGCGTCATAAATTTGATATTGATGTAAGCGAGCGCGATTTATTAGATACTTATACACCTGCATTTGAAGCGTGTATTAAAGAAGGAAAAGCTTTTTCAATTATGTCTGCATATAACAGCTTTAGAGGAACTCCGGCAAGCGCAAGTAATTTGCTTCTTAGAGAATTATTAAGAGATAAATGGGGATTCAAAGGTTATGTAGTTTCTGATTGCGATGCAGTTGGCGATATTTACAACGGTCATAAATTTACATCATCATTAACAGAAGCGGCGGCATTGGCGGTTAAAGCCGGATGTGATCTTAACTGCGGTGATACATACGGACATTTGAAAGAAGCAGTTGAAAAAGGATACCTGACCGAAAAAGATATTGATAAGTCGGTAAAAAGATTAATGGAAGCGCGGTTTCGGCTTGGTATGTTCGATCCTGAAAATATTGTTCCTTATAACAAAATCGCCCCGGATATAAACGACTCACCCGAACACAGAAAACTTTCTATTACGGCCGCACAGCAGACAATAGTATTATTAAAGAATGAGAACAATCTTTTACCGTTGAAAAAAAATATAAAATCTATTGCTGTGATTGGCCCGAACGCAAATAATCCTGAAGTAATGTATGGGAACTATAATGGAACTCCTTCCAAATATGTTACACCTTTGGAAGGGATAAAAAATGCGGTTTCAAAATCGACAATGGTTTATTATGCCATCGGTGATAATTATGTGGAAGGTCAGACTACTCCGGATATTATTCCTTACGAGAATTTAATATCGGGAAATGATCATGGATTAAAAGGTGAATATTATCCAAACATGGAATTGTCTGGAAATCCGACTGCTACAAGGCTTGATTCTACAATTAATTTTAACTGGGATAATAAAATACCTGCGGAAGGATTTACAAGCGAAAATTATTCTGTCAGGTGGACTGGACAATTAATAGTCCCTAAAACCGGTAAGTATCAGTTAGCTATAACCGGTGACGACGGATATAGATTTTATTGGGACGACAGTCTGGTAATGAATGAATGGAAAGATCAATCGCCATCAACCAGTCTATATAATGCCCAATTGATTGAAGGAAGCAGACATAATGTAAAAATAGAATATTATCAGAATGGAGGCGGGGCAACTATACAATTTGGCTGGTATTTGTATGGAAAAGATCCTAAAGAAAAAGCACTTGAAATTGCCAAAAAATCGGATGTTATAATTTATTGCGGCGGAATTTCACCCGCACTTGAAGGTGAAGAAATGAATGTTCCGTATGAAGGATTTAGCGGAGGTGACCGGACTTCCATAAACCTGCCGGTTATTCAGGAAAAATTGCTCAAAGAATTAAAGGCAATCGGCAAGCCTATTGTATTTGTAATGATGAATGGAAGTGCGCTGGCAATAAATTGGGAGAATAAAAATGTACCTGCTATACTTGAAGCCTGGTATCCCGGTCAGGAAGGTGGAACCGCAATCGCTAATGTTCTATTTGGGGATTACAATCCGGCGGGAAGATTACCTGTTACTTTTTATAAATCTTTAGATCAGCTTCCCCCGTTTGAAAATTATAATATGAAAGGACGGACTTACAGATATTTTGACAAGGAACCATTATATCCGTTTGGTTATGGATTAAGTTATACATCTTTTATATACAGTGGTATTAACGTTCAAACTAATGCGAGACCGGGTGATTCAATAAGAGTAAAAGTTAAAGTTAAAAATGACGGTAAGATGGAAGGAGATGAAGTCGCGCAGATTTATATAAAACATATCGATTCCTCTGTTCCTGTTCCGATTATCGCGATTGAAGGATTTAAAAGAATTCATCTGAAGCAAGGGGAAGAAAAAGAAATTGAATTTAAGCTGACACCTGCGAATCTATCGGTAATCAGTAACGACAATAAAAGGGTTGTGGTCTCTGGTGAAATAGAAATCTTTATTGGTGGCAGCCAGCCGGGTAAGGAACTGATTGCAAAGAAAAAAGTTGTTGAAGCAAAAATTGTACTCAGCGGTAAAGAATATATAATTGAGTAATTACCTATTAGATCTACCATAATGGTTTACGCAAAGAAAAAATCCTCCCCTTTTTTATAAAGGGGAGGTCTGCTTTAGCAGGGAGGGGTTCTTCAATCCGACTGACTTACAAATCTTTTCATCTGAGCGAATTCACCCAGCATGTCTACAATCATGTTTTGACCTTTCACCTTTGACCTTACTTCTGATATTTTGCGCTTTCGATAGACAGAAAGATCTAAAATTCCACTTCCAACTCTCCAAAACTATTAGAAAAATAAGAACGCATTATGTAATACACTTAAGTATCCAATAAAGGTACTTACCTTTATGCAGTAATTCCGTAACATGGTCATAACTATTATGAATTGATTGTTGAGAATGATCTGTTACCATTCTGCAAAAGTCAGTATGTATACCAATGCAGATAGACGGTTGTATCGTGCCTCGATATGTTCCTCGTTTAACTCGGAACTACTCGGCAACCTTTTCCTTACCTTCGGTGGTTGAGTGATCGCAGTTAGGCGATTGTATCGAAGTCACCTCCCCCCCGAAATACTTTTTTTGCCAGGTGCGGTAGTGTGTTATTTTCTCCATTAATTAAGGCTTCTTTCTTTTTCCCACTCCAGCCTTGAATTTGTTTTTCTCGGAAGAAAGCTTCATCTATTCGGGAATATTCCTCAAAATAAACAAGCTTAACAGGAAGCCTCTTTTTAGTATAGTTAGCGCCAAGTGAGTTGCTATGTTCCCCTAGTCTTCGCTCTAAATCTTTTGTGCTGCTGGTATAATAAGTACCGTCCGAACATTTAAGTATGTACATAAAGCCAACACTCATAAATTATCTCCTTTCCATGGTGGCTGAGTAGCCACCGATAGGTGGCGTATCGAAGCCCGCGCCTCGATACGTTCCTCGCTTCGCTCGGAACACTCGGCAACCTTTTCCTTTTTATCCGGTGGCTGAGTGATCGCCGTTAGGCGATTGTATCGAAGCCCAGGTAGCCGAGTAGTTGCCATATATTCATTTTTCAAATCAATTATTCAACAAATCTAAAAGCTTAATATCATATTTTGGTTTTTGTCTTTGATTTACATTTTATCCTATCATCAAGCTTTTCTTTACGGCTTATAATCTTTTTCCCGTCTGAATTGTAATGAGGGATGCTTTTTTCTTTGCAAAGTTTTTTTAGATGATTCGGTGATATTTGCAGATAATCACAAGCTTCATCGAAAGTTAAAAAAGGGTTTAGAATCTGAATCAGCAAAGAGTTAATCTCAATGATTTTTGCAATGAATTCAGGATGTTTGATTAGCTGATCTAATGCTTTTGAATTCATAACTTCCTCCCGTAATAATGGCTAATATAATTAGCCGTTTGTTAATGGTTTTTGATATTAATTAACACACACATCGTAAGACTCTGAAAACAAGATATTTATTTTTAGTGACAGGATTAAAAAGGTATGTAAAAAATTGCGATAGAATTCCTACTGATTGTTATATTATCATAACTGATGGATTAAACTTACATATTAGTCTTTCAAAAAGCAAGTAAAATGTTAAAAAGTGAAAGGTCAAAAGTAAAAGTAAAAGAATTTATATTTAATTGACTTGAGATGTAAAAAAAAGTCCCCCCGCCAAAACGGGAGGACATTTTGCGTTAATCATGTTGATTAATTTGATATCAACGAATATGACTTTGAATATTTGATAACCTGATCATCCGCTGATTTCATTGCTACAGCCAGATAAATAAATTTCTGGTTGTAAGCAGCAATTTCAACCGCGTCATCAAGATCTAAATCAATTTCAAAATTGTATACCTGGTTAAATGCGAAATTAGCAACTTCTTTTGAAACCGATATAACCTTGAAATATGGATCACTTGCAGATTTGGGATCTGAATGACAAATAACAGCATTGATTGAAAGATTTACAGCTTCAGTAGGAATTTCAGTAATAGTATTCAATGCGAGTGCTTTCGTAGTTGTGCATCAATAATTGCACTGACATATTAAATTCTTATTCTTAAATTTGCCTCGTGGATTTATACAACTTAAATTCAAATTATGAGAGGATATAATGGAAAAATTATTATCAGATTGGCAGGTACTTTCAGAAAATTTCAATCTCGATGAATTTCTTATTAGTCAAGCAGCTGAAAGATTGGGATATGATAACACACCGGAAGAATGGATGTGCTTTTTTCTTAGTGAATTATGTGATCATGTTTTACAGCCATTACGTGAGATTGTTGGAGTTCCAATTATAATTATTTCGGGTTATCGCTCACTTGAAGCTAATGCGGCAATTTGCGGAAGTCATAATTCTCAACATATGGAAGGAAAAGCTGCTGATTTTATAATTCCTGGTATGGATTTAGTAAATGTTTTTAATATTATTTTTAAAAATCTGCCCTATGATCAGCTTATTTATGAATTCGGTAAGTGGATTCATGTTTCATACGATGTCGAAGAGAATAGAAAACAGGCAATGATTTCAAATAAGGTTGCAGGAAAGACAGTGTATGAAAGGGTTACGAAGGAGCTGAAAAAGTCGTGAAGAGTAACAAGTGACGAGAAAATTGTTGTCACTCGTCACTATTTTAACAATCATTCATCAGCAATTAATAAAGATTTATGAATGCTCCTGTATTAACGCCAATTCTTTTTCAACGGCTCTAGTAATTTCTTCACTTTCGGGTGTTACTTTACTTCTAAAGCGCGCGACTATATTCCCTTTTTTATCAATGAGAAACTTTTCGAAGTTCCATTTAACATCACCTTGTTCAGTGACATCATTCTTGATAAGCCTGGCATAAAGAGGAGATCTTTCATCACCAAGTACTTTAATTTTATCAAATAATTTAAATGTCACATTAAAATTTGAACTGCAGAATTTCTCGATCTCTTCATTAGTACCGGGTTCCTGTCCGCCGAAATCATTACACGGGAAAGCAAGGATTTCAAATCCTTTGTCTTTGTATTTTTCATATAAAACTTCGAGACCTTTGTACTGAGGGGTATAACCGCATTTACTCGCTACATTTACAATTAGTAAAACTTTCCCTTTGTAATGAGAAAGTTTAACATCTTTTCCACTCATATCTTTTACTTTAATATCATCGATGTTATTGGTCATTTTACTTCCTTTCGCGGATGTTATTTCCGGTGAATTTGCTTTAATACTGACAAATAGTAAAACTGATAACAAATATAATAACTTGGTTCTCATCTTAATTCCCTTTCAATCTTAATGCTGATAAAACGATTATTTTAAATGGATAGTTCACGAAAGAAAATACCGGGTATGGAATCAGACCGGGTATTGGTAATTTATATTGGGAACTCTATATGATCAATGCATTTAATCATACTTGCAATGAGCAGATTAGAAAGTTCATAAATAAATGAATAAAGGCAAGTACCTTTTTTGGGTACTGCCAATGACATGAAATTATGGATAACAAATTATGTTGCAAGCACTGGCTTTTATAGAACCCCTCACCGCCGGAAACCGGCGGAGCTCCCCTTTATGATAAAGGGGAGCATTTTTTTAATTTAATGTTGATGATATTTAAGGTCACTGAATTAATGCATAAAGGCAAGTGCCTTTTTTGACCACTTAAGTTGACAGAATTGCCTACTTAAAGGCAAATTTAACCTTGACCTTATCCTAAACCTTTTACTACTCTGCCATCAAGCAGGCAATGGAAGCTGTGTTAACAATATCATCAACACTGCATCCGCGGCTTAAATCGAAGAATGGCTTTTTTAATCCTTGATTAACCGGACCAATTGCCTCGGCTTTACCAAGACGCTGTGCGATTTTGTAACCGATATTACCTGCATTTAAATCAGGAAATATTAAAACATTCGCCCGTCCTGCAACTTTACTCCCCGGCGCTTTCTTTTTACCAATACTGTCAATAATTGCCGCGTCAAATTGAAGTTCGCCGTCAACAATTAAATCAGAACGTTTTTCCTGAATTAGTTTTGTAGCTTCACGGACTTTATCAACCAGTTCATGTTCCGCGCTTCCTTTTGTAGAAAATGATAGCATCGCGATATAAGGCACTTCTCCTAATAATTTTTTATGGTTGTCTGCAGTACAAATTGCGATATCGGCAAGCTGTTTTGCATCCGGATTAGGATTAACGGCGCAGTCGGCAAAAGTATAAACTATATCGGGGAAAACCATTAGGAAAAAGCTTGATAGAATTGACATCCCTTCTCCTAATCCGACACAAAAAATTCCCGAACGGGTAATATCGGCAGTTGTCGCGATTGATCCTGCAACACTTCCATGAGCCATTCCTTCGCGTACCATCATCCCCGCAAAGAAAATATCGCGCCTAACGGTTTCTCTTGCTTGTTCGATTGTAACGCCTTTATGCTTTCTTTGATTGTAAAAAATATTAGCAAAATCGCTTAGTTTATCCGACTTATCGATATCGATGATTCTTATTCCCTGAAGATCAATTCCAGATTTAGAAGCGTCACTTCTGATTTTATCATCATTTCCAAGGGTTATTATTGATGCAATTTTTTCTTTTGTAAGTATTTCGGCAGCTCTTAATACGCGTTCGTCATGTGATTCGGGAAGAATTATAGTTTTTTTTCTTTGAGCGGCTTTCGACCTAATCTGAGTAAGTAATTCATTTTCGGGCATGATTAATTCCAATATTTATTAAAAAATTCATATAACAAATATATGTAATTCCCATTACCCGCCAAGGATGGTATGTTGAAGGCGAGGTCAAGGACAAGGTTATGGTCTTAGAATAAAATTGAATTTTAATGTAGAATTAGGAATATTGAATAAGGAATTAAAAATTTTGAGCTGATAGATATGTTAACCGAAAAACAAATTCGTAATTTCAGAACAACTTCTTTAATTACAATTTCATTCTGCATTTTTGTTTATCTGTCCTATATTTTCGCGAATATACTTGCAATGCTTGCTGTTTCAATTTTAGTATCTATGATTTTCAATCCTATAGTTGATTTTTTTGAAAGAAAAGGCCTTTCAAGAGGAATTTCTGTTTTGATTGTATTTGTTTCTATCGGATCTTTTATATTCAGCGCTATTTCATATTTGCTGCCTAAAATTTCATTACAATTAAATAATTTAACAATAAGACTTACCCAGGAAAATTTACAGTTATTTATTCATAAAATTGATGAATCGGTTAAAGTGGTTTTCCCGTTTTTAAACAATCTCAATATATTTGAAAAACTTTCAAGCGCAGTTCAAAATATTATGTTAGGATGGCTGAATAATTTTACAAATATCGCATACAGCATAGCATCTATAGCGGCAGTGCTTTTAATTGTTCCATTTATTACTTTTTTTCTTTTAAAGGACAATAAAAGGATAATAACAGGGATTATTAATATAATGCCTAATAAATATTTTGAAGTTTCATATTCGGTAATCAGAAAAATTTCAATTCGGCTGGGCAGCTTTGCAAGAGGATGGATTTTTGATGCATTTATGGTTGGACTGATGAGCTGGATAGGCTTAGTGATATTAGGTATTGATAATGCGGCTTCTATCGGTTTTATAGCCGGCATAGGTCATTTAATTCCATATTTTGGCCCGATATTAGGGGGCATACCTGCAATAATTATTTCTGTAATTCAATTCGGCAATTTCTCGATGCTTCCAAAGATATTTTTAATGTTCTGCTGCATTTACCTTATCGATAACGGATTTATTCAGCCAAATGTATTTTCAAAAAGTACAGACATTCATCCATTAATGATTATCTTTTTGATTTTAATAGGCAGTCAGGCAATCGGAATCCTTGGAATGCTATTAGCAGTACCCGCGGCAACTGTAATTAAAACTGCCGCAAGAGAAATATATTTGGGTTATAAGAACTATAAAATAATCCGCGTATAAATGATTGACCTTCAAAAGTTTCATTCAAGTGCAATTCTTCTTCAATTGAATCTATAAAAAACTTTGAATAGCTTGTAATTATAAATAGGGATTTAAAATGAAAATTACTTTTATTGGAGCGGCACAAACGGTAACCGGTTCGATGCATCTTATTGAAGCTAACAATAAAAAGTTTCTTTTGGATTGCGGACTTTATCAGGGTAGACGTAAAGAAGCATTCGAAATAAATAGAAATTTCGATTTATTTAATCCTTCTGAAATTGATTTTGTAATTCTATCACACGCACACATTGATCATGCAGGTAATTTACCTTCATTAGTAAAAAAAGGATTTACAGGAAAAATTTATTCAACATTTGCAACACGTGATCTTTCTGCTGTTATGCTTCAGGACAGCGCACATATTCAGGAAAGGGATGTTGAATTTGTAAACAAAAAAAGGATAAAGAATAATAAAAATCCCTTTGAACCTCTTTATTTAACGGAAGATGCGGTAAAAACATTAAGTCAATTTATTGGTATTGGCTATCATAAAGAATACGAAATCTGCGATGGGATTAAGCTCACCTTCTTCGATGCAGGACATATACTTGGCTCGGCAATTGTGTATGTCACAATAAATGAAAATGGGAAAAATAGTAAACTTGGATTTTCCGGAGACCTTGGCCGTCCTAATCTTCCCATACTAAATGATCCTGAAAAAATTCCTGATGTGGATTATTTTATTTGTGAAAGTACTTACGGCGGGCATCTGCACGAAAACCCGTTGAATTCTGAAGAATCATTAGTAAAAGTTATCAATAAAGCAATCCTAAAAAAATCCAAAGTAATTATTCCTGCATTTAGTGTCGGCAGAACTCAGGAAATAGTTTTCGGACTACATCGTATATTTGAAGAGAATAAGGCTGAAAGAATTCCTGTTTATGTCGACAGTCCTCTCGCAGTTAACGCAACTAATGTTTTTCGGATTCATCCTGAATGCTTTGACACTGATACGCTGGAATTTATTCATAAAAATGAAGATCCTTTTGGTTTTAACCGGTTGACTTATATTACTGATGTAAATGAATCAAAAAAATTGAATACTACTCCGGGGCCTTATATAATTGTGTCAAGTTCAGGTATGTGTGAAGCAGGCCGTATTTTGCATCATCTTGCAAACAATATTGAAAACCCCGATAACATCATTTTAATGGTTGGCTATTCGGCAGAAAATACCTTGGGAAGAAAGTTAATTGACGGTGCAAAAAGGGTGAATATTTTAGGCAGCAGTTATGCAGTAAATTCTGAAGTTATCGTGTTGGAATCATTCAGCGCCCATGCCGATGAAAAAGAACTTCTTGAATACTGTTCTAAATTCGATAAGAGAAAATTAAATAAAATATTCCTCGTTCACGGAGAAAAAGATCAGCAGGATATTTTTAAGAAAAACCTTAATCAAGCCGGTTTCCAGGATGTTATTATTCCAAGCAAAGGTTACTCCTTTAGTATTTAGACAGAAGGAAATTATTATAATATGGATAGAATCAAAATAGAGAAATTCTTTTGAAGCGAAATTACCTTTTCATTCTGCTTTTCATGTTTTTATTTTCCAAATTGTCTGCTCAATCGAGTAAAGACAGTCTTAGTTTTTCATCAAAGTCATTTGGTGATAAGCTTTTTACTAATGATTTTGATAAACAATTAAATACATATAATTTCAATACACTATTTAAAAGTTACTGGAAGGTAGATGATTTTTTCATAGGTCTAAATGAAAACTATAATTCAACTATTGTAAAATCGTCGACGCTAAATGAAACAGATGAACAATATCTTTGGGCAATTGCTCAATACAATTTGAACGATTTTTTGAAAGTCGGGCTGCATCTTAATAATAATCTTTATTTCGACGACCGCGATATTGCGATAAATCACGCTTCAGCTAATTCCGCATCGTTATTCCTGAAATTTGTTCCAATAAAGAATATTGAAATTACTCCCTTTGGCGGATTATCCCAAAACAGTCAAATCGGAGAAACAAATAGCGGTTTTATTTATGGTTCCGAAGTTAATATTGATAAAAGTAATCTTGGGGACTTGGAATTATCTTCAATGATGAAATATCAAAATGAAGATATTTCTCCGCGTAAAAATACAATTCGGCTTTTCAATGTCGATGTGAAAAGTTCTTTTGAAGATAATCTTAATAATTTAATAAACGGTTCCTATTCAGAACAAAGAAAGGATTTTTATTTTTCAGCTGATCCTGTGACAGCGATGGAATTTAATATTAATAATAATCTTCAAAGTAGGACAGAAACAAGTTATTTCCTTCAGGATAAAATTCTATATGTACCCGCAAATTCTCCTTTATCGATGAATTTATCTGGCAGGATTTCCTGGCGGGATATTGACAGAACTACAAGATATATTTCACTTGACAACATTGCCAATACTCCTTATGATACTTACATTCAGGAATTTAAAATTGATTTCACTTCTGCTGCCGACTATGTAACAGATCAATTAAAATTATCTTTTCGATTTTCTTATTCTGAAAGAAATGAAACACATCAGGTTAAGAGATCACCCGGAACAAGCGATATTTTATATAATCAAAGAGAAACTCTTGAAGAAGAAAACAATAATAATTCGCAGCTAGCAAATATTTCTTTGCTCGGTATTTTTAATATCAGCGGAAGCGATAAGCTTACGCTCAGCATTTTTCATCGTAAACTGCGATACGATACACCCAGCGAATTGAATTTTGACGATAGGGATGAACTATTGTCGATTGGTCGAATTATGTATGAAAAAGAATTTAACCGTTTTTTTAAGATATTTCTAAATTTAGAAGGCAATCTTAATAGAATAGTTTATATTTTTTCAGAACGCAGCGCTAATAATAATACTACACGGTTATTGAAATATTCATCGGGAGGAATTTTTTCATCGGGTGATTTTATAACTTCAAATTCCGCCGAAGTATCAGCTAATTATACAGTATTCGATTATGAAGATCTAAATCCGAATTTTCAGAGTTATTCATTCCGTCAGTTAGTAATCCGAGATTCAACCTGTTACAAATTTTCAAAAACATTTGAAATGCTTTTATCCGGATATTTAAAATTTTCCGAACAGGGAGAATTTAAATGGTCAAGTTTTTCTGGCAATCCGATCCGCTCTCTTGATGAAAAACTTGTTGAATCCAAATTCATTTACGATTATTATGGTTTAGACTTTGGTATTGGAGTCCGATATTTTGAAACTACAGTCTATACAATAACAAATGGAGTCGAAAAGACAAAATCATCTGATTATACGAGTGTGGGACCAACAACTGAAATCACTTACGGTTTTTCAGATAAGATTAATCTTAAAATTTATGGCTGGTACGAATTCATATCAAATGGAACCGACCTTCACCGTGAAATAGCTAATTTAGATTTAAAGCTGAGTTATAGATTCTAAAATATTTTTATTTTGTGAGAATTTATCTTGCACGATTGAATGAGTAATTATATTTTTGGAATCATTGCATATCAGTTTTGCGGAGAAATATTGCCGGAACAGATTTTTGAAAAAGTTGTTCATAGTGATCCAGAAATTCTTCCTGAACTTGAAGAATTCATAATAGGCATTGCTGAAAAATATAACTTAGATAAAAATAAATTTAATAATCTGGTGCTGTCTTTTTCTGAAGCTGTTTCAAACAGTATTGTACATGGCAATAAATCAGATAAGAATAAAAAAATTTTTATTAAAGTTAAAGTCGATAGCGAAAAAATGACAATAACCATTAAAGATCAAGGGAACGGATTCGAATTGAACTCAGTACCTGACCCGACTAAACCTGAAAACATATTAAAAGACAGCGGAAGAGGAATTCACATAATGAAATCTTTTGTTGATAACCTCCACTACAATTTCACTTCCACAGGCACCGAAGTTATTTTAGAAATCAATCTTAAGTAATAATCAGAACTTTTAACAATTCCAGACTGTTTTTATTCTATTTACAGGGAGATAATTTATATTTAGTTTTTATTAAACTCCTCGATGCAAGTATTCTATTACTATCGGCAAGGAAGCTGAAAAATAACCCCGCTTACCGGGCCGCCTAAGGCGGATTAAACCTATAAGCTCTAAACGGAGAAATAATGTCAAGGAATAAAATAGCATTAATTGGAGGAGGTCAAATTGGCGGGGTACTAGCTCAACTAATTGCACAAAACAGATTGGGAGATGTAATTCTCTTCGATATTGTTGAGGATTTACCTCAAGGTAAAACTCTTGATATTGCAGAAGCGTCTCGGATTGATCTTTTTGACGTATCGGTAAAAGGAACAAACGATTACAAAGATATTTCTGATTCTGATCTAATCATAATTACTGCCGGATTACCCCGAAAACCAGGTATGAGCAGGGATGATCTTCTTGTAACAAATGCTAAAATTATTAAAAATGTTGCTGAAAATGTTAAAAAGTATTCGCCTGATTCAATTGTAATAGTTATTTCAAATCCACTTGATGCTATGGTAACTTTATTTCAAAAAACTTCCTGTATGCCTGTAAATCGCGTAATGGGACAAGCCGGAGTTTTAGACTCTTCCCGCTTTTCAACATTTATAGCCTGGGAACTCGGGGTTTCCGTTAAAGATGTAAATGCAATGGTGCTTGGCGGACATGGAGATACAATGGTTCCAATAACCCGTTATGCCAATGTATGTGGAATTCCGGTTATGGAATTACTTGAAAGAAAATATAATGATAAGAATAAAGCTATGGAAGTCATGGAAGCTATGGTAAATAGAACTAAATTAGCAGGTGGCGAAGTTGTTAAATTACTTAAAACAGGTTCTGCGTTTTATTCCCCAGCTTCATCTGCATTCGCAATGGCTCAGGCAGTTCTGTATGACGAAAAAAGAATTCTTCCAACATGCGCATTTTTAAGAGGCGAATTTGGGGTTGACGGATTTTATGTTGGAATACCTGCCGTACTAGGTGCTAATGGCGTTGAAAAAATAATTGAATTTACTCTTAATGAAGAAGAAAAACATGCCTTTGACAGTTCTATTCATGCGGTAAAAGAATTGGTTTCGGATATTGAGAGATTAGGTTTATAGAATATCTTTTTAAAGTTTAGTAAATAAAAAATCCCGCATTTGCGGGATTTTTTATTTACAAAAACCAGTCGGATAATAAGAATTATGCCTTAGCTTCATAAACACTTATGAAACGTCTGTCATTTTTCTTCCTTTCAAATTTAACGAAGCCGTCAATCGTTGAAAATAAAGAATGATCTCCTGCTTTCATGACGTTTGTTCCAGGATGAAAATTAGTGCCTTTCTGTCTTACCAGAATAGATCCGGCTGTTACTTTTTCGCCGCCGTATGCTTTAACACCAAGAAATTGCGGATTGCTGTCACGACCGTTTCTAGATGAACCTTGACCTTTTTTATGTGCCATAATAAAATCCTCCGTTACTAAACTATAGAAGTAACTTCAATTCTTGTTAATAATTGCCTGTGTCCGTTCTTACGTCTATAAGAAATTCTTCTTTTCTTTTTGAACACAATTACTTTTTCATCTTTAAGATGCTCTAAAACTTTTACTTGGACCTTAGCACCCTCTACGGTTGGTGATCCAATTTTTGTAGATTTATCATCTCCTAGAAGAAGAACATTATCAAATGTTACTTCTGAGTTAGGTTCTGCTTTCAAATGTGGGACATAATACTTTTCGTTTTCAACCACTTTGAATTGTTGTCCAGCTATATCAACAACAGCGAACATTATTTCCTCCAAACGCTCAATTTTTGAGCCATAAATATATACAATGACCGGTTATGTGTCAATAAAATGATGATCATAATTTTAAGAGTAGCGATAATTCTGGAAACCTATAATTTGCGATAAAATGAAGCATTTAAAGTTTATTTCTTCAGCCGAAATGAAAATTCACTGCCTTTACTTTGTTCACTGAAAACTTCAATCCTGGAATCATGCGCTTCTATGATATGTTTTACAATCGCTAATCCGAGTCCGGTTCCGCCCAATTCTCTCGACCTATCCTTATCTGCCCTGTAAAATCTTTCAAATATTCTGTCTATATCTTTAGCTGCAATTCCGATTCCTGTATCCTTGATAAAAAGTTTTCCCCATTTGTTTTCTTCAACTAATCCTATTTCAATTTTACCTGTTTCAGTATATTTAATTGCATTAGTGGCTAAGTTAGTCATGACTTGTTTTAATCTTTGTTTATCACCAAAAATTTGCAGAGAATGATCAAAAGGTATTAAATTAAACTCAAGGTTCTTTTTAAATGCAACAGGTTTAAATTCTGAGACTATAGTTTCTAAAAAGTCATATACTTTGAAATATCGAAAACTCATTTTCATCTGACCGGATTCTATCATTGAAATATCAATCAGATCATTCAAAAGATTATTAAGATTATGTGTGTGCTGAATTGCCTTATGTAAAAATGTTCTATTTACATTTTCATCATTAATCGCCCCATCAAATAATGTCTCCAGATAACCTTGTATAGTAAAAATAGGGGTCCTCAATTCATGTGAAACATTCCCAAGAAACTCAGTACGCACCTGTTCAAGTTTTTTCATGTTTTGAATATCATTTTGAGTCCTTAAGAACATAGATTTAATTTCTTTTTCAAGGTCGTATAGGTCTTTGCCAAGCTGAATTTCATCTGATGTTTGAAGAGTATTTTCCTGAATGCTCTTAATAATTTTAATTACCTTATTTATTTCAGTTTGTCTATAATGTCCGTTTATCGACAAAAGAAATACACAAAAAACAATAAAGATTAAAAATAAGATTATACTTTCGAGTCTGCTGAAATTGAAAAAGAAAAGTTGGATTAAGAAGAGGGAGGCAGTGATGCATATTATTGCATAGGAAATTTTCCCCGATGAATTGATATTTGCGATAATTTTATTCAAAGTTTTTAAACCGATATCCTACACCCTTTATTGTTTCTATTAAGTCGGCATATTCATCTAACTTTTCACGTATTTTACGAACATGCACATCGATTGTTCTTTCGACGACATATATATCCGTACCCCAAATATCATTTAATATTTTACTGCGAAGGAAAACCTTACCTGGATTTGCTGCAAGGTAAGCTAATATTTCAAATTCTTTTTTGGGCAATATGATCGGATTTCCATTAAGCAAAACAGAATATTTTTCTTTTTCAATAAGCAAAGGACCAATTGCTATTTCTTTTGATTGTGATTGACTATCTTTGGCCGTTTCCATTTTCCTAAGATTTGATTTTACTCGAGCAACCAGCTTTTTAGGAGAAATTGGTTTCTGAATAAAATCTACTGCTCCGATGTTCAATCCATGAACTTCATCTATTTCGGATGATTTAGCCGTTAAGAATATTATCGGGATATTTTTATATTCATCCATATTCTTTATTTTTGAACATGTCTCATATCCATCCATTCTCGGCATCATAACATCAAGAATAATTAAATCAGGTTTCTTTGAAATTTTTTCAAGCGCTTCCCTGCCGTCGTATGCAACAATAACCTTAAAACCTTCCTGTTCAAGATTATATTGAAGAAATTCAACTATATCTTTCTCATCATCAACCAATAATATTTTCGGAGTATTCATAGATCAAAGGCCTATTTCTTTTTTAGTCTCAGCTGATTTATAGATTGCCTCAAGCAGTTTCATTAATTCAACAGCATCTTCGCTTGATGAAATAACCGGATTATTATCACGGACAGCGCCGATAAAATGTTTTAATTCATTTTCATAAGATTTTTTGAATAAATTAGCCGGATTACTTATGGTATTTATAGTATAATCCAGCCTATTAGAGCCAATTTGTTTATAAGCGCGCAAAGGGTTTAAATGAGCAGTACCTTTAGTCCCATATGCAGTTAGCTTTAACGTATCGGCTTCTGAATGTGCCGCCCAGCTTATTTCAAAACTGATTACCTGATTATTTTGAAGCCGAATCATTCCAACCGCGGAATCTTCAATATCTTTTGTATTTTGATAATAGGTTTGAACCGAAACACTTTTTATTTTAATATCATTCATTATCCATAATGAAAGATCGAGTATAAGAATTCCGAGATCAATTATTACTCCGCCTCCTGATAACTTCTTATTCAGAAACCATTTTTGCTGACTACTTTGTTTTCTAAGCAGTCCGCATCTGATATAGAAAATATCTCCAAGTTCTCCGCTGCTAACAAGACTTTTCATTAACATTGAATCAGGGCGATAACGGAGATTCATTCCTACCATAGCTATTTTTTTATACTTTTTAGCATTATTATTAATTTCTTTTGCTTCGGAAAGACTTCTTGCTATCGGTCGTTCAATAAGTATATGTTTCTTTGCTTTCAGGCATTCAGCGGCAATTTCTGCGTGTGTTCCGGTAGGAGTGCTGATAATAACGGCATCAATTTCTACTTCTTTAAGTAATTCTCTGAAATCTGTATATTTTTTTTGAATATTAAACTTATCACTGATTGTTTTTAGATGATTTGTATTCAAATCCGCAACCGCAGATATTTCAACGTTATTTAGTTTGGAAAGTATCGGTAAGTGAACAAGTTGAGCGACTCCGCCTAGACCAATTACCGCAATTTTTGTTTTATCCATCATGCTACGCTGCCCCGGTTTATTTTATTAGATAAAATATTTCTAATTTTTTTAACAATTCCTTCGGGATCAATTTCAAGTATTTTATGAAGCTCTTTTTGGGTACCATGATCTATAAATTTGTCCGGTATTCCAATTCGCAGAATTTCATTTTTATATTTTTTATCAGAGAAATATTCAATTACACCCGATCCGAATCCGCCAACTACTGTATTTTCTTCAAGAGTAATTATTTTGTCAAACCGCGAGGATATCTCATCCAATAAATGAAGATCAAGAGGTTTAATGAATCTCATATTAACAATTTCACAATGTATTCCTTCGATAAGAAGAATATCAGATGCTAATTTTGCATATTGAACCATATTTCCCACAGCAAGTAAGGCTATATCATTTCCGGCAGAAATTATTTCAGCTTCACCAATTTTTATTTCTGCAAGCTTTTCATTTATTCGCACTCCTAAAGCAGAGCCACGCGGGTAACGAATTGCCACAGGTCCTTTATTATAATTTACAGCAGTAAACAGCATATCTCTTAGTTCAGATTCATCTTTAGGAGCCATTATAACCATGTTAGGTATTAATCTAAGATAACTCAAATCAAAGGCTCCATGGTGGGTAGGTCCATCGGATCCTACAAGACCGGCTCGATCCAAAACGAACACAACATGAAGTTTTTGCAACGCAACATCATGAATAATTTGATCGAATCCTCTTTGAAGAAAAGATGAATAGATAGCTACTACAGGAATTATTCCTTGAGTCGCTAATCCGGCTGCAAATGTAACCGCATGTTCTTCGGCAATACCGACATCGAAATATCTATCCGGCAATTCTTTCTGAAGTAAATCCAGCCCAGTCCCGTCAGCCATAGCAGCTGTAATACCAACAACATTTGGGTTAGCAAGAGCAATTTCAACTAATGTTTTTCCAAAAATTTTAGTATAAGATTCCGGTAGATTGCTTTTTGTAATTGCGATTCCGGTCAGTTTATCAAATGGAGTTGATGCGTGAAGTCTCTGTTCATGTTCTTCGGCAGGTTTATATCCTTTTCCTTTTTCACTCAATGTATGAACTAATATTGGACCGTTGAATCTTTTAATCTGTTCGAATATTTTAATTAAGTTAGAAAGATTATGACCGTTAACAGGGCCAAAATATCTGAATCCCAATGCTTCAAAGAGCATTCCCGGAGTAATTATTGATTTAATTCCGCTTTCAAGCCGAGCTGTAACTCTTCGAATTCTATCACCAAAGTTATCAAGCTTTCCTGTCAAGTCCCAGATCGCGCCCTTAAATCTGTTATATTCAGGGTGAGCAATCATTTCATTAAAATAATTGGATATTTGCCAGACATTAGGAGAGATAGACATATTATTATCATTCAATACAACAATGAGATTACTTTTCAATACACCAGAATTGTTCATAGCCTCATATGCCAAACCGCCAGTCATTGCACCATCTCCAATAACGGCAATAACCTTTTTATTTTCTTTCTTGATATCGCGTGCGACTGCCATTCCCAAAGCAGCTGAAATTGAAGTTGAAGCATGTCCTGCTCCGAATGAGTCATAATCACTTTCTGTTCGTTTTAGGAATCCGCTGATACCGTTTAACTGTCGAATTTTTAATAACTGATCCCTTCTTCCTGTAATTATTTTATGAGGATAGGCTTGATGTCCGGTATCCCAGACAATAAGATCACTTGGAGTGTTAAATACTTTGTGCAGAGCAACTGTAAGTTCAACTGTTCCTAATCCGCCCCCAAAGTGACCGCCAATTTGAGAAATCACATCAACCATATACTCACGTATTTCAGAGCATAGTGTTTTCAATTCAGACAAAGATAAATTCTTAATATCGGCAGGTGAATTAACTTTGAATAAAACACTATATTTTGTTTGATCTATCATCAACAAATCCTTCTTAAAAATTATTTTATAATCTGTTCAAGCTGTTTTTTTAATTCCGTTACTTTTAATTCGGCATCTTTTAATGTTTTGTTGCAGATTTTCACCAGCTCAATACCTTCTTCATACAATTTTATAGATTCTTCCAATTCAACACCTTCCCTCTCAAGAAATTCGGAAATTTGCTGAAGACGATTCATGGAATCCTCAAATACATTTTCTTTTTTCTTAGCCATTTATTTTTATTTCTCCATCATAAAATTTCATATCAATTGAATTATTTGTATTAATATTTTTGGCACGGGTAATGAGTTTACCCTCCTGTTTAACTATTACAAAACCTTTTTTTAGTATATATTCAACGTTTGAAGATTCAACTATGTTGTTTAATAGTGATAAACGATTTTTCAGCTGATTGAGTTTATTTTCAAAACTATTTTGAAAACGGTAGTGAATATTATCCAAATTTTGAATCTTATTTTTAATCAGATTTTGCAGCAATCGAAATCCGTAAGAAGTAACTGTCTGATCGATTAAAGCCCTGTAATTTGAAATTATTTTAAACATTTTATCCATAAAATAATCCGGGAATTCAGATATGACTGCGAAAAGGTCATTTGCATCCGGAGTTGCAAGTTCCATTGCAGCCGACGGAGTTGGAGCCCTAAGATCAGCAACAAAATCCGCAATTGTAAAATCAATTTCATGTCCTACAGCGCTAATTATAGGAATCTTTGAATTAAAAATCGCTCTTGCAACAGTTTCTTCATTAAAGGCCCATAAATCTTCCAGTGAACCACCCCCGCGTCCAACGATAATAACATCAATATCATTTTGTTCATTAAGCAAATTTATACTTTCGGCAATTTCATCAGATGCTTTTTCTCCTTGAACTTTACATGAAGCAATTACTAATTCAACAATTGGATAACGTCGCGCGGCAATACTTTTCATATCCTGAAAGGCAGCGCCGTCAATAGCTGTCACGATACCAATTTTGATAGGAAATTTTGGTATTGGTTTTTTATGAACTTCATCAAATAATCCTTCTGAAGCTAACTTCTGTTTAAGTCTTTCAAACGCAGCCTGCAATTCCCCTACACCCGCTGGCTTCATTGAACGAACATCGATTTGATAACTACCTCTAGGGGGATAGACTGTTAGTTTTCCCGAAATAATTATCTTCATTCCATCCTTAGGTGTAAAGAAAACATAATTATTCACACCCCGCCACATAGTACAGCTCACTTGAGCATCCGAATCTTTAAGTGTAAAATACCAATGACCGGAAACATGTGCCTTAAAATTTGAAATTTCTCCAACTAAATTCACTTCCGAGAAATTTACTTCAAGCGTTTTTCTGATTAATCCGGTAAGTTCGCTTACCGATAATATTTCAATTGTATCTGTTCTAATCACTATTTAGACATTTGTTGTTTACAATAAGAAGTTTGTATTAGATCATGAATTAAAACAAATCATTAATAATAATAAATATTAATTGTAATAATAGTTAAGTCTTTGTTAAGTTTTTCTAAATTCTATCTTAATACCCATGTGGCGGTTTTAGCCTGCCTACCAAAGGCAGAGTATCTTCCTCCACCTCTTCAGGCAAATATTCCGTTGGTTAACGGAAAAATTGCTCCCGCCTTGCTTAATCGCTTCGTTAAAACCGAGAGATAATGCGTGTCGGCAACTTGGTGCTTGTTTCAGACACCTCACTGCTTGTAACAAAGTTTCTTGCTTCGAGTATATTCTTTTACACCTGAGCCTTTACAAATTGAATGAAAAGAAATTTGAATAAAGCCCTATAGATATCTCATGAAAATCAAGTCCTTCTTTTTTCAACTGAAAATTATATCTATAACGAGTATAAATTGTAAATACATTTTGTACTTGGAATAAGCCGATTGAAATTTCAGCCCCAAGTCCATTATAACCTAAAAAGTCGGAGAATAAATTTACTCCAGGAGAGATATATTTAATCCCCGGAATCTGTATAATCTGTTTGTAACCGAACCTAAAAAAATTTTTTAACTGTGAATTAAAAATATAAGAATATTCAACTCCAAAATAGCCCGCTGGATAATTATATCCGCTTGAATAAAGAGAAAAAAGAGGCACTTCTTTACTAATAGCAGCATAACTTCGATTGTTCATTGAGACATAAGTAGGTGAAGGTATACCAAAAATAATTCCGCCAAGACAGCACACTCTAAATAGTCCAGGATTTTGATCATCTGATATTACAAGTTTTTTGGGTAATTCAACTTCATAAATATCAGAAATTGTTTCTTTTCCATATTTGTTTGAAGCTATTATCTGATATTTAATTTTAGATGAATCAATTTTTAGTTTATTCAATTCCAGTTCAACTTTGTGATTGACTCCAAAACTATTAGAAACAACAATCGTACTATTATCTATTAAGTTAAGTTTTGTTTTGCAGCTATCGGATGTAAAGAATGAAAGGACAAATTTAACAGGTGATTCAGGAGATATATAAGAATCAATTACATTAATTTCGTTTATAGAATCAGTTGTATCAATTTGAGCGGAAATCTTAGCTGAAAGTATAATTAAAAGAATTAAGAGTTTTGTCAGATGCATTATTTATATATTTTTTTTTAGATTATAAAATAAAACTTTTTTGTCAAATCATTGGTGATTTTCTTCACAATATAGAATTTCAAAATGAATTTACCGCTTCTTGAAAATTTAGCTATATTTGCATATTAATCCATCAGAAGCAGGCTTTAGGGTTACCTGCCTACGCTAGGTTGGTTTGCACTACTGATATTGCTGAATTTATATTTGAAATAATTTTTCCAATTAATAAAACACCGGAACAAAATTGAAAATTCTAATATCTAACGATGACGGTATAGATTCCCCTGGAATAACTTTATTAGCTGAAGAATTAAAGAAAATTGGAGAAATTACTGTCGTAGCTCCTTTGACAGAACAAAGTGCGGTTGGTCACGCGATTACTGTGAAATCACCGCTTAGAGTTACCAAGCATTATATAAATGGGAAATTTTTTGGTTATGCAGTTGATGGTACTCCTGCTGATTGTATTAAAATTGGGATACGTAATTTAATGAAGGAGCCGCCTGCTATAGTAATTTCTGGAATAAATCATGGATCGAACACAGCAATAAATATTATATATTCGGGAACAGTCTCGGCAGCTAGAGAAGCTGCAATTATGGATGTTCCTGCAATTGCAATTTCCATTACCAGTCATGAAGCAGTTCATTTTGAATTTGCAGCCAAATTATCAGCACGTCTTGCTATGATGGTGATTAATGAAGGTATAAGGAGCGGTACTCTTCTAAATGTAAATATTCCGGATTTACCTAAAGAAAAAATGAAAGGAATTCTTTTGACTCAGCAGGGTAAATCAAAGTGGGATGATATTTATGAAGAGAGGGTTGACCCTTACGGAAAGAAATATTATTGGCTAACCGGGAATTTAATTCAGGCCGATTCATCCCTTGATGCAGATCAGTTTGCGATAAAAAATGATTATATCTCAATAACGCCTATTCATTTTGATTTGACAGATTATAAAACTTATAGTGCTATGAAAGAGTGGAAATTAGACAATTTATTGAAAGAATAGAATTAATTTGCTATGAATCAACAGGATAATTTCAACTTGACCCTATCGGGGAATCTATTTATTATTTCCCTTTTAATAGTAATTTTAATTGGTGCATCTTTTTTTGCTTACAAATACACTTTGCCAAAAGTTTCAAATTCATTAAGGTATTGCCTATTTGGAATCCGTTCACTAATATTTGTATTGTTACTTTTATTGATTTTTGAGCCAATCTATTATATTGTTCATAAAGAAAAAATAAAATCCGGGATTTATCTTTTCGTGGATAATTCCAATTCCATTGCAGCAAGAGATAGTTTACAAAGAATAAAACAAATTAAAAATCTTGTAATTTCTTTAAGTAAAATTAATCCAGAGAATGCGAGGGTTTTATTATTCGGGAATAAAATTGACAGTATAACAACTGATAATTTTTCCGGATTAAATTTATCTGAAACAAGAACAAATTTTTCAATAATAGTTAAGAAAATCATTTCTAACAGCAACCAGATTACTGCAGGCGTTATTGTAAGTGACGGGATAATCACTGACGGAATTGATCCATCGTATGAAGTAGAAAAATTGCAGATACCTATTTATACAGTTGCAATAGGAGATTCGACTCAGAAAAATGACATTTCTATCTATAATATTATTTTTAATCAAATCATTTGTTTAGGGAAGCAAACTCAAATTGAAGTTCTTATTAAGAATTTAGGATTTGGCGGAAAAACTTCGAATGTTGCACTTTATGAAGAAGGTAAAATAGTTTCATCTCAAAATGTGATATTTAACGAATTCGGATTAAATAAGGTTATATTTAATTATAAAGCAGTAACCGGGGGAGAAAAAAAGATGACTGTTAAGGTTACACCGCTTGAAGGGGAATCCTCGATATTAAATAATAATAAGGTCTTCTATTTGAATATCCTTGATTCAAAAATCAAAGTATGTATTATAGCCGGGAGGCCATCGGCAGATTTATCCTCTATCTCTACCGCACTTGGTACGGATAAAAATATACAAGTTAAAAAGTTAATTCAGCTTTCTTCAAATAAATTTTGGAATAATGTAAATCCAACAGTAATAGATAGTTCTGATATTTTATTCCTAATTGATTTTCCTTCGGTGAATTCACCTCATAATTTAACTGATAGAGTTTTTTCTTCCATTGAAAAGCTAAACAAGCCTTATTTAGCTGTTATTTCAAACGGAGTTGATCTAACAAAGTTGACTGCTTATGAAAAATTATTACCTTTTTCAATTAATACTCCAATAAGCGGGACTATAAAGGTACAAACTGAATTAATTGATGATAATTATTCCATATACTTTTCCAATTCCGGGAACAAAAAAGAAATTTGGAATAATCTTCCTCCTGTTACTCAATTTGCATCAGGTTTCACAACTAAACCAGGAAGTAATGCATTGGTGAAATCATATAGCAGAAATATTAAGTTAAATAATCCCTTGATTGTTTCAAGAAATATAGGTGTACAAAGAGTCTTTTCTATTCTTGCTGGAGATATTTGGAATTGGGAATTACAAACTGCCGAAAAATATCCAGAATTTTTTATTAATTTCATAAATGATATTGTTAAATGGTTAAATGCCCCTCATAAGAATAAGCAATTCAATATAACTACGGATAAAAAAACTTATTTTCAAAATGAGCAGATTGAATTTACAGCGGAATTATATGATCAGACTTTTAACCCAATAGATACGGCAACCATTAACCTTCAAATTTCCGATAAAGGGAATAAAAAAAGTTTGAACTTTTCTCCGCAAGGTAATGGAATTTATACATTAAATTATTCTACCGATGAACCCGGAGATTTTAGTTTTGAAGGCACAACCGGAATTAACGGATCGTACATTAAAAGCAATCTTGGCAGATTCAGCATAGAAGAGATGCAGGCTGAAAAGCTCGATACTCAGATGAATCCAAACTTTCTAAAATTACTTGCAAATGCGACAAATGGAATGTATTATTCAATTGAGAATTATTCTAACTTAAAAGAAAAACTATATAAAATAAATAACAATCCCCAAAAAGAATATATTACTAAAAGCGAATTTCGAATATGGGGGAATAAATTTATTCTTATTATTTTAATTTGTTTATTTGCTATTGAATGGATATTACGCAAAAGAGCTGGAATGGTTTAATTTAATAGAGTGATTATGAATTTTATGGAATTTGAAAAAGACCATTATGTCTCTATAGAAATTATCGATGAACAACACAAAGCAATAGTTGATCAGATTAATTCTATTTACAAATCAATTTTAATACTGGATAAGAAATCTGTATTAATCAAATTGAAATTATTACTCGAAAAATTAGAAATCCATTTTGAAACTGAGGAAAGGTTAATGAAAGAAACTCAGTATTTAAGCTATTTTTCACATAAGCTTGAACACGATAGATTTTATAATCAAATTTTGAAGAAAACAGAACAATATTCTATTGGAGCGGAACAAATGGGGACGGAACAATTGAAAGGAATAAAGAATTGGTTTTTTAATCATATTGAATTGAACGATAGGAAATGCGGTAAATATCTTTCAGAGCGTGGAATAACTCATTCTTCAAAATGACCATTATTCAAGAATTTCTTGATTTTTTTATACCTCGTATTTGTCCATCATGTAAATCTCAATTAGATTTAACTGAAAAAGTGATCTGTAAGAAATGCTTTCTACAACTTAATAAAGTGAGTGATGAACGGATTACCACTGAATTTCAAGAAAAGTTTAAAAAAAGTAGTATTATTTCTGATTTTACATCGATATATTATTTTGAAAAGAATAAAGAAGTCCATAACATAATACATGAGTTCAAGTATAATGGAAAATTTAGAATAGGATTTTATTTGGGTACTTTAATTGCAAATAAATCAGAATCAAAAATCAGAAGTTGGGATATAGATTACATCATACCTGTTCCCTTGCATCGTTTAAGACGCGCAGAACGTGGTTTCAACCAGTCTTTTTATATCGCTAAAGGAATTAATTCAGTACTAAGAATTCCAATCGCCCATAATTTGCTAAAACGACTAAGGTTTACTGATTCACAGACTCACTTTTCTATATCCGAGCGTAAAGCGAATGTACAAAATGCTTTTTCATTAAAGAAGAATAAATTAATATCAGGGAAAAATATTTTATTGTTAGATGATGTAATTACAACAGGGGCAACAATTTCAGAATGCGGGAGGGTATTATTAAATGCAGGAGCAGCAAAAATATTTGCAGCCTCTTTTGCAATACCATTTTGAATTACATTTTATCCGGGGCATTTACACTAAGTATCGATAATCCGTTTTTCAGAACAGTTTGAACGGCTATACAAAGGGCTATTCTTGCTTCAGAGAGTTTCTTTTCGCTTCCAATTATTCTGCATTCAGTATAAAATCTGTGAAATAAACCGGCTAACTCTTCAAGATAACCAGGTATACGATGTGTTTCAAAGTATTCAGAACTGTATAAAACTTCATCCGGAAATTCAAATAGTTTTTTTAATAAATTCTGTTCTTCAACTGCAGTAAGCAGTTCTAGGTTATCAACTGAATATTCTAGTCCTTCACTTTTAGTCATTTTTAGAATCGAGGATATTCTTGCATAAGCATATTGAAGATAGAAAACAGGATTTTCATCTGATTGTTTTTTTGCTAATTCAATATCGAAATTTAAATGACTAGTAATACTTCTCATATTAAAGAAATAACGAACTACATCGCTTCCTACTTCATCAATCAATTCATCAAGAGTGATATAATTAGCCTTACGTGTAGACATTTTAACGACTTCATTATTCTCCATTATTGTTACGAATTGGTGTATTAATACTTTAACTAGGTTTGTATCATATCCTATAGCACGCATTCCAGCCAAAACATCCGGATAAGTCGCACTATGATCAGATCCGAATAAATCAACAATTAAATCGTAATTACGTTCATATTTTGTAATATGATAAGCTATATCCGGCAAACGATAAGTAGGTTCTCCTGAAGATTTTACAATTACTTTATCAACTTCATTTCCGAGATCGGTCAGCTTCAGCCAAACTGCACCTTCTTTTTCATATGACAACTTTTTGTTTTTCAATAAATCAAGTAAAGTTTTAATTCTTCCTTCTTCATATAAACTATATTCGTTATAAAAATTCTTCATCTGAATTTTTAAGCGGCTCAAAGTAATAATAATATCCGAAAAGATTTCTTTTTCTGCTCTTTCTTTGAATATTCCTTCAGCGTTTTCATTCATAAGTTTATCTGAATATTCATTTCTTAACTTTGCAGCAATTTCTTTAATGTATTCACCTTGATAATAATCCTGTGGAAATTCAATTTGATTGCCCAGTAATGCAAGATAACGGAGCCTAACAGAATCACCCAGCACCCTCATTTGTCTACCTGCATTATTAAAATAATATTCACGGTCAACTTCATATCCAACCCATTGAAGTATGCTTGATATTGTGTCCCCAACTACGGCATTTCGTCCATGACCGACAGTCAAAGGTCCGGTCGGATTTGCTGAAACAAATTCTACAATAGCTCTTTTGCCAGAATATTTTTGTGATTTCCCAAAATTATCTTTATCTGAAAGAATTTCTTTAATTATCCCAGAATTAAATGAAGGAGTAAAATAAAAATTAATAAATCCTGGACCAGCAAGTTCAATCTTTTCTATTATCTGAGAATCGTAATCGAGATTATTAATAATTTCGTTTGCAATTTTGTCAGGATTAAGCTTTAACTTTTTACCAATAAGTAGCGCAACATTTGTCGCATAATCACCATGGTTTTTTTGATTTGGAATAGTAAAAGTTAAATTAATATCCTTTAGATATGCCAATTTCGATTGTGCTACAGTAAAAATACTTATTAAATACTTTTTCAATATAACTCCAAGAATAAAATTGATAGTAAATTATTCATCTTCCTTAACTTTTATTACAGGAGCATCACCCCATAGTTTCTCAAGACTGTAATAATTTCTTGCTTCTGTACGGAATACATGAACGACGACATCAAAATAATCAAGAAGAATCCAGTTCATTGTTTCATATCCTTCTTTATGAAAACATCTGATTCCTTTTTCCAATAGTTTTTCATCAATTTCATCGGCTATTGCTTTCACCTGTCTTTCAGAGTCAGCCGAGCATATTATGAATATATCTGCAATCGCAGAGATTTTCCTAAGATCAAGGATTTTTATATCGTAACCTTTTTTTGATTTAATTAATTCTGCTATCTGATGTGCGAACTTCATTGGATCCAATTATAACCTCTTTATATTTTAATGTTCATTAATACCATACATGTCAAGGTAATTTATATTTCATCTTCAAATCAAAGATAAGACAATAGATTATTTAAATGGTGTTAAATTGAAGTAATCTCTTCCAATTACTACCGATACATCCAGAAAATACTCTTTATTAAGTTGTTGGATTACATTCTCATTTTTGATCCCAAGTGATTTTGCTACCTTATATGCATTTACCATATTGCCTATTCGATCAATAACTAAGCTTTCATCAACATTGAAGGAAAAATAATTTCCTGTTTTTACTACATCATAGCTATTTGACCTTAAATAATCCGTAAAACGGTCGCTTATACCCACTACTCCGCAACCGTTTAATATTTCTATTTGAATAATATTCGACGTAGTTTGTTCGTTATTCTGATAATTTGAAGGACGGATATTATTTGTTACTTTGATGAAGATCGAATAAAGCATATAAATAATAACTAACGTCAAAACAAATATTGTAATATTAAGAAAAAGATTTACAGTTGAAGATTTAAGATCTGTCGAATTTGAAGATTTTTTTTTAATCTGATTAATGTTTTCCAATTCGTAATTACGCTCAGAATTTTTTCAAATACCGATCGCAATTTAATAAAAATATGTTTCTTTCCCGAAGTCTAAAAGCCGAGGAAATTATCTTGGAAGAATGAAGAATAACCTGAATACCCAAAAGGTGAATAATATCCGCCAGGGATTTGTCTATACTGAACAATTACACTCATATTGTCAAATGGCTTGTAAGTCAATTGAGCCCGGCTAAGATATACGCCATTAAAATTTTTCGAAAAATCTTTTCCGAAAGAACTATAGGGTGAATTAACCAAACTTAAATCTGTTTCCAGTTTCAACTGATCATTGAATTTAAAAGCCATACTGTTCGTATAAACACCTAAAGCAACCCCCCCGCCGCCAAAAGCTGTATAAGACATTCCAAACGAATGATGCATCGAAAAATTATCAGGATTAATAAAATTAAGTAGAGATCCGGAAGATGAATTATTTAAAATTCCGCTTTTTATATTCATAGAATTATTCAGCTCATCCCGAAATTGAGCTTCGGTTATAATAGAGAAGAACAAAAATATTATAATGAATTTTCCCATATTTTTACCCGTGTACACTTTGTTATTTGGACAATTAAAAAACGCAAAAAGTTTAGCCATCCAGTAATTTCCAACTCAATTTTATAACAAAGTAATTTCAGTTGCAAGTCAAATTTTTATTTTACAACTTAAATTTTAATCTGTCCGACTTATCTGTTGACAGTTCGAAGACGGTTTAAAGCCTGCCTCCGAGTATGAGTATATCAATTCATATCATTTTGTAGTCATGAGATTCAGGACAAAGAAGTTCATATACTAATTCTTACGATCATTTCGATTTCAATCGGGGAATTAAGAGGTAATTCACTTACTCCAATTGCACTTCTTGAATGTTTACCTTTTTCCCCAAAAACCTGAACTAAAAAATCAGAAGCTCCGTTAGCTATTTTAGGCTGTCCTGTAAAATTTTGACCAGAATTAACAAAAACAACTAGTTTTACAATCTGTTCGATATTGTCAAGATTCCCTGATAATGATTTAACCGCACTTAAACAATTAACTGCAGATAATTTTGCACATTCAACTGCTTTATCTTCAGAGATATCAACTCCTACTTTTCCTTCGGCTATTAATTTACCCTCTTTCAATGGAAGCTGACCAGAAGTGAAGATTAAATTCCCGCTTTTGACCACAGGCACATATGAAGCTAATGGTTTTGGTGCAACAGGTAAATCATACCCGATAATTTCTTTTATTTTCTCTTCGATCATAAATCCCTTTCCATTTTTCTTACAAATATATTAAAAAATAAATGTAATACGTATTTGAAATAAGATAAATGAAAACATCTTATATATAAATATTTGATTAGTCATAGTCAGATTTAAATGAAAAATTAACTAAATATTTCCCGTTTGTTTTTATGCTCATTATCTTTGCATACAAAATCGGAGAGTGAAATGACAGGAACTAAATTTCAAGAATTATGTAATATAATGGCAAAACTGAGAATTGAATGCCCATGGGATCGTGAACAGACTCATGATTCTATAAAGGCAAATACTTTGGAAGAAGCATATGAAGCTGTTGAAGCGATTGATTTGAAAAATTACCTAGAACTCAAATCAGAACTTGGAGATTTACTTTTGCATATTCTATTCCATTCAGTAATTGCTGAAGAATCAGGGAATTTTAATATAGATGATGTAATAGATGCTATTTCAGATAAATTAATAAGACGTCATCCGCACGTGTTTGGAGATATTTCTGTCAATGGGACAAAAGAAGTCCTTAAAAACTGGGAAGAGATTAAACTTACAGAAGGGCGAAATTCTGTTTTGGAAGGTGTTCCTAAAAATTTTCCGGGTCTTGCTCGTGCTTACCGCTTGCAAGAAAAGGCATCAAAAGTAGGATTTGACTGGAATAAAAAAGAAGACGTTTGGAAAAAAGTGAATGAAGAAATAGAAGAGATGCATGAGATAGAATTGGCTGGAGATCCAAATGAATTGGAAAAAGAGATTGGAGACGTTTTTTTTGCACTGACAAATTATGCACGATTTCTTGGAATTAATCCGGAAAATGCACTTCGACGTACAAATGAAAAATTTATTGCAAGATTTAACTATATCGAAGAAAAAATAAAGGAGTCAGGAAGAACAATTGGCGAATCAAATCTAGAAGAAATGGATAGATTCTGGGAAGAAAGTAAAACTAAATTTTAGACACCTTTCCCATTGCTGCCATAATGTTTTTCATATGCATCAATAATGTCCTTAACTAGTTTATGACGGACTACATCAATCTTTTCAAAATAAACAAATCCAACACCATCGACATTTTTTAGAATTTCTTTAACTTGTACTAATCCGCTTTGAGAAGCTGAAGGCAGGTCAATTTGGGTAATATCCCCTGTAATTATTGCTTTTGAATTAGGTCCAAGTCGTGTTAAAAACATTTTCATCTGCATAGCAGTAGCATTTTGCGCTTCATCTAGAATAACATAGGCATTATTAAGTGTTCTTCCTCTCATATAAGCAAGCGGTACAATTTCAATGATTCCTTTCTCAAGATAATTTCTTAGTTGCTCAGAGGGAATCATTTCTTCTAGAGCATCATAAAGCGGGCGAAGATAAGGATCTATTTTTTCACGAAAATCCCCTGGTAAAAATCCAAGGTTTTCTCCTGCTTCGACTGCTGGTCTGGCTAAAACTATTTTTTTTACGGTACCTTTTTTCAATGAAGATACAGCAAATGCAACTGCAAGATAGGTTTTCCCGGTACCTGCAGGACCAATTGCAAAACAAATATCATTTTCTTTAATACTCTTCCAATAAACTACTTGATTAGGAGTCTTTGCTTTTATTACATCTTTCTTTGAATAAAGTACAATATTATCATAATCATTGCTACCAACAATTTCTTTGCCTTGTAGAGTAAGATCAATAATTGTATAAACATCATTTGACTGAAGCTTACCTGTTGTATTCAGGACGAAGATCATTTCCTTTATTACTTTATCAATGGATTCAACGTCATCGGGAACACCTTGCACATAGACATTATCTCCGCGAACGGTAATATTTGATGAAAATCTTTCTTCAAGCGGTTTGATATTAGAATCATTCACTCCAAGAAATGACATAAGATCAACATTTTCAAGTTTAATAATTTTTTCTATTTGCGTTGTAATCCTCCTTCAAAAACAGAAAACCCTCTTCAATAATTTGAAAAGGGCTTTATCTGAAAAATATATATCACTTAAAAAAACTGCTCAATATTATTTTTTATCCTTAGGTTCTGCTGTTTGAGTAGGTGGTGCAGGTTTATAAGTTCTCCTGATTTTATCATATTTTGATTTTTCTTCTTCAGTTAAATTAGGAATCTTGAAATTTTGTTTCGGAAAAATCAAATCTGCATTTTTAATTTGATCTCTGTTTGCTTTATAAATGATAGGCCATGCAAAAGGATTTGCGTATATTTCTTTTTTCTTTGAAATATTCCAAAGACAATCACCTTTTACAACAGAGTAATTAATTTCTTTTGGAGCATCCTGCCATGCATCAAGTTTCCTTTGAAACTTATTGCTAACTTTATCAAAATACTCCGGTAAAGCACTCATTTTATTTTTTTTCATTGCATCTAGTTCTGCCTGTCTATCTGCTTTAGGTGCCGTTTGAGCATTGATCTTGGCTGATAAATCTGCTAATTGTTTACCAAAATTATCAACATCTGCTTTTGTTACACCTAAAGAAGAATATAATTCATTAATACAATCATCATAAGATTTAAGACCGTTATTTGTTTTTTTAAGATTTGCAACTTCTGTTTTCAATGCATTTAATTCAGATGTTAAGGAAACCTTTTGAGCAGCGAGTCGATTCATTTCAGATTGCCATTCGTCTTTTGTCATTTCTTTTTCTTGAGCAAACATATTGACCGAAAATAGTGCTAATAAAATTCCGGTCGCTAATATCGATTTGTAAATTTTCATTGATTCCTCCTGAGTTTTAGCTTTTTATTAGAGACCGAGTTTTTCTAAATTCTTTTTAGTTTCTGCTTTTTCTTTTGCACATTGATCTAATTTTGCATTTTTTTCAGCAATTTCTCTTTCGATTGCAGCTTTTTCTGCTTTTAACGAGCCTACCTCTTTATCGAGAGCTTTAACTTCTGAACGGAGAGCATCAAGTTCTGCCATTTTTTCCTCTGACACTCCGCTACATCCACTAAATCCTATAATACCGATTGCAAGTGTTAGCATGAGCGCAAAGCTGCTAATTCTTTTACTCATTTTTATGCTCCTTAATTAATAATAGTGTAATTATACTCAACTAAATATAAATATATTTTTTAATTTATTCTGTAAATAAAATATAATTATTTACGTTAAATTTATTTATACTACTAATTATATGATCCTCATTTCAACCATGCTTGTATAATTATCACCAGCTATTATTAAATGATCAAAAATGGGAATGTCCATTATTTTCCCAACCTCTACCATTTTTTTAGTTAGCAAAATATCTTCATTACTTGGTTCCCTATTACCGCTTGGATGATTATGAAGAAGAATGATGCTTGCTGAATTATTTTCAACAGCAACTTTAAATACTTCGCGAGGATGTACGATACTCGAGTTTAAAGTTCCAACCGAAATTAATTCGAATGTAATTATTTTATTTGCAGAGTTAAGACAAATTGCATAAAATTTTTCTTTAACCTCATCTCTTAACAATGGAATAAAAAAATCTGCAATATTTTGTGGGGAAGTTACTTTATTATTTGACAACCATTTCCTTTGAGAATCAACCCTGCGACTAAGTTCAAATGCTGCTATTAATGCCGCTGCTTTATCTTTACCAATACCGGGAATTTTTTTTAGAGCTGCATGAGTTTGATTGGTAAGTACATTAAGATCATTAAATTTTTGAATTAATTCCTGTGAGACCTGAATAACTGATTTCCCCTTTATTCCTGTTCTAAGCAGAATAGCAATTAATTCCGTATTACTAAGACTTTGTACACCTCTTAATATTAATTTTTCTCTAGGTCGGTCATCAATAGGAAGTTCTTTCACCTTCATTTGTCCCCCTATAAACTTATAACTATTTCACAAATGATTTATTCCCATTCAATTGTAGCTGGAGGTTTAGAACTTATGTCATAAACAACTCGATTTACTCCGCGAACAGATCTTATAATCTTATTTGAAACTGTTTCAAGAAAATCATATTCAAATCTATACCAATCTGCCGTCATTCCATCTGAAGAAGTTACAGCCCTCAGAGCAATTACATTTTCATAAGTTCGGGCGTCTCCCATAACCCCAACTGTCTGAATTGGAAGGAGAACTGCAAAAGCCTGCCAAATATTATCATAAATCCTTTCATGATGAAGTTCATTGATAAATATTTCATCAACTTCCTGAAGAATTGAAACTCTTTCTCTTGTAATTTCACCGAGAACTCTTACTGCTAAACCTGGACCCGGGAATGGATGTCTCTTTATAAATACTTCAGGTAAGCCTAATTCCTTACCTATAGCTCTAACCTCATCTTTAAAAAGTTCTCTAAAAGGTTCAATAAGATTTAAATGCATTTTTTCAGGAAGGCCTCCTACATTATGATGAGTCTTAATTGTTACTGAGGCTCCTTTTACTGAAACTGATTCAATTACATCCGGATAGAGAGTACCCTGAACTAGAAAATCAGCATCTGTAAATTTCTTTGCCTCTTTTTCAAAGACTTCTATAAAAGTGTTACCAATAATTTTACGTTTTTTTTCAGGATCGACAACTCCTGCCAGTCGTGAAAGAAACACAACTGAAGCATCAATATGAATAATATTCAAGTCGTAATTATCATTAAACATCTTTTTAATTTGACTGCTTTCATTTTTCCTCATCAATCCATGATCAACATGAATACATATCAATTGCTGACCAATTGCCTTATGAATAAGAATTGCAGCAACTGAAGAATCGACACCACCACTCAAAGCACAAATTACTTTTTTATTCCCGACTTTGGTTCTAACATCTTTTATGTTTGACAGTATAAAATTATGAGCAGTCCAGTCAGCTTTACATCCGCATATTTCAAATAAAAAATTATCCAATATGATTTTACCGCATTCGGTATGTGCTACTTCCGGATGAAATTGAACTCCAAATATTTTCATTGTGGGATTTGAAATTGCACATAAAGGTGAATTATTTGTTTTAGCAGTTACAGAATAACCATCAGGAATTTTAGTTAAGTAATCGCCATGGCTCATCCAAATCACAGAACCGTTTCGAACATTTTTAAATAAAACATCATCTTTGACAATATCAATATTTGCTTTGCCGTATTCTCTGCTTTCAGCGGGTTCAACATTACCGTTATGATTAAGAGTAATTAATTGAAGACCGTAGCAAATCCCCAATATCGGAATGCCTAATGTAAATATTTCTTTATCTACCTGCGGTGAATCTGCATCATATGCACTCATTGGGCCGCCAGAAAGAATAATTCCCGACGGCAAATATTCTTTAATCTTTTCAATAGAAAAAGTATGTGGTTGAATCTCAGAATATACTTTACTCTCACGGATACGTCTGGCAATCAATTGTGTATATTGGGAGCCGAAATCAAGTATGAGAATTCTTTGTAATTTTGCCATAAGATTAAGAGATAATGATTGCAAATATAAAAATTTTCAAGACTTATTAAAAATATTTCTCAGAGGCCTAATTGTTCACAATAAGAAGCGGAATCAAGTAGTTCCTTAATTTCGGCAGCATCTGTAATTTCAATTTTGATTAACCAGCCTTCTCCATAAGGATCTATATTAACAAGTTGCGGTTCGTCATTTAATCGTTTATTAAATCCCAAAACTTTGCCTGACATAGGTGCATAAAGATCACTTACAGTTTTCACAGCTTCAATTGTACCAAACGATTGGTTCATCGTGATTTCACTTAATTCTGGATTGATGTCAACATAAACAACGTCGCCCAATTCACCCTGTGCAAAATCAGTAATACCTATAATTCCAATATTACAATCAACTTTAATCCATTCATGATCTTTTGTGTATTTTAGATTTTGGGGAACATTCATATATACCTCAATTATTTAGTTGTTTATCAATAAAAGATGTATCAAAATTACCTTCTATAAATTTTTCATTTTGAAGTACTTTTTGATGGAAAGGAATTGTAGTTTTAATACCTTCAACTTTAAATTCCTCAAAAGCTCGACGCGAACGGAGAATGGCATGTTTTCTATCAGTTCCCCAAATTATCATCTTCGCGATTAAAGAATCATAATTTGGTGGAATTACATAATCTGTATAAACATGTGAATCTATGCGTACTCCAAAACCTCCTGGAAAATGAAGGTAATTTATTTTACCAGGGCAGGGTCTAAAATTATGATCAGGATCTTCTGCATTTATTCTGAATTCAATTGCATGTCCACGGGGTTCAAGTGGAAGATCAGCTATTTTCTCACCGGCAGCAATTAAAATCTGGTTTTTGATTAAATCGAAATTTCTAACCATTTCAGTTACTGGATGCTCGACCTGGATTCTAGTATTCATTTCGATAAAATAAAATTTCATATTTCTATCGACAATAAATTCAATTGTTCCCGCTCCTTCATAGTTTACTGATTTTACACCAAGCAGCGCTGCTTCTCCCATTTTATTTCTTA
>Ga0182027_10001713_pt1 | contig 36181 bp, 30 predicted proteins | sample 712E1DmetaG_FD_121300 | JGI IMG/M metagenome (GOLD analysis project Ga0182027, IMG submission 121300) | Permafrost microbial communities from Stordalen Mire, Sweden - 712E1D metaG (Illumina Assembly) | ecosystem: Environmental > Terrestrial > Soil > Wetlands > Permafrost | place: Sweden...
CCGTGGCCGGCCTGTTTTATTTCCTGGCGCAAAACGCCAAGGAAGCCATGAAAGATATCTGACGTTAACGCCGCAGACGCCGCCGGTTCCGGTAAACTTCCCATCTCAAAACAGCGGCTTTCCAAATGTCCGCTCCAAAAAACAGGAAGTAATTAGACAGTGCCGCCACAATCGCGATGCGCGTGCCGGCGGTCCCCAGTACGAAAGAAATCCCTACGATCAGCCATGTCAACCAGGCCAGGTATTTCACTTTAACCCGCAGAAAAAAAACAAGCAGCAGGATTTCCGTCTCCGGGTAGAGCGTGGCGAAGGCCAGAAAAAGGGTCAAATAGAGGAATCCGTTCCCGATCGTTTGGTTCAAAATGAATATGGAAGCCGCTACGGTGGCGGCGGCACCGACAAAATAGAAGAAGAAAAAACGAAACTCGCCCCAGGCGTTTTCTAATGCCTGAGAATATTGATAGATGAACAAAAGCCAGAAAACAAACCAAATGGGGCTCATCAAGGGGGGGACAAAAAGAAAGGTGATGACTCTCCACCATTCGCCGGCGCGTACGGCCACAGGGTTCAGCGTGAGCTGCTCGACAAATCTTGGCTCGAACTGGGCCATCAGATAGATTAATCCGTTGGCGGTGGCGATAAAGAGGGGGAATTGAGGGATGGCCATCCAGTGAAACCGGCGTTCCAACGAGTCGAGCCATTTCATAACGATCCAAATGATAGCATGTCGTCCATGAAACAGGTTTTGTATACCGCTGCGCACAGCGGTTTTAATCTGGGGGAGGTGCCTCTGGGCGGCGGGGCGTCCATCTGCCAGCATCTTGTCCAGGAATGGATGAAGACAAAACCCTTCGAGTGGGACGTTCTGGGGCCCTCGCTTCTCGGTTCCGAGGCGCCCCAGCACAAGGACCTGGTCCGGTATTCCGAACTGAAATACGCCCGGTTCTGCCGGCATTTTGAAGACCGGCTCACCGAGACAATCCTCCAATACGACCCGATGTCCACGGTGATCTTGAGCAATGATGTTTCAGAAGGCCCTGATTTTTCCCTTCTGGCCTCAAAAGGATATTCCATTTACACGATCTATCACGTCGATGTCGTGGATTATTTCGCGGCCATTTATCTGAAAGGGCTCGTCAAGCCCGAATCCACGGTGGCCTTCTTCCGCGCGACGCGACGCATCGGCCTGTCCAGAATTTTTCCGAAAATGCTCCATCTGATCTGGGAAAAACAAGAAGACAGCGTGCGGTATTCGAAGGGGCTGATTGTGCCGTCAAAGCGCATGAAGGAAGCGATGGTTCTGGAGTACCCAGGTGTCGATCCGGAGAAAATCCACGTTCTACCCTGGGGTGCCTGGGATAATCCGTCTGTTCCCGAAGAGGTCTCCAGGGAAAAGGACGCGCTCCGAAGAACGTACCCATCGGCCTCCGGGGCCTGGAAACTGCTGACTCTAAGCCGGATATCCCCCGAGAAAGGGCAGGATCGCCTGCTCAAGGCCCTTGCGTTATGGGAAAAACAGACGGATTTCCCGCCTCAAGGAATCGAACTTTTCATTTCCGGCGAAGCCGCCTACATGATGGGGAAACGCTACGAAAGAGAGCTCAGACGTCTGGCCGCGCGCCTCAAGCGCTGCCGCGTCCACTTCGTGGGGTATGCCGCTCCGGCACGAAAAAAGGCGCTTTTCGAAATGTCTGATCTCTATGTATTTCCTTCGCGTCATGAAAGTTATGGGCTCACGTTGATGGAGGCCCTGCGTGCCGGTTGCCCCGTGCTCGCGACCCCCAGTCATGGGGCTCAGGAAGTGTTTCAATCATCGTTCGGTAAAATGATTTCACCCAGTCGGGAGTCCGATGTCCCACGACTCCTGGCTGAGGCCTTGAAAGATTTATGGTCTGACCGTGTCAAATTGAAGGAGATGGGAAACCACGCCAAAGCCTGGGCGACCGGCCAGAGCTTCTCGCAGACGGCCGCTCATCTGGCGGAGCTGCTGGTTGGACTATAATGTTCATATGCATATCGTGCTTTATGAGCCGGATATTCCGGGGAATACGGGAAATGTGGGGCGGACCTGCGTGGCGACGGGCTCCACGCTGCACCTGGTCGGGCGGCTCGGGTTTTCTCTCGATGACACCCACATCAAGCGGTCAGGCCTCGACTATTGGGACAAGGTGAAGGTCGTCAGGCACAGGAATTGGGAAGCCTTCCTCGATCAAGCCGGGCCGGACTCCTCCCTTTACTTTTTTTCCAAAAAGGCGGCAAAGGATTTCTGGCAGGCGTCTTTTACCCCGGAAAGTTATTTAATCTTCGGGTGTGAGACGACCGGCCTGCCGGGGGCCATCCATGAACGCTATGAAGACCGGTTGTACCGGATTCCCATGGCTCCGGATTCCGTGCGTTCCCTGAATCTTTCGACGTCCGCGGGGGTCGTCCTTTATGAAGCCTTGCGGCAGATAAGAACTGTAGGGGCGGGGCACTGTCCCCGCCCGCCATCGAATGAAATTTCGGGCAGGCACGGTGGCCTGCCCCTACGATGACCATCGCCTGGGTGACGGGCGGGGGGACCGGCATCGGTTTTGCGCTCGCGCGGCGGCTCTACCAGGATGGCGCCTCTGTCGTCATCACCGGCCGCCGAAAAGAAGTCCTCGAACAGGCGGTCACGGTATTGCAGTCGATTCCCTCTTCCGGTCACGTCCTGTCGATGGCAGGAGATGCTTCTGATCCTTCTCATGTGACGGATGTCGCCGCCCAGATCGCGCATCGCTGGGGCGCGGTCAATCTTCTCATCAATAATGCGGGAGCGAATTTCAACCAGCCCCTGTCTGAGGCGACGGTTGAAGAATATCAAAGGTCGTTCGAGATCAATTGCCTGGCCGCGGTCCGAACGACAACCGCCGTTTTGCCGGGCATGATGAAAGCCAATGCCGGCGCCATCGTGAATATGTCCTCCATCTATGGGAAGTGGGCTTCCGCGCGGTCGGCTTCCTATTCCGTGGGAAAGTACGCCGTGGCGGGATATACGGATGCTCTCAGACAAAGCCTGGTCGACACCGGTGTTCACGTGATGGGAGTGTTTCCCGGATTTATCCGGACGGATATGACCCTGCCGTTTGTCCAGCCGGGCTCGTTCAAATCACGTCTGGGAAAAACACCGGATCAGATGGCTGAAGCGATTCTTCAGGCCCTGAATCGAAAAAAAACGGAACTTTATTTTCCCTGGTACGTGCCCTGGGTGCTCCGGCTGCATCGCTGGATGCCGAAGGTGTCCGACCGTCTGGCTGAACGCGTCAAACGCTGATGACGGAAGAGCGGTGGGTCTGGGTCCCTTTCGAAGTGGACAAGAAGTTTGACGGATACCGCATCGACCGGTTCCTGGCGCGGCGCCTGCTCGGCTACTCGCGCCGTAAAGTCCAATCAATTCTGTCGGAAGCCCGCGTCTTGAAGGCGGATCTCCCGGCTAAAGCCAATACGAAAGTCCGGACCGGCGACAAAATCCAGATCGCTTATTTGCGCCGGCCGGAAGCCCCGCTGGCCGCGGAGGCCTCGATCCCCATCCTTTTTGAAGATGATGACCTGATCATCGTGAACAAGCCGGCGGACCTCTTATCGCATCCCACAGACAAGATCGTCGACCACACGGTGCTGGGCGTCCTCCGCCATGCGCGTCCCGATCTCCCTAAACTGCACCTTCTCCATCGACTGGATCGCGAGACGTCCGGCGTGATCGCGCTGGCGAAGCATCCCAGGGCCGCGCGCGCCTGGACGAGTGAGATGGAAGCCCACCGTATCCAGAAGGAATACATCGCCGTTGTTCGAGGCGTCGTTTCGCCCAAGGAAGGATTGATCGATATGCCGATCGGTCGTCAGGGAGGGGAAATCCGGGTGCGCCAATGGGTCAATGTGCCCGGAGCTGTCCCCGCCGTCACCAAATACCGCCTGCAATCGTTCTTTCGAACAGGTCGAACGGAGCAATGCAGCGCTTCTTTCGACCTGTTCGAAAGAAGCATTGTGCGCGTTTTTCCCAAGACAGGCCGTTTGCATCAGATCAGGGTTCATTTTGCGGCCATAGGACATCCGCTCCTCGGTGATCCGCTGTACACCGGCGATGGCGAGATTTATAAAAAAATGATTCAAGGGACCCTCACGGAGACCGACCGGGCTGGTCTTGGATTCCCACGCGTGGCGCTTCATGCCGCGGCTTTAACGTTCTGGCATCCCGTATTGAAGAGTGAACTGCGGATTGAAGCGCCGCTGCCCGAAGATATGCAATGCCTAATTTCTGATAAACTGTTTCCGAAATGAAAAAAAGCAAACCCGGATCGCCTAAGCCGTGGTGGACCTTTACGGGCGACGGCGAGGTCTTCGAAGCCCGGAACCCTGACCGCATCAGTCGCCTCTATTTTCCGCTCTGCAACGAGGCCGGGTTGCTATCCGCGATTACGCCGACTCTCCATGGAGACATCAAGAACGGCCAGAACCATTTCCTGACGCTCCCTGTTTCCGAGCAGGACCTCCATAACACGCGTTCGTCCCGCCAGTTCTGGGTCTATGTCGAAGGGAAAGGTCCCTGGTCGGCCACTTCCGCGAAGCCGAGGGAATCCTGCGTGCTCGAGGCCGGCGCGCTCTGGCACCGGCTGACTCGTGAAAACCGCCCCCTCGGTCTGCGCGGCGTCATCACTAATTTTATTCCCGCCGGTTCCGAGACCGTTGAGATCATGCGTGTGGAACTCACCAATATTGGGCGAAAGCCGCTGGCCATCACCGCCACCGCGGCGGTCCCGATCTACGGGCGTTCCGCCGATAACCTCCGCGATCACCGCCACGTGACGTCCCTCCTTCACCGCATCGAACAGGTTCCGCAGGGTGTGCTGGTGACCCCGACCATGTCCTTCGATGAGCGCGGCCATGTGACGAATTCGATGACCTACGGTGTTCTTGGCTGTGAAGGCGACGGGCAAAATCCCTTCGGCAGCTTCCCGACGGTCAACAGCTTTATCGGCGAAGGCGGAAATTTCGACACGCCGCGGGCCGTATTCGAGGACTGGGACCTTCCTGATCTTTCCGATGTCGAGCTCCAGGGCCGCGAGGCGGTGGGGGCCTTGCGCTTTAAAAGCCGGAAACTGGCTCCCGGGACGAGCGTGACTTACCTGTTGTTTCTCGGAATCGCCAAAGAGCGGAAAGAAGCGCTGTCCTGGCTCAAAGCGTACGGGTCCGTCGAGAAAACGGATGAAGCGCTGGAACACACGCGTCACGCCTGGAAGGATGAGCTGGATCGCCTTCAAGTGAGGACCGACGATGCCGACTTCGGCCGCTGGGCGCGCTGGGTCGCCATTCAGCCGGTTCTGCGCAAGATTTTTGGCTGTTCCTTCCTGCCGGATTTCGACTACGGCCGCGGCGGCCGAGGCTGGCGCGATCTCTGGCAGGATTGCCTGGCGCTTCTCCTCATGGATACCGGCGACACCCGCCGCCTTCTGCTGAATAATTTCGCCGGGGTCCGGATGAACGGCACCAACGCCACGATCATCGGCAAAGCTCCAGGGGAGTTCATCGCCGATCGCAACAACATCTCCCGGACCTGGATGGACCATGGGGTCTGGCCCTGGATCACGACGGAACTTTATATGCATCAGACGGGCGATCTCCAGTTTCTCCTGGAATCCGTTCCGTATTTTGGAGATCAGGGCGAGGGGGGAAAAGGAACCGTCCTGGAACATGTTCTCATCCAGCACCTCGCGGCCTGCTATAACGTCGGCGCTCATGGGAATTGCCGCTTAGAGGATGCCGATTGGAATGACGGCCTGGATATGGCTCGCGAGCGGGGCGAAAGTGTCGCTTTCACCGCGGTGTATGCGGGGAACCTGCTCCGCCTGGCTGACGTCCTGGATCTTCTCCATAAAAAATGTGCGATCAAGGATGTAATTCTGGCCGAAGAAATGGACATTCTCCTTGGACCCGCACAGGAGAGCAGGCAGGATCAGCTGCGCCGCTATCAGACGCGCATTAAAGAAGGTGTCACCGGGCGGAAAAATCCCTGGCCGATCGACGCTCTCTCCTCTAATTTGAGGCAGAAGGGGGACGTTCTGGCGCGGCAGGTTCGCGAGAAAGAATGGCTGAAAAACGCGGCGGGCCATGCCTGGTTCAACGGTTATTACGACAATGAAGGGACACGCGTTGAGGGGGACACGCCCAAAGGCGTGCGGATGACGTTGACCGGCCAGGTCTTTCCGATCATGTCCGGTGTGGCCACGAATGAACAGGTGACACAAGCCTACGCGGCCGCCAAACGCTACCTGTACGACCGAAAACTGGGCGGGTTCCGACTGAATACCGATTTCAAGGAAATCCAGCCGCACCTCGGCCGCGCCTTTTCATTCGCGTATGGAGAAAAGGAAAACGGCGCTTTTTTCAGCCATATGGCGGTCATGTTCGCCAACGCGCTTTACCAGCGCAGTTTCGTCGAGGAAGGACACGAGGTCTTTTCCAGCCTCTACAAGATGTGCCTGAACGCCGATTCGGCGAAAATTTATCCTGGATTGCCGGAATATTTCAACGGCGAAGGGCGCGGCATGTACCATTACCTGACCGGCTCCGCCAGCTGGTATCTTCTGACGCTCGTCACTCAGGTCCTCGGCATCCGAGGTTATTGGGGGGATCTCGTTCTGGAGCCCAAGCTGGTCCCGGAACAGTTCGGCAAAGGCGGCCAGATCTCCGCCGAGGTCTGCTTCGCCGGCAAACGATTGAAAGTGACATACTTGAACCACTCCCGCAAACCGTATGGACAGTACCGGATCGAATCGGCGCTGCTCCAGGGCCGTTCAATCCCGATCCCGGACAGACCTGCGGGGGCGCAAGGATGTGCGCCCTTGCAAATTCCACGGGAGGTCCTCACCGGCCTCTCCAGCCCCACCGTAGACATTACGATCGCCCTCGCGTAAAAAACCCTTTCCCGCCACTAAGTCTCTGGCGGGTCCGCCTAGGACGTAGTGGCGGAAAATTCCCCTTTAAATTAATCAAAACTCGTCCTAGACTTGCACCAGCACCATGGCACGCTTCTGGGTCTACATTGGCGACAAAATCCAGGGGCCGGTCGACATTCCCTCGTTAAGGAAAGTCCCTGGCTTTAATCTGCTGACACAGGTCTGTCTGGAAGGCGAGCAAACCTGGCGGATGGCCGATGAAGTCATTGAGATCAAGTCCTACTTTCTATCTCCTCCCAGGTTGAATTCCTTCACGATCGAGGCCGGGAATGCCGCTCCAAAATTGGACCCCTTCCCGAAGCCTGTCCTCGAGGAACTCACGCTCCCGGAACCCAACACTCTCGAACAAATATCATCGCCGCCCCTCAACAAAAAATCAGAGACGGCGCCCGGCGGGACGACTTCCTCCGCCTTGCGCGCGGTCTGCGAAGTTTGCGGCTATAAGAACCCGCGCGATGTGGCCGTCTGCATGAAATGCGGAGAAAAACTGAAGGGTGTGCCCATCGCGGCCGTCCCTCCCGCCTCGGCCGTTCCTGCGGCCGCAAAGGTCGTGGTTCCCGTTCCCTCGCCCGCATCCGTGGCGCCCATCGCCGCGGCCCCTGTCGCCACCGAGGTGGATATCAAAGCCAGCACCATGGTCGAGATCCCGATGTCCAAGATGATCGTGGCGATCGCGGCGGCGGCGCTTGTGGCGGGGGGGGCCTTCCTGGGGTTCCGATCCTGGAAGAAGAAGCATCCGATAATCATGAGGAGCCCGCAGTCCGGAGTCCAGAGCGTAAAATATGCTGCGCGCACAGACTCGGACCAGGGGCACCGGTCTTCAAGTTCCTCTCATCAAAAATCGAAGCATTACGATCATCCGCCTGTGCATCGTCGCACCGGGATGCCGGCGGCCGCTTTACCGGGAGTTTCGGCAAACAGTGAACAGGAACCCGCTGAACCACAACCTCCGAAAGAGAAAAGCGCGTCTTCCTATCGCGTGATCGCCGAGGCCACGCCGCTTCAAAAGCGCTATTCGTCCCCCATCAATTCTCCTTATGCGACCAAGCGCCGTGCCGACAAGGACCTCTGGACCACGCAGGAAGGCCAGGCGATTCAGCAGGTCCAGCGCTCGCGGATTTACGGAGGCCAGCGCACGATCCAGCGCAATGTGGAAATCCTGATGCAGATCCTGCGCGATCGCGAATACAACACGGCGTTTGAAAGCGGCAAACGACTTTATCTGTATAACGATCTGGACTGGTCAGCCGTGCAAAAAGAGGGACCGCTCTACGAAGTGCGTCTCACGTTCTCCGGTGGGAAGGAAGCCGATGGGACCCCGAAAAAGCCGCTGCATTTCGCCTTCGCTTCCGATCTGGAACGAGGCACCGTCGAGCCTGGCGGGCAGGATCAGGTCCGATCCAACACGCTGCACGCTTTCTTCGACGAATCACGGATTGCGCCTGAGGAGCGGCGCGCGATCGCCAAGGATACGGAAGAACTTGTTTTAGCGTCCCAGCCTGATGCCTCTCCTCTCGCCTTCGATACGGTGGCGAGGCAGTTCGCGAAAGTCTACAGCACCGCCGCGCTCTCAAGGGTCGCGGATGCCTTTGGACTCATGGAAGTGAAAAAGAAGCTGGCGCATGATCCGCGATTGGGGTCGGAAGGTTCAACCGGTTCACCCGCGCCGCTATCCACGGAGGGCCATAAGTCCGATGCGAAGGTTAAAAGTCCGGCGGCCCCCTCGGTACCAGTCGATGCCTGGGTGCGGGCGGGAATGGCGATGCCGGCATCCGCCTCTGCCGCATCGGGTGCGGCGGCGCCGGCTTCTGAAGCGAAATCAGCGGATGGAAAAAAACGCGCGACAAAAGCGGTCGGCGCCGATGGCATTGAATTTCAGATGGAAACGGGGAACGGACGGGAACGGACCTTGTCCGTTCACGTCGTGAGCCACGCGTCAGTCAACCGGATCTGGGAGACGCTCACCGGCTATGACCGCCTCAAGCAGTTCATCCCGGATATGCTGGCCAGCGAGCGGGAGGGACAGGACGGCGCCGCGGCGATCGTTCATGTGACCTGCCTGACGCATTTCATGATCTTTGTTTTTAAGCTGAATATGCATCTGAGAATTGTCGAGCATCCGCAGCAGCATACTCTGGAGTTTGAAAGGATCGCGGGAGATTACGAGAGCTTGCGGGGGTCTATTGAGGTCACTACCGATCCTGCCACGCGTAATTCTCAGATCAATTTCCACGCGACGGTTGTTCCGAACGGGTACATGACGAATACGAAACTGGAAAGCATGGCTCGCCGCCTCCTCATGACGCAAGCCGGCGCCCTTCGCACCAAAGCGGAAACGAACTAACTATCTCGTGGTCTCACGGTAAGGTGTCGTAGGCACGGGGAAGATCATCCCCATTTTCACATAATCTTTGACGATGTATCCAAGGGTTGTTTCCACGGCCGGGTCAAAGTAGTGATACCCGCAGCCCTGGCAAACCCAGGAGGGGACTCCCTGGACTACGGCGACAAGCGTAATACCGTTCCAGTAAGGGTGTTCCACAAGCCGCGCTTCCAGTGGCCCGGTACAGCGTCGGCAGTATTTCGAAGATGTCGACATGGCTGAGACTTCCTTCCTCCCCACCCGAATGACATTCATTTTATGCCCTGAATCGCAGGATTATTCGATGGGCCGCGCGGCTAAATATGGAGGTCCAAACGGCCCCTGTTACTTCTGGGCCCTCATTTCATTTTTGTGGAAAAGACGCCATATTTTCTACAATCTCCCTGCGACTTATCATCGTCTTAAGTGTCCACTTCCCGGGTAGCTCAATGGTGGAGCATCCCGCTGTTAACGGGAGGGTTGCAGGTTCGAGTCCTGCCCCGGGAGGTGGGCACTTGAGAACTAAATTCAAGGAGGCACCATGAAGAAAGTCATTGCACTTAGTTTAGCAGCAAGCTTATTGCCCACCTTCGCGCTGGCCCGGGGAAACCATCCGATGGCCGGCTGTGGACTCGGCTATTTGCTCTTGTCCAATAAAGACAATGAAAAAGTGACCCAGGTTCTGGGCGCCACAACGAATGGAACGTTCGGCACGCAAACCTTCGGCATCAGCTCGGGAACCTCCGGCTGCACGGAAGACGGAGCGGTCAAAATCGCCCGTGCGACGGAAGTGTTTGCGGATGTGAACCTCGCGTCTCTGCGCCAGGAAATGGCGACCGGCCAGGGCGAATATGTGAACACGTTCGCTTCGCTCCTCGGCGCCACGGATTCGACCCGGCCGCAGATGGTCCGGTTTTTTCAGGCGGAGTATCAGAACCTTTTCCCGTCGGCTGAAACGTCCTCGGGCGATATGCTGAAGACTCTCTCGGAAAAGCTGGCGTCTCACCCTGAACTGCTCGGATAATAAAGTACTGCACTTCAGTTCAACACGACTGGCGGGCTGGATCGTCCTTGCGATGGTCCAGTCCGTTTTCGCTTCTTCTTACGTAGAGACCCTCCAGACACGAGCCCACCAGAAAAACCTCTCCAATAACCCTTATTGGCACCGGCTGCTGCATGACCGCCGCACACTTCTGGGGATTTATCAAAGCGAGATCGATGATTCTTCTTTTTTCCTTTCGCCCCATGGTCGCAAGGACCCTGCCGCCGAATTGGACGCGACGCTGGCGGCCTTCTTCGTCTCACCCCAACCCTCTCCCTTAGGGAGAGGGCGCAGCGAAGCGGCGGGCGAGGCGGAGCCTCAGCAGGCCCAGTGTCGTTTTCCCGCCCGCTACGCATGGCTGAAAGAGGAGCTTCAGTTTGACCCGGCCCAGCTTCCACCGGAGGACTGCCTGCGCTTTCAAAAATGGAAAAATCAGATGGGTCCGGGCTCTTTATCTCTTGTTTTTGCTTCCTACTACATGAACAATCCGGCGTCGACCTACGGGCATACGTTTTTGAAACTGAACGCCAAGGGCCATTCCGAAAACGAGCGTCTCCTCGATTACGTGGTCAATTTTGCGGCGGACCTGGAATCGGATAACGGCATCCTCTTTGCCCTCAAAGGGCTGGCGGGCGGCTATCATGGCCGTTTCTCGACCTTCCCTTATTACATGAAGGTTCAGGAATACAACAATCTCGAATCTCGTGATCTCTGGGAATACAATTTAAATGTCCCGCCGGCACGGTTAGAGAGCCTTCTCGAGCACCTCTGGGAGTTAGGCAGTACCCGGCTTCCCTATTTCTTCTTCAATAAGAATTGCTCCTATTACCTGCTCCCTGTTCTGGATGTCATGGATCCCGCTTTGTCATCGAGCGGGCCATTTGTTTTGAAAGCAATCCCGATGGATACTGTCAGGCAGGTGATCCGGACGCCCGGAGTACTGGCCGGCGTCACCTATCGTCCCAGCCACGCGACGAAAATGATTGCCGACAGGAATCGTCTGATTCCCGAAGAAATTCGCATGGCCGAGAAACTCGCCGTTATCCCGGCGAAAGCCGAAATCCAGAAGGACTGGGCCCCGGCTTCCGCCGGGGTGACGTCGTTATCACAGGAACGTCAGGCGCTTGTTCTTGATTCCGCCTATGACTTATTCCGCTACAAGGTTGGTTTCAGGAGAGACCAGCCCCTGTCGGTTCAGGAAAAAGAGAAGGCGCTTCTACTCATGCGTAACCAGGTGGGGGTGGCGAGCCCTGCTTTGATCCTGTCGAGCGCATCGGTCACTTCCCCTGATCAGGGGCATAAAACAGGGCGTGTTGATCTCTCATACGGATTTTCCAATCATTCGCACTTCGAGGAAATCTCACTTCGGCCGTCTCTGCATGATCAGGATGATCCCGTGCCCGGATACCTGCCGGGCAGCCAACTGGAAATGTTTCACCTCAAGCTCCGATACGATGATGACCGGAAAACCCTTTATCCCGAGGAATTCTCGCTGGTGAATCTTCTTTCCGTGACTCCCTGGGACCGGTGGATTCATCCGCCATCCTGGAAGGTGCAGACAGGGCTCATGACGGCTCACGACTTAAACCGCGACCCCGAGAACAGCCTTTACTATGGGCTCACCCTGGGCAGCGGCTTCTCAGCCTGGTTGCCGGGTACCCGGGAGGTGCTTCTTTACGGGATGGCAGAGATGGAAACGCAGCTGGGCCATGCCTTTGAGCATGAGGTCCGTTTTGGCGGAGGGCCGAGCGGGGGGGTCTTGTGGACTCCTGTCCCGTGGTGGCGCGCCCGCTTCCAGATGTCCCAGGATTATTACGCCGTCGGGGGAACGCCTTCGACCACAAAGTTTCTGCTGCATCAAAGCCTGTCCGTCACAAAAAATTCGGAGCTTCGCGCTTCGCTCGAGCGCCAGAACATTTATAAGGAAGTTCTTCTCAGCTGGGTTTTGTTTCTGTAGCCCCGACTATTTAGGACACCCTTAATGGAGGATCGGGGTAGACAAGGCCATGGTGAAGAAGTCCGCGATGGCCTTCTCGTAATCGGCGCCGGCTTTGTGCCTGCCCTCGAGATGTCCGGCGCCTGGAACAATCCAGAGTTTCTTAGGCTCACCCGCCTTTTCGTACAAGTCCTTCGACATTTGAACAGGAACGATCGGGTCCTGATCTCCATGTATGAAAAGTACGGGACGAGGGCTAATGAGGCCGACATAACGGATGGCGTCGCAGGAGCGGTTCATGAAGAGGGGGGCGATGGGATAAAGCGGCCAGGTCCATAGATGGCGCTTAAGCGCTGCGCGGGTCATCGCCGCGTGGCCGGAGAAAGCCGCTTCGATCACCGCGCCTTTGACCAGGGGATCCCTGGCCGTCACGACGATCGCGGTGGCGCCGCCCAAGGATTGACCAAAAACGGCGACTCCGGCGGCCTGATCGCGCAGGTGGTTTTGAGCGTAGCGTACAGAGGCGATCCCGTCTTCCACCAGATTTTTCGGCGTCGGTCGTCCTTCCGACGCGCCGTAGCCCTCGTAATCGAAAGCCAGCACGTCAAAGCCATACCTCAATAGGAAAAGAGAGAGCGGAAAATGGTTCGAGACGTTTCCGAAGTTGCCGTGAAAGTGGACGATGGTTCCTTTCGGTCTCTGGTCCGTCTTAAAATAGAGAGCGGTCAGCATTTTCCCGTTTGAACTGGGGTACTGCACCAGGTCCGGGTGCAGTCCGGTTTTGTCCGGGTCGACATACAAAATGCGGTTGGGGTAATAGAAAAATCGCTGCGGGTTGCATCCCAGGAAACTGAAGCTAAGAGCGAATAGCGAATAGCGAAAAGCTGTTCGTCTTACGCTCTTCTCTCTTCGCTTTTCGCTTCCGTTTATAGCCTGGGTTGTCACGATGTCATTGTATTAGTTACCATTGGAAACCATGAAAAAACCACTTCTTCTCACCTGTTGTCTCAGTTTTGGAGTTGCGCAAGTCTTCGCCAGCGGACTGCCCAAGTTGTCCGTCCAGGCGTTGATGAAAGCGTTACAGGATCCAACCGTGGAGGTCCGGACGGCCGCTGCCCAGGCGTTTGCCGCCATTCCTGATGCGGCCGAACAGGCCGTCAAACCTTTGGAAGCGGCTCTCGTGGCCAGCGCGGACGCCAACGAGCAGGAGGCCCTGGTGAAGGCCCTCGTCGCCGCCAATGACAGCGGATCCCCCAAGCGATTGAGTGACTCTTTAGTCAATCCTCAGTTTACCTGGGGTGCCGGCGCCAAAGCAAAAGCCGTCGAGGTGATCGGAAAGATCGGCCAGAAGAAAATGGTTAAATGGCTGACAGACATTGTGGCAGGCGAGCAGGAGCCGGCGGTTCGTGCCGCTGCCGCCCGTGCGCTCGGAGATATCGGCGCGCCACCCAAAAAAGAGAAGAAAGACTAATCTGGGATTTATGCCGTCATTGCGAGCGAAGCGAAGCAATCTGTCCGACAGATCGCCACGGCCCCTGCGGGGCCTCGCGATGGCGGCGTTGGGTCTTTCTATATCTTCCTGTGTCCCTGTCGACCAGCTCCCCCCGGGGCTGGTCCCCAGCGCGCCCACTTCAGGTGCCACAGCCGCCGCATTCCCTGACCCTGAGCCTGGCAGCCTTTCGATCACCAGCATGCATTTTACGCTCAAGGGCTATTCTCAGACGGATTTAGACGCCCTCAAGCAGTCGGCGGAAACCCTCTACAACAAGATCGGCAACGATACGGGACTTTACACGTTTCTAGCCTCCGGGAACTACACATTGGTCGAGTACAAGGACCAGGAAGAGTATCAGAAAAAGACGCACCAACCGAACTGGTCCCATGTGGTGACGGCCGGTAAAGGGATCTATTTTTACCCTGATCCAAATCTGATCCCCGAGCTCACCCATCAGATGGTCCATTTGATCTTTGACTCTTACCTGGGAGACAAGGCCGGGGCCAACAAGTGGCTTGAAGAGGGCCTGGCCATGAATGAAGAGCTGGCCAATATGACGGAGAGCGATCGGTCGTCTTATCAGACCTCCAAATCCAACCAGCTCCACCAGAACCGCATGCCCTTTTCCCAGATGACGTTCTTTGTGACCAACACCGAGGAAAAACGTCGCACGGACGCCTGGTACCAGCAGGTGGAAAGCGTGGTCACTTACCTGCTCAGCCAGGGGAGCGCTCTGGGGTTTGCCCAATTCCTCGGTGAGCTTAAATCCGGCACGGATATCGACCGCGCGCTGTCCGATGCCTACGCCGCTAAATTTAGAAGTATGAATGACCTGGAGGCCGCGTGGAAATACACGATCTGAAACTCGCCATCTGCCTGATGCCTCTTGCCGTGACTCTGTCGGCGGCTGTTCCGGATGGTTATGTGGTGAAAGCCGACAGTGCTGCGGTTTATCTTGATTGGGGGAAAACCTCCGAGGTCAAGACGGGGGACACATTTCTCGTCTACCGCGAAAAGGGAGAGCTAAAGCATCCGGTAACCGGCGAAGTCCTCGGCCATGCGGAAGAGAAGGTCGGCAGCGGCATGATTGAGAGTGTCGAAGACAAATTTTCGGTGGGGAACCTGCTTGAAGGCCAGGGAGCGGTAGCGTCCGGTGATCGCACGCGAATCAAGGAAAACCAGGCCGTCTCGTCCCCCGCGCCGGTCTCCGCTGTTTCGCCCGCGGTTCCGGGACCCAAGGAACTCTGGCGCAGCGATCCCTTGCCGCACGAGGCGATCGGCGTGGCCCTGGGCGATATTGACGGGGATGGGAAAAAAGAAATAGTCGTGGCTTTCCGCGATCAGATTGAAGCGTTCCGCTGGAACGGACAGAAGCTGGAGTCCATGGGCGTGTTCAAGGGCCACGGTTACGGCAATTATCTGTCGGTAGAGACCGGGGATCCGGAAATGTCGGGACACGATAAGATATTCGCCACCCTCTTCATTGAAGGAGTGAAGCGTTCTCGAACCATCGTCCTGGAATATGCCCAGGGTGCTTTTCATGAAACCAGCCATCTGGAAGGATTCGTCCGGGCGGTTGAGCATGCAGACGGAAAGCGTGAATTGTTGTGGCAGGGATTATCCATGGCTCGGGAACTGCGCGTCATCGCTCCCTCGCCGCTCGAGAAGTCCGGCAAAGGATATCGCGAAGGCAAGCCGGTCAAGTTTGTGCGGTCGCTCAATGATGACCAGCTTTTCGGTTTCACCTGGGGCGATTGGGACGGGGATGGCGCGGAAGATCTGGCGCTTTTGCAGAATGGGGAGCGCCTGAGATTATTTTTTAAGGACGCCAAATGGAGCTCGAGCGAGGGCTATGGCGGCACGAAGGCGGATTTTTCCTGGGAGAATGATGCCACGGGCAGTGTGTATCCGCGTCTGCTCAACTGGAAACCGGTGACCGGGAAAATGCAGCTCCTGGTTCCGCACAATATCCAGTTTTCTCCAATTCCTCTGGCCCACCTCAAAATCTACAAGAATGCGGAGCTCGTGGATCTGGCCTGGAACGGCCTCGATATGGCGCCGCAATGGAAGCTGGCGGTTTCCGGCATATTGGCGGATTTCGGCATCGGGGACGTCCAGAAGAGCGGAACTCCCCAGCTCTGGATCGCCGCGGTCGGCGCCGGAGACAAAACAGTTCTCATCGCCTACCAGCTTCCCTGATACTTTATGCCGAAGGGAACGCCCGAGGACCTGATCGACGCGGTCATCGAGGCGGACGATCTCCGGCGTAAAACCCTCGGCCTCCCTTCCACTCGCGCGGCCAAGAAAATCGGTCTTCGGTACGGCCTCCTTGAGAGGTTTTTCGTCGAACCTTTCTTCAATGTCCTTGGACTCCTCTGGGGACAAGTCATGGTGCTCTTGCCTGCTTCTATGTCCCGGCCTTTCATCCAGTGGGTGAACGTCAAAATGAGCGGGGATCCTCAAGGCCATCCTCCGGATCTCGCTCGATGGATCGAGCGAGCTGTTGAGGCGGCGAAGAGGATTAAGCAGGAGACTCATCAATGGCCGGCGCTCCTGTTGTTGACCTCGCATCCGGAGACTGAAGGCCCGCATCAATGGCTCCGGTTCGAGCTGCTCAGGCAGGGGCTCCTGGTCGCGGATGCCGTCGTGGACGCGGAATATCCCGGCCGCCTGTATCCCCCGCGTCCAAAGTGTTTTCTCGCGATCGATCCCTTCGCTCTGGACACCGTTTCCTCACCCGTCGGGGCCTTCTACGGGGCCTGGATGCACCGGGTCTACCTGGCCTGGGACCGTCAATCGTCAACGCAAACCTGGATTCAGAGACACGCTCTTTTGCGGCACACGGATTCAGCGCATATCTCCTGGCGGCTGCTGCGCGAGCTGGCCAGAGATACTCCGGTGCTGATGGCGTTGTCCGGAGGGCTTCCCTATAATGCCCGACTGCTGTACGCCGCGAGGGAATTTGTCCACCACCTTCCGATCAAGCGCTGGAAAATGGCGAAGCGCTCCGCCCAGTTGGAATTGATGGACATTTTGATGAAGCCCGGGGCGGCTGGTTTGCCGGCGGACAAGGGGGAACTTTCCTTTGGGAATCGGCAGGCGATCCGCGCGGCCCTCGTTCGTTGGGGAGTTCCGTCAGACCAGATCGATTCTGCCCTCCAGGAGCTCGAGGACGAATTCAGGCTTCCGATCCCCTACCGGGCACGTTTTTTTCGTGTTCTGACGGCACGCCTCGTTAAAAAAGGCAAGCCGCTCCTGCTCGTGGGAATCCGGCATTCCGATACAGCCCCTCATGTCCGCTTTTCCGATCCCTGTGAAGTTCAGCGGGATACCGATCCGCAAAGGTTGGCGAAGTCGTTCGCTCAGTTTTTTACGAGGAGCCTTTGATAATGCGCCCATGAGCGGCGCAGAAGATAGTATTCGTTAAACGGGCGATCATCCGTGATGATGTGCCGCGGGTTGGTTCCCAGGACTTCCGCCAGCGGTACTTCCTGCGAGAGCATCTCGCGAAGGACTGTTTTTAAATCCGCCTTCTCCCATTCGAGGAGATCCGACCTGGCCTTCTCCGGCATCCGGGCCGCCAGTTCCTCAACCGTCGGGGCGCTCAGCGGTTCCCTCGACGCTAAAAACAGCAGACCCTCTCCGACCAGAGAACGATAGACCCGGACATAAGGGAAAGCAACTTTCAGCGAACGGCCGATGGCCTGTGCTTCCGGGCCTTCTCCGCCCGGGAACCATTGCTGAAGGATTCCGCCCGGACTCAGTCGCTTCTGGAGGATCCCATAAAATTCGGTGGAATACAGGAGACTCGACCCTGCCGCTTCGACCGGCGGCGGCGGATCGATGGTGACGACGTCGAACGAATCTGACGTTCGTTTCAGGAACCGGCGCCCGTCATCAATCACAATCCGTCCGAGCGGATTATTCAAGATCTGGCCGGCGTCCGCGTGGTAATACCCGAAGGCGTCCTTCACGCTGGGCACGAGCTCGACGGCTGTTGTCCGGATTCCCCAGGTGAGCAGGGACCGGTAGGTTGTCCCCATGCCGAAACAAATGGTGAGGGCCGTCTGTGGTTTACCGGGGAAAAAGCCGAGCGGCATATGTGCGAGAGTCTTCGTGATCGTGGAGAGGGTCGTGATGCCCTGCCCGTTCACGTAGAGATGTTTATCCAGGCCGGATCCAACGGAGATGACGGTGGCGGTGTGGTCTCTCCGGACAATTCCGCCCGGATATTTTTCTTCATAGCTGATCGTCTTCCAGAGCGAGCAGGCCAGGAGACTCGCCGTTGACAGCGCTGCGACGGTTCGAACGGAGCGGCGCAGATGCCCGGCATCGGCGACAAAAAGGAAGATAAACGGAACGGAAAGACAGACCAGGGACAATTTGACGCCGAACGCCGGAAGCAGGAGATAGGAAGCGGCCAGCGGACCGATGACACATCCCACGACATTAATGGCATAGGCGCGCCCGGCATGATCCGGATGGCCTTGCGAATATTGATCGATGATTTTTGGCGTGAGGTAGCCGAGGATGGCACACAGGGGAAAGAGGCTGACTTCCACGCCGAATGTCCTCAGATCCAAGCGGGGATCATTGATCACGATGGGTAAAAAGGAGCTGATGGCGAGAGCCGCCAGGAGAACCGGATTCGAGATGAGGGCATGCCGCCGCAGGTGGCGCCGGTAAAGCAGCGACCCGGCGGCTGTGGCGGTGAGATAGACGGCCAGGATCAGAGCGAAAGCGTAGATCGTCGTATTCAGGATCGGGGTGAACGCGCGAGTCCAGACCACTTCGGCGCTCATCGAGGTGAAACCGGTGACAAACAGGATGAGCCCCAGCCACGTATTATTGACTTGGGGTGCGGCAGTGACGATGGAGGTCGTTTGTGTTATCTCCGTCGCCAACTCTTCCTGAGGACCGAGAGTTTCGGAGGAACGGGCCAGGGTGACGCTGATCGCCGCGATCAGGAAATTTGTGCCGCCCGCGAGCAAAAGAGTGTGGCGCAAGCCCAGGAGCTCCACCAGGACATCGGCCGTCAGGATCGTGCCCAGCACCGCGCCGATCACGTTCGCGAGATAAAGGAAGCTGAAGCTGGCCATCGATGAAGGGCTTCGTTCCTTGATAAAAGCCATCATCAGGGGGAAGGTCGCCCCCATGCACAGGCACCAGGGCAGAACCGCGGCGGTCATGATGAGTGACGAGAAAACAAGGTAGGAAACGGAGTTCATGTCTCCTCCCGGAAGAAGCAGGAGTTCTCCCCGCTCAAACAGCCAGGGGACGCTGACGGCCCCCAGACCGATCAGGAATTCCGCCGAGGCATACAAATAGGCGGCGGACACATGAAGACGCGATGTCAGCCCATTCACCCAGCGGCCGGCCGCCCAGGAACCTACGGACAAACCCAGCATGAAGACGGACACGATCACGGAGAGCACCGGCGTGATGACGCCAAAATGCGCGAAGGCCAGCCGCACCCAGACGACCTGATAAAGCAGGCCACAGAAACCCGACAGGAAAAACAGTCCGAATAATTTATTTCTCAGGTTCATTTGAGCGCAGATTGTACTTAATCTGAAAAGCGCGATTGTAATATACTGGCGCATGCGCATTTCTGTCCCGGTCACGATCTGGCTTCTCGCGACCCCAATCCTGTCAGCGGACACCAAACCCCTGATCGGCTGGGCGCAGGAAGCGCATCCGGATTATTCGTCGGAGGTTTTTGTCCGGCATCTGGCGGAGCAGAAAAGCTACGGCGCCAACCTCGTCTGGATCGGGCACAACAATCCCGGGTATGTCGATAAAAATAAGGTGGAGCCGGGGCTTTCGTACGCGGTCTATGAAGCGATTCTTGACGAAAAAAGCCCTCTCCATGCGGATGCCGTGGCGCAGGCGGCCGCGGTCAAGCGCCTGCTGGATGCCGCTCGCCTCGAGGGAATGAAGGCGGTCCTGGCGATCGGCTACCAGATCCAGATGGGGCCGGTATGGAACAAGCGGCATGAAGAGGCGCTCCGCCGCGCTCACGACGGTCGGCTCTGGACCGCCGGCGGCTACTCCGCGTCCTGGCTGGCTCCGGTGTATCAGCGCGACATCCAGGAGTATTATCGCTGGATTGACCGGGAGTGGGTTGTTCCGTACCGAAATGTCATTCTGATGCTGAACCTGGCGGATGAGCCGCATGGGGGGGATTTTTCGGATTCCGCGGAAGCGATCTTTACCGGCGAAACAGGATTGACGTGGCAGGAAGCCGAGCGGACCGATGCCGGCATCATCAAGAAGGGACATTTCCAGAACCTTTATATCGCGAATTACGCGCGCTGGAGCGCCACCGCCTGGAAAGCCATCGATCCCTCGGTCCGCGTCACGATGTCCTTCTGCGGGTCGCACGGGCGTTTTACCAACTTCGAGCCGAGCATAGCCGCCATTTTTCGCGATACGCCCGACAACTTCGATGTGACCTTCGACGCTTTTCTGATCGATAACCAGCCGGGGGATCCCATCGACGGCAGGCATGTCTCGGCTTTGGCCATGTTCCTGACGCAGGTGGGAGATCTTTCACGAAAATATCACAAGCGCGTCTGGCTCTGGCCGGAGGCCAATAACTGGATCCTCAGCCAGTGGTCACCCGTAAAAGGGAATATTTCGGACGCCCTCTTCGGTGTGACGCTGCTGCGCAACATGAGCGAAGCGGCCGGGATCCAGCTGGGCGGGCTGGCGGTCTGGAACCTGGATGTGAAGGAACAGGGCCTCTTTCGCGATACGCATCCCCTGATCTACGATCCGCAGCGCATGTTCGAGAAAATCTCGGCGGATTTTAAGACGGAGGCGGAACCGGTCCGTCTGCGGAACGACGTCCTGGTCTGGATTCCAGAGTCTGAAGCGGACTATCTCATCGGGCGCAAGCCATACGATTACGCCGAACGGATTTATCTCCTGGACGTCTACGCGCCGCTCCTGGAAAGAGGCGTCGTTGCGCGCCTGAGTTCGGACAGTCAACCGGATTTGAGCGGCATCAAGACGGTCTTTCTCGTCAGTAAATATTCGCCGCGTCTTACCCATGAGGCGTATCAGGCTCTGGATTCCTTCATCCGCGCGGGGGGTGTCCTGGTCTCGAATTATCCGATCTTGCGCCCGGAAGGATTCTGGCTTCAGCTTCTCCTGAATCTGCGGTTTTACGGAAATCTTCTGTGGGCATCGATCTCTCACCAACCGGGGATTCTGACGCGGCGGTGGGGGGCTGGGAAAATTTTCGTTGCATTGGCGCGTATGAATGAAACGCGACGCAATGTCATTCATGAAATTCCACCGGGAATCGCGGAAAGAATTTCCAGCCTCTCCGCGCTGCCGGTTGATGCGGGAGGCGCGCAAGGACTGCTGGCATTCCCGCAAAAGAGTTCCTGGATCTTCTACAATACGAATCCCGAACCCATCACTATTGTCTTGAGGCATCTATCGAAAGGAACATTAGTGACTCCTGATGGCACAGACACTCCCCTGCCATCCGACAGAAAAGAAATCTCAATCGCGCACGGAGCCTGGCTTGAACTTGCCCGTTAAGCATAACGACTATCTGCATGACCTGGTGTGGGGACTTCTGCGCGGACGGAAGCCCGGGCGTCTCCTCGACGTCCCGAGCGGCCCGGGGTATTTCGCCAAACAGGCGTCTGAAAACGGATTTGACGCGATCGCGGCGGAAATCGACGAGTCGCTTCATGTTCTTCCGGGGGTTTCCTACGTCAACGCCAATATGGGGGAAAAGCTACCGTTCCCGGACGGTTCCTTCGATTACGTGGTGTCGATCGAAGGCATCGAACATACGGAGAATTCCTTTCGCTTTCTCCGGGAGTGTTCCCGAGTCCTGAAGTCCGGCGGCATGATGTTCCTGACAACGCCGAACGTCTCTTCCCTGCAGAATCGGCTTTTGTTCCTGATTACGGGGAGCCACGATAATCCGCCCGGGCCGATCCGCTCGGATTTGCCGAATCTCTTCATGAGCCACATCAATTTGCTGCCTTTCCAGCGCCTCGAAGCCTTTTTTCGCTTCTCCGGATTCGCGATCGAGGAACTTCATCCCTGGAAGCTCCGGCCGGTGAGCCAGGTTCTTTATTATCTGGTCTATCCCTTCGCGCGAGCCCGCTACGCCAAAGCCTTCAAGCAGCGGTATGAAGGAAAGCCGGACGAAGCGCTCTACCGCAAGATCTTTCAGATGTATCTCTCCAAAGAAGTCCTCTGCGGCGAGTACAACATCGTTGTCGCCCGCAAAAAGTAAATCCCTGACCCTCTCCAAATGGATTGCTGATTCCATATCGAAGAATCATCTTGTACTATATACGCGTCTTCTGAAATTCATTTAAGAAGGGGGAATTCAAGGTTTGGTTGAAGAACTGACGTTCGAAGGCTTCGATGAAAGGCCTAAAACCAACAGCAACGAACAAACTCAGGATCACACCTTTTCCATCATGCAGGAGGCGACGACAGTTCCGCGTGACCGCCGTCGCGCGAATCGTCGCCAGGATCACCGCCGCAACCGTTCTGAATCGTCATCAAAAGAGTCCCGAAAGACGTATCGTCGCGACCTCTTTGACCGGCGCGGCATGCAGTTCGTCTGCAAAACCACGGCGCCTTGTCCTGAGACGCTGGCCTACCTGGAAAAATTCGGGCGGCATTGGAACCTCGCCGGGCTGGATCGTCTCGATGTCCGGGCCTCGGTCCTCGATGAGTCGCGATGGTGTCTGGATTGGCACATCAACGTCGATCATGTCTCTGTCTCGTGGCGGTCGACGGCCACCCGGTTGCCGGATTCCTCCACCTTCACGCTGCAGCCCCTCGGGGGCGACCTTGACGTTTTTGATGGACGGATCTGGGTGACGCCGCTGCCTCATGGATCTCAGATCCACTTCAATTTGATCGCCGCTTTCGGACTGGGGTCGTTTGAACGATTGGTCGGGAATGTTTTCAGGCAGCGGTGCGAAAAAATATTCCGGGCGCTCCTGCTGAAATGGAAGAACGATCTGGATCATTTGTCATGAGGTCGGATTTCGGCTTCATCATTCATCCCGTCGACGTCAACTTGATCCCTCCCGCTTTCGCTGAAACCAAACTCTATGCCAAGCGGCCGGAACTCCTGGAAAAAATCTTCGAGTGGCTCCCGCCGTTCAAATGCTCCCATGTCTCCGGCGTGCGCAGCAAGACCGGGGATGAAACGGAAGGCGATCTGATTTATGTCCCCTATCTGCCCCAGCAGATCATGTCCCTGCCCTCCCAGGTGGTTCTCGATCGTGTCATTGAAGCGGGGCGTGTGGCGAAAAAACTCGGTTCACGGATTCTAGGGTTGGGTGCCTATGCGGCGTTTGTGGGCCGGCGAGGAGTACAGATTCAGGAAGCGCTGGATATGCCGGTGACCACCGGAAGCGCCTACACGGTCGGTTCCGCGATCCGCGCCTCTTCCTGGGTCGCGGAAGAGATTTTCGGGCATCGCGAAATGATCGTGGCGGTAATCGGGGCCACAGGAGGTCTGGGCGGAGCCATTGCCCGGATTCTGGCCTCCAAGGTTCGACGCATGGCCTTGGTCGGCCGGCAGCAAACCCGTCTAAAAATGCTGGAAGAGGATCTGCTTCGTGCCCATGCATCGCTCCAGATTCGGGTCTTCAATCAAGTCGAGGAAGCGGTGAAGCATGCGAACCTCATTTTCGTGTCGACCAATTCTCCGGACCTGAAAATCGATGTCCGGAGCCTGATGCCAGGAACCGTCATCTGCGATATCTCGGTTCCTCATAATGTGGATGAAGCTTCTGCGGCCATGCGCAAAGACGTCCTGGTGGTGGATGGCGGAGTCATCCGTCCCCCCGGAGATTGCCGTCTGAACTTCTATTTCGGTCTGCCGGAAGGACTGGCCTTTGCCTGCATGGCGGAAACGATGATTCTCGCTCTGGAAAATCGGTTTGAGAGCTATTCTCTCGGCGGGAATCTAACGGCCGAGAAGGTCGACGAAATACTGGGCTGGGGGGACCGGCACGGATTCCGCCTGGCTGAGCCGCGCAGTTTCGGCAAGACGATCACCCCGGCGGATATTAAACGAGTTCGTGAATCGGTGAATTAAGTGTCCACCTACTATCTGTCTTCGCTTGTCGCCGCCGTGTACTGCTTTTCCATCGCGACTTTTATCCTGGTTCGGAGTCGCAGGCCGGAGAATTTGAGTTTTGCGGTGCTGACCTATTCGATTGCGATCTGGACGAGTTTTCCGTGGGCGATCCAGAGCGTACCGGCTCAAGCGCAGATTTTCATCGGGCGCCTGCTGTATATCGGGGCCAATCTTGTCCCTCTCCTGTTTCTGGCGTTCGTCCGTATCACGTTACGGCAGTCCCTGAAATCCTATCCGCTCGTTCTCTCCGGCATCTCCTCCGTGCTGTTTATGGCGGCCCTGCCCAGCCGGGCATTCTTAAGCGGTGTCCGCGTCCTGAATGGGATTACGATCCCTGTTCCCGGGCCCATTTACTTATTGTTCGTGCTCTTTTTTGCCGTGATCTGTGGGCATGCCTTCATTCTGCTTTTGAATGCTTACCGAACAGCCGGTCCGCAGGAAAAAAACAGGCTCCTCTATATCTTTATCGCATTTATCTTTGCCTATCTTTCCGGATTTCTGCACTTCGCCGCTGTCTATGTGGGCAAAGAGCCTTTTCCCCATGATGTCCTGATTGTTGTTTTTGCTTCCATTCTGGCTCACGCGATCATGCATCATCAGCTGATGGATGTCCGGCTGGCGATCCGGTTGACAACGCTGCACCTGACGACAGCCACCCTGCTGGCGACAGCATGCATCCTGGTCTGTCTCCCGCTGGTTTCATTCAGTCCGTACATGGCCTTGATGACAGGCGTTGGTGGAATGGCCTTTCTGATGGCGTTTGCGTATGAACCGTTGCGCCGGGCGCTCCAGCCGGCTATCGACAGGATCGTGTTCTCGGACCAATTCACCTATCTGGAAGAATTATCCCAACTGCCGAACGATATGCTCGAGTTCACGAATCTCAGGGAAATGCAAAAATTTCTCGTGACACGGCTGACGGAAGCGGCGCGGTTGGAGCGGGTGCTGGTTTTGATGTATGACCCGGGGCTCCAGAGTTACGTGGAAACGATTGTTCATTCGGCCGACGACAGGAACGGCAGCCCGGATGAGCCCGAGGCGCCGCGCGATCTGTCGGAAAATTCAGCCTTGGTCCACGTGTTGCGTGAGAATAGCCGGTTCCTTATGGAGGAAGACCTCTCCAGGATTGTGGCGGGCAAAACCTCTGCGCTCGCCGAACTGCAGTCCCTGGGAGGTGTCGCCTGTTTTCCCGTGATGAAAGAGAGGGACATGCTGGGCCTGGTCGTCCTGGGACCGAAGCGGTCGGGGGAGCCGTTTAACCAGCAGGACATGAAGATCCTGCTGGCGCTCAGGACCCGTCTTGAAAATTTTTTGGGACAGGCGATGACGATTACTCAGGAAGCGCTGAACATGGTGAAGGATTCGCATGACATGAAAAACGATGTGAATGCGCTGAAAGGACGGGTGACCTGGCGGGCGATGCGGATCGCCGAGTGGAAGCTCGCGTTGGAGAAGCAGATACAGGTCATGGAACAAGGACTTGGAACCAGCTCTCCCGAGTCGCGCGCGGCGTTCGAAGCCTTAAAGAAGCAGGCGCATGAATGGTTTCAGGAAGCGGATCGCTCGCGAACCGTCGAAGATCAGGCCATCCAGAGGCTGGCCCATCGGCTCAAGAATTGGGCGGAGTACGGGCGGGTGGTGTCCGAAGGATTCCGCGGCAACCGGTTCATGGAGGCCATCAATGTGGGGGATGCCGCGCAGATGTCCGTCGAGCGTTGGAAACCTCATGCGGAGAAAAAGAATCTTCAACTCTCATTTGAAGCCGCGCCCAATCTGGTGGTTTGGGGTGAAAGAAGTCTGGTTGAACAGGTGATTGAAAACTTGATCGATAACGCCATCAAGGCGACGAAAGAAGGATGCGTGAGAGTCCTTTGCCGGGCGGATCGCGATGGCATCTTGATTGAAGTGAGGGATTCGGGCTGCGGGATTCCGGCCGAAGACCTGCCGACGATTTTTGAAAAGCCGTTTTACCAGGGAAAAGGCCGTGAAACGCTGGAACAAAGCACCGGGGTGGGTCTCTATCTGGTTTCTCAGTATGCGCGGAGCCTCGGTGGCCGGGTCCGAGCCGAAAGCCAGGTCGGCAAAGGCAGCTCGTTTTTCGTTCATCTGCCCCGGTATAATCAGACAGGAAAGGGAGTGGCGGCATGAAGACCATTATGATTGCAGAAGATCACAAAGAGACGGCGGATGCCATCGCCGATTTCATCCGTTTTGTGTTTCCCGACTGGACGCTCGAACATACGATGACCGGTAAAAGCGCGATTGAGCAGGTGCTCAAAAATCCACCGGATGTGATGGTCCTGGATATCGCGCTGGCCGACGAGGTGAATGGTCTGGAAGTGATCAAGAAGCTCTGGGAGGCGGGCCTGCGCGAGAAGCCGCGCGTGATTGTGATTACGGCCCTCGGTAACAAGGCCTTTCGCGGTCCGCGCGCGGGACGCCCGTGGGTCGAACAGCTTAACGAGCACGAGCGGACTCTGGTGGCCGCCTTCTTTGAGAAGCCCTATGGATGGCACGCTTTTCTCACCGCGGTTGCCAAAGCCGCCGGCGTCGACACTCCGGATAAGATAAAATTAATCCCGGACAATGAATGAATTATTGATCGTTGGGTCGGTGGCGCTCGACAGCGTCAAGACTCCGTTTGGAAACGTGAAGGAAGCCCTCGGCGGCTCAGCGACCTATGCATCCTATGCCGCCAGCTTCTTTACGCCGGTACGCCTGGTGGGAGTGGTGGGGGATGATTTTCCAGTCGAACATGTCCAGCTCCTGAAAAGCCGCGGGATCGACGTGGGGGGGCTTCAAGCCGTCAGAGGGAAAACCTTCCGCTGGAGCGGCGCCTATGAATACGATCTGAATGAAGCCCGCACGCTCGTGACCGAGCTGAACGTCTTTGAGACCTTCAAGCCTCAAATTCCCTCGGAATATAAGAAGAGCGATTTTGTTTTTCTCGCCAATATCGACCCGGACCTTCAACTGTCGGTGCTTGACCAGGTGGAAAAACCGAAGCTGGTCGCCTGCGACACGATGAATTTGTGGATCCGGATCAAGCCCGAAGTGCTCAAACGCGTCATCAAGCGGGTCGATTTTCTCTTTATCAACGAAGGGGAAGCGCGGCTCTTCGCCCACATGTCCAGTCTGATCAAGGCGGGAAGGCTGCTGCAGTCCTGGGGGCCGAAATATGTGGTGATCAAAAAGGGAGAGCATGGCGCGCTGCTTTTCGGGGACAAAACATTCTTTGCCGCCCCCGCCTTCCCTCTCGAAGATGTCTACGATCCCACTGGCGCGGGGGATACGTTCGCCGGGGGATTCTTCGGTTACCTGGCGAATTCCGGAGGGGACGTCTCCGACGCGAATCTCAGGAAAGCCGTCGTCTATGGTTCGGCGATGGCCTCATTTACGGTGGAAAAATTCAGTCTCGAGCGGCTGAAAACCCTGACAACAGAGCAGCTTACGGCGCGCGTCCGAATGCTCAAAGACCTCAGCCACTTCGATAATCCTTAATTTTCGACGTCATCCCCGAGTGCCCCTGCCGGGGATCCATGGATCCCCCGCTAGAGGCTGCGGGGGATGACGACCGTTTGGATTTATCAGATAGAGTTGCATTAAGTTGTCCTGGTCGACCAGCTCCAGCGGCAAGCTTCCAAAAACATACTTCAGAACATCTTCCCGGGTGGATTGCGGGTAAACCAGCACGTAGCGGAATCGAAACGTTTCAATCGCGCGGGCGCCTGCGGCCGGCTGCGGCGCGCTATCTGTCGTTTTCTGTTCTTCGAGCGCCAGAAGGGTTCTGATAAAAGGATCGGCCTTGTAGTCATCGATCAGGTGGCGCGAAATGCGTCCGGCAAATCCACCGAGCATCGGTTTCTCGTGAATGACCTGCGCCCAGAGATGGTCCCAGGGGAAGATAAAGTATTTCTCGAAGGCATCGCCCGCTCCAATGCTGGAATCGCCGATATAGAGCGGAACCGGCAGAACGGCGCCGGGGGGGAGTGTTTTCAATCGTTCATAGACGGGCGACACCAAGGGCGCAGGACGCACAGGAAATCCCGGCCAATTTTCGAACAGGAGAAGCGCGATGGTCAGGGCGCTCAATTTCCGGACTGACCAGCCCCGAGAGGCGGCGATTTTCACAAGCGCGATCGCCAGGACGACGGACCAGGCGATGGCCCCGACGGCCATCCACCGCTCGGGTACGCGGACGTTCCCGACCACCGGCAGGAGCCGCAGCCAAAAAAACGGCAGCGGACACCAGAGGTTATATTGCGCCACATGAAGATGTGTCCCCATGGCCATCACCGTCGCGGCGCATGCCAGGGAGAGCCAGCGCTGCGCCTGTCGGCCTGCCTTCCAGATCTGAGACGAGAAAACGACTGCCAGGCAAACCCACCCGATGGCCGCCGCTTGCTCCTGCGGGTTCATGGCGCGCGCTGTGAACCATTGGCTGACCGCCGGTCCCCAAAACACCTGTAAGGGGTTGGGACCAAAGAGCGCCAGAAGGTTGGCTCCCGCGAGATGTGTTTTCCACAGAATGCTCTGCTTCGGATATCCACCCTCGAGAATGAGGCTGATCGATCCCCAGATCAGCGGCGTTAAAAGAATGGCGGCCGTACCCCCTAGAATCACATGGGGTCGCCAAAAACGAGTACCAGGGACTACTTCCTTGACCTCGAGGCGGAGAAAGGTGGCGCCCCAGGCCATCAGGAGGAGCCACATGACAAAAACGGCGTTCTCGGGGCTCTGCATGCTGAGAGGGTGCCCCGCCATCTGATAGATCCCGGGATGGAGAAATATACCCAAACCAATCAAACCGAATCCAACGGATAGACCGAAAAGCCAATGTCTTATAGTCGTCATCCCCCGCGGTTGCTGGCGGGGGACCCATGGATCCCCGACAGAGGCATTCGGGGATGACGTCCTAATGGCGATCGTAATCGGGGACACATCCGTCGCGGCGACCGCGGCCCAGAGCAGGGCGCAGTAGATGAGGAAATAGTAATGGCAGGCGGCATTCCAGGCGAGCGCGGCGCCGGCCGCGATAAACCATTTAATGTCACCGGTCCGGCGGGCACGCACGAGGCACCAGAGAAAAAGCGCGATGGACCAGGCATTGAACTGGCCCCAGTTCTGCATGGCACGGGCCAGAACATAGCTGTGAGTCATCGCCATCGTCCCAGCCGCAAGCGCAACCGTTGATTCACCCGTCACTTCATGGGCCAGACCGTAGACGCAAAAACCCAGAAGGATCCACGATAAAGCGAACCAGACATTCGAGGCCGCGATCATGGACAACCCGGCGTGCTGGCCAAAAAAGGTTACCAGGTTCATCCATAAAGGGAAGTCATGAGAGACGAGCCGGCAGCCGAAGGGATAAAAGAGCATCGTGGTATGGAAAGGGTTCGTATGCAGAATCGAGATGGCATGGTTGAACCACCAGGCATTCCAGAGAAAAATCCGCGTGTCCTCTAATCCACCCGGAATCGCCTGGTTCCAGACAGGGAAAAGCTTTGTTAGAAAGAGGCCTGCGAGGGCTGTGAAATATCCGAAGGCGAGTAGAAAGGCCATGCCATTAATAATACCAAGAGGCCCAGACAAAAGCTGGTTGATAAATCGGGCAATTCCTGTTAGGCTTCGAGTGTGAAGCAAAAAAGCGCACGTTTTCCAGAGACGGTTCTGTTGTTGGGCCACATCCTCGGCAGAACACGCTCTTTGAGTTCATGACGGCGGGTAAATCCATTCAGGCCTCTTCTTCCCTGCGCGTTCTCATGTGTGCCCCCTGGCACTACGCGATCCGCTACGAGATTAACCCCTGGATGAAAATCCAGAACTCCATTTATCCGCCGGCGGCGCTGGCGCAGTGGGAAAATCTGCGCGGGACGCTGACGCGCCTCGGCGTCGAGGTATGGCTCGTCCCTCAGAAGAAGGGCTGTCCCGACATGGTCTTTACCGCGAATGCCGGGGTTGTGCAGGGACGCACTTTTATCCCCAGCCATTTCCGTTATGCTCAGCGTCGGGGGGAAGAGTCCGCCTTCATCCGGTTTTTCCGCCGGAACGGATACCAGATCCAAGATGCGGCGCGCGGGCTGTTTTTCGAGGGCGAAGGGGATCTCCTGCCGCACCGCGACATGTTCTTCGGCGGGTTCCGTTTTCGCTCCGAGATGCGCGCGCATGAACGCGTGGCGGACGCGTTGGGCAAGCGCGTGGTGCCTCTGGAATTGGCGCATCCCCGGTTCTATCATCTCGATACCTGTTTTTTTCCTCTCGACGAGGATACGGTCCTTTACTATCCTCAGGCGTTTGACCGCCATGGCCGCAAGGCGATTGAGCGTTTCGTTAAAAAGCCAATGGCGGTTTCTCGCGAGGACGCCTATGCCTTTGCCTGCAACGGCATCCGCATCGGCCGAACGGTGGTGTTGAATCGGGCCAGCCGCGGGCTCAAGCGCCGGCTTGATGGGATCGGGTATCTCGTGGTTGAGACCCCGACGTCTGAATTTATGAAAGCGGGAGGGTCGGTGAAATGTCTGCTATTGAAACTGCCTGCGAAGGGTAAATGATGGGGATCCTGACTATTCTGGCACGGCGTTTCGTCGCTGGCGAGACCGCCGAAGAGGCCATCGACGCTGCCCGCAAGGCCAACGCGAACGGAACCGCCTCCGTCCTGAATTACCTGGGAGAGGACGTGACGGCTCCTGAGGATGCCCGGCGCGCGGTGCAGGAGTATCGACGACTTCTGGGCCTCATTCATGAGCACAAGGTCAAGGCTTCCATTTCGCTTAAAGCCAGTCAGATGGGCCTTCTGATCTCGCGTGAGGAATGCCTGCTCAACATCCGTCGGGTCGCCGAGGAGGCCGCGCAACTCGGTATATTCCTCTGGGTCGACCTGGCAGGGTCCGATCTCACGCAGAACACCCTTGATCTTTTTGAGGTTTTGCGTCAGGAATTTTCCAATGTCGGGCTTTGCCTGCAGGCCTATCTGGTTCGGACGGGCGGAGATCTGGACAGGCTGATGCGCAGGCCCCTCCATGTCCGTCTCTGCAAGGGAGCGTACCAGGAGCCGTCCACGGTGGCCTATGCCGTCAAATCCGCCGTTGATGGAAACTTCCGCATGCTGGTGCAGAAGGTCTTCGACCAAAGGGCCACGCACGTTGTTCCCGCTTTTGCGACGCACGACCCCGCGCTCATTGACTTCATCATTGCTGCGGCGGCCCACAAGAAGGTCGGGACCGATCGGTTTGAATTCCAGATGCTCTATGGAATACGAAATCACCTCCTGGCCGGTTTGGCGCAACGCGGGTTCCAAACCAGCGTCTATATACCCTATGGGTCACATTGGGTGCCCTATGTCGTACGCCGCCTCAGGGAACGTAAAGAAAACATCTATTTCTTGATTCGAAATGTATTTCGAGCATAAAGTCGTAAAATATGGTAAAAACTCTTGATTTTTGGCGTAAATCTGTTAAAGCATAGGCATGAAGGTCAGCAAAAAAGTGCGTCTCAATAAATTCAGCCTCTACGGGTCCCTGATCAGTCTGGGACTTGTGGCGTTCCTGTCCGGTGACAATCTCCGGTCGATGCCGGTCATTGCCGCTCTTCCCAAGCCCCAGGGGATCGCGATCAATCCTGACGATTGGACTTCTCTCGCTAATGCGGTCAGCACCCGCGCCACCCGCTTCGGAGCGACGGTGGGATATGTCATCAAAGATTTCAAGAGCGGCCAGGTGGCGTCGAATAATGCGGATGTTATCTTCCCGAGCGCCAGCCTCATCAAGTTCCCGATTTTGTGTGCGGCCTTCCAGGCCGTTGAAGACGGCCGGATGTCTCTCGGCGCGCCCGTGACGCTTCAGCGCGGCGACCGGAAAGGCGGGTCTGGAACGCTGAAGTTTTCTCCTGTCGGGACGGTGTACACGAACCGCGAGCTTCTCGAAGCCATGATCGACCACAGTGATAATACCGCCGCCGATCTGATTGTCCGCCAGCTTGGGTACGACTATCTGCAGAAAACGTTCGTCGCGCTGGGGCTTCAGGATACGGTCATTCGTCCGGAGGGATTCCGGTTGACATCCCGCCGGGTTCAGGAAGACAATATCACCAGCCCCAGGGACATGGCCTATCTGCTGGAAAAGATTTACCGGCGGGAACTGGTGAGTCCCCAGGCCAGTGATCAAATGCTCGACATCATGAAGCACCAGCATCTGCGCGACCGGTTGCCGCGTTTTCTCCCGACAGGCTGGGAGATCGCCCACAAGACGGGCCTTCTGCGCAAGGCCTGCCACGACGTCGGGATCGTATTCTCTCCGAAGGGCGACTATATGATTTGTGTCCTCACCTCCCATGATGTCACCTACAAAACGGCCAAGCGTTTCATCGCCAACGTCGGCCGCATCACCTTCGATTACTACGGCCGGCGTGATGTCCCGGCCGGCCCGCGCTCGTCCTGATGATGAAAACCTTCATCCGTTTTGTGCTCGTGGGCCTGTGTGTTCTTCCCGGGGCGAAAATCGGCCTGTCCGCGGAAACCAAGGCCGATCTGGTCCGGAATGATTACGCGGAAGAGCGCATCGTCGATCTGTCGATCGTCAAGAAGGTGACCGGAAAACGAAAATTGGGTTTTATGTCCATCCCCAAATACACCGAGTTTCTGGAAGGCTTCATCCGGGGGATGGTCGTGGACTACAGCGATAATCCCGTTGAGGGGGTGCTCGTCCGCGTCGGGGACCCCGGGGAAGAAAATTCCATGTTTGACCCGACAGTCACTAATTTTAACGGGATTTACCGGATCCGCTTTTCCATCCCGTTCGATGCCAGGGGCCGCGTCGACGTCCGCAACAAGCTGATTTACGCGCCGGACTGGGAACAGAAACGGGACAGTCTGGGCAATTCCTATGAGCCCCTGGAAAAGGAAAGCCCTTTCCATTTTGTGTATGACCGTGGAAGCAAGACCTTGTCTTTCGCGGAAGGCTTGCGCAAAAGTTTTGTGAACCCGGTGCAGCGCGGCGATGCCGGAAGGAAGGAACAGCCCGGCGCCAGAACGACAAAGAAAGCGGGCGAAAAAAAGGACACCGGCGGCGGCGATGACTTCTTCAAGGCTTTCGGCGGCGGTTTCTAGATCACGTGACGACTTGCCCCAGCTGTAATTTCACTTCGCCGACTCCCACGGACTATTGTATCCGCTGCGGTTTTGCGGCCGCCCGGCTGGGGCCCCGCATCGCCCGCTGGCGCGACACCGTCACCTGGGTCCTCCGCCGGAGTCTCGCCGGTTTTGCGGCAGGGCTGGTGGGCTGGTGGGTGATCCCCGCCGTCAGCCGGGCGGCCGGATCGAGCCTGTCTCAGTCAGCCCATTTTCTTTTGTCCGGAGGGCTGGGGGGGTTCTTCCTCGGGTCGTCGGAAGGAATGCTGGAAGAATCGACCCTGAAAAGCATCCGCGGCGGTCTGGCGGGCCTCCTGGGGGGGCTTGCCGGAAGTCTGGTGGCGGCCTGGGTTATCCGTGGCGGGAAAGAATCGGCCGGGATGGTCGCGGTCGTTGCGACATGGGCGGCGGCCGGGGGGGCCATTGGATTGGTCAGCGCGATGATGGAGCGCAAACCCGCAAGGGTCGCGGCCGGTTTCGCCGCCGGGCTTCTCGGTGGCGCGCTCGGAGGGTGGCTCGGCTATCAGATGTATGCCAGCCTGATGGACATCGCAAAACCCGAATGGGGCTTGAAGCGCATGATCGAGGGGTCCACCGGGGCGATCCTGGGGGCGGTCCTCTGGGCGGTTCTCGGCCTGGGAGAAAAGCTTTTCGTGTTCCGTCGTACGATTGTCCAGAACGTCAGCTATAAAGAGTGTGATCACTGCCAGCATGCCAACGTGATGAAGGCCTGGTATTGCGCCGCCTGCGGGGCCGTCCTTCAGGTCTCCGCGCCTCCTGAGAAGCTGGAACTCCCCCGGAGACCCGCCCTCGGTCGGTTTATTTCCGCCTGTCAATTCATGGGGCGGCTGGCCGCCACCACCTTCGCCATTGTCGCGATCCTGGCCGCTGTCTTCTTGGGAACTATTAATGTCTTCCTTGGCCTCTTTGGTCTTCTGGCGACAGCGCTCGTCGGATACATGACCCACGTCCTCTTCAACGCCCTCGCCGACGCTTTAAGCCCTTTGCTATAATCAAGCCATGAAAGTCATCCTCGTCAGGCCCCGCGGCTTCTGCGCCGGGGTGGTACGGGCGATCGATATCGTGGATATCGCGCTCAAGAAATTCCCGCATCCGATTTATGTGCGCAAGGAAATCGTGCATAACCGCGCGGTCGTCGAGAATTTCAAACGCCAGGGGGTCATCTTTATCGACAATCTTCAGGAGGCGCCCCCGGATAGTCTCGTGATTTTCAGCGCTCATGGTGTGTCCCCCGCGGTGCGCCAGGAAGCCATTGACCGCAATGTCCACGTGATCGACGCGACTTGTCCGCTAGTGACGAAAGTCCATTTGGAAGTTCACAAATATGTCCGAGATGGCTATACCATCATGCTCATCGGTCATAAAGAGCACGATGAAGTGATCGGGACCACCGGCGAAGCGCCAGAAAAGATCACGGTTGTCGGAACTGTTGAGGAAGCGGCCACGGTCAAAGTTCCGGATCCTAATAAAGTGGTTTGCTTAACCCAAACGACGCTTAGTGTCGATGAAACGAAAGACATCGCGGCGGCGATTAAAAAGCGCTTTCCCAATCTCGTCAGCCCCACTAAAGACGATATTTGCTATGCGACCCAGAACCGCCAGGATGCCGTGAAAGAATTGATCAAGGCGGGGATAGACCTTCTGCTTGTTGTCGGCTCGCGGAACAGCTCCAATTCGATCCGGCTTTGCGAAGTCGCCCGCGCGCAGGGGGTCGAATCTCACCTGATCGATAATGCGTCGGAGATTCAACCCCAGTGGCTCGCCAAAGTGCGCAATGTCGGACTGACGGCCGGAGCCTCCGCGCCGGACTATCTTGTCGAAGATGTCGTCAAGTATTTGAAAGTCCGCGGCGCCGTTGTTGAAGAACTTGAAGTCATTAAGGAAGATGTCAGTTTCGCTCTCCCGCGCGAACTCCTGTCTGTCGAAACAACGCCTGTCTGACCGATCGTAAATCACGCCCAGAAAGCGGTTGAAAACCGCTAAAACTCATTATAAACTCGCCTTGATATGCCAACCGTTCCTGTGATGACCGTCAGTAAAGCCGTTTCCATGCTGCGATCCGCGATTGTGAATGCCCGCATCTACCCTAAAGGGAGCCAGATGGTTGAGTCGGCCATTAAAGGCGCGCACCAGGCACTGGAAAGCTGCCTGGCCGAGTCTTCGCCCATCATCATCAGTGACCTTCAGGGAAAACTCTGCGCGAATGGCAAGGAAATTTCCGAAGCCAAGGATTTCCGCCCGTTCATGGTTCAGCAGGAAGTTCAAAGCCTGAAGTTTTTGAAAGGCCTGGAGCTGCGGGAAGTCTCCTCTCTCATCGACGCTTTGGGCAAGCGAAAAGGCCAGCTCGGCGACTGCAAAAATCTTGCGGAATGGCTGAAAATCGAAAACGCCCTTCATCTCCAGGCCGAGGAAGTCGAGTTCGTCGAACTGAAAAAGGGCGAGGTGGTGGTTCAGCAGGTGCTGTCTTTGCTGGAGCAATCCAGCGACATTCCCGGACTCGTCGGCTCTCTGGAAGAATCCTGCCACCTGATCAGCCAGCTGCCCGAAGAGGCGCAAAAAAAAGACGCGCAGAAAAAGATGGCGAACCACCTGTCCGGCCTGCCTCCTCAGCAGCTGCGGGATCTCTTTGAAACCAAGTTGCCGGATTCCGTCGAGAAATCTGGACTGAAAGAGGATGTCGTGCAGGCCATGTCCCACGAGAAACTGGAAGAGACGCTTGAAGAGGTCAACAAATGGTACCACCAGATTAAACGGGAAAGTAAATCGGAGTTCGAGGTTGTGGAAAAGCTGAGCGATTTGAAAAGCTTTCTCGGGAAAGTGCTTCACTCTCCGGGCAGCAAAGCGGTGCCCTTCGCGCTCTATGAGGAGCTGCTCCATGTCGGGCTGATCGAAGAAATCCCGCCGGGCGTCCAGAAGGGGGAAAACGCCGGGTTGATGACGGAAGTGGAGGAGCTCCTGGGCCAGTCCGACGAGGCGCTCCTGGAACCCGCCATCCGTCAGCGTTTTCCGGAAATCCTGAAGGCCCTTTGCGCGATGGGCATGGATGACGCGCTGGCGAAATTGACAGACAAAATGCTGAATAACCTTCA
>Ga0182027_10001714_pt1 | contig 36169 bp, 25 predicted proteins | sample 712E1DmetaG_FD_121300 | JGI IMG/M metagenome (GOLD analysis project Ga0182027, IMG submission 121300) | Permafrost microbial communities from Stordalen Mire, Sweden - 712E1D metaG (Illumina Assembly) | ecosystem: Environmental > Terrestrial > Soil > Wetlands > Permafrost | place: Sweden...
ACTCATGAATTTCCTCATGTTCCTGATTCTCGGGATTTTCCTTGCCGGACAAATGGTGGGCCGCACACCGGAATACCTGGGAAAAAAGATAGGGGGCCGCGAGGTAAAGCTTGTGGTGATCGCCTTGCTCATGCACCCGATTATGATCCTGCTTCCCGTTGGGCTTTTCGCGGCAACGCCATGGGGAATGAAGGCGGAAAGCAATCCGGGGCCGCACGGTTTTACGCAAATCACCTATCAGTTTTCGTCCGCCTCCGCAAACAACGGCTCAGCATTCGACGGGCTCGGCGTGAGCTACGGTTTTAACGACAATCCGAACCCCGCGCCCGAGGCGCGCGCATGGGACATCGCAACCGGCCTGGTCATGCTTTTTGGCCGATATCTTCCCATCATCGCCATGATCGCCATGGCCGGGTTTCTGGGAGAGAAGAAATCGGCTCCCTTTGGACTTGGAACGCTGCGCGACGATACGGTCACCTTCGGGTTCTTGCTTTTAGGCACTGTGGTAGTCGTGGGCGCTTTGCTGTTTCTGCCCCTCGCGGCGCTCGGCCCTATCGCCGAACAATTGGGCCCGATACCCTTCGGAGGTTGACGAAAACCTGTTCTTAGTTGCAAAGGACCATGTATGAATATGACTGCGCATATTTCCGATCCACCCCTCAAAGTCCATTCGGCGCGCAAGAAGATGCGGCGCAAACCGATTTTTTCCATGGATGTGGTGGCTCCCGCCCTCAAAGACGCATTCGTCATGCTCCGTCCGGACGTCCAGTGGAAAAACCCGGTGATGTTCGTGGTTGAAGTGGGCGCGGTTCTTACGCTGGTGTATATCGTGATGGCGCTCCTGGGCAAGAGTGAGAGCCAGGTCCCCATTTCCTACTTTGTGTCGCTGGATGCATGGCTGTTCGTGACGGTGCTGTTTGCAAATTTCGCAACCGCGATTGCCGAGGCGCGCGGCAAGGCCCAGGCGGAGAGCTTGCGACGCACCCGCCGCGACACCGTTGCGCACCGCAGGCTCGCCGGCGGCGCAACGGAGGAAGTCTCTTCTACGGCGTTACGGGCGGGAGACGAGGTGGTCGTCGATGCGGGCCAGATCATTCCCGGCGACGGGGAAATAGTGAGCGGCATCGCGTCGATAGACGAATCCGCCATCACCGGGGAATCCGCGCCGGTGATCCGGGAATCCGGCGGCGACAGGTCGGGCGTTGTGGGGGGAACGCTGGTGATTTCGGACAGCATAGTCGTGCGGATCACGGGCGCCAGCGGCGAGTCGTTTCTCGATAAGATGATTGGGCTTGTGGAAGGCGCGATACGCCAGCGTACACCCAACGAGCTCGCCCTGACGCTGGTACTGTCCGCGCTCACGCTCATTTTTTTGATTGTCGTGATTCCGCTCGTGCCCATGGCCGCCAATGCGGAGCAGTACATGACCGCTTATCTGGGGCTGGACAAGCCGCTCAAAAGTTTGGGAACCGACGTCCCGACCCTCATCGCACTCCTGGTGTGCCTCATTCCCACCACAATCGGGGCGCTGCTTGCCGCAATCGGTATTGCGGGAATGGAACGGGCTTTGCGAAACAACATTATCGCAAAAAGCGGAAAAGCCGTCGAAACCGCCGGGGATATCGACGTCGTCCTCTTTGACAAAACAGGAACAATTACCGTGGGAAACCGGCAGGCAACCGAGTTCCTTCCCATGGCGGGATATTCGGCGGAAGAGGTTTCCAGGCTTTCGGCCGTGGCATCGTTTGCCGACGAAACCCCGGAAGGAAAAAGTATTGTGAAGGCATATGAGGCCAAAGGCAACGGTTCCGCCGCGCTTCCGGCCGGCGCGCGGTTTGTGGCTTTTTCCGCGCAAACGCGCATGAGCGGGGTAGACCTGCCGGACGGACAGAGGATCAGAAAAGGCGCGTCGGACGCAATTGCCTCCTTTGTCAAGTCGTTGGGAGGCGCCGTGCCCGACGCGCTGCGGTCGGTTGTTGAGCGTGTGGCGTCCAAGGGCGCCACCCCGCTTGTAGTGGCAAACAACGGCACGGTAGCAGGAGTAATCGTTTTGTCCGATATTCTAAAACCCGGCATGAAGGAACGCTTCGACAACCTCCGGAAAATGGGGCTTCGCACGGTTATGATTACCGGCGACAATCCGCTTACCGCAGCTACCATTGCGGCGCAGGCGGGAATGGATGATTTTCTTGCCCAGGCAACGCCTGAGGCAAAGCTCGATTATATCCGCAAGGAGCAGGCCGAGGGGAAGCTTGTTGCCATGATGGGCGACGGCACGAACGACGCGCCGGCGCTGGCGCAGGCCGATGTCGCCCTTGCCATGAATGCAGGCACGCAGGCGGCGAAAGAAGCGTCGAACATGGTGGACCTCGATAGCGATCCCACCAAACTGATCGAAGTTGTCGAAATCGGTAAACAACTGCTCATGACGCGCGGGGCATTGACCACATTCTCTATTGCCAACGACATAGCAAAGTACTTTGCGATTATTCCGGCGCTCTTCGCGGGCACGCTGCCGTGGCTCAAAGGAATCGACGTTATGCACCTTCATTCGCCCACGTCAGCGATTCTTTCGGCGATTATCTTCAACGCGCTCATCATTCCGGCGCTTATTCCGGTTGCGCTCAAGGGCGTCAAGTACCGGTCGCTTGGCGCGGACGCTTTATTGCGGAGAAATCTGCTTGTGTGGGGGGTGGGCGGGGTTGTTGTCCCGTTCATAGGGATCAAACTGATCGATATGGTGATGACCGGGTTGCATCTGATTGCCTAGAGGCCAGTTGATTTTGTGCAGCGTGAACGAGCACATATGCAAAGCATATGGTGTTTCTCGAAAAGAGACCACGCCCTTTTGGCGTGGTGCACAATGTTACGCTAAAGCACTAACGTGCTTTTCTTTGATTTCGGGGTTGCACCCCTCATCAAAGCCATGGCCCATGGCCGTGGTTCTTTACTGGAAAGGAATTCTCATTATGATAAAGAACATTTCGAGAACCGCACTGCTCATCGCATTAGCCATTGGCATCTGTTGCGTTCTGTATCCTGCTCTGCTCTGGGGAGTAGGCAAGGTATTCTTTCCCTTCCAGGCAGGCGGAAGCGTTATCTACGGTCCCGGCAAAGAACCGGTCGGGTCCGAGCTCATTGCCCAGCCGTTTACACAAGACCAATACTTCCAGCCGCGTCCTTCTGCCGCATCATACAACGCAGCGGCATCGGCGTCGGCCGCGCTGGCGGCGTCGAACTACGCGCTCAGAAGCCGGGTGGCAAGCGTGTTGGGCCCCATCGTCAGGTACAAAAGCGGACCTCGGGCCGGGCAGCTTGTTGCTCCGGACATTGAACATTGGTTTCAGAAAGACACGTTTGGGGGAGCGCCGTCGATTGTTTCGCAATGGGCCACGGCCCACGGCGGCCTTGCGCAGGCCTGGGTTTCCGCGGACTCCAGCCACGCTCGTTATGTAAACAAATGGGCGGCTTCACATTTTTTGGACGTGGCGCAGTTCGTCAAGCAAAATCCGGGAACGCCAAAGCCGGGGGCGGCGGATCTTGCCGTAGCATTTTTTACGTCGTTTTCAAAGGAGAATCCGGGAAAGTTTCCCGGGGTCGTTTCGCAGGCAGGCGCGGCGGCCGCCGAAATGGGCCCCGTAAACCAGGGAACGGACATTCAATCGACATTCTTTGACATGTGGCGGCAGGACAACCCGGACATCGATCTTGAAGCAGTGCCCGGCGACATGGTGACGACGTCCGCGTCCGGGCTCGACCCGCACATCACATTCGAAAACGCGGAATTCCAGGTTGATCGGGTTGCATCAAAATGGGCGCAGCTCTCGCATCTGGACCAGACGCAAGTGCGGGAGCAAATCCGGCGCATTTTGGAAGCAAATGCATTTTTGCCGTTGAGGGGCCTGGCCGGCGACAAGATGATTAATGTCCTCAAAGTAAATATTCAACTTCAGCGTCGGTTCGCGCCGGCTTTGTAGCCGATGCGGGAGGTGAGGTATCATGAACTTCATTCGTAACCATCGGAACAATCTCATTCGATTCGGAAAAATTCTTGGCTTTGCCGCGGCGATCCTGCTCGCTACAAAACTAACGCTGATGTTCGGCAGCATAGCAAACGCATCGACGAGCGCCTTTAGCTTTCTCGTCATAGTTCTTCTGAGTGCCTTTTTCGGCGATCTCTTTGTGGCAATAACCACCTCTCTGGTGGCCACGCTCTGTTTTGACTACTTCTATTTGCCGCCGGTCGGAACGTTCACCATTACCGCTTTTCCCGATTGGATCTCGCTGGCGACTTTCCTTCTTGCTTCCGTTATCACAAGCCATCTCACTGCGCTGGCGGCCGAAAATAGAAGGAAATCAAACGACTTGAGCGGCACTTTGGCGAAATTGGAGGAATTTGGAAGGTGGCTTTTGGCCGAGCCGCAAGAGCAACTCACCCTCACGACAATTGCCCAAAAGACACTCACGATGTTCTCGTTGGAATACTGCTCCATCCACGTTTACGGTGAGGGGAAGTGGCAGCATTTTTCCGGAACAGCGGCACCCAGGATTTCCGAAGAGGTCGAGAACCGGCTGAGGATTCTCCAAGACCATTCGAGAAACTTGAGCGAATTGGCGGACGAAAACATGTTGGGGGTGAGATACGCGCAGATAATCAAGGGCTCTTCGACGCTTGCAATACTGGCTGTCAAGAGCGAAACGTTGCCTGCCGAAGCAATCGGAACAATAGCCTACATGATCGGCGTGCAGCTCTCCGCAATCATGGTTGCAGAGCACAAACAGCCGCCGACATAAGGGGACCTCTAGAAATTCATCCGATGTCATTGCGAGGAGCAAAGCGACGAAGCAATCGCCTCTAATTCCTTTCAAAAACGCGAGATTCGCTTTGCGGCTACTCCTGTAGCGCTGTATGCAGTCCTAGTCGTGGTGCTTCGCTTGGTTCACGCTTCGCCTCCAGCTTCGCGCCCGTAGGGCGCACTTCGTGCGTGGTCTCCGCACGTCCTGTGCTACGGCTCGCTCGCAATGACAAACCGCGTTTTTGAATTTATAGAGGTCCCCATAGGTACGGCCGCAAAAGCCATCAAAGGCATCTGGTAATGGATTGAAGTGGTTTTGTGCCACGGAAGATACTATTTATTAGCAACGACCCCCGGTGGACAACGAGAGGCGGGTGCGGTTGGCCCAATGGGATCAATCGCCTGCCTCATGATTGGGTTTGACAGGACATACGCACGATGAGCGAACCAGACCGCCCGAATCCCGACGCCCTGCTCGCCTCCATACAAAGAAACGAACGTGCTAAATTGCGCGGCACACTTAAGATTTTTTTCGGAATGTGCCCCGGCGTGGGAAAGACATTTGCCATGCTCAAGGCCGCACAGTCGTTCAAGGCGAAGGGCGTTTCCGTCGCGGTCGGAATCGTGGAGACTCACGGACGCGAAGAAACGGAATCGCTGCTTTCAGGACTTGTCGTCATCCCGCGGCTTCACGTAAACTACAAAGGTAAGGAGCTGAGCGACCTGGACCTGGACGCGGTGCTTGCCGCGCGGCCGGGGTATGTGCTTGTGGACGAGCTCGCGCACACCAATGCCGAAGGCATGCGCCATTCCAAGCGATTCCAGGACGTCCTCGAATTGCTTGACAATGGGATAAACGTGCTCGCCACGCTCAACGTGCAGCACGTGGAAAGCCTCGTGGATTCGGTGCGCCAGATTACCGGCGTCACGGTGCGCGAAACGGTGCCGGACAGCGTTCTTGACCTGGCGGACGAAATAGAGCTCGTTGATCTTCCGCCCGACGAACTTCTGGCTCGCCTCAGGGAAGGCAAAGTGTATACCGCGGAGCGTTCCGAAGCCGCGGCAAAGCATTTCTTCCAGAAAGGCAACCTCACCGCGCTCCGGGAGATTGCGCTTCGCAAAACCGCCGACCGGGTCAACCTCCAACTCAAAGATTACATGCAGGAGAACCGGATTGTTGGGCCGTGGAAGACGGTGGAGCGGCTGATGGTTGCGGTCGGGCCGAGCCCGTATTCGGAGCAGCTCATCCGCTGGACGCGGCGCATTGCGGCCACCATGGAGGCGCCGTGGATTGCCGTATACGTCCAGGCATCCCGCCCGCTTCCCGAAATGGCCGAAAAGCGGCTCAAGAAGAACATTGCGCTCGCCCAGGAACTGGGCGCGACTTTATTGACTACCGCAGACGACGACATAGCGCAGGCGCTCCTGAGGGTCGCGCGCCAGAACAACGCGACGCAGATTGTCATCGGCAAGTCGATGACAAATCCGATAATCGATCTCGTCCATGGCGGGTCGTTGGTCAATAAGCTGATCCGCGATAGCGGAGCAATCGACATCTATGTCGTAAAGAGCGATGCCGGAGCCCCGCCAAAAAAGCCCTTCCAAAACCGAGGGTCTGCCGGCGCGTCGTCCCGGCAGCGTGACTACGTCGTTTCGGGCGTCGCGGTTGGCGCAGCCACCGCAGCCTGCTTTCTTGCGTCGTCGTACATTGACTACCGATCGGTGGGAATGTTTCTCCTTTTTATTATTTCGCTGCTTTCGCTTTTTGTGGGACGCGGACCGCTTTTTACCGCCGCAGCCTTGAGTGCGATCTTCTGGGACTTCTTCTTTATCCCTCCGCTTTTCACTTTTTCAATTTCACACCCGTCCGATGTTCTGCTGGTGTCTCTGTATTTTATTGTCGCACTCGTGAGCGGCACGCTCACATCCCGTATCAGGACAAAGGAAACGATTGTGCGCCGGCGTGAACGCCACACCTCCGCGCTATACTCTTTTGTCAATGCTCTCGCGTCCGCCGAAACCATAGACGACATCGCGCGTGTCGGCATGGAAAATATGACGACTGCTTTTGCCACCCGTGCCGCATTGTTCCTGCCGGAAACGGGCGAGTCGATCGGACGGGACCCGCATCCGTTAAGTACGTTCACCCCCGACACCGACAAGGAGTGGAGCGTCGCCGAATGGGTTTTCTCCAACAAGAAACCAGCCGGACACGCCACGGCAACGCTCCCGTTCGCAACGGCAGCATATTATCCCTTGCTGATGCATGGGCTGTGCAGGGGAGTGGTCGGGCTTGTTTCGTCCGGTGCACGGGAAATGCCGGTGGAACAGGAGGGCCTGCTGATGATGTTCCTGCACCAATGGGCCTTTGCTTTGGACCGGGCAGTTCTTCGGGAGGAGGCGGCGAGAACGAGACTGCTTGAGGAGTCCGAGCGCCTGAACAAGACCCTTCTCAATTCTATTTCGCACGAATTGCGTACCCCGCTGGCTGCGATTACCGGCGCATCAAGCAGTCTGATGGAACCCGCGGTGGCAAAAGACACGGTTGCTCGCGACGTTCTTGTCGGAGACATCCGGGCGGCTTCTTCCAGGTTGAACAGACTTGTCGAAAATCTGCTCGACATGACGCGGATCGAATCGGGGAGCCTGACAATAGCGAAGGACTGGTGCGACGTCCACGACATCATCAATTCGGTGCTCAGCGGACTTTCCGAGGAGCTTTCGCGATACACCGTGCGGGTGTCGATTGACGATAATTTGCCTCTGGTAAAGCTTGACGGAATTATTGTGGAACAGGTGCTTTCCAATATCATTCTCAATGCCGCGCAATACACTCCGCCCGGAACCACAATCCAAATCAGGTCTCTCTTCGAAACTTCCATGCTGGTATTTGCGATAGAAGACGAAGGCCCCGGGCTGCCCGAAGAATCGATAGGCCGGATTTTCGACAAATTCTACAGAGTTCCCGGCACGAAAGCCGGCGGCACGGGGCTGGGATTGTCTATTGTAAAAGGATTCGTCGAGCTGCACGGCGGGTCGGTGGAGGCCGCAAACCGGGCAAACAAAGGGGCTCGGTTCCTGATTCGGATTCCTGTCGAGCACAAGCCGTTTTCCGACGATGAGGAGGCGTCTTGATGCCGGAAGGTAAAAGAATACTTGTTGTTGATGACGAGATCCACATCAGGCGGTTCCTTAAGGTAACGCTTGAGGCCAACGGATATCATGTGCTTGAGGCGTCGACCGCCAAGGATGGAATTTACAAAGCTGCGACTGACCGTCCGGACGCCATTGTTCTTGATCTTGGACTGCCGGACATGGATGGCGGCGCCGTTCTTAAGCAGGTGAGGGAATGGAGCGCGGTTCCCGTCATTATCCTTTCCGTGCGGGACGACGAAAAGGGTAAGGTCGCGGCGCTTGATGCCGGGGCGGACGACTATGTGGTAAAGCCGTTCGGCGTCAACGAGTTGATTGCACGGCTCAGGGTCGCCCTGCGCCATGGCCTCGATGGGGCCGATGATATAAAGGAATTCGAGAACGGTGAATTATTTGTTGACCTTGTAAACCGGATAGTGAAGGTGGGCGGTTTGCCGGTGAAACTTACCGCGACGGAATACTCTCTCTTGATCCAATTCGTCAAGAACGCCGGGAAAGTTCTAACCCACCGGCACCTCATGAGAGAAATATGGGGGCCATACCGGGAAGACGAAACCCAATACCTGCGTGTCTACGTTGCCCAGCTCAGGAAGAAACTTGAGACCGATCCCGCGCGGCCAAAACTGTTCATCACCGAATCCGGAGTCGGATACCGGATGCCGGTTGCTGAATGAACATAGTCGCCGAACGGAAAACCGTTCAATTCGATCGCTTATTTGAACACCTCAAACGGCACCGAATCCTTGATCTGATCCCCTAAGCTCGCATAGATATCTGTCCACTTCACCCCATCCAGCACATCGGCATCCTTGCTGAGCCTGCAATTGATTCGTGTGAGAGTGTAATTGCCTGCACGCTGGATGAACAGGTACCGTTGCCTGTGGAAGTACCGGTTATAAGGTCGAATACTTCGCTGCACCTTTTGCGGAGAACTTCTTCGAAGTGGGCGAGGACCGTGGCCGGGATGATGCCTTTGAGGCCGCCGCCGTCTATTTGTAATATCTTCTTTGACATTTGGAAATTCCTTTCTGGATTCGTTCCAGGAACGTTACAGTACTTAGGTGGCTCCCCTCTCCTTGTGGGAGAGGGGCAGGGGGTGAGGTCGCGAATGCGGAAGCCACGATTCAATCGTTAGCCTTCGCACAGACGGAGCCGGGAGGGTCGCCCCCCGGCACGCACGACCAGAACAGTCGGGGCCTTCCGCCCCGAACCCCGACCAAAGAGTGGTCAGCAGCAACCACTCCTTGGAACCACGTGCCGCCCCGCAGTGGCGCTTGACCGCCGCGCACGAGCCAGGGCTTGCGGAACAATGGAAACACATTGTAAAGCCTTTCCCTTGCGGGAAAGGCAGGACTCGTCCTCGCCCCACACCGAAGAAAACAACCGATTTCTGTAAGGTTCATTACAAGGGGAAACCACTTTCGGGCTCGCGTGCGTCTGCGCCACTGAGGGGGAAGAAAAGAAAGTCAAGTCCAAACCGCGCAGGCTGCTATTGACAATTGGCAGTCAACCCTCTGCGCCGCGCCAGAGCGGACCGGCAACGGGGCCGACAGCCGACGGACCTTGGAAGCACCCGAAGGGGTGGCACGGAGCGAGGGGGACGCCGATTCCGTTGCCTTTGCATCCGGCAATTATCTGGGCGGATTGATGGCCAGCTTCTCTATCGGGCTCTTCACCATCTGCTGCTGGATCCTGTCTTCCGCATACATCTGATACAAGTATACCCCCGGCGCAAGCCTGTTCCCGAAACCGTCCCTTCCGTCAAACAGCTCTCCGCGGCTCACGTTGTTCAACACGCGGACAAGACGTCCGGAAAGCGTGAAAAGCCGGACCGTCACAACCACCTCGTCCTGGGTCGTTTGGGTAATTGTTTTGGAAAGATCGTAGTAAAAACTGCATGTCTGGCCCATGCGCATCGGGTTCGGATAAGTAAAAACATGATAGAGAGCAAGCGCCTCGTCCGTGGTGACCACAAGCGTCACGCTCCTTTTTGCCACGTTTCCCAGCAAATCCTCGGCAGTGATGTTTACCGAGTACGAGCCCGGCGCCATCGCTCCCTGGTCGAAAGTCCAGTCCGCGGTTCCCCGCCGGTAGTCGCCCTGGGCAAACTGGAATTTACTGTTGACGCTGGTGCGCGTCACTATGCCGGGAACCTCGAACGTTATACCTTCGTTGGGCCCTGTAGACACCGCGTCGATGCCGCTGGAATCAAACATCACAATCTCCATGGTGACGGGAAGCGTGACCGTAAGCTTGTCCGTTGAGGATGCTCCCGCACTCAACGCGGACGACGACGTCGCGCCTTGGTACACCGGGCGCACCGAGATGCTGGGGCCGACGGTGTCCGTTATTTTTGTCGAGGCAAACCCGTCAAAGAGAAAACCGCTGCGGCACCCGAGTGCGAGGCTGTCGCTTGCCCATGCGTATGCGGTGAGCCGCACGCCGGGGGCATTGAACTTGACGTTCTTAGGAAGCAGGATGCTTTGCTGGAAATTCCCATTTGTGATTACCGTCTGGCCGGCGAATATCGGAGTACCCGGCATGGAGTAGGTTACTCCTTTGTCCCATTGTCCGTTGTCCTTGCTCCCGGTTGTATAGGCGGGGTTGAATATGCTTATCTGGACTTTGGCCGTCCCGCCCGATCCGAACCTGGCGTCCACAGTACCGTCGGGGTTGGTAATTGCGCCCCGAATGGTCACCTGCTGCAACGCCTTGAGGGTATCGTTCAAGGGGGTACCGTGGTTGTCGGCGATGGAAAGAGACATCTTGTGCCCCGACTGAACCAGTTGAAGCGACGGATCTCCCAAATACGAGTACACCTTTTCGTTATAGTCCTGGACTATGCCTTTTGCAACCGCAATTGCTTGCCCGAGCGTCCTGCCGCCGGTATCCGAGGTGTCGAAGATAAACGAAAAGAAGTTCTGCGCGAGCATCTCGTTGTCGCCGGAGAACGTTTCGCGCGTGGCCGAGATGGTTGCAATAGCTGCGCTGGCGGGCGCCAGCACACAGCATTCGGACAGGCATCTCGAGGTTCCGGGCTGGTCGAACATGCCCACCGAACACGAAAACGAGGTTATCACCGGATACTGTCCCGTGTTGTGCAGGTTGCCGATGTCCTCCGGCATAAAAATGTGTTCGTCGGCCCACACATTGGGGGCTCCGTGTCCGAACCAGTTGACATAGGCAACTCCGTTGTTGATGTCGTTGAGAAGCGCCTGCTTTGCCTCGGGCTTTTCGTGCTGGACGTCATACGGGTATTCGAACTCGTTTACCTTCTCAACGTCGATTGCCGGACGCAAATTTCCCACGATCGTATTGATGAGTTCGGACGAAAGGAGGTGCCCGGTGCCGATCGGGTCTACCAGGATGCCCTGCTGGTCGTCGTCGTTCACCAGACACATGCGGTTACGCCAGGCGCCGAAATCCGCTCCTTTGGACGGGTTCTCGATTTGAATGATCTTGTTGACAACCTGCGACGCTTCCTGGGACGTCCTGCAGGGAATGCGGCCCAGAAAAAGATCCGGCGTGGACGCGCTGCTGTTTACGTTGTCGGCCGAATCCAGGTACACAAAGAAATCCTCAACGCACGTGTTGTTGAACTCCGCGACCGGCATAAAGCTTGTCTCCTGCGTTGCAATGTTCCGGTAGTCGTAGTGACCGGAGCCCATGAGCACAACGTAGTCGAAGGAAACGTTCCATTGGGAACGGACGTAGTCGCGGATATATTCCAGACAATTGCGAAGCGCCGAAGGATCCTTGTTGCCGCCCGAGAATTGGTCGTAGATATCGGAAATTGAAATAACCTTCGGGTTTGCAAATTGTCCCGTGGCCGCCTTTTCTACCGCCAGGTTCTGGGCGGGAACAATGAAATCCGGATGCGTTACAACCAGATAGTCTATCTCCGGGGGTACCGCGGGGCTGCGCAAGTCCCTCACCGTGAAATCCGAATTGCTCCTTGGCCCGACAGGGGAAAGTACTACCGAACTTCCCATCGCCTGCTGCGTGCACACATAATACCGCAGTCCGATGCCTGCAGTGTCGGTCCACTCGTAGGCGCCGCCGCCTCTCACGGTGTCGAGGAGCATCATCGAACCGTCGTCGTTGCCTATTCTTATGATGTAAACCAGCGCCGCGGGAAGCCCCGACAAAACGTAGTGCGCCATTCCCGGGGTTTCGGGTGAAAAAATGGTCATTGACGACCTGTTCGTCATGTCCAGCTTTTGCCAAGACTTAATCTCCACTTGATCCAGTTCCACGGTGTCGCCGACGCCCGTATTTGCCGTGAATACCATGTTGTGGCCCGGGCTATAGGTAAACGGGACCCATGCGCCGCTCTGGCATCCGTCGCAGACAGACGCGCCGCCGAAACCCATCCCCAATGCGGGGTAGTGATTTATTGCGGGATGAATGTTGCAAATCACCTGCACGCTGCATGGTTGGGCCGGGTCTGCATTGGGGAGAAGAAGCGTGTCGACGGCGTCGGAGGGTACGGAAAAAGACTGTGCGTATGAGGTCAACCTCGTCCAGCCCCATTCGAGACCTCCGTTGGTCTGCGTGATGGACGGCCACACGGATTTCTTGAAAAGAATATGATTTTGAAATGATGTGATCACCGGGGCCGGCACGGAAACCGGGGCGAATCTTGAGAGAGAAAGCGCTGTGTCCTTGACAGCGATCCAGTAGTGGCGGTAATCGTCGTAGTGGTCGATCCGGTAGGAAAAACGGTGCGCGGTGGTGTCGTATTCCCAATCGGAAATGCTGCTTACGTAAGCAAGAAAATAGTCCGATGAATCAACTATGCCGTTGCCGTTGACGTCAAACCTGGCCATCGGGACTTCGGTGAGGCCGCTGGGGATCTGGCCCACCGGGGGCGTTTTAACCGGTAACTCTCCCTTGTAGGATGCAAAAAGCGCAACCCGGCCCATTGGTACGGGCGTGGAAATCCCCATCATCTGCAGGATATCGGTTCCCCGCAGTCTGATCACGCCGTTTTCATTGATTGTTCCTTCGTTGAAAGCCGTGCGGCCGTCGCCGATGGTGAACGCGACCATACTCTGCGTTGCCTGCAGCGGGTATCCCATTGTTGCCGCGCGCTTGGCCAGCCGGGCCTGGATTGTGGTCCAGTTCCGGGCCACCGAATAGTTGAGAATGAGCCGCCGCAGCATGTTCGCAAAGTCGGATTTTGGAGGCGAATGAGCGACCGTTGCGGCGGAATAGGGAGGAAACTCAATCGTGATGTCTGCTTTGTCGAGGACCTGAAGGGTCCAGGCGTTCTTTTGGTACAATATGGGTCTTAGGATAAACTGCGAGGTCTTCAGTCCGCCGAATTGGGTATTGAGAGCATCGGAAATCCATGGACTATTGAACCTGAGCCCCGGATATCGCGGGCCGGTTCGCGGCGCATTCCGAATGTAAAGGGGATTTCGTAGGGCTACCACGTGGGAAGAAATTGCGACGGCTTTTACGGAAACGCTGCCCTGCGGAGGCACCCCGACGTGCAGAGAAACTGCCGGTACCACCGGTTCGCCATCATCGCTCAGGTCGGTGTTTGAGCCTGCGAGTGCAACTGAAGACGAAGTCGCGGTTATGGGAACTATGCGGAGGCTGTCCGTGGTCCATTCAAAGGAGAGTCTTTTTGCAGTATTTTCGGTAATGCGGATTGCCGAAAACGAGGCGCTAGAGAATGCAAGACACCCGAACAGTGCAAACCCGTAAATTCGCATTTCGCTTTTTCCCTTTGTGCAAGGCGGGCGACAAATCTTTCAATCCTGCGCGATCTTTTGGCATTGCAAAGAATAAGAACTGTACGATGAATACGTTCGCACAGTGCCGTTTAGTGCCGTGGAACCAGGCTTGCGGAACAACGGAGTCAGGAGGGATCTCACTATCGCTTCGTAGGGCAAGGTAGTGGTGCTGCGCACCACCTAGTATGCCGTTTGCCTTTTCGCTCCCGACACCCTGGGCAAGATGGCCTTCGCATAGTAGGAGCCGGGAGGGTCGCCCCCCGGCACCCACGACCAAGGAGAGTGTCACTTCCGTTCCCCAAGGAGAAGTAGTTGGCGCTGCGCGCCAGATATTATGTCGTTTGCCTTGTCTGCAGCGAACTCCCCTTGGAACCCCGCGCCGCGCCTGCAGCGTCGCCGGTACCCATGAGTCCGGTAGGCCGCTCGCGAACGCGTCCGGCAGGACATTTTTCCAATCCTCATAAGATGCCGGCCTTGAACGGCGCGAGCGGACCAATCTGCCGGTCCCCATGGGGCGTCGCTGATGGCGAAAAGCAAGATGCCAGAAAGAGGCGGTGGCGATTCGCTTGACTCGTCCTCGCCCTACACCGAAAAGCAAACAACCGATTTCTGTAAGGTTCATTACAAGTGGAAACCTCTTTCGGGCTCGTGCGCGTCTGCGCCACTGAGGGGGAAGAAAAGGCAAGAACACACAATAGGGCCACAAGGGCATTTTTGATCTTCTTCTCTTCCGCCATCAGTGACGGCTCCTCGGGCCCAAGGGTTGGCCGCTCGCGCTGTTTGAGCCCGGTATCTTTTGTCAAGCCCTACAATTGTCCTGCCGGGTAAGTTTGCGAGCGGCCCGCGGGCCCGAGGACAAGCCGGCACTGCAGGCGCGGCTGGGGGCGCAGCTGCTGGCGCCTCCTGCCCGGGGTGTCGGGAGTGAAAGGGCAAACGACATAATGGAAGGTGCGTAGCACCACTACCACACCCTTACGAAACGCTAGTGAGAACGTCCCGACGCTGTATGAGAAAGCGTTTCTTCTGGAGTTGTGCGCAAACGCCGACCAGTGGGATCAACACGGAGGCCTGTCGCCGTCTTCGGGAGGGCGCCCACCTCCTTCTTGCGTTAATCTTGTGAGAAGGTTGTGAATACGGAAATCCCGTTCCAGACACAGCGGCGATAGAGAGCAGGCGGCTGGTATGCAGCGCTGTGCAAAAGAATAGCTGAATACGGGCTTCGATTGACACAGGCCGCACGCAATGGTATATTCATTTGTTCATACCCCGGCTGTTGATTTGCGGAAGGCAAGAGAATACAACAAAGAAGATTTTTGTCGCCCGTTGCCCTGAGTCCGGAGCACGAGCCGTAAATCAAATGCTTTCTGGATCGCTGAACGGGGCGTGAAGAAAAGGATTAAGGCGGAAGGATGAAGGATGAATGAAATGCAAAATCAATTCAATCCAAAATCAATGCAAATTCTTTCTGGATCGCTGAGCGGGGTGACCTAGGGAGGTTTTATTTGAACAAGCCCATCACATTCTGTCTGTTGCTGGGTCTTATTTCAGCCGCTTTTGCTGCCCCGCCGCCAGGCTATTACCTTGTCTGGTCCGATGAATTCAATGGCACCACATTGGACACTGCCACATGGACCATAGATACCAATTCCGAAGTTGAGCAGGCTCCTTACAGGTATTACACCAATGGCCTTAACCTGACAAATGAAGACGGTGCTGCTGTTTTATGGGCGAAGAAGGAAAGTTACAGGGGTTTTAATTATACTTCTTGCAGCATGAGGACCAGCGGCAAGAAGGAATTCCTGTACGGTTACATAGAAGCAAGAATCAAGACGCCACACGGCCGCGGCCTGTGGCCCTCATTCTGGATGGGAGGGAGCACCGGTCAAATTGCATTGTACTCTCAATTAACAGGGCCACAGCTTTACAACGGGACGCCCGGGGACAATTGCTTTAGCGTTTCTTGTAACTACACAAACCTCAACCGGCCGGTTTATATAACCAAACAACATGATTATACGGGTTGCCTGTGTGATGATTATCATCTGTATGCCATCGAGTGGGATTCTCTTGGAATAGGATATTTCTTCGACAACAATAAATTCTTCGAATATGATTCCATTAATCAGCCCGCCAACTTCCAAACCTTTCATCAACCGTATTATTTCATGACCTGGATTGATATCGGCGGCGCTTATGCGGGCTACGATATAGACACCACCATCTTCCCCCAGAAGATGTACATCGACTACGTCCGCGTCTTCCAGAAGGACCCCGATGTAATCGTAAACTCGCCCAGGCACACGCTCCAAGGCATCACCCTGGCGAACCTTTCAAATGCCCAACTGAAGTTGTATGACCTCCAGGGCCGGCTGATCGCCGATTACACCAACACAGTAAGACACTTGAAACCGGCCCAGAATGCGATGAAGAGTATAGCATCAGATTTACCTATCGGAATATATGTGGTCAGGCTATTCGATGGAGTGAGAACGGTCTCGGAAAAGCTGGCGGTGTCAAGGTAAGAGTAATTCGGGGAATTTGATGAGAATCGTTCCGGCAATACTGTTTTCAGGCGCATTGTGCCTAGTCTCGGCCTCCCCGCACGGGTGCTCCGTGTGACCAAGAATCGCAATCGTGTGCCACTGCCGCCCTCGGCAGTGCTCTCGACCGTTGACTAATTGCAACCGAATCCTCAGGACAAAACCCGTGCGCACCAAACACCTTCTCCTAGAAATCTCCCATTCCCTGAATCTCCCCAGCCTGTCCGCAGAAATCCCCCCAAACCCCCGCTCGCAATTCCTATTTTATTCATAGCCCCGCAGTGAAACCCGAAACCATGACCCCCAGGAGCCCTCATGACCGTTCAGACCCACAAGCAAATGGCGAATTTCATCTGGAGCATCTGCAACCTGCTGCGCGGTCCGTACAAAAGAAACGAATACCGCAAAGTCATCCTTCCGCTCACGGTCCTTCGGCGCTTCGATTGCATTCTCTTGCCCACAAAACAAAAAGTCCTTGCCGAGTTTGCCAAGCTCAAAGGAAAGTCCGAAACGATTATCCAGGCGCGGCTCAAGGTAATCACACTCGTCCCTTTCTACAACCATTCCAAGCTCACGTTTGAAAAGCTGCTTGACGATCCCAACCACATTGCGCCGAATCTTAACGGATACATAAACGGCTTTTCGTTCAATGTTCGCGAGATATTTGAGAAATTCGAGTTTGGCGACGAAGTACGCAAGATGAACGAGAAAAATCTCCTTTACGAGGTTGTAAAGAAATTCGCTTCTCCCGAGGTCGATCTTTCGCCCGCAAAGATCGATCAGATGCAGATGGGGTACATTTTCGAAGAGCTTATCCGGATAGGCGCGGAACAGTCGAACGAAGAAGCGGGGGAGCACTTCACCCCGCGAGAGGTTATCAGGCTCATGGTGAACCTGCTTCTGTCCCCGGAACAGGACCTTCGCAAAAGTCACGTTGTGAAGACGATTTACGATCCGGCGTGTGGGACGGGCGGAATGCTTTCGGTTGCCGAGAATTACATCCGCCAGCTTAACGACGACGCCCAGCCGCTTCTCTACGGCCAGGACCTTAACGATGAGGCCTGGGCGGTTTGCCGTTCCGACATGCTCATCAAAGGCGAGGAGGCCGACAACATCAAGAACGGCGATACGTTCACCGATGACGGTTTTCCCAAAGACAAGTTCGATTATATGCTGGCAAACCCACCGTTCGGTGTGGAATGGAAGCAGCAGGCAAAGAAGGTAAACGACGAGAACGAGAAACTCGGGTACGACGGCCGGTTCGGCGCCGGCCTGCCCCGAATAAACGACGGTTCTTTGCTTTTCCTTCAACATATGGTTTCAAAAATGCGCCAGCCCAAAGACGGAGGAAGCAGGATCGCCATTGTCTTTAACGGCTCACCATTGTTTACGGGCGACGCGGGAAGCGGTGAATCGGAAATCCGGCGCTGGATTATCGAGAGCGACTGGCTTGAAGCCATTGTCGCCTTGCCGGACCAGTTGTTCTACAATACCGGCATTTCAACCTATGTGTGGGTGCTTACCAACAGAAAAGAAAAGCGCCGCAAAGGGAAAATCCAGCTCATTGACGCAAGGCAGTTCTACATCAAGATGCGCAAAAGTCTTGGTAATAAACGCAACCAGATAGGCGACGGCGAAGATGGCAGGGTCAATCAGATTAGCGAGATTACAAAGATTTACGGCAACTTCAAGCACGACGAAGCGCGGTCACTCGAAATCGACGGCGTTAAGAAAACGCTTGTCGTCTCGAAAGTTTTTGACAACGAGGACTTCGGATATAATAAAATTACAGTGGAGCGGCCATTGCTTGACGAAAAGGGGAAGCCGGTAGTTTCCTCAAAAGGGAAGGCCAAAGGCAAACCGGACGCCGATCCGGACCGCAGAGACACCGAGAACGTTCCACTCAAGGAAAAGATCGACGACTATTTCAAGCGCGAAGTTCTGCCCCATGTTCCGGATGCGTGGATCGACCACGATAAAACGAAGGTCGGGTACGAAATACCGCTCAACAGGCACTTTTACAAGTACGAACCGCCAAGGGAATTGGAAGAAATTGAGGCGGACATTCGGGGGCTGGAGACGGAGATTGTGAAGATGCTGGCAGAGGTGACGGGGAGTGGGGAGGCGAGGAAATAAAATGTGTGCAATCAGGTTCTTTCATAGTATATTATTATTAACAGTCCCCGCCACGCTTAGGGCTCTTCGGAGTACCGCGGACCAGGGTGGGGCTTCTTTTTTATACCCCTTCGTCAGGTTCCCCCGTCAAAAAATCACGATGCTTTCAAGTGCGGAGGTATTGTGAAATTTCCAAAACCAGCCACAACCGTAGCCGAACAACTTGACAAACTCCGTTCACGCGGTATGATTGTCGACGCTCCTGCCGTGGCTGCAGAATTTCTCAACGCCGTTTCGTATTACCGCTTCAGCGGATATGCGCTTCATTTCGAGTATTTTGAAAATGGAGAACGTACCCATAAATTCAAACCGGGCACGACCTTTGCCAACGTCGTAAGGTTGTACGATTTCGATTCCGCGTTACGGACAATACTCTTTTCCTTTATTGAGCATGTCGAAATTGCGTTTCGTACTGCGCTATTTCTGGGAAGAGATTTTACAACGCGACAGTTTTATTGAAATAATGGGAAGCTTTGTTTTTCTGGAGACGAAGGAAGAAACAATCGATGATGGGGCGGGCGGGAGAACAACGGTTACAAAAGAGACAATGATATTCCCGCGCTATCACCAGCTGGATTCTGTACGCAAACTCACAAATACCGCGCGCGAAGAAAAGGCCGGTAACAACTACCTGATACAGCATTCGGCGGGAAGCGGAAAAACCAACAGCATATCCTGGCTCTCGCACCGGTTATCGAGCCTGCATACCTCTGCCGACGAAAAAATATTCGATTGCGTGGTTGTAATAACGGACCGCAAAGTCCTCGACAAACAATTGCAGGACGCAATCTATCAGATAGAACACGCGCAGGGCGTTGTTAAACCGATAGACGACAACTCCCGCCAGCTTGCGGAAGCATTGGTTGACGGCACAAAAATCGTGATAACCACGTTGCAGAAGTTCCCATTTGTTTTGCGCGGTCTGCTCCACATTTCGGGCGCGGAAAACCCGGACGATCCCGACGCCGCATCCGTCCTGCGGGCGAAGGAATGGGAAGAGAAGATTGCGGCCAGGAAATATGCCGTTATCGTTGACGAGGCGCATTCGAGCCAGACCGGCGAAACTGCCCGTGAACTCAAACGAATACTTGGCGCGGGAACGGAACAAGGTACGGAAGATACCGAAGCCGACTGGGAAGACGGGCTCAATCAGATAATGGAATCTCGCGGACGCCAGAAGAACTTGAGCTTCTTTGCGTTCACCGCAACCCCGAAGGGCAAAACGCTGGAACTGTTTGGGCGCGTTGGAGCTTCGGGTAAGCCAGAGGCGTTCCATACCTATTCCATGCGGCAGGCAATTGAGGAAGAGTTCATCCTCGATGTTCTCAAACGATATACTACATACAAAACTTACTTCAGGTTGGTAAAGAAATTCGAAGACGACCCAAGCATGCCCAAAAAACGCGCGGCGAAAAAGCTGGGCAAGTTTCTTGTGTTGCATCCCGTAAATATTGAGCAGAGAACCGAGATTATCGTTGAGCATTTCCGGGACCACGTAAGGCAGAAATTGAACGGCCGGGCAAAGGGCATGGTGGTGACCGGTTCGCGTCTTCATGCAGTTAGATACATGCTTTCGTTTCAGAAGTACATTGCAGAGAACAAATACACCGACATCCGTCCCCTGGTTGCTTTTAGCGGAACAGTGAGAGACCCCGATTTAGACAAGGAATTCACTGAGCCGGGAATGAACATCGATGTTGTGTCGGGCAGACCGATTTCCGAAAGCCAGCTTCCGGAACGATTCGACAGTTCCGATTATCAGGTTCTGCTTGTAGCAAACAAGTATCAAACGGGATTCGACCAGCCGTTATTGTGCGCTATGTACGTTGACAAGAGGCTTGATGGTGTGCAGGCTGTTCAAACGCTTTCACGTTTGAACCGGACGCATGCGGGAAAAGAACCGCCGTTTGTCCTCGATTTTGTGAACGATACCGAAGGAATCTTCGAAGCATTCAAACCTTACTATGATGTAACCACGCTTCAGGAACCTTCCGACCCGGGCCATCTGGAAATCCTGAAACACGAATTGAACGCCTTTCAGGTTTATTACTGGAGCGAGGTGCAAGCTTTTGCGCAGGTCTTCTACCTTCCGCAGCACCGCCAGAATCCTTCCGATCATGCCCGCATGCAAAAACACATTCAACCGGCAGTTGACCGTTTCAATGCGTTGGATGAAGAAAAAAAGGAATCCTTCTATGAGAAGCTGACCGCGTATGTCAGTTTCTATTCCTTTATTAGCCAAATAATTCCATATTCGGATGCCGAGCTTGAGATGCTCTACAGCTTTGGTCGCTTCTTGGTACCTTCTCTAAAGTACGGTGAGGAAAATGTTAATCCTCATCCAGAAAAAGAAGTAGAGTTGCAATACTACCGGATTGAGAAGGTGAGCTCGGGTTCAATTGTCATGGAGGATGGCGAATCCTACGGCGTCAAAAGCCCGACTGCGGTTGGCACGGGGAAATCGAAAGATGAGAACAAGCCTCTGTCCGAGATTATAAATGTCTTGAATGAGAAATTCGGCACCGAATTCACCAACGAAGACCGGCTGTTCTTCGAGCAGATCAAAGAAAAGGCCTGCGCCGACGAACGAATCATCCAGACCGCGCACGCGAATCCTCTCGATAAATTTGAACTCGGTATTAGAAAGATCATCGAATCTCTCATGATGCAAAGAATGTCGGAAAACGACGAGATAGTAACCAAGTACATGGATGATGACGCTTTTCAGAAGACCGTCTTTCCGCTTCTGGCGAAAGAGATTTATGAGGGGATACTGGCCGTTTCGCCAAGCGATTGAAATTAATGGGCGACCGGAACCGTGGTGAAGCAGGCGGCGTTCCATTGACCGCTTGTGCGAACCCGGCTTCTGTTGTTTTGTTTTTCTTCCGCCATCAGCGCCGCCCACTTGGCCGAGGGTTTGGCCCGCTCGTGCTGTCCGAGCCCGGCATCTTTGTTCAGATACTACAATTGTCCTGCCGGGTGAGTTCACGAGCGGCCCGCAGGCCGAGGGATCAGGCGGCGCTGCAGGCGCGGCGCGGATTCCAAAAGGTGCTCGCTGCAGAGCACCTTTGGTCAGGGTTCGGGGCAGACTGCCCCGACTCATACTTTGGCTACCGAAACCGTCTTGAAGCAGGCGGAATTGATTGCAGTGGACATCGCGAACGAGAAGTAGGCTGTCGAAAGGCGCACAGATTCGTCATTTGTGGTTTTGCAAAGAATAAAAAGAAGAGAGTTGATTATGCGGAGCAAACCTGAAAAGAAAATCGTTATAATTGCCGGTCCAAACGGGTCTGGAAAGACGACATTCGCTCGCGAGTACCTGCCATACGAAGCCGGTTGTCCAGTATTTGTAAATGCCGATTTGATCGCCGCAGGGCTGGAGCCATTCCGTCCTGAACTGGCCGCGATTCGCGCCGGACGCTTGATGCTGAAAGAAATACAAGAGCATGTGCGCAAAGGCGAAAGTTTTTCTTTTGAAACGACATTGAGCGGGTTGCTCTATTCTCGCCTTATTCCGGTATGGCGGAAACGTGGGTATAACGTCAAGCTCATATTCTTGATGTTGCCGAATGTTGCATTTGCCATCGAGCGCGTTGCGGTTTGAGTTAAACAAGGTGGCCATTTCGTGCCGGTGGAAACTATTCGGCGTCGTTTCTCATCGGGTCAGAAAAATTTCAAGCATGTATACAGGCGAATTGTTGACGCATGGGCGGTTTATGACAATTCCGGTGAAGTTCCGAAACTAATCGAGGAGGGCACAAATAAATGAGATCAAAGAAAGTCAAAGATGCTGATCTGGCAAGAGTCAAGCCAGCCTTGCTTCGCGCGGCACAGCAGGCGCGCCGGACGGCTGCGGCGACGTTTACCCCGCTTGTGATATACAAGGACGGCAGGACGACAAAACTGGCGGTAGTGAAGGAAAAGCGTTCAAAATACGGTAAGTAGTCATTGGCTGTTTGTCCTTGAATATCGACAGGTGGTGGCCGTTGTCCTATTCGAAAAGTTCGGCGAAAACGCCTCAATAGAGAAGAAGTTGAAAGTTGGCAGTTGACCGTTGACGGTCAACTAACCCTATCGATGATTCTGGAAGGGCGCAGTTTTAGCATTTCGTCATCAGCGCCGCCCCCGCGGCCGGAGGGTTGGTCCGCTCGTGCGGACTTGACTTGTATTGTTTTGTTTTCCTTCCCCCTCAGCGGCGCAGCCGCGGCCGGAGGAGGACGAGTCAAGCGAATCGCAACATCCTCTTTCTGGCATCTTGCTTTTCGCCATCAGCGACGGCCCTACGGCCTCCGGATTGGCCGCTCGTGCGAATTTGGCTTGTGTTGTTTTGCTTTTCTTCTTTCGCCATCAGCGACGCCCCATGGGACCGGCAGATTGGTCCGCTCGCGTCGTTCAAGGCCGGCATCTTTTGAGGATTTGGGAAAATGTCCTGCCGGACGCGTTCGCGAGCGGCCTGCCGGCTCATGGGTACCGGCGGCGCTGCAGGCGCGGCGTTCTTTGCTTACTTTCTTTCGCTGCAGAAAGAAAGTAAGTCTGGGTTCGGGAGTGAAGCTCCCGACTCAGTTTATTCCGGGGGTGCCGGGGGGCGACCCTCCCGGCTCTGTCTATTGGCAACCGAAACCATCCTAAAGCAGCCGGTGCTGATTGCGGCAGGGAAGTAGGCTGTCGTCGAGTTCCCTGTAACCGCGTGCTGCTTTCATTTCAACAATTGCCAAAATTCCTCTTGAATTCGGCTTCCATTTGAGATAATATTAAGTTTAAGCTGCGGAAACTTAATACGTTATGAGGGGTTCGTCCGTTGTAAACAACGGATAAATTCCCGGCAGAAGCAACATTTTATTTGGATGAACGAATTTACGCGATCAGGCAGACGCAGCCCTGTGACGTACCTTGGCTATAAATGCCCTCGCGTGTCCTGCAAAGAGAAGTGGTACAGGCCGTTATGATAGGAGAACTGAGGCGCCGGCCGCCCCGGCAACCCATTACCATACTGGAACACGCATGGATTCCATAGAACAGTCCTATCACAGATACCTCAGATACTTCCTTGCAAAGGATGATGCCACAGCCACGGTGTACGACAAATACCTGGCGCTTTCCTATGCGGTGCGAAGCGAGATGGTTGACCGCTGGATCGCGACGCAGGGAACCTACAACGGCAAGGGGGTGCGGCGGGTATACTTTTTGTCAATGGAATACATCTTCGGCAAGAGTCTTCAGCAGAACATTCTAAGCCTTGACATGGAAGATGGTGTGCGCGCGCTGGCGTCCCAGCTCGGGTTCAACATCGAAGAGATTTACGCGCAGGAGGACTCCTTTGATCTCGGCAACGGCGGCAAGGCTCGCCTCGCCGCGTGTCTGCAGGACGCTCTGGCAACCGCGGGGCTCCCCGCCATGGCCTACGGGCTCAGGTACGATTACGGACAATTCCGCCAGTCCATCGAGGGCGGGGTCCAGGTGGAAAGACCGTACGACTGGTTGCACAAGGGACATCCATGGGAAATAATCCGTCCGGAATATTCATGTGAAGTCAATTATTACGGGACCGCCGTGCCCGCGACAAATTCCAATGATCCGCTTGCAGGGGTATGGAAGGACGCCGAGCGGGTTTTGGCCGTGCCGTACGATTTTCCGGTGGCCGGCTTCAAGAACCGCACCGTCAATACCCTCAGGCTCTGGGTTGCAAGAGCGTCGGAGGAATTTCTCGGCGACTACGCGAACCATGGCGACTATCTTCGCGCCTGTGAAGACAAGTCGCGATCGGGCACCATAACAAAAATACTCTTCCCGGAAGAAGACGTTCTCAGGGCCACCGAACTGCGGCTCAAGCAGCAATTCTTTCTCGCAAGTGCGTCGCTTCAGGACATTATCCGCCGCTTCAAACGAAACAATAGGAATATTCACACTCTGGCCGACAATGTCGTCATCCAACTGAGCGGGAGCAATTGCGCTTTGGCGGTTGCCGAACTTCTGCGTCTGCTCGTTGACGTCGAAAATGTTCCGTGGAAACAGGCCTGGAGCATTACGTCCCGGGTGTTCGCCTATACTAGCAACGCGGTTTCGCGCGAGCACCTGGAGGCGTGGCCCGTCTACCTGATAACACAGGTTTTCCCGCGCCACATGCAAATTATCTACGAAATCAACCAGGGCCACCTGGATGACGTGCGCACGAAGCAAGGTGACAACAACGACCTGATCCGCGACCTTTCTCTTATTGCGGAAGGTGAGGTGCGCCGCGTTAAACTGGGTCACCTGGCCATGCTCGGATCGTGTGTTGTCAACGGCGTTTCGGCTGCGCAAACCGAAATTCTTAAAAAATCCGTTTTTCCGGAATTCATGGTGATAGCTCCGGAAAAGTTTCAGACTAAGACCAATGGGATTTCTCACCGGCGGTGGCTCTTATGCGCAAACCGGCCGCTGGGCGATCTCATTAGCAGCGCCATCGGCGAGGGGTGGATAAAACAGCCGGAGCAATTGTCCAAACTCGAACCGATGGCCGCCGATTCCGCGTTCCTGGAGAAGATGGGAAAGGTGCGGCGTGTATCCAAACAGTTGCTTGCCGAGTATATCAGGACCGCGACGGGCGTGTCGGTAAATCCGCACGCAATGTTCGATGTCCAATGCAAAAAGATTCACCAGTACAAGCGCCAGGTGTTGCACGTGCTTCTTGTGCTGGCGCGGTATCTTCGCATCAAAGGCGGGGAAGCGCCCGGGGCGAACCGCGTGCATATTTTTGCGGGTAAGGCGGCTCCCTCGGATCAGCTTGCCAAACAGATAATCTGTCTTATCAACGTTGCGGGTGAAATCGTCAATAACGATCCGCAGGTGAAAGACTCCATCAAAGTCGTCTTTCTTCCCGACTACGGGGTGAGCCTGGCGGAAAAGATCGTTCCGGCGGCCGACCTCTCCGAGCAGATTGCCACGCCGGGCCAGGAGGCAAGCGGCACGGGGAATGCGAAGTTCGCCGTGAACGGCAGCCTGCTCATGGCAAGCAAGAGCGGGTCGAATATGGAGATAGTCGATCGCGTGGGCGCGGAAAACGTTTTTGTGTTCGGCAGAAGCGCGCCGGAGCTTCCTTCTGTCAACCTGTATCAACCTTACGACCTTTTGTCGGCCAACGCCTCGCTCTCCGCGATATTCAAGTTCGTTCAAGGGCAGCTCGATCGTCTTTCTCCCACCGCGCTCTGCATTCGTCCGCTCCTGTCCACGCTCATGGATTCGGACCGCTACTTCGTTCTGCTGGATTTCGACGACTATGTCCGGAAACAGGACGAGGCCGACGCACTGTTCGGGAATTCCAGGGAGTGGGCGAAAAGAGCTCTTGTGAATATCTCGCGCTGCGGCTATTTTTCCATTGACCGGACCGTCAGCCAGTACGCGACCGATATCTGGAAAGTAAAGCAGTAATGAAGAAGGAAGAAAGGCTCACGGGCATCACCGTGGTGGGCGGCAAAGGCCTTGGGGCGGCGTATTTCGTCGGCCGCGGAATGGAGCAGCCGTCCGCGGTTTCCATATCGCGCCAGGACGTTGGCGATCAGATCATGCGGTTCAACGAGATCCGGGAAAAAGCAAAAAAAGACTACGCGCTTCTGGCCAAGAAATCCGATTCAACCGTTACGCCTTCCATCCTTCCCATTTACGAGCACATCCTCGATGATCCGTCGTTTATCGGCCAGGTGGTCGAAACCATTTCAACAAAGCTATACGACCTCGAAACTTCCATCCGTCTTGTGCTCAATGACCTTGTCAAGCGCTTCAACGGCGCGGACACGCCCTATCTCAAGGAGCGCAGCGGCGACATCGTGGAAGTGTGCGAGAAGCTCATTTCCTATTTGTACCAGGACGACGGGAGAGCCAAGGGATTCATGGAACCCGTGGTTCTCGTGGTTCTCAGGACATTCACGCCCTCAGATATTCTCTCCTACGACCGGACGATGATCCGGGCCGTCGTGAGCGCGAGCGGCGGCAAGACGTCCCATGCGGCTATTATCGCGCGCGCCTATTCGATTCCGGTGGTGTCGGGAGTAAGAGACATTCAAAAGAGCGTTTGTCCCGGGGATCAGCTGTACGTTGACGCCGACAAGGGAATCGTACACGTGCGGCCGAACCCGTCGGTGGTGAGCAAGATGCCCCAGAAACGGGCCTGGCAGGACGAGCTCGATAAGCTGCAGAACAAGTGGCAGCGCCCGGTTTACACACGCGATGGAATTCATATTGAAGTGCTCGCCAATGTCTCGCTTCCCGAAGACGTTTCGGAGGCGAACCGGTTTGGCGCCGACGGCATCGGTCTCGTGCGCACGGAGTACTTGCTGTCGAACAGGAAGAGTTTCCCGGACGAGGATATGCAGCGCGCCTACTACGAACAGATCTTCGAGAATACCGGGGGCAAGCATTGCGTCATTAGGATCATGGATATCGGCGGGGACAAGGTGCCCGAGTTTTTCGACATGCCCGCAGAGTTCAACCCCTTTATGGGATGGCGCGGAATAAGGATCCTGCTCGAACGGAAAGAGCTTTTCGAATCGCAGGTTTCCGCAATCATGAAGGCGGGGAAGAAACACGACTATTCCCTGATGGTTCCGATGGTGACAACGCTGCAGGAATGGCTGGAGGCGAAAAAAGTCATCGCGGCCGTTGCGGCGCGCTGCGGCGTGAAAATGCCGCAATGCGGAGTCCTGTTCGAGGTGCCGCTGGCGATTCTCGAAATGGATACGTTCATGAAAGAGATCGATTTCGCCGCGATAGGCACCAACGATCTCATTCAGTACTTGAGCGCCGCCGATCGAAATAATTCAAAAGTGAACTATCTTTACAATCCAATAGAGCCCGCTTTTCTCAGGATAATCAAGAACGCGATGAATGTTTCAAAAGACAACGGCAAGCCGCTTTCCATTTGCGGCGAAATGGCCGGCAACGCGTTTCATTCCATTCTGCTTCTCGGTCTTGGCCTCAAACGGTTCAGCGTCATTCCCAGGGCTATTCCAATCATCAAGGAAATCGTTTCACGCGTGAGTTTCGCGGAGGCGGCCGAGAGTGTTTCTCACATAGATTCCCTTGAATCCACGGAAGAAGTATCGAAGTGGCTCAAGAGCCTGCACAAGCGGCTCCTGGGAGAACTGCTGGAAAAACTGCCCCTTGTTGCGGAAGTGTAGCCCCAGGGATCCTTTCTTTAGGGCACCTCTATTAATTCAGTGAAAATTGTTTTGCATGTGATTCCCGCGAAAGCAGGACCGCGACTTTGACCGCATACGAATGGCGGGAGCAGAGGCTTCGCCAATCCATTTCCCCGAGCAGATCCCCGATCGGGTCGGGGATGACAGAACTTTCTTCCGAATTTCCAGAGGTCCCCTTTACGCAGGTTCCGGAGGGTCGCGCCTCGATTTACAATCCAAGCAGGAGCGCCACCACCAACCGCTGTTTTGTGGCATCGTCAAACGAAAAGGCCCGCTCGAAGTCCACGGAAAGTCCCATGCTGTAGCACCGTTTCTTGATATAGAATGGCTGGCGGATGGAGATGCCCAGCATGTAGTGAAAGTAATATTCCACGTACCCGCCACGGACATTGCCTCGTAAATTGGTGTAACCTATCACCGCATTATCGAGGCCGATGCCGGCCATCGGCGAATATTCGAATGGAATATTCTGAATTGTGAACGGTACGCCGAGGCGGATCTCATTGGTCGCGGTGATCAAGGCCATCAAGATTGCCGTGTCGTTGGGCACTGCCCAGTGGAACGTCGCTTTTGCGTGATAATAGAGCATGGCAAAAGGAATCTTGAGAGGAAACAGAAGGCCGACTGCGACACCGGAACCCCCCACGTCGAATTGCTGCAACTTTGTTTTTGACGAGAGATATTCGTTAAGCGCCACCTCAATCACCACAAGGCTTTCGTAGGAAAGGTGTTGGGGAGTTCGTATTACAGACGGGGCCTGGGACGTGTCGCGGCCCGCTTCCGGGCCAAGCAAGGAAAGAATCGAGTCCTTCCGCGCCGAGTCGGCAGGAGAAAGGGCAGCGGCTGCCGAATCGGGATTCTGGCCCGTGGTTGTCATCAGCCCGTGCAGGGAGTCGTCGAGCGATTGTTGCCTGCTCGTGCTGCGCGCGCCCGGTTCCTGTGCGTTTTCGGCAGGAAGTTCAAGCCGGGGTTCGGTGCTGTCGCTTTCCATCTGGGCGTGCGCGCACGTAACGAGGGAAAATCCCAGGATCACCGAGACGAATGCGAATCGACCGGCAGTTGTAGCGCCGTTTGATTCTCTTCTGAAGAACTGCCGAACCGCTGCACCGACGCGCATCATGTACCCCGTTAAATGCCCAGGAGAAGGCTTATTACCAAATGCTGCTTCGTATCTTCGTCCGCGATAAACGCACGTTCGAAGTCGGCGTTCAAACCTATCGAATAGAGACGTTCCTGATACACGAAAAGCTGGCGAATGCAGAGGCCCACCTCCCAATGGAAATAATAGTGGGTTTCCAACCCAATGATGTTCCCGCTTTGCATGCCCGTAATGATCATCCCGTTGTTGTAGCCGATCCCCGCCGCGGGAAGAAACTGACAGGGAATCCCTCCAAGATAGAACGATTTCCCCACGCGGAGTTCGTTCGTTGCAGTAAAGTAGGTCACCGTTTTCTTGACATCGGAGACCGCTCCGTTGAATGACCCCCGTGCGTGATAGTACATCGACACGTACGAGAACCGCAGCGGGATAAGCACGCCCAGGGCAAAACCGGCCGGGTCTACCAGGTACTTCGTGAATTTCGCGTTGGATTTGGTATAGACGTTGGATCCGATCTCGATGACCCCGACGCCTTCATAGGGTTCTTTCGAACTGTATGCGGCGCCGGAGCTGTCCTTCACATAGTATTGACTGAAGAAGGTCTTCCAGAAACCCTGCTGGACGGCCGATGAATTTTGACTGTCTGCAGGTTGCTTTGCGGTCTTGACGCCGCCGGCTTGCGGAGCGGCAGTACCCGTCGCTAGCGTGTCTTTCCGGCGGTTCAGCAGCGAATCCATGTTGATTTCTGCGGCATGGGAAGCCGGAGCAAGTGACTTTGCGGTGTCGTTTTGCCGGTTCTTCACCGAATCAATAGTGATCTTCTGGCCTGTTGCCTCGGTGTCGGGCAGGGGAGCCAAAGATTCCTGGCAGAGGGCACTTCCTGCAAGGATCGCTATTGTCAGGCAGGAGCACAGGACGCTCGATGTCGTTGCAGTCATTCGTGGCTGTTCTTCCTGGTGAAGGTCTCTCAACGATATAACTATTATCCATATCCGGGTGGAACTTTGTCAATTGTTTCGGCACAATGGGGCGCAGAGGGGTGAGGAGCGGCAAGACCATCAACCTGCGCGGCCCGGCTAATTGCCGGGCTTTTGGAGAATCCTGCTGAAATACAGCACGTGGAATTCGACGCACTGCCGGGCATATTCGAAGGAATGAGTGCCGGGCCTTTCGTAGTATTCATGTGGAACGCCAAGCGCGAGCAGTTTTTCGTGGGTGCGCCGGTTGCCCGGAAGCGCAAAATCCGACACACCGCAGTCCAGTATCAGGGCCTTACTTTGGCCAACGAGCTTCTCGCACAACATCAGGAAGGAGGACGATTTCCACAGGCCGGCGCTTGTGCGGAATTCGCCGAGGACCTCGTGCAAATCCCATTGCGATGGGAATTCGGTGAGGTCCATTATTCCGCTGATGCTGCCGGCGCCGCAGAAAAGGCTGCAATGCTTTGCAAGAATTGTCGCGGCCCCATGGCCGCCCATGCTTGACCCTATGATTGCACGACCCCGGGCTTGCGCCCATGTGCGATAATTTTTGTCGATAAAAGGGACCACATCATCAACGATATATGATTCAAACTTGGAATCCGCTCGAACCGGGGAGTCCATATACCATGAATTGAAGTTGCCGTCCGGGCACACGAAGACGACGTGGTACCGATCCGCGTATTCATCAAGGGGCGCCACTCTGGTCCATGTCAAGTAGTCTCCGCTGTATCCATGCAGCAGGTACACAACGGAGAAATGACTGCTGTTATTCTTGTATTCTTCCGGAGTTATGACGGCTGCGTTAAAGCTTTTCTTCATGTATGCGCTTGGTATGGAAACGACGCACGTCTGGCTCGCCTGGGTTATGGCAGCCAGCAGCAGTAAGCCCATTGCACTTTGACACAATGCTTTTTTGATGAGACGTGGAGCAGTAAAGAACCACGGCCATGGGTCGTGGCTTTTTTGTAACGTTGTGCGCCACGCCCATAGGGCGCGGTCTCTTTTCAGGAAAACGCCATAGGCTTCTCTCTTGTGCTTGTTTATGCTGCACAAAATGACGGGAAGACGGCATCGTGCGACGAACCGGGACGCTTCGAGAGTACAGCATACCCGGCGTTGCGCAGTGGAAATATTTCGGAAAATCATGGCATTGGTCATGCTGGCAGGCTTTGGGGGAGAAGCAATCAAATTACGGAAAAATATTTCTTGATCGAACCTAGCTTCTTGCCATGCCGATCAGGTTGAGAAATTCGTCTCTGGTGGCGTGCTCGGAACGAAAACTTCCGAGCATTGCCGACGTTATCATTTTGGAATTCTGTTTTGTGACCCCGCGCATCATCATGCACAAATGCTGCGCCTCGATTACAACGCCGACACCCTCCGCCTTGATCGGCTTCATAAGGCACGAAGCGATTTGCTGGGTGAGCCGCTCCTGCACCTGGAGACGCCTTGCAAAACAATCCACAAGCCTTGCCAGCTTGCTTACCCCGTACACCTTGTCCTTGGAGATGTAGCCAATGTGGCATTTACCAAAAAAGGGAAGCATGTGATGTTCGCACAGACTGTAAAGTTCGATGTCCCTCACGATTATCATGTGGTCGCAGTGCTCGTGGAATATGGCTTTTTTCAATATCTTGCCGGGATCTTCTTTGTATCCCTGGGTGAGATATTCCATCGAAAGCTTTACGCGCAGCGGGGTATTTTTGAGTCCTTCGCGATCGGGATCTTCCCCGATTTCCCTGAGAATTTTCCGTATGGCGTCTTCCATGAATTTATCCTCGCGTTTATCACCGGCAAACAAAACGGGCGTCCAATTTAACATAATATATATTTTGAATGAATCCCACAGCGAGCGCATTTGAGGCTGCTCACCGGGGTGTACATCTGACCCATACAATCCTTTCTACCAAGGATCGCGCATCAACCGTGTTTTCCAGTGAATCAAGAAAGTCGTTCTCCAAAGCACTGCTTATGCTTTTGTTGCTGGCTGCCGTGTTGTTCGTGGGAACCTGCCTGCTCAGGATCGTTTCGTCGCCTGCCCGTCCCATCCATTCGATTCTTAGTTCGGAAACTCCCGGAGGAATTCCCTACGCCGACAACCAGAAGGATTCCGTGCAGAAAGGAATCGCGGGGCTTTGGTATAGCGCAGACACCGATGCGGGCGCGCCCTATCTTTGTACAACCGACAAGGTCGAACTCAAACCGAACGGTATTTACTGGAGAGTGAGAAGCACGTTGGCTCTTTTGCCTTCGGGCGATTCCGCAACGTACGCCGTTGCATCGACCGGGTACGTGAGCCCGTACAGTCACGCGGATTCGTCGCCGGATAGTATTTCATGTCAAGTACATTACATCGGCATAAGCGTTGCATCCGGTAACGACACCTGCTATGTAGAAATACAACGGCCGGATCCGTCCGCCTCGATTTTCCCTCAGCTCCAGGTGCAACCCAAGGCGGGTGAAGGCGCGGTGGACACCGTATGGAGCATTTACGCCGGCAGCCGGGACCTCTGGCTGGGAAATCACCGGTTTTCGCGCATCGACGCCTCGGGCTCAAGGACGGAAGGCTTCTTTGCAAAGGGGAGCACGGAAATAGTCAACAAGTTCTCTCTGGGAAAATGCGCCGGCGAGCTGTCTTTGGAATTGTTCATCAAGCGTGTGCTCACCCGGGATTTCGGGAAACTCTCCGTGCCCGCACGAACAGGCGACGGTATCAGGACGACGGTGGAAAAGTACTACAAAGAACTCTTTGCCCAAAATCTTGCCCGGCGCGTTACCGTATTCAGAAAGGGAAGCGCGGTTGTCACCTTTTCGGTAAATGCTGCCGGGACAGTAAACGGTACCGCGCACGTGGCAAGCCGGCCCTGGAACATAAAGCTCGACAAGGAACTTGCCGAAGAAGTGCAATCGTGGGTGTTTCCTCGGTGCCCGTCGCAGAGTGAACCGGTGCAGGCAAGATTTGAAGTGTCGTATTGACGGGAATGCGAGACACATTTCGCCAAAGGAAAGAGGAAGACGGGTTGATGGACAAACTAGAAGACCTCAAAAGAATCATCGGGCGATATAAGTCGGCAGTTGTGGCTTTTTCGGGCGGCGTGGACAGCACGTTTTTAGCCTGGGCATGCGCATCGGTTCTGGGAGACAAGGTGCTGCTCGTAACGGCTCAATCCTCCACGTATCCCGCATCTGAGCTCGACGGCGCAAAACAATCGGCACAAGCCCTGGGATGCAAACACCGCATCATTGTTTCCGAGGAGATCGATATCCCCGGCTTCTCCGATAATCCGCCGAACCGATGTTACTATTGCAAGAGCGAGCTTTTTTCCAAGATACGCGATATTGCTCGCGCCGAAGGGTACGACGTGGTATTCGACGGCAGCAACATCGATGACACAAGGGACTACCGTCCGGGAAGACAGGCGCTTGCCGAGCTCGGGATCAGCTCACCCATGATTGAGGCTAAGTTGACAAAGGATGAAATACGCGCCTATTCGAAACAGGCCGGCCTGCCCACGGCGACCAAGCCGTCGTTTGCCTGCCTCGCGTCGCGTTTTCCCTACGGCGAGCGGATCACCAAGGCCAAGCTCGGAAGGGTGGGGAAAGCGGAGGAATCGCTGCGCACCATGGGTTTTACGCAGTTCCGTGTCCGCAGTCATGGCGATCTGGCCAGACTCGAATTCATCGAACAGGAAATTGACAAAGCGTGGGCCGGCCGCAGAGTAATCGAGGATGCGCTCAAACAGGCGGGCTTTACGTTCGTGGCAATCGATACAAGGGGATACCGCACCGGCGCCATGAATGAAGCACTTGATATCGGCGAGAAATAGCGGCCGCATACCGGGAGCAGGGGAAAGCCATGGACGATTTCACCATGTATCTGGACGAACAATCACAAGTGATCCGCCAGCGTGTTGAGTGTGTTCTCGACGATGAGGTTTCCCGGCGGCTCTTCAATAAGACCGCCGAGCTTGCGGCGAAGCTCAAAGATCCCCGGAAGATTCGAATTCTTGCGGTTTCCGACACGTTTGGAAAACCAACTCCCGCCGCAAGACGAAGCCTGATGAACAATGTGAAAAGAAGCGAGCTGTATAAGCTGGCGATGGTTGGGAACAATCCCTTCATGCGGGCGGTCATTTCATTTTTTCTCAGCGTCGGCTCGACGGGCAAGGTCCGGCTATTCGAGAACGAAGACGACGCTCTGGAATGGCTCAAGAAATAGGCTTTCCCTAATTGACGTCAACGCCGGAAGCGGTTCCATGACTGATTCTCGTTCGAGCAAAGCCCCCGACGTCCAGGATTACCTCGAGAAAATGCTCGAGGTATTTGCGCATATCTCCGTTGGAGATTTCTCCAAGCGGATCGATGTATCCCGTTTGCCCCCGGACAACAACCTCACCAGGATCCTCTGCGGTCTCGAAATGATGATGGACGACCTTGAGGAAGCCCATCGAGATCTTGCCGCCATAAAGAACAACCTGCAACACGAGGTAAACGAGCGAACCGGCCAACTCGAAACCGCCAATCTGCGTCTTAACTCCGAAATTGAGGAGCGCAAGAGAATCGAAGATGACCTTCGCGTGAGCGAAAGCCATTACCGGCTGCTGGCCGAATCTGCGCATGACTTCATTTACATTCTCGATAAGGAAATGAGGATCACCTATGCCAACAGCGCTTCGCTCCGGTTTCTCGGGTTAACCAGAGAGGAATTGTTCGGCAGACCGATAAGAAACCTGCTTCCGCTTTCCAACATCGGACTCACAAATGTGAACCTGTTCGAGGCAATTGAAACCGGCATTCCGCTTTCGTATCGAAACGAGGTCTCATTCCCCAAGGGATCGCTGTGGCTCGACACGGTGCTTGTTCCTTTGCGGGATCCAAACGGCTCTATTGCTTCACTCCTGGGAATCTCCCGCGATATCACCGACCAGATGAAATCGGCCGAAGCCCTCGCCGAACGGGAAAAGTTCCTTTCGGATGTTTTTGCGAGCATTCAGGACGGCATTAGCGTCCTGGACAAGGACCTGGCCATTATTCGCGTAAACTCCAGGATGGAGCAATGGTACGCGCACGCGCTTCCCCTCGTAGGCAAAAAATGCTACGAGGTGTATCACGGAAGATCGGAGCCGTGTCATGTTTGCCCGAGTATTGTCGCCATGCGTACCGGCGCGACGGCCCACGAAATAGTGCCTTTGCATGGCGTGGGCGGCGCCGTGGAAGGGTGGCTGGATTTGCATTCGTTTCCCGTGCTCGACACGGCGACCGGTAAGGTGAAAGGCGTTATAGAACACGTTCGCGACATCACGGAGCGAAAGACCGCCGAAGAAAAGGTGCGGCAGAGCGAGGAACGTTTCCGAAAGCTCGCCGAAACCGCAGGGGCGGGTATTTTCATCGTCAAGAATTCCCAATTCAGTTATGTGAATGCCTTTATCCAGCATTCCACAGGCTACTCGCACGACGAGCTGATCGGCATGAATTTTTGGGACCTGGTCCACCCCGAATTCCGGAAGAATCTGCAAGAACGGTACAAGGCGCGGATGCGAGGGCAGGAGGTCCCGAGCGAGTATGAATTCAAGTACGTCAAGAAAGACGGAAGTATCGGGTGGGTGTCTCACAACGTTGGACTCATGGAATTTGAAGGTGGGCCGGCCGTTATCGGGACCCTGCATGAGATATCCGAGCGCAAGAGGGTCGAGGAGGCGCTTGGAGCCGAAAAAGAACTCCTGTCCGTTACGATGGAAAGCATCGATGACGGCGTGATCTCGGTTGATGCCGCGGGCACTATCCTTGCGATCAACAGGAACGCCATGGCTCTGGCCTGCAGCGGCACGCAGGATACTGTGGGAAAGCACGTGGACGATGTCATGTGTTTTGTCGATGACACAACAAGAGAGCCGCGAAGCGGCGTCATTCGCGACATGCTGCAGCGACACGGCATGCAGCACTCCGAGCGCCGGGTCACGATACGAACCTCCCGGTCCGGCGTCAGGCTTGCGGACCTTTCGGTTTCTCCCATCGCGGCGAAAGACGGCACAAAGATCGGGATGGTGCTTGTGTTCCGGGACATCACCGAGAAACAGAAAATGGAGGCTGAACTTTTCAAAGCAAGAAAGCTGGAGTCGCTGGGCGTTCTGGCGGGCGGCATTGCTCACGACTTCAACAACATTCTCACCGGCGTAATCACCAATCTTTTTATGGCAAAGGTAAAGGTGAAGGCCGACGCCGGTACGTACGAACTCCTTGCGGAAGCGGAGAAAGCATCATTCCGTGCAAGCAAGCTGGTAAAACAATTGCTCACGTTCTCGAAGGGAGGCGCACCCGTAAAGGAAGCCGTTTCTCTAAAGAACCTGATAGAAGACTCGGTAGGCTTCTGTCTTTCGGGATCAAATGTCAATTACAGGCTTGATATACCGGCCGACCTCCGGCTTGTGGAAGCCGACAAAGGTCAAATAGACCAGGTGCTCAACAATCTCGTTATTAATGCCGACCAGTCAATGCCGGGCGGCGGC
>Ga0182027_10001715_pt1 | contig 36164 bp, 37 predicted proteins | sample 712E1DmetaG_FD_121300 | JGI IMG/M metagenome (GOLD analysis project Ga0182027, IMG submission 121300) | Permafrost microbial communities from Stordalen Mire, Sweden - 712E1D metaG (Illumina Assembly) | ecosystem: Environmental > Terrestrial > Soil > Wetlands > Permafrost | place: Sweden...
CCCGGCGTGGTACAACCGCACGCGATTGTAAAACCCAGAACGATACATACAACAACAATAAAGTACCCTGCATTTTTCATGCTCTGTTCTCCCACTCAATGCACCACAGACTGTTCCTGATGAAAATACTGCGGCCGGCAGCATTAAAAAGTATCCGCTATCTTCCCTTCCGTTGGAAACGGCGGGGGTGCTGATTGAAAGAAGAGCCGACTTTTCGCTTCCGGTAGGACCAGAACAGTCGCAGACAGCTGTGCAGCCTTAAGCCGGGGGTGGCGTCCCTTGCGGGCCGGCCGGGTGGGGGGTTTAAGCTTACCGGACCGCCTAAGGGGGCAGCCTCCCAAAAACCTTATCCCTATCCCGCAACCACATCCCAGTATGCCAATACTGAATCTGAAAACAGCACTCCTCCTGGTGCTGATCATCTTTCTTGCCGTACCTGCTCTGGCCCTCGTCCCGCCCGGCAGGATCACGGTTTACTCAACACCGTCCGGGGCACTTGCCTGTATCGATACTCAGCACTGCGATATCACGCCCGCAACATTCACGGCCGATGGCAATACCTGGCATACGGTTGTTGTCACGGAGTATGGATACCAGAATTGGACCGGCACGGTATATGTGACTTCAGACCAGATCAGCATGGTCGATGCCTCCCTGGACCTGAACCCCGATTCCACCGCCATCCGGGTCTCCGTGATGCCGGGCGGCGGGACAGTCTGCCTCGACAACAGCCAGTGCCAGGCGAACGTGACCGGTAGCATCGGGAGTGTACTGTTTACGGGCGTGAGCCCGGGGTACCATACCCTCTCGGTCAGGAGCCCGGCCGGGTACGAGGACACGATAAAGCTGGTGCAGGTAACCCTGGGGAAGATCACTGACGTCAGCATCACGCTGAATCCGGTCGGAATTCCGGTGACCCTGGTTACTCCGGTAGCCACGGCTGCCCCGGAAAATTGGGCCACCGGCAACATCAGGGTCTACGTTGACCGGACCGGCAGCACGATCTGCATCGATACTGTCGACTGCTTTGTCAATGTGGGCGGAACTCCCGGGCCGGGGACCGGGACCACGGTCTTCAATGAGGTTTCCGTGGACGTGGTACACACCATCAGCGTTTCCGCAGACGGGTACAAGCCCGTATCCGCGAATGTCACGGTCAGTGAGGACGAGATCAGTACCGTAGATATCAAGTTGCAACCGCTCGCAAAGGAGACAACTTCCTCCTTGACGCTTACCCCGACACAGCTGCCCACGGAATCCAAACCCCAGCCAACCCGGGCCGGGCTGGATGTACTACCGGTCATCGGGGCGCTGGCCCTGTGCGGTATAATTTTCCTCTTCCAGAAAAAGGGAGAATAATTCTTTTTTCCTCCGCGGTACGAGAAACTGCGGGTCTCCCGCAGGTAATGAAATCCATGATGCCCTGGCAAGAACGGGGCACTGCCTATGCAATAACCTGCTTTGTCTGGAACTTGGGCCGGACCTTCTCGGAATAGTATTTTCCAATCTCGCCGGAATGCATGAGATCCGTAAAGACTTTTAAAGGTACGCAGGAATACTGGTACACAAGGCCTGAGGTAAATTCTATTTCCAGGGTTTTTGTGCTCTCATCATATCCCACGGAGCGCAGGATCCGGGATTTAACGGGCAATCTTTCCACGAATATCACTATACGTTTACACGTGCGCCGAAGGGTTAAGGGTTTTTATAAAAAGTATGGGTGGATGGCACTACGCAGGTTTTTATATTCCAGCGGGGTGTTGCTGCCGGGGACGGCTACCGGTGGGACTGTATGCTCTTCAAGAGGATCGTATGAGCAGGCTTAACCCTGGCAATTGATAAGGGGGGCGGGGGGTCTTTTAAAAATTCCGGGTAGAAGGCTGGAAATTAGTTGAAAATTTTAAAGCAGGATCTGAGTGAGTGAAAAATAATTGAACAGGAGGAGAAAAGGTGATGATACATTTTTGAGCGGGGGTATGACGCTGCCAATTTTTCCCGGCAGGGGGCGCCTGAACTGGTTCCTTACCGTGGGACTATCGGATAGGATATCCGGTTACGATACGCGTGGCAGTTCCCGTTTTTTTTCAGCCAGCTCTACCAGGAATTCCATCTGGATCTGCTGGATCTCCAGAAATCGCTGTCCCTGGATTGTCAGGAGATGATCAATTTTCTTATGGAGCCGGTGAATCTCGAGTTCAGTGTGGACGGACACCAGGTAATCGCGGTCTGCGTGGAGCCGGTCCCGGGTCTCCTGCCGGTTCTGGCTCATGATGATGACGGGGGCCTGGATCGCGGTGAGGATCCCCAGCACCAGATTAAGCAGGATGAAAGGATACGGGTCGAACGGCCGGGACAGCAACAGATAGGTATTCAGTATTACCCACAGGAAAATCAGGCTGGCAAACACTGCGATAAAGAACCAGCTGCCGGCAAAATCGGCAATTTTATCGGAGATATGCTCGCCAAAGGTCAGCTTCTTCTCATACTCGGTATAATCATTTTTCGGGAGATGATCCTCTTGGGGTATGTCGTTTTTACCCGTCCCTTTGAGCTCGGCGCACTCATTGTTCTCGCACTCCAGAGCATGCCGGACGTATGCGATCATGAACCGGCCGAGATCCTCATGACAGATATACCCTCCGGGCGACCACCCCGGATAGTCCTGTATAATGAGTCCGGCTAGCGATGCACGAACTGAAGATGCAGGCACAAGATCGTCTCTCGTTTTATTTTTCCCGCAGATCTGGCAGGGAAACGTTTCCGGGTCAGCCATTCCTTACCTCTTCCAGATATCAATGGATCCGGAACGGATATATACAAAGGGGCCTTTTTCCTGGTCGAAGACAGGAGCCAGCATGGCGGTGCAGCGGTAAGCCGGTCGCGATCCGGGTTGCGAAGGGTTTACCGGAATTCGTACGCACCCATACCGAGATTGCCCCAGTACCAGCTCTGGTGGAGGATAGTGCCCTTCGCACCCGGCCCGGCTGCGCCGAGTGCGGAGAGCAGGGGCATGAAGTGATCGGGATAGGGCTGGGCATGAGTTGCGGATGGCGCGAGATTACGGTAGCGGACAAGGCTGTCCATGTCGCCGGAAGTTACCGCACGGTTCAGCCACTCGTTGAAAGCAAGAGCCCAGGTGCCCGTCGGGATTCCTTTGCCAAGGGCTACCGTCGGGTCGCCAAGCGGATGGACTGCCCCGCCGCTCCCGATGATGAGCACTCCCTCATACCTGAGCGGGGCTATCGCTTTCCCGAGCGCAAAGTGGCGTGCGGGATCGAGATGGTTCTGGATGGAGAGCTGGACCACCGGAATACCCGCAGAAGGGAACATCAGCATCAGGGGTACCCATGCCCCGTGATCGAGACCACGGCCGGTGTCGGTGTCGCAGGGAAGCCCTGCAGCCTCCACAAGACCGGCAACTCTCCGGGCGAGGTCCGGATCTCCCTGCGCCGGGTAGGTGATCCGGTAGAGTTCCTGAGGAAACCCGGAGAAATCATGGATGGTTAAGGGTTTCATTATGGCATTGACGACTGGCCCGGGGGTGTTCCAGTGAGCGGAGATGCAGAGAACCGCGTTGATTTCCGGGAACCTGTTACCGAGGCTGGCAAGGAACCTGTGGGCCGGCACGTCAGGTTCGAGCGGCAGGGTCGGGGCACCGTGCGAAACGAAAAGGGCAGGGAGGGGTACCGGAGTCATGAGGGAGTGTGGATCCGGGAAGTAAAAAAGGCGGCTGATCATACCGGTTCCTGTATGGCGAAGCCTCTGACAGGAGGGTCGGGACCCGCTGGCATTTCCCTGCCATGAATCTTCCCGGATTCAGTGCCGGCAGGCAGGGGCAGGTAATCTCAATGGCTGGTGACCGGCTTGTCTGGAGTGTAAAAATACTTAACCGAAAAGATCCAACAAAAACCCGTTACCCGGAGCGTGTTTTATTCCCAGAGAACCAAAAGGCCCGGTGACTGATACGACAAGCGATGTGCCGCTCATCTGTCATACTCCTGACGCGCCGGTCAGTCATGCCGGTAAACGCATCGTGCTTTTGATTGCCATACTTTCCGGGTTTCTTACCCCGTTTGACGGCTCTGCGGTCAATATTGCGCTGCCGGCCATGGCTGCGGAGTTCCACATGGACGCGATCTCGCTTTCCTGGGTTGCAACCGCATACCTCCTTGCCGCCGCCCTCTTCTTAGTCCCGTTTGGCAGGATAGCAGATATTTACGGAAGAAAACGGATCTTTCTGTATGGTATTGCGATCTTCTCATTCTCTTCCCTTGTCATGACGATGGTGCCCGCCACCGGCCTGCTCATTGCGATCAGGATCCTCCAGGGGTTCGGAGGGGCCATGATCTTCGGCACAAGTATCGCCATCCTCACGTCAGTTTTCCCTCCGGGCGAACGGGGAAAAGCGCTGGGGATCTACACAACCGCCGTGTATTCCGGCCTGACCCTCGGGCCGTTCCTGGGAGGCGTACTGACCCAGTATTTCGGGTGGAGGAGCATCTTCCTTGTCAATGTACCCATCGGCATTATTACCTGCATTCTCATCCTCTGGAAACTGGACGGCGAGTGGGCGGAGTGCGTGGGCGAGCGCTTCGATCGTGCCGGTTCGGTTATCTATGCCGGTGCCCTTATTGCGGTGATGTACGGATTTTCCCTTGTTCCGGATAGTACGGGCATCGTCCTGATTGGTGCCGGCATCATCATTTCGATCATCTTTGCCCTGTACGAGATGCGGGTTCCCGCACCGGTTCTTGATATGCGCCTCCTTTTCAGGAACCGGGTCTTTGCCTTCTCGAATCTTGCTTCGCTCATCAACTACAGTGCAACCTTTGCCGTAACATTCCTCTTAAGCCTCGATCTCCAGTATACCAAGGGATTCTCTCCTGAATATGCCGGCCTTATCCTGATTGTCCAGCCGGCGGTCATGGCACTTGTCTCACCTGTTGCCGGACGGCTCTCCGACCGGATCGATCCACAGATTGTGGCATCGGCGGGCATGGGATTTACCGCCATCGGCCTCTTCCTGCTGGTCTTTCTTTCGGAATCGACCCCCCTTTGGTACATGCTTGCCTGTCTGGTGGTGCTCGGGCTGGGCTTCGGGCTGTTCTCCTCGCCCAACACAAACGCGATCATGAGCGCGGTAGAAAAACGGTACTACGGGGTCGCATCAGGCATGAACGGGACGATGCGGCTCGTGGGTCAGATGCTCTCAATGGGTATAGCGATGATGCTCTTTTCCCTTATCATCGGCCGGGTTGAGATCACCCCGGCGTACTATCCCCGGTTTATCGAGAGCCTCCATTACGCATTCGTCCTCTTCACGATATTCTGTGTTTTTGGGATCGCCGCATCGCTCATGCGGGGGAAGCAGCAGCCGGTGTGAAGAGGGGGTACCCGGCCGGAGGAGTGTATCCCTCCGGTTTCCCGGTCTCTGTCAGCGCACTCCCTTGCGGGGGCCGGTGCCGCAGCGTTCCCTCAGAAAATTTTATTACTACCCAGGGGGTAAGGATTCCCGTATGCCAGAACCCCCTGCCGGATCCGGAGGGAGAGAACCATGATATCCGATAATGCATCCCCGGGAGATCGTCCTGCAGCGAACCATTCCCTGAAAGGAAAACAACATGATGGCAGACAAATAAAAAAGAAACCCTCCCAAAAAAAGAACAAGCCGGCCGCGCCTGTCATCAGGCCCGGATGCATCCTGATTGATGGGCAGGGATCCTGTCCGGAATGGAATGAACTTCTGGAAAAGTACCCGATGATCGATTCGGTGCAGCGGGAGGATTTCCCGGACCATGGCGCCAGTTTTACCTATCTTGCGCATTTCTACCGCACCTGTAATACTGCAGAAGAAAGTTCCCGTGCACAGGAAGAGTTCGAGGATTTTTTCCGAGCGATTGGGTACAGCTGCAATTACTCAGGGAATTTTGAATCCCGCTGGTTTGAGGGAATCGGCATGCGCATCAGGTAAGGTTCGGGATGCCGGGCGTGAACAAAAAAGGGGCCGGGCAGGATATTTTTTTCCTGCGGTTTTTTTGAAAAATTTGTTCTGGAGAAAACCTCTTTTCAAGTGATGATCTCCCCCCTTGCGCCAACCCTGTCCCCATGGGGGGCTCATGGCGCATTGCGATGCCCCGGCATGAGCTGAACGGGAAATTTCTCCACGATAGCATACAGGTAATACGGCACAATCGCAACCGGGGGAAGCTATAGCGGAGGGGGCAGAACCTAAAAGTGCGTCATAATTAATATCAAATGATTTCTCCAGAGGAGAAAAACACTGAACATTTTTTATGGGATTTTGTTTATTTTTTTTGTGTGAGGCTGAAACCGTCGGATCTTTTTTTGGCCAGGAATATTTCTTACCCACCCAGCCGGAACGAACCGGGGGGGAAGTGGTAGAAATATTCCTCATAAACCTCGGAAGCATAGGTATCAGGAGGTGGGGAATAGGGTTTTGGGGTGTACCCGAGAATCTTACGGAGATCCTGCCGGACAAAAAAGGAGCGGCGGGAGACGATTGCACGCTGGTCCTTCACCCGGACGGGAAGCCGGTGGATATGCTGGTGGCAGAGATGACAGACAATAAGGATACGGGTCGAGGGATCCCGTTCCATCTCCCGGTAACAGCGCCGGGAGATCCGGTGGATCTCAAGGAACGAGAGCGCGAAGTATTCAGAGCAGAGTTCGCAGTTCCCCTCAACGGCAAGTTTGAGCTTTTTTTCCTGCACCGGTGTCAGTCCGGGATATTCGGACACCTGCATAATACATCACATCCCGGTGATCCATTCATTAAAGATATGATCTCGCATCTCATAGGAAAATTTTTCGATCGTGTCCTGTACGAGAGCCGGTACCCGGCTGGAGAAGGTTGCGAGGATGAGAAGAATGCATCAGCATTCTCCGAAGATCGGTTTACACCAGCCTTCTCTTTGTCGAAGTCTGATGATCTCTCTGCTGTTGAAGATCGTTCTGAAAAATTTTCAAAATTGCACTGGAAATAAAGGTTATCTGGGCTGCATCCGTATATTAGGTACCAGATAATATTCAGGCTCGTAAACCCATTTTTGGATTTCACGCAGTATCTGGTTCTGCCTGAATCTGTCCTTCAGCATCTGGAAGGCATGCACCACCCCATGACCGTATCTGATTTTGTGACTTAGCAGAGATTAACGATGAATGCCATCTGATATCAGAAAAAAGTTCCTGGTTTTTCCCGGCCGGTTGTGTCTCTTATAGATGATAAAAGGCAAAAAACCGGATATATTGTTTGGAGAAATGGGGAACAAGCGATTTCAAACAGATCGTGCCGGACACCACGGAATCCGGCACGTTAATGAGGAGATGTTCATATGGATTTCAATACTTCACTCTTACCAGCGTTAAAAACCGGAAGTATAGTTCTCGGCCCGGCAATGACTGAGAAATGTATCAATGAGGGCACAGCCCGGATGATCATTGTTGCGCGTAATTGCCCGACAAGCATCAGAACAAAAATTTCCCGAAACAAGAATGCGTTCATTCACACCTTTGAAGGTTCCAGCCTGGCACTCGGGATCGTATGCGGAAAACTGTTTTCTGTGAGCACGCTTGCGATCATCAACCCCGGCGAATCGGCTATCCTCTCCTTTATGCGGGGCATGATCTGATCGGGATAACCGTAACAGTGACGGTTTACCCGCCGGTATCGCAATCGAAATAAAAAACGGGATTAGAGAACGATCTCGATATCCAGTTTTTCTGCCAGTTCCTTGTACCGGTTTCTTATGGTGACCTCGGTCACACCGGCAACTTCCGCAACTTCGCGCTGGGTGCGGCGCTCCCCGCCCAGGAGGGAGGCGATATAGATCGCCGCTGCCGCGACACCCGTCGGCCCCCTGCCGCTCGTCAGTTCACGCTCGGAGGCCAGCCGGAGAATCTCGATGGTCCGGCTCTGGATCTCTCCTTTGAGGGTGAGACCCGAGCAGAACCGGGGCACGTAGTCCAGCGGGGAGGTTGGCAGGAGCCTTAAGCCAAGTTCACGGGAGATGAACCGGTATGTCCTGCCGATCTCTTTTCTCGAGACACGGGAGACTTCCGCAATTTCATCGAGCGTGCGGGGGACGCTGCACTGCCGGCAGGCGGCATAGAGCGTTGCTGCTGCAACACCTTCGATACTCCGGCCGCGGATCAGGTTCTTGTCGACTGCATCACGGTAGACCATGGCGGAGCTCTCGCGGATGTTCCTTGGCAGGCCCAGTGCGGAGGCCATGCGGTCCAGTTCCGAGAGTGCGAACGCAAGGTTCCGCTCGGTCGCGTTGCTGACACGGATCCGGCGCTGCCACTTGCGGAGACGGTAGAGCTGGGCCCGGTTCTTGGAAGAGATAGACCTGCCGTACGAGTCCTTGTTGCGCCAGTCGATCATGGTGGAGAGACCCTTGTCGTGGATCGTGAGGGTCATCGGTGCACCCGTACGGGCCCGTTTATTCCGCTGCTCGGAATCAAACGCACGCCACTCGGGACCCCGGTCAATGAACTCATCATCGATCACAAGCCCGCAACTCTGACAGACCAGTTCTGCCCGCTCGCGGTCGTGGGTCAGCTGCCGGCCGCCACACTCCGGGCAGATAGTTTCGGTCTGGCTTTCTGCTTTCTTCTCCTGCTCCCTCTGTATCGTTCGCGATTTGAACGATTCCCGCTGAGACTGGAGGACTTTTAATTGTTCAATTTCCTGCATTCACACTTCCCCTGATGATTTTTTGTCTCGAATTTTCTGCTGCATGGAACCGGCATATCCGCAAAAAGGCCGTTTTCGTATTGACCCTTCAATACTGCATATTCACCGGAGTCTGCGTTCGTCAGCCTGTTTCTGAATTTCCATAAATCTTTCATTCCTCGGGCATTCGTGCGGGTTCACCCCGTTGATCGGAATCCACTTCCCTTCCCGCGGGTTGAACCGGGCCGGGCATGACAGTTCTTTAACGGGCGATCCATTGACTCCCGGGACCATTTTGATTTTAATGTATTCACAATCTGTACAAAAATAGTAATTACTCATGTTTGTTCTCCTGTCTGGGTAAATTCGCCAGACTTGTCGTGGTGTCTTGTCTGAGTGAGGTTATATGTCTTGGTGTGATGCTAAAGGCCGGCAGGTGCGTGGGAGGGAAGCCTGCATAAGAAAATCATGAACCCGGTAACCAGCCCGGCAAAGAGTAAAACGAGACGGCAAAGAAGCTCCCGACGGTGCTGATAGGTTCACGGTTGATCGTTATTTTTCTCACTCGTAAATATTTCCCTACCAACCGACAACTTATCAGAACCGGCTGTCAACAGATTAGCCTGCCGGTTACTTCTTCACGGTATTGGCAATACGGTATGCATCTTTTGGAACCGTCATCTCGAACCGTGCGCCTTTGCCCGGCTCACCTGTCTCTTGGATGGTGATGCCGGTAATTGTGAGGATCTCGCGGGCAAGGAACAGACCCATGCCGGTATTTTTCCCGGATCCTCGTTCGAAGATTTGTTCCTTCTCATCCACGGGGATGCCCATACCATTGTCTTCGCATACGATAATCTGATCGCCATCATGAACCTCGGCAAAGAACCGGAGAGTCGTGATCTTTTCCCCGTATTGGATCGCATTTTCTATCAGATTGTAAAAGACTTTGATGACGAGCGGATCAGCAAACACTTCCGCTCCGGCCTCGAGATCATTCTTCACCGTGATCTTCCCATTCGGGACCTGATGTGCCGCGGTGTCCACAAGCGTGCGGCAGTTCTGCCAGACCGGGGCGGTAACTCCGATCGCTTCGTATTCTTTGGTAAAGGCGATCTGCAGTCCCATCGTGCGGGCAATCTGCTCTTCTCTCGTGATAAATTCTGATATCTTTGCAGCGTCATTGAGGGATTTTTTCGACATTTCAAGGAATGCATTCAGTATGTGAAGCTGATTATTGAGATCATGACGGGTGATACCGGAGAGAAGGTTCAATTTTTTATTTGACTTACGGAGCTCTTCTTCCATCAGTTTGCGTTCCGAGATGTCAATGAACGATTCAATGAGTACATCCTTTCCCCCCAGCAAGGTCCTGATAACCGTCTTAATAATGGCAATCTTGTTGCCCTGTGCATTGAGCAAGACTCGTTCAGAGGTATCTATATCCAGCCCAAAATCGATGACCGGGCATCTGCCCGATTCGGTAGGACAGATAAACCGGTGGCATACCGAGCCGACAATATGATCTTTATCGCTCCCGAGCATTTCCAGAGCTTTGGTGTTGACATCGAGGATTATATGGGTTTTTGCATCAATGATAAGGATACCAAGCTGCATCGAATAAATGATGGTGCGGAAGTGTTCCTCGCTTTTCTTGAGAAGGGTGTGAGATTGTTCGAGCTGCTCGAGCATCTGGTTCATGGCGTCCGCCAGCTGGGATATCTCATCATCTCCTTTCTTCCTGATCCGGGAAGCAGTGCCATCAGATACTGCCCGAGTATCAGCCATGATCCGGTATAACCGGGAAAGAATAAGCCGGTCAATAATGAAAAGGATGAAAATCCCGAGAGCGAGCATAAGGACGAGCAGGATACCCAAAAAGGTCTGAATTGTTTGCTTTCCCTGCAGGTAATAATCCCGGGGTTCCTGTATCGAAAGGGTCAGGGCAGTGTTACCGTTAATATCCGCAATAGTCGTATTCCCGTTGACAATTTCTTCACTGACAGGAGAGACGTCCACAACAGGTTCATTACCCTCTGGTGCCGCTGATGGCTGAGGGGAGGGGGCGACCGGGGGGTTAGTGGTGGAGAATGTCGGGGGGGACCGAGATGGCAGCCCGAAGCTTTTGATTTCTGCGTCGTCAAGGTACCTTCCCATGATGAGAGTCCCTACCGGGGGGCCGGAGAGATCGCTATGGAGGATGGGAGAGGCGGCCACCAGGGCAGTCATATGTGGTGCCACGAGAAACCCGTAGACGGGGGTAGCGTTCGCCAGGTTTTGGAGTGCCGGTGCGGTTACCAAAGCTTGGCCGAGGTCACGCGGCAGCGGACTGATCCTGTGATCGGTAAGATTGAACGACTGCCCATAGACAATCGTATTACTGGTATTGGTGATGACGATGAAATTCAGGTGGAGACCATCGTAGGTGCTATTCACAAGGTTGTCCGTGACATATGCGGGGTTATCCCCATTTACGAACTGATAAGTATCATTCCACCCTCCATAGTCGCTGGCAGAAGATTCGAGATTGCCGAATTCGTCATGGATATTGGAAAGGATGGCATTCACGTCATTAGTGACATCGGCAGATTCTATTTTTCGGTAACTGTCGAGAAAAATGGTCTGGGATAACAGGAGTAGGATTATTGTTATCACTACAAAGATAGCGATGAGTCCGGCTATGGTTTTTTCCCATATCTCCATGAAAAACTTATTTATTGTTTAATTAACCCACATACATAGATTTTTGGGTTCTGTCAATTCTTCGGGAGATTTGATTCAATCTACGTCGATGATTGAGATATCACCTCCCGACAACGCAACAGAACCGCCCAGGTGTCGGGACAAGAAGTTTTCCAAACCAGATTATGGACCCGAGTCATTTTATCTAAAAAGAAAAAGGGAGGATATTAGAGTTTCTGTATTTTTTCCATCATTGATTTAGGCGCAGCTAATTTTGGCCGCAAGATCCTACAAAAATACACACCATATATGGTGTATTATTTAAAAAAAGACACAATGGTTTGTAGAATATTTTTATTTTTCAAATCTTCAATATGCATCCTTAATTCATATCAGACAAATGAAACATGTCTATTGATCCCCATTAAAAACAACGTTTATCAATGATTGTGTCTGAAAGGATATAACCGGAGATAGGGAAATGTCCGAAATACAACAATCTGACGCACTGAAAAAACTGGTATGGTTCATTATTGCACTGGCGATATTAGGTACTGTCATAGCAATGCTCCACTACTTTGCCATCGATCTCCCGATCCAACAGGCTGCACTCCACGCGCCCGTGAATGGCAACTCCTGTTCCACATCAGAACCCGCTATCCGCTGCCGCGTTACACTAACGACGTGATAAAGCTCTCCACGCGCCCGCGAATGGGTTTTGTTCTAACTCCGGTTGCCTCCACATTACCTAAAGAGAACGTCCCACCCCCCATCCAAAATACTGATGAAGGGACTTTACAATCCGAACTTCTCTTCTGTATCTGGCAACGGGAAGAAATATCCTTATCATGCCGGCTTTCCCATGCTTCCGTATGAACCGGCTGATCACGGGGTCGGTCTGCCCCTGAAGGATTCCTTTCGGTTCCTGTGATAACTCCTCCGGCGTTGGTGATCTCTATCAATATTAAAAAACTCGGAATATCTGTCGTCATCGTCATTCTCTTAACTGCCGGAGCTTGGGCTGGGTATCTGTATATCCATGCCCATACGCCTGTACGGATCGGTGTGTTGCTTCCCATGACCGGCGATGTCAATCTCAAAGATCCGCTCGAATGGGCAAAAGACACCATCAACCAGCAGGGGGGAATTGGCGGGAGGCCGATTGAACTCGTATACAAGGATACGGGCTCTGGCAATACTTCGGACCTTGCACAGGAACTGCTCACAGATGATTCCATACGAGTCGTGATCGGCCCCCCAACCAGTGATGATGTCTACTCCATGGCACCGGCATTTATCCAGAAGCAGAAACTCCTCATCAGCCCGCTTGCTACCTCAGGAGACATCATCCGCGCCTTCGGCAAGGATGGCTATTTCTGGCGAACATCGCAGTGCGACGTCTCACAGGTAAAGATCTTGATTTCGCTGCTCAAGGCAAAAGGGGTAACAAAGGCTGCACTCCTTACCGAGAATACTACCTACGGTGATACGTTCTATGATTGGACTGGCTTTTTTGCAACAGAGTCCGGTATCGACCTTCCTTCAGTCCAGCAGTTCGACCCGGGTTCGGATACTCTTGACGCGGATGTTGCTGAGGCGCTCAGCACAAACCCGGACTATATTATCGCTGCCTGTGGCCCGGCCGATGCAGCCAGGATCAAAAAAGATATTGATCGCTCAGGAAAACCAACAAAACTGTTCCTCGCCGATGCAGCGGCCACACCGGTCCTGGTCAGTTCCCTTGGGACCGGGGCGGAGGGGCTTGAGGGGACGTCACCGACAGCAGATCCGTCAAGCGGATTTACGGCCGCGTACCAGGAAAAGTTCGGGCAATCTCCCCCCGATTATGCAGCGCCAACTTACGATGCGCTCCTGCTCGCCGCATACACCTCAGCCCGTCAGGATTCTGCCCCGTTTGAATCACTCCCGGATTCAATCCGGCACGTTGTTGCCGGCAACGGGACCTACGAGAGCTGGGATGCGCAGGGTTCCCATGATGCGATCTCGGCAATCCTCAACGGAGGAAACCCGTATATCACTGGTGCGAGCGGCCCGTTGGATTATGATCCGGTGTACGGGGTGGATACTCTTGTCACGTATTACTCCCACTGGATGGTGGAAAACGGGAGCTTCCGTACCGTTGATGTGTTCAGCTCTGCAAAGGCGGGATCTTCGAAGGTAAGCGGTGAGTCGTCGGATCTCTCCCAGGCATCAGGCAGCCTGATGATGCCTTCATCGTCAGAAGGAACATATTACGTCCCACCCGTGAACAGGACGGACTTCCGGGCGATCGTTGTCGGGCCGTCATCTGGCTGGAATAACTACCGGCATGAATCTGACGCGCTTGCGGTATATACGCTACTCCGTGAAAACGGCGTCCCCGCCGATCACATCATCCTCATGCTCTATGATGATGTTCCGTTTTCACCGCAAAACCCACTCCCTGGCAATGTCCATAACCTGCCCGGAGGGCCGAATCTCAGACTCGGAGTTAAGGTGGATTATTCCGGCCGGAATGTGACCCCTGAAACATTCATGAACGTCCTTACCGGCAACAAAACTCCTGAGACTCCGATCGTCCTTTCAAGCAACGCGAGTACTGATGTGTTCGTGTACATCGCGAGTCATGGCTCTCGGGGAAGTATCGTATTCCCGTACCCTGACCCTTCGTTCACTACGGGCGAGTTCACCAACATCACGAATACAATGTATGAGGAGGGGAAATACCGGCAGGTGGTCTTTTTCGTGGATACCTGCTTTGGAGAGAGTGTCGCAGAGAATGCCACGGCAAAAGGACTCCTGTATTTTACCGGTGCTGACAGCGAGGAGCCATCTCTTGGGGCAGTTTACGATCCGCAGATCCACCAGTGGCTTTCGGATGAGTTTACAGAAAATGTCCTGAGCGCTATCCGGGCAGATCCCCGTATTACCTTCATGGATCTCTACACTATCACTTATGAGAGAGTGACGGGATCTCACGTGCAGATGCTCAATACGCAGAACTTCGGGAATATCAGTGAGCCGGTTATAAACTACCTGAGTCCATGAATTTGACATACCTGTGGCGGGTCCAAAAAGACGAAAAGGATTATTTATCCGGGTGTGCGAATACCTCAGTATAAAGGAGGTTTTGTCATGAAAGGCAGATTAAACACAGATTTGACCTCCGGGGAAAAGCTCCCATCCCTCGCATCTGAGGTATTCATTTTAAAAATAAACTGATAAAAATACACACCATACATGGTGTATTATTTAAAAAAAATACGTTATCAGGTTCTGTTGCGTCTGCGGCTGGTGCCCCCTCTTTCACACCGGTAAAATTCCCCAGTCAGCCGCGAGGGCATCAGAACCTGAAAGGGAGAGATTCAAGAACCTGAAAGGACCAGTGTGAATGGAATGAGACTCGGGATTCTCTGTTCGGGCGGTAAGGATTCTCTTTTTGCCTGTTTTATGGCAATGCAAAAAGAGGAGGTAGCATGCCTCATATCGGTCCGCTCCCGGAACGAAGAGAGCTACATGTTCCATACCCCCAACGTGCACCTGGTCCCCCTGCAGGCGGAGGCTGCCGGTCTCCCCCTTGTCACCGTGGAGACCGATGGAATTGAGGAGACCGAGCTCTCGGACCTCTCCCGGGCCATCAGTCTTGCCGTGGAACGCCATGGAATCGAGGGTGTGGTCACCGGGGCCCTCCTTTCCGTATATCAGGCTACCCGGATCCAGCGCATCTGCCGGGACCTGGACTTGTGGTGTTTCAACCCGCTCTGGTACACGGACCAGGAGGCCTACATGGAGCGGCTGATCGAGACCGGCTTTTGGGCCATTGTCACCGGTGTCTTCTCCGCCCCTTTTAATGCAGCCTGGCTGGGGAGGAAGATCGACCGGGAAGCGCTGGAGGATCTGAAGCAGTACGCCCGGAAGCACCGCATCACCCTCACCGGTGAAGGCGGGGAGTACGAGACCCTGGTACTGGATGCCCCTTTCTTTACCAGGAGGATCGTGATCGAGGAGTCCACGGAAGAGTACTGCAATTACCGGGGAATACTCAGGGTCCGGCGTGCCAGCCTGGAGGCGAAATGATTCTTCTTTTGGATCTTTCCTGCCGGGCACATTCTCTCTCCCGGGACGAGTTTGTGGGCCCTGTCGCCCGCATCGTGGGCAGGGCCGGGCGGGAGTGGAGGGAGAGGCATTTTTCTGAGATAAGAAGCGAAGATCTGAAAGGCGCCACAGGAATTATTCTCTGTGGGACAGCCCTGAAAGACAACCTCTTTGCCGCAAGGGTGCAGGAGTTCTCCTGGCTCCGGAACATTTCTGTCCCGGTACTTGGGATCTGTGCCGGGATGCAGATCCTCTGCCTGGTTTTCGGAGGTATAATCCGTCCGGGGTGCGAGATCGGGATGACGATGGTCCGGGCAGGTACTCCGGACCCGCTCCTTCGCGTGAGCCCGGCATTCCAGGCATATGAACTGCACTCCTTCACCTGCGACCCGCCCCGGGGATGGGTGGTGATGGCAGTCTCGGACAGCGGTGTCCAGGCTGTCCGCCACCCGGACATTCCGCTCTTCGGGATGATGTTCCACCCTGAGGTGCGGAACGATGGGGTTGTGGAGCGGTTTCTCTCTCTCTGCCAGGAAAAAGATACGTGATTCTCCCCGTACGGGGGTTCTGATATGTCAGCGGTTGACAACCGGATTTTCACCTCATAAAAAATCCCTGCCGACCGTTAACGTATCAGAATCTTCATGTAACGTGCAGGCGGGATCAGTCAGCATACCACTCTTTTGCTGCTATCGGCATTCTCCATCCCGTACCGAACGCACGATCGGTCACTTTGAATCCGGGGGCTGCCTGCCGTCGCTTGAATTCCGCGGCCTTTACCCGGTGGAGCGTCTGAAAAATCGTTTTTTCCGGATATCCGGATTTGACAATCTCCTCCGGGGATTCATGGAGTTCAACGTGGCGATACAGGATTCCGTCGAGAAGATCGTAGGGCGGCAGGGTATCCTGATCGGTCTGACCGGGCCGCAGTTCGGCTGACGGGGCTTTTGTGAATACCGGCCCCGGAATCACCTCTCTCTGGTTCTGGTCGTTCACCCACCGCGCAATACGGTAGACCATGCTTTTTGGCACATCGGAGATGACGCCGATCGCCCCGCACATATCCCCGTACAGGGTACAGTAACCGACCGACACTTCGGATTTATTGCCGGTGGTCAGGAGCAGGGAGCCGGATTTGTTTGAAAGGGCCATCAGGAGTGTTCCGCGGATCCTTGCCTGAAGGTTCTCCTCAGTGAGATCCTGAGGACAGCCGGCAAATTCCTCCCGGAGTACCGCATCGTACGCATCCATGATCGGTTTGATCGGCAGGGTTGTCGATCGGATGCCCAGGTTTGCTGCCAGGGCAAGCGCATCGTCAATACTTCCCGTGCTCGAATAGGGAGAGGGCATCAGGACACCCAGTACGTGATCTTTTCCCAGGGCTTCGGCAGCGAGGGCAGCAACCAGAGCCGAATCGATGCCTCCGGATAACCCGAGGAGAACTGACGTAAACCCGGTTTTATACACATAGTCCCGCGTTCCCAGAACAAGAGCGCTCCAGATTTCAGATTCCGGCGTAAAATCCGCAGGGGAGATACGATTTGATGCCGTGCACTGAAGATCTGCAGTCAGGATATCTTCCTGAAAGGATCGGGCACGGGCGATCAGGGTGCCGGATGAACCGAACACACAGCTTCTCCCGTCAAAGATCAGGTCATCATTCCCGCCGGTCTGGTTGACATAAGCGAGCGGGATGTGGTATCTGGATGCGATACTCCCGAGCATCTTCTCCCGGATCTGTTGTTTTCCAACCGTGAACGGCGAAGCGGAGATATTGATGATAAGATCAGCACCCGATGCGGCAAGGTTCCCGATGGGATCGGCCTGGTACCGTCGCCTGTTCCAGAAATCCCGGTCATTCCAGATGTCCTCGCATATGGAAATCCCGATGGTATGGTTTTTCAGATGGAGGATCTGTGCACCCAGGGCCGGTTCGAAATACCGGTCCTCATCGAATACATCGTAGGTGGGTAATAACGTCTTACGAAAACAATGCGTGACTTCACCGTTATCGATGAGTGCCGCGGCATTAAACAGGGGCCGTCCGACCGCTGATTCATTAGGCTGTGCAAGACCCAGAAGGACGGGGGGCGCTGCCCTGCAATCTTTCGCGATATTTCCTGCGATCTGCCAGCTCTCTTCGATAAATTTTTTCTGAAGCAGGAGATCACGGGGGGGATAACCCAGAAGAGCGAGTTCAGAGGTGACGATGAGATCCGGATCTTCTTTGCCGGCTTCCTGTATTCCCCTGATTATCTTTTGTGCATTTCCCTTCAGATCACCGACAACGGGATTTAGCTGAAGAAGCGATATTTTCATGCGGAGGTCTGCCTTCCAGTGGTTAATACGAATAGGAGATCCTGTCGTAAAATAACTTGGTATGGTTGTTCTGATCCGCTCATGGTTATCAGGCTTATCAGAATTTTTCGGTGGCGAATGCCGGAGGTATTGCCGGAAGCAGGACTCAGGAGCCGGCTTGGGTGCGGAAGGGGGGCGATCGAAATGAGGGGCGGTGGCCAATACGTTTTATATTCTTTCCTATAAATCAAGAGTACAGGAATACCATGAACGTGAAATATCTCCTGCACGCGACAACCATTGTCCTTGTCACCGTTCTCCTTGTCCTGTTTTCAGGATGCACGGGGAGTACCATGAGCATGCACGTTTCCTCTCAGAACGGGCAGCTGTCCGTCACCAACGAGAGTGTCATCACGGGCTGCCAGCCGGGGCATACCAACTGCACCTTCAGCTGCGTTGACCTGCAGAGCGACGATTTCAACTGCGGCTCGTGCGGAAATATCTGCACGGGTATCGGCTATTCCTGCCAGAAGGGCACCTGCGACTGCGAGCCCGGGTACACGAAATGCGACAACGAGTGCGTTGACCTGAAGAATGACAACGACAACTGCGGTCAGTGCGGGAACTTCTGTTTCTCCGATGAGGCCTGCGGGGGAGGTATCTGCTATGACCGGTGATCCTTCCCTTGGGATGAGGGAGCAGCCGTCTCCCTGAGATAACGGGGTGGGGCGGGGGCCGCAGGTCATGGGGGGCGAGCGGGCCGGAGAAGAAAAACCAGGAGAGATTTTCCCTTCCCGTTCCCCCGGTTGTCTTCCCGGTTCCCGTCACGGTCGCTTCCGACAACCGATGGCAGTGTTCCGGTGAAGAACCCCCCCGGCCAAATAAAGGGGAGCGGGTTACAGCGGCGCGTCCGCGGAGACCGAGCTGACCGTCAGGGTATCGTAATACGCAGTAAACCCGTAGCTGGTATCAACGTCCTCCGGTTCAGGCCAGAATTCCGAGTATGGCATCAGTTTCAGCCCGTTGTTCTGCACCGACCCGTTCAGCCAGGCCTTCACGATATCCGTGATATCCACAGTGACCGTCCCGGTCGCACCGGCATAGTGAGCCCGGGCTCCTGATACCGCGGCACCCTGGCCGGGTGGGGTTTCAGTTCCTCCGGAACCATCACTGCCCGGAATGTCAGTAACGTACATCGTATAGTGGCTGGTATCGGTATTGTAGGCAATCTTCCAGAGCGAGGATTCCCGGTTGATGGCATTGGAGGTTCCCGTATCTGAACTGGCTGCATGCATGACAAGATAGACTTTTCTCGTGCCGGACAGGATGCCGTTTTTCACCGCATCCGGGATATTCCGGGTGTCCACGGTCAGTTCAACATGGTCGTAACCGGTGACAAGCTCGCTGCTGGTATAAATTCCTGCATAATTAACAGAGCCCATCCTGGTACGGGATGAACTCATCCGTATCCAGCATCCCTGGCTGTCCGCCGCAGGACAGGTAGCAACAGCGGAATAATCCGTGTGGTCCTCGTACTGGGTGGAATCATACTCCACGAACTTCGACGGCAGGGAAGCCGTGCAGACACCGTTGCTGCAGTGCTCCGCGGTGGCGTCACAGGTATTCCCGCAGAGGCCGGTGCAGTATCCGGCCGTGCATTTCTCATCCTGGCCGCAGCTGCGCCCGCACATCCCGCAGTTTGCCGTATCACCCGAAGCGTCCGTGCATTTCCCGTAACAGCACGTCTGCTGGGCCGTGCATATGTCGCCGCATTTCCCGCAGTTCTCCGTGTCGGTCTGCAGGTCGACGCAGTTGTACTCGCAGGTGTCGAGGCCCTTGCTGCAGACCATGTCGCACTGGCCCTGGACACAGGTAAGGCCTGCCGGGCAGGCCCACCCACACCCGCCGCAGTTGGCGCTGTCGGTCTGGAAGTCCACGGTCTTGCCGTTACAGGTGCTGCCGAAGAAAAACCGGTTGAGGGACTGGAATATGCCGTTATGCGCGATGAAGACGGGGATAAGACCGGTGTTCGTGGTCATGGGAGTGACATTTGACTGGTTGATACTGACCAGGCCGACCCGGTGGCTGATCGGGATGAGCGTTACTATCCCTGCCGGGAGCGGCCTGATGCTTTCGACCGGCAGCAGCTGCACCGGCACGACGGTGGTCATGGTTGTTCCCGGGTTGCCGAGGCTGACGGGACGAACCTGTTTGCTGATGGCGATCGCTGCCGTGTTCAGCTGCGCCCGGTAGCAGTACTCGGGAAGGCCCTGGAAGTCCCCGCAGGGCTGCGTGTCATTGGACATGACGTAATTCTTGTTCTGCGCATCCGCGGGGATCGTGCAGACATACCCCTGCGGGCACGTGATGTACGATGGCGCTGGTGTCGTTGCGAGCACCAGGTCTGCTATATTCGGGTTGACTGGCCGGTCTACAGAAATACCCAGCGTTGCCCCGGCTGCTGTGCCGGTTACCAGCAGAGCGACAATACCCAGAAGGAGGATATCCCGTGTGAAACTCATCTCCCAACTCCCGTTATACACAGTGGACTGGCATTGAGTTATATAAAAGTATTATGATTTGATCCGTATGCGGTGCGGGAGGGGCCGGAGAAGGGAAGGGAGGTTCCGGGGTGCTGATATACGGTTTTGTCCGGCAGTTTCCAGGTCTGGATCGTGTCAGGGTAAAACGGTTTTATCACCCATCACAACAATGTAACGTTTACAAGAAATCACCAGTAAATCCAGCTGGCAGGATTTTATCAATGTTACAGGAAAGCGGACAATCTGTCATACCCGTCGCAGTATTCCTCGCAATACTCCTCATTATTGTACTACCCGTCAGTGCCGACAATGTCACTACACCAGCGACAACTGTTGCCACATCTCCGACAACCATTGCCACATCTCCGACAACCGCCACACCCATGGAAACAACGGTCACGGTTACCCAGCCGACAACAGCTGTTACTACTGCAAACCCGACAATATCCGGCGTGGAGACCATAACAACCGGCAGCATAACCGTGTACTCATCCCCCCCCGGCGCCAGTATCCTGATCGATGGAGTCTATAGCGGGACAACCCCAAAAATCGTGAACGGGATCTCAGCGGGAAACCATATTCTGCGGCTGGAGTTGATCGGGTACGGTAATTACGAGGGCTCGATCTATGTCGTACCGGGACAGATGGCTCAGGGATACGGAACGCTCCAGCCCATGAACCATATCACGTCACTGGCGCCGACCCCGGTTCCGACCGTGGTCGTTCCGGTGAGCATCCCTGTCACCCCTACACTCATACCTACGCAGGATCCGGGACTGCTCGGAAACTCGAATTTTCTCATAGCCGTAATTGGTATTTTTACCGTCATCATCGCAGCAGGAGTTTCGCTTTTTATCCACCTCACGCCGCACGAGAAAGAATAACAGGTTGCGTGTCGGGGCCGGGTTTTTTTAAATTTCTCTGCTCGGGAGAAATCCTCTTTTTAGTGATGATCTCCCCCCCTTCCTTGCACCAACCCTGCTTCCATTGGGGGCTCATGGCGCATTGCGATACCCCGGATTTACCTAAATGGAAATTTCTCCATGATTGCGTACAGGTTATACGGGACAATCGCAACCGGGGGATGCCATAGCAGCGGGGGCAGAGCCAAAAAGAGCGTCATAATGATTATCAAATGATTTCACCAGAGCAGATTTCTCAAAAATACCATTGATAAAAAACAATAGAATGATTAGGGAATTTTTGTTCCCCATAATGCATGTTCATAGCGCTGGGCTTTCTCAGCTCCCGTCATGCAGAATGAGGTATGTTTCAGTCCACACTCCCGGGTGAGCGCACAGGTCGGACAGATGCAGGTTTTCTGCTCGGAAATGCACATGAAACTCTTTCCAACTAAACAGAAAACAAGCTCTTTTGCATTCCTGGCACAGGTGGTATAGGTCGGGCACTTCACGCAAATACACAGGGTCTTGTATTTTTCCATATCCTTGGAGAGCTGTGCCGGTGATGTTCCTTTTACGTCCTTCATCATCTGTTCAAAGGTATCCATTACCCATTACCTCTTCTTCATCTCAGATATGGATCCATGTGCCGCTATTTTCGCATCGGCCTCGGATTTGCTGACCTGGATCTTTGTATTGTCTGTGGATTTGTGGATACTTGCCTTTGCTTGATCGGTGATTTTCTCTGTGTTCGTTTTTCCCCTGAATGCGTTATGGGTCGCAACCGATGCATCATCAATCGCCGAATGTACAGCAACCCGGGCGTTATCGACTGCCTTGTGGGCTTTTACGTTTATATCGTCAGTCATTATTTTCCAACTCCTCTCCGTGACAGGGTTTTCATTCCCTTGCGGAGCACACCATCTTCTAGTGCTTCGGGTGATTAACCTCTCTCTTGGTTGCAAAATTTGCATCAACCATTGTGAGAAAGGTTTTAAGGTTTTCAGATACACCCCCCGCACTCCCGGGGAAATGTGCATACCTGAAAAATCTCACAAAGCGGTTGTCATGGCTTAAAATTATGAAACCGTGTTGAGGCAGACAGTTGAGTTCAGCAAATTGTCCTGAGCCGAATATTTAAGACTATGAAAATACCTGAGTGGCATGATGCGGGGGAATGTGGATCCGGATGCAAGGGAAATCCATTGCCTGACGGGAAGGTGCGGATTGTTACCGTAATCGCAGGTAAGTCACGGGGAACATAAGAACAGAGAAGAAATTCAGGAGAGAGAATTATGCCGTTAAAAAAAGGATCATCAAAGGAAACGATTAGCGAGAATATCAGGACTGAAATGGCAGAAGGAAAACCACAAAAACAGGCTGTCGCCATTGCGTTAAGTGTTGCCGGTAAATCCAACAAGAAGAAGAAGTGATTTTCCTGCGGCTGCCAGCAGGGGGCAGGCCTGCATAAAAACCCGATCACCCCCGCCATACCTGTACACGGATCTGGTGCACCTGCCGGGTCAGTGACCTGTGACAGGTCGGGTAATTTGGCCGGGTACGTGAAATCTGCAGAGTGCCGGAGGAAGGCCGGATTTGCTCTGGTATAGAGGGAATTGTCCTTTTCCACCCTCGCATTATTTTTCCGGGAGGGGGTGGAAAACGATTGACGGTAACCGCCACAGGTCCATGAAATTTCTTATCGTGAAGGTTTTCTCCAGAGCGGGTGCAATGAATTTAATGCAAAATGCATCTCTGGCACCGGGCATCATTTTCGGTACCCTGTTCAGTATCATAGGGGGCATGGCGTACATTCTCCTGCTCCATGAGCCGGGTCCGGAGTTTTACCCTTTCGCAGCCCTGGTTTTTTTCGGCGGCCCGCTCATCGCCGGAACGGCAGGCGCTGCCCGGTCCTGCGAACATAAATACCGGGCATTTCTTATTTCGGGTGGCACCGTATTCGCTGCGGCGCTCATATTGTTTTTTATGAGCTATGCAGTCCTGCCTCATTTTGATCGCACGAGCGTACAGCTGCCGGAGTCCTGCAACGGCTTTGACAGCAGCCCTCATCCTGCTTCTGCGCTTGCCTACGAACTCCCGGGCACAGGAACCGGCGTGCTGGTTGCAGGCAGTGAACAGACAGCCGTTGTTGCGATGATCGAATACACCAGAGTGCCTTACCCAAGCACCGTCTATGTCGTGAACAAGAGCGACAACAGGATCCTCAAGCGCATGGACTTTACGGACGATACCATCATTGCGACAATCGACAGCGGCATTGTATACCTCTACCATGACAAACTGGGATATTTCATCGATGCCCGGACCGGCGCACCGGAAAAAAATTTCCTGCTCATCGACAATTATGGCGGTTTGAGCGGGAGCGACCGCCCTGTCCTTCCCGGCGCCTCCGAAGGGCGCAGGTATCTTGAAACCACTGCGGTGATCTCATCCTGGAGCACTGACGGGACGGTCAGGTCCCGCACCCGGCTCACGATGAACGGTATCGCTTACAACTGTTTTGTCAACGGCGGGACCGGGGAGATTGTGGAGATCTGATTTTGCAAAAACGGGATCCGGACACTGCTGTGGTGAAGGATCGGGTATGCAGATGAGAGTCGCAGATTATGATAATTACAAAAACGCTGGATTATGCAGAGATTTTAATATGAGATTTAATGGGGGGAATTTTTCCCTAGAGGAATTTCCCATACCGTTTGTGCGCCTGTTCCTGCGTCATCATATGGTCGACGTACAAGCTATCGCCGTCGACAAAATAGAACAACGTATACTTAGACCCGATATGGAGCCGCCAACGCGGCTTTTTCGTCTTCATCTTCTTGATGTTTCCCGGTGCGTTCGGGTGTTCATTCAGTCTGTCGATATATTCTCCAATAATCCTTTGATCCTTGTCGGAGAGTGTTTTCAGGTATTTTGTTACTTCATTCGAGATCTGAATGTGAACCATCTTTTGCTCTCTCGTCGATTACTCTAAGCCAATATCCTTTTTGACTTTATCCCAGGGGACATACTGTGCCACCGCATCGATCTCATCGAGATCTTTCTCAAGCACCCTCATATGATGCTCCTCAATGAGCCTCGCGATGGTATCTCCAAGCGTTTCCCCGGGTCCCGTGATTTCCCAAAGGGCAGTATGCGTACTCGACGTTACGGCTACCCGTTTGTCCGCGACCTTTTCTATTGAAACCTGTGCCATATTTTATATATCACTCCAATGAATGCAATGCCACGCGTTTGATTTCTTCCGGATGAACCTCCGTGCTCACCCTTTTATCTGTACAAACTGTATAAGTTTGCACAGTTGTACAAACATCGACGTAGAGAAATATAAACATATTGCTTGACCACTATCCGTCAACAGGGGGAGGCGAAGCCAGAAAATTTACCGGACGGGGCCGGCCCGGTTCGATCCGGATCGGGAGTCCGGACCCCGGGATTTTCAGCAAACAGGACATTTTCCGTGGCGCTGTAACCTGCTGCGTTTTTGGGAGGCGGAACGCGAGTGGCGGAGGGGGTGCTGGCGGGAGAGCGGGATGGAGATCTGGCCGTACCAATACACTAGCGGAACCGGATATCACCTTTTTATATATTCCCGCATTGCATTTTCTGTCTGTCATTGCGTCAGGAGATGTTGCAGATGAGGTGTAGACGAAGCGTGAAGATAGCGCCGTATTTCCTTATCGGTGCTGTACTGGTCATCGCCGCCATGGTACTAGCCGGATGCACGGGAATGACCCCCGGAAAAAAGATGCCGGTGAACGCATCGCCGGGAATTATCACAACCCCCGGCGGTACGCCGGAAGAGAGCATTGCGCCGGAAGGAACCGGCGGGGAATTTCCGCCCTCCGGTGCATCGGGAACGCAGATGTGGCGGGCGACCTTTACCGGGTCGGAGACTGATGACAGCAAGACGAGATACACCCATACGGAAGAAGGTGGTACATTCACTGAAGACCAGTCAGATTCGGCAAAATGGGATCTCCAGGGCAGTATTCCGGTTCTTGTGAATTATGAGCGGGAGGATACCGGGTACCATTATTATCTGGGCTCTGACCAGTACGGTCCGGTTGATGGGACATATTCCGATACAGGTCACATCGCGGACTCAAAGGGCCGGACCCAGGACGATTCTTCCACTGCCTCCTATTCCACTGCCCAGTTTGAGATGGAAATACAGCCTGATAACACGCTATGGGTCCGTATCACGTCAGAAGCAACGGCAACAGGCCAGGAGAAAATTTTTGAGCCCCCCGGCATTCAGAACGAGAATGGCCCCGGAGTCAATACGGTCACACCAATATCTTCAGATGCAACGAAAGAATTCAGCTGTGATACCGGACAGCACAATGACAACGGGGAGACCAGGGATTTCTCCCGCGACGGTCCAGCATATGTTCTGACCTGCACGCAGAAGGAAACTGACAAATCGCTGGGTGAAACCAGCAGCACGAGCTTCCACGTACGGCTGACCCCGAATGTCAGCGACACGCCGTTACCCACGCAACATCCCGTGGCATCGCTCGTGACCGAGACCCTCCCGTCCCTCGTGCCACCGACAGAGACTCTCCCGTCTCTTATCCCGCCAACGACCCCCTGACGGGGTCGGACCTTTTCTTTGGTTCTGTCACCTTGTCATCTATGGAAAAACCTCCTCCCGATTTCCCCCTTTGCAGCAACAGCGGGCCATCCTGCCCCTGCCTTCTGGAACGTTGCCAAATACTGCCTCATGGATTCCCGCCGTTGTACCCTGGATTGTTCCGGAAGAATTACCGTGTTTTCCGGAATTACTGCCTCTGCCGCCCGGGAGGTGAGGCAATTGAGGTACAACCGGGCTTATTACGGACTCCGAATTTTTCCGACGGGAAGAGGGGTGATCAGGAGAGAACCGATCTCCCCTCCCGGTCGATCTCAACGAGCGCTGAGGGCGTGACCAGGAAGAACCGCCAGGTCCCGTGCCGCGACCGGATCCAGAGCTTGGCGACAGCCGCGTCGCGGGCGATGAGCCGGAGCCGGGCGAGATCTTTTGTGTAATACTCTACGAGTTCCGGGATACCGGCGAGGATCTTCGGCGCATACATGACGCTCGCGAACGTGACCGTGATCTTCGAAATGATCGAGATGCAGGAGATCCGCTCCGGCCTGCTCAGGGTCAGAACCTTCGGATCTACCTAATGAAAAGGCTCACTTACCCTTACGCACCCATAGCTTTAGCGGCGGTTCCAAAGAGGACCTGCCACGAGATCCCGTTCATAACGAAGAATCCAAACTGGACAATAAGGGGCGAATCTACCCGGACCGAGAGTTTTTCGTACACCTGGGGGACGATCACCAGAGCAACGATAAACGAGATTCCAATCTGGACCAGAGGCAGGTTGAATGTGACCGTCCCGGTCTGGTTATACAGGTTTACGGTAGAACTAAAGATTACCCCGATGACAACTCCAAAATACATAAAGATCTGCTGGAAGGCACTGAGCGACACGGCAGAAGGTTCAGGTGCGGCTGCTCGGATATTCTTTGCCCGATTCTGGTTTGCATTTTCTGAACGTTCATTGAGATTAAAATATGAGAGCATATAAAACACACCACTGAGATCTAAAATTTTATTTTATTTAATACTTATTAATCGGATTCTCAATAGATAAGAAAAATTACTGTCAGAACGGTCAGATGGGTTGGGAAATTACTCATACGAGGTGCAATGGGGTTGTGGGGCAAGGCCTGATGAGGGGGAGGAGAGCAAGCGGGAATCGCTCAGGGATCATGGCGGGCGGGGATTGCATAAAAACCCCTTTACGGAAACCCGCGGGAACCGGCTGGGTCAAAAAAAATATTCTACCGGCCGCCCCGGACCAGACGGGCGCCGAGCCCGAACGCCTTCTCGCAATCCCGGGGGAAGTTCTCTTCCCGGTGTTTCTTCTTTGCAACCGGGTCAAAGAGCGTTGACATGTACTTCGAGTAATCCGTGAACTGGTACGTATCGGTAACCCAGAGCGACTCGCACGAACCGAAGATCCGTGCCATCGCCATCTCGGTCAGGCCCGTAAAGCGGTCGAAGCCCATTTCCTTCACCATCGCATCCGGTGCCCCGGCCGTATAGATGAACCCGGTCCGGATCTTCCCGGGGAATAGCGTGGACCGCGGGGGATCGTACACGGAGTACTGGAACGCCAGCCGCTCGAGGAAGCACCGTGTCTCCCCGGTGGTGGCTCCGAAGTAGATCGGCGATCCGACCAGGATGGCATCGGCCTTCTCGACCTCCCGGAAGATCGGTTTCAGGTCGTCCTTCACCGGGCAGCGGCCGTAACTCTTCCCGCCGATACGCTTGCAGGCAAAGCAGCTGGTGCAGCCCTTATAATCAAAGTCGTAGAGGTGAAAGAGTTCGGTCTCTGCCCCCTCCGATTCGGCTCCTTCCATGGCATGCCAAAGGAGCGTTGCCGTGTTCCATTTCTTCCGGGGACTTCCGTTGAACGCAAGGAGTTTCATAGACTGGTATTGGAAGAACCGGGTAAAAAACTGAGGGGCCGGCCACGGAATGCATTTACCTTGGGCAGGTGGGGCGAGGCCGGCGGGATAGTGGAGGAGGGCGAGCGGGAATCGCTCAGCGATCAAGGCGGGCGGAAGAGTACCACGATAACCAAATGGATGGGAGGGGAGAGGGGACCCCCCCACCCGCATAGGTGTGGTCTAACGTAACACCATGTCCTTTTTGCAACCCCGTTTTTTTGAGCGGTAAAGTCTGTAACGCTCTCTGCTGGCCAGTGCGGGATTTAGTCCTCAGCTCACCGCTTTCTTCACGAGCGCACTGATCCTTGCCTCTTCAGCGGCAGTCAGCTCCTTCAGTGCAAAGGCGGTCGGCCACATGACGCCTTCGTCGAGGTTCGCCTTGTCGCTGAAGCCGAGCGTCATGTACCTTGTTTTAAACTTCTCTCTGGTCTGGAAGAAGCAGATGACGTCGCCGTCCCGGGCATACGCGGGCATCCCATACCAGAGTCTCGGCAGGAGGAGGGGCGCACTGGCTCTGATGATCGCATGGAGCCGTCCGCCCATGGCACGATCCGGTTCCGGCATCCCGGCGATCTTCGCGAGCACGGCGCTTTCCCCCTCCGCCGTACCGGCGCGCTGGCCGGCCTTTTCCTGAGGGAGTGTTGTTCTGTCGGTTATTTTTTTCATAGGTTACCTTCGTACGCTTTTTTCAGTGCGCTGATGTCAAATTTCTTCATTTTGAGGAATGCCGCCGTTACCCTTTCCACTTTCTGAGGATCCTTGTCGGTGGTCATCGAATCAAGAATTGTCGGGATTATCTGCCAGCTGAGGCCGAATTTATCTTTCAGCCAGCCGCACTGCTCGGCTTCCCTGACAAAAGAGAGTTTGTACCAGTAATAATCTATCTCTTCCTGGGTGTCACAAAAAACCATGAAGGAAACTGCTTCGTTCAGTTTGAACGCGGGGCCGCCGTTGATGACCATGAATTCCTGGTTTTCCAGGGTAAACCTGACGGTCATAACCGACCCTTTTTTCTGGCCGGAGACCTCTTCTGCGGTTTTTGGGTAGGAGGAGGTTTTAAGAATCCTGGAATTCTCAAATACCGAAACATAAAACTCAGCTGCTTTCTCGGCGTCCTTTTCCAGCCATATGCAGGGAACGATCTTCTGGCTTAGTGTTACCAAGTGCTTTCATCTCCACTCTACGTTGTCTGACGGGAAATATTTAAGATCATTCTCATGAAACGGATTTTGAAACACGGTTTGAAACACAGTTTGTATTAAGGAAGATGAATTATTAAAAATGAGAATCGAAGAAATACAAAGAAATGGAGTTGAAGGATTATGGAGATAGTACCGGGAATCCACCAGGTCGATGGGGTAAATGGTAATTGTTTCCTTATTGTCAGGGACGAACTGACCCTCATCGATACGGGAATGCCCAGAAACAGCGCAAAAATAGTGAACTATATTCAGGATATTCTTAACCGTAAACCAACAGACATCAAAACGATCGTCCTGACTCACTTTCATATTGATCATGTGGGCGACGCCAGCGATCTCAAAAAACTGAGCGGTGCGAAGGTGGCCATTCATGAAGCGGATGCAGACTACGTTGCCGGTAGAAAAACCCAGCCTGCGCCGAGAGGTGTTAAGGGAATGATCTTTAAAGTCCTCATCCCCTTGTTTTTCGGATCAAGGCCTGTTGAACCGGATATAAAACTTAACGACGGGGACACCATCGCTGGTCTCACCACCATTCATACACCAGGACATACCCCGGGAAGTATCTGTCTTTTTGATCCGGTATCAAAAATTCTGTTTGCCGGGGATCTCCTGATGTTTAACGGCAGTAAAATCGAAATGGGATCATCCTTATCAGACCCGGATGAGGTACAACAATCGATCAAAAAAATCACCGCAATTGATTTCGATATCATGCTGTCCGGACATGGAATACCTCTGAGACCCGATGCATCGCTCAAAGTCCGGGAGTTCGCAAAGTCATTACCCTAACGTTCGAAAAGAGGTAATTCGATAAAAGTCCGGTGATTCGTGCCAGACGAGTAGCGATGGAGTTGTCTGAGGAAGAGGGGGACGGCAGGGGAACGTGGGAGAGGCTCTCCATCAGACCCCCTCCTTCATCGTGTAGTCTCGCAATACTACAATCGTTGCATGAAGTTCTCTGCTGATTCGACGCTCCGACCAAGAACCACGTTTTAGTCCTCAATTGCACATCTTCATTATTCCGGGGATCGTTACGAAACCAGCGTTGAACCGATGTCCTTCATGACCGTGTCAAGATCTTTTCTTTCATGCGCCGGTTCATTTCGCATACCCGCGACAACAACTACGTCCTTAACATCAAATTCCAGCAACTGAAAGATGTGTTTCGTGTAATCGAAATATACCTGGAACATGCCGGGATCAGGATTACCCTGAGTAAACACAAGAATCAGCTTCTTGTTCCTGACTTTTTCTTTGTAATGCGGTGAGAATCGCGGAGAAATTTGCGCAAACAGCCTGTCGGTAAAAATCTTCGCCTGGCCACTCATCTGCCCCATGTACACCGGCGAGCCGAGGACAAGGGCATCGGCCTGCTCAATCGCGCCATACAGTTCCTGCATGTCATCTTTGATAATACAACCGGGATCGCCCTCCTCATGGCAGCAAAGACAACCCCGGCACGGTTTGATATCAAGATCGCTGAAACACCAGGATTGAATATCGGCGCCCTGTTCTTTCGCACCTTCGAGTATTTTGTTTACTACCCAGGCGGTATTGCCAACTTTTCGCGGGCTGGCGATAATTCCGATGATTTTCATCATTACTCCCTGAGTGTCTGGCCGGAATATATATCCTGCAGTAAGAGAAAATTGTTCGAAAAAAATATTCCCCCTTCCCCTCAATAATCGCAAGAACTTTTTTCCCGTTTTTGGTTACCCGGTAATACCGGTCCATCGTGGAAGTATCCGGTCGGAAAAACCCCTCCCGGGACCCCGCACTTCCTAAACCACGTGCCCCGGGTTCCCGGGCTGTTGTAACGTGTCTGCATCTGACCTCCTTAATTCCCGCCGGGGAATACTGGTTTGTTCCGGCGTAATTCCCGTGTTTTTGCGTTTTGTTCCGGCTGGTTTTTGGGAATGAGGGAAAAGCGGTACTTCCGGGCATGTAACGGGCTCCGTTGTACCAGTTTTCCCCGGGGGGTTTCCGACAGGGGAAAAAGCACTTCTCCGTCGGAGACTTTATTCCGGCCGGTGGCGGGGGGTCCGGGCCGGGCATTTCCGGTCACGAAAGACCGGTCCGGAAAAACAAAAAAATATATTCCTTGTGCATTCACCCGATCGTCCTGCCGATCCCGGGCCGCTTCCCGTCGCGGTCGATCTCGACCAGCGAGTCCGGCGTGACCAGGAAGAACCGCCACGTCCCGTGCTTGGACCGGATCCAGAGCTCGGCCGTTGCGGCTGCATCCCGGCCGATAAGCCGGAGCCGGGCGATCTCTTTCTCATAATACTCCGCAAGATCCAGGATGGTCGCGAGAATTTCCGGTGCGAACATGATGCGGGCGAACGTGTACGGGATCTTCGAGACGATCGCGATGTCGAAGATCTGTTCCGGGCCGCTCATGGTCAGCTGGATCATGCCACGCGCCTTGGCGATCGGGATGGCTTCCGAGAATGCCCGGTGCGGGCGGAGACCGCGGCTCATGAGCGGGGCCTCCTTTTCATACGGTTTTTCATTGATTTTTTCATGGTGTGTTTACCTCCTTTTTTTTCAGTGCGTCATCGGGCCCTTTGACCAGGGAGCATGAGTCCGGGCAGACCATGGCCTTTTATTATAAACCGGTCTGAGCGGAAAACGGAGCGCGGTGCGGGCGATCTGAAATGATCGGGGCTTGTTGTCCGGTTTTTTTGAAGGAACAAATTTGTTCCTCCGGCGTTTTCTCCGCTTTCATTTTCCGGTTCTGCGATGCTGTTCCTGATCATCGGTTTCCCTTTGACAAGATGTATGAGACTGCCAAAGGAAATGGGCTTGGCTGAATAAATGTTCCGGAGGGAAATCCGGGCGCAATTATTAGGGATTGGGAGGGAACCGGGCGCTGATTTTCGAGATTAGGTTTTGCAAAAAATGTACCGGGCCGGGGTGGGGCGGGGCGTGCGGGGCCGGCCCGGTTCGATCCGGTTCAGGATTCCGGACTCTGGGATATTTTCCGTGGCGCTGTAATCTGCTGCACTTTTTGGGAGGCTGGACTCAGGAACGGGGGGGGCGAAAAAAGGAGGGGCGGTTTTGTGGGGGGGTCGGGACCGGCCTTACAGCATTTTTTTTGCTTCGGCTTCCAGCCGGACCATACCGATATGGATCGTCCCGCCGGTATCGGCCGGATACATGACAAGATATTCATCGACAAATGCCTCAATGAATCCCGATCGGGCATGCTCTGGCACCTGCGCCAGCCAGGGAAGCCAGGTGGTACGGAACCAGGCTGCAAAATCCTCACGGGAGGTATAGGTCATATCCTTTCGGATAAGCTCAACCCGGCACGGTTCGAGACCTGCTCCGGTCAGCCAGTTGCGATATTCTGCAGGATCGAAGAAACCATAGGTGAAGGAGAAACTGCGGAAGTACTGATCCCATTCCGGTTTTTTTAAGAGGGAATCAAGTGCCTCAAATGCCTGGGCTGCGTTCCCTTTCCCGCCCATCTGGATCAGCATCCGCCCGTCCGGGCAAAGGCTTCGTGCAATGCCGGCAAGCACCGGTTTATGATCCGTGATCCAGTGGAGTGCGGCATTTGAAAATACCACATCGAACTCTTCAGTAAACGGCAGTTCCCGGGCATCTGTTTGCAGGAATGAAAGGTTCCGGTATTCACCGGGCAGAAAATGGTCGCAGGCAAACCGGATCATATCCGGCGAGCTGTCCACACCGGTCACGTTCCCTTCCGGAAGTCTGCGGGCGATCTCTTGAGTAATCTTCCCATCCCCGCACCCGATATCCAGCACCCTGGAGTGCCCGGAGAGTCCGAGCTTTTGGATCAGTTCCTGTGCCCAGAGGGCCTGAGCCGGGGAACTCTTGTGATAATCGGCGGCATTCCAGGTAAATGAGGGTGATGGATCCGGTGAAGGCATGGGGGTAATCTTCCGGAAGAATATTCCGGATTTCTCAGTTATGAATCTTCCCGGACCAGCCGGGCCCCGAGTTCGTACGCCTTCTTACAATCCAGCGGGAACTGTTTCTTGTGCCGTTTCTTCTTTGCCTCAGGATCAAACCGGGGTGCTACAACCTTCGAATAATCTTCGAACTGCAGTGTGTCGGTGACAAAGAAGGACTCGCACGACCCGAAGATCCGCTCCATTGCCATCTCGGTACCTTGTGCGTTCCGGTCAAAGCCCATCTCTTTTACCATCTCGTCCGTTGCCCCGGCGGTGTAGATGAAGGCAGTCCGGATCTTCTTTCCAAAGAGCGAGGACCGCTCCTCATCGTAGACCAGGTACGGGTAGATCAGCCGTTCCAGGAAGCACCGCGTGACACCGGTCGTTATCCCGAGATAGATGGGTGAGCCAATCAGGATTGCATCGGCCTTCTCAATCTTCTCAAAGATCGGCTTAAGATCGTCGTTTACCGCGCAGTGCCCGTAGTTCTTCCCGCCGGCCCGCTTGCAGGCAAAACAGCTGATGCAGCCGGTGAAGTCAAGGTCGTACAGGTTGTACAATCTGGTCTTTGCCCCTTCTGACTCCGCGCCTTCCAGCGCATGTTCAAGGAGTTGTGCGGTGTTCCATTTTTTCCGGGGGCTCCCGTTGAATGCAAGAAGTTTCATAGCTGTCCGTTGGTTGCTGGCGGGTAAAAAGGGTGAGGCAGCGGCAGGAATTTTTTTGTGCGGGTTGAAGAATGCCGGGAGATATCTGGCAAGAGCTCGCCAATACTACCGCAGGCATTCCTGGAAGCGGGGCCCTCTGCCAGATGGGGTGCGGGGGGCGAAAAAAGGAGGGGCGGTTTTGTGGGGGGAGTCAGAAATTTTCATCAGGGAGTCGATGTAAACTTTTTTTTTAAAAAGACTCCATTAATGGAGAGAATTTAAAAAAATATGCAAAAGATCTTTTTTTTAAAAATTACGCACTCCACGGCGCCGACTCATTCGTGCCGAGGAACGCGAGTGCATTCTCCCCATACTCTACGGGGGCATAATCAGATCCGGCATGCGGAAGTCCCTTGAACCGCACGAGCCATGATCCATTGATCTGCCCGGCCATACGGACTGAGATCGCATCGGGTGTGAGGTCGTCTGCGGTACCGCCAACGAGCATGACATCCTTATGGATCCCCGAAAGGCTGTCCCAGGACCCGTTCCACGCGAGATCTGCCTGTGCCTCGTTGCGTACTCCCCGGGGAAAGGTGGAATTGGCGTTGACCTCTTCAATAATATCGAGCAGTTTTTTTGTCTCGGGAATCCGGATGCTGTAGACATTGGAATCCAGGACCAGCTTTCGTACGCGTTCAGGGTGATCGATGACTAACTGCTGGGAGATCGATGACCCCAGCGAGACCCCGTAGACATGCATGCTGTCATAGCCGAGTGCCGTCATCAGCCCGGCAGCATCATCTGCGTACTGGGACATTGCTGGTGTAGCATTATTGTCACTGCTGTTTCCCATCCCCCGGTGATCGTAGATATAAACATGGTATTTCGAGGCGAGGATGCCGATGAACGTCTGGTTCCAGCTATCCATTTTAGCGCCGAATCCCGTGATCATGAGGAGAGGTTCACCGGCACCGAATTCCCGGTATCCCAGGGAAACCCCATTGACCCGGGCATATTTGACCGGTGTTGAATGGATCGATACGGCCGGGACCTTAGCGACAACCGGAGATGTGGCTGCAGATGGTACGGCCGGAACGTTCTGCGGCGTGCTGGTCGTACAACCGGCAGTACAAACCGCAGCCATAAGAACCGCGATAAGGAGAATAACAGCAAGAGACTGTCTCATATTTTTCGTCATGGGATGTATGGCTTTATAAAGCATTCCGATTTAGTAAGATTTTGAATGTACTCAGGCTGGTTAATCGCATTTTCCGTGTGGTGCTGTAATCTGCTCGCGTTTTCGGGAGGCGGGATTCTGGGGCGAGTGGGGTGCGGGAGTGGCCGGAGGGAGGGGCGGTGACCGAGCCGGTGGGACGGGGCTTTTAATTGATATGACCGACGGCACCGCAGCGAACTCAAAAAAATTAAAAAAGTTGGCCTCAACTATCAGTGATAGCGACCATATCTCTTATGAGCTTGCTCAATGGTCATCAGATTAAGGACCATCACGCGGTTCAGATCTTTGTAAATTTTGAAAATTACGGTATAGGTCCGCCCGATATGCATACGATACACCTGCACTTTGGGATGCAGACATTCTACATCGGGTGCGCTGTACGGATCTTCAAGTTTGCGGAGGTGGTTGAAGATATGTTCCCGGATCTTCTCCGGATACTTTTCGAGTGTCTTGATGACACTTCTTTCGATTTGAACTTCCACGTATATACTCCTGCAACCCTGCTCTTTCATTTGCCACTCTTTAACATGAGGGCAAATTTTCGCCAGGCTGTTCTTTAAGCCTGATTAATGGATGTTAAGCATTTTTGCAGCATCCTTCAGGCTGACAAACTCGCCGTGCTTTTCGATCTCCTCGATGTGGGCCAGAAAATCACGTTCCTGTTTGAGTGCGATCATCTCCGCAAGGAGTTGATCGTACGTCTGACCGTGTTTTTTCATATCGGCGAGTGATTCCCAGATCTCTTCAGTCACTGGGATTCTCTTATTTGCAACTTCAGTCAATAATTTCACTTCGGTAAAGTAAGATAGCGTTCAGGATGCAAAGTATAGTGCGGTAACATTACATAGCATTAGTTACAGTCATTTAAGTTTTGTAATCACTTACAGTATGGTAAGTGACTTAAAATAAAGGTTGTGCTCTAACCGTGATTAAAAAAAAAAGATCACGGAATAAACACTTTTTAGTTCTTTCAGGAATTCAGCAAAGAGTGGTCGTGCCGACATTCCGTAACCGCGGGGAGCAGGGTCTGCAAGCGGTGATGATGAGGGCGAACAAAAATTTCTCAGCGATTACAGCGGTCGGAACAGTGCCGCGATAACCAATTGGATGGGGGTAGGGGGAACCCCTCTGTCTGACACGGGCCAGGGAGCTGATACTCCGGCGTGGCCTTGGGAAAAATGAGCGTGTGGAGCGTGCGGGAGGGGGGGGAGGGGGGTAGACCCCCTCCACCAAATATTTGGCCGGATGGGGGCATTCCTGGAGGCGGAACTCTGGGGCGAGTGGGGTGCGGGAGGGGCCGGAGAAGGGAGGGGCGGTTTTGGGGGTGTGCATGGTAAAACACCACCAGGGGATGCTCTTATCCGGCCCCTCCATGGCCCCGGATTGCTCCTTTTTTCCGGAATATGACA
>Ga0182027_10001716_pt1 | contig 36162 bp, 40 predicted proteins | sample 712E1DmetaG_FD_121300 | JGI IMG/M metagenome (GOLD analysis project Ga0182027, IMG submission 121300) | Permafrost microbial communities from Stordalen Mire, Sweden - 712E1D metaG (Illumina Assembly) | ecosystem: Environmental > Terrestrial > Soil > Wetlands > Permafrost | place: Sweden...
TAAGATATAATATACTTGATGTTTAGAGGTGAAAATGGCCAGCAAAAAAATTAGTATAGATTTTGAGAAGATATTCGGAAATATCATGCATTATTTCAAAAGCTTGACTACCGATTTGATAATCGCTTATGCGGTATTGGTTGTCGGAGTTGTCGCTTTGATTATTGCATTGGTGTTGTAAATCTGTTCTTAATTCAATGATTTTCTAGCATTTTATATACATTTCTTTTATAAATGCTCATTTATAAATTTGATTCTACGCTCGAGTGAAACAGAAAAGCTTAAATAGGTAATTAGTTTCATATGCTTTAGTACATATAATTTTGAATATGTTTAATCATTTGGGGGGTTTCAAATGGGTCAACAGGAAGTATATGATTTTTTATGCAAGAATCGCGGCAAGTGGTTCACGTCTAGAGAAATATCCGAAAAACTAAAAGTTTCTATAGGATCAGTAACTATGAGTTTGAAGAAACTTCGTAAAACAAACATCATCAAATACAAGAACACAGGAAAAAGAAATACGTTCATGTATAAAGTTGATAAGAAATAAAATCTTCTAACTTTTATTTTTTATTCTGTTTATTTCGCAACCTTTTAATATAAGTCTCTTATTCGATTCTATACGCAGTTGTATTGCGTAGGGTGGTAAAATGAGTAATAGTGGTGTAGTTAAGATAACGTTTCCTGACGGAAAGACGGAAGAATTCTCTAAAGGCATAAGTGCTTTAGAGATAGCTGAAAAGATTGGTCCAAGACTAGCAATGGCTGCTTTAGCTGCAAAAGTCGATGGAAAGCTCGTCGATGCAACATTTAAGATTTCTCATGATTCTCAATTACAGATAATTACAGGGAAAGACGTTGAAGGATTGGAAGTAATAAGACATAGTGCAGCGCATTTGTTTGCGCAAGCATTATTAAGACTTTATCCTGATGTAAAATTAACAATTGGTCCTGTTGTAGAGAATGGATTTTATTATGACTTGGATTCTGAGAGAACATTTAGTACGAATGATTTTCCTGCAATAGAAGCAGAGATGGAAAAAATAGTCCGGGAAGATTTACCAGTTTATAGAGAAGAAATATCTAAACATGATGCATTAAAATTATTCAAGAACAATCAATTCAAGACCGAAATGATTGAGGAAATGCCGGAATCAGAAACAATCTCGATGTATAAGCAGGGAGAATTCTCAGATTTATGCAGAGGCCCTCATGTTCCTAGAACATCAAAATTAAAAGCGGTAAAATTAACGAAGGTTGCTGGAGCATATTGGAGAGCTGATTCAAATAATAAACAATTGCAGAGAATATATGGTCTAGCATTCTTAGAAAAGAAAGACTTAGACTCGTATTTGAAATTATTAGAAGAAGCGGAGAAGAGAGACCATAGAAAATTGTCGAATGATTTGGATTTATTATATTTTCATGAGTATTCTCCTGGAGCACCATTCTATCTTCCAAACGGAACAATAATATATAATGAGTTAGTAAATTTTATACGAGGAGAATATCATAAACGCGGATACAAGGAAGTGATAACGCCGCAGATGTATAATAAAAAATTATGGGAAACTTCGGGACATTGGGAGCATTACAAAGATAATATGTTTGTAATACAAATTGAAGGCCAAGAATACAGTCTAAAACCTATGAACTGTCCAAGTCATTGCTTGATATTTAATCGCGACGTCAAATCATATAAAGATATGCCTGTAAGGATTGCAGATTTCTGTAATTTACATAGAAACGAATTCTCAGGCACTTTAAGCGGGATTATGCGCGTAAGAAAATTTGCGCAAGATGATGCACACATATTCTGCAGATTCGACCAGATTGAAGAAGAAGTTCTAGGAGTATTAGAATTCATAAAATTTGTCTGGAGTGAAGTATTCAGTTTTAAACTAAAATATTATTTATCAACAAGACCAGAAAAAGCAATGGGCAGTCCAGAGTTGTGGGAGAAGGCAGAAGGATTGCTTGCGAATGCATTAGATAAGGCAGGCATAGAATATACTGTGAAGCCAGGCGAGGGCGCATTCTATGGTCCAAAGATAGATATAGATATAGAAGATGCTCTAGGAAGAAAATGGCAGTGCCCAACGTGTCAACTGGATTTCAATCTGCCGTCAAGATTTAATAATTGTTATATTGATGCTGATGGCAAGAAACAGCAATGTGTGATGATACACCGTGCTATCCTAGGTTCATTAGAGAGATTCTTTGGAATAATGACTGAGCATTTCGCAGGAAGATTCCCATTATGGCTTAGTCCAGTTCAAGTAAAATTATTGCCGATAGCAGATAGACATGTGGAATATTGTAAAGAGTTGCAGGCAGAAATGGATAGACACGGAATACGCGTCGAAGTCGATGAAAGAACAGAAAGCACTCCAAGAAAAGTTAGAGATGCACAACTGATGAACATTCCATTGATGATAACAATTGGTGATAAAGAGATAGAGAATCATACTCTGGCTGTAAGAACACTCGACGGAAAAGTAAAGTTCGGAGTTGTTAAGGAAGCATTTATACAGAAGATAGTTGATTTAGTCAAGAATAAGTCGTTGACGTTTGATATATAGTTTTTTATATTTTTCTTCGTATTTTTTTAATTTTATTTATTCTATTTGTAGTTATTATTAAATGACAACATTTATAAAGTTTTTTTAGCTTCTATTCTTATGAACAAATCATCTAAACTTAGTTTACATCAAGGAATTATTGATGTGAATCTTGTAGAGAATAATCTCTCCATATATTTGTTGGAGTTAATACGTAAAGATACATATAATTTTGATGTCAAATATGTTGATTCAGAACAAGTGTTGCGAGATTTCTACACTCATCATATACATTCTTCAATAGAAGAGAAACTCTCTCAAAAACCACCTTCTGGCGATACTATTTGTGGATATAATAATGCTTATATTCCTTTAATAATTTCTGGAGCGTCAGTAGGCAACGGTATGGTGCAATTAATTGATGATAAATTAGTATATTTCCCTAATGGTATACGCGTGTCAGCTCATAGAGATAGTTATCTATTTGCGTATAATCACGATAGAATATATACTAACGTTACACCTATGGAACTTGTGAAAGGGCTCGTAGATATAGGTTATCCATTATTTTTCAAAGATGGCACCAACTCTTTAAAATCGGAATTCGGTATTTATAATCTTACACAACAAGATAAACCTACAGATTTAAAAAAGATAACAATCGATTCTATTGATGCAAAATTATTCGAGTAAATCTTTTATTTCTTTGCTATTCCCCACAGCATCCTAAAATATTCCTCGAAGCTGTTCGCGACATCTTGAGATTTGATTAGTATGGTCGATATTTCTTTTCCGAATATGATTATTGCCGTTCTGTCTTTGTAGACGTTTATTGCGACAGGAGAACTGTGCTCGATGAATCTTGTCTCCGTATGGGGATATTTCTTCGTTGAATATAATTTTTGTGTAGATTCTTTTTGTTTTAGGTTAAATAACATTCTTGTCTTTATTTTTTTCTGTTCTCTTAATAAGTGTATCTTCTCGAAGAATGCTTGTACTGCTACTTCATCGGAACCTCTTGTTCCACCAATAACATAACATATTTCTCCTCTGTTCAATATATCAATCTGTTCTCTAAATATTATCTCGAGTCCATGAAGTCCTGTCAACAATTCTACTTCTTGCTCTTCTTTTGATGCGTTGAATTTACCTAAAAGCACAGGCAGAATACTATTAGCTTCTTTTTCTATGGTTATAATTTCATTTTTTTTAGCTTCTATATAGTTTAGAATTTGTTTTGGATTGACTGGTTTAAAATGCTTAACTTTATTTTGTGAATATATTGAAACTAATCCTTTCTCTTGAAGTTTTTCTAGTAGTTCATAAACTTTTGATCCTGCGACTTTAGACTTATTCACAATCTGTCCTCGAGTAGAATCTCCTAATTCTAAAAGCGCTAAATATACTCTTTGTTCAGAATCTGTCAACCCTATCTGCGATAGTATTTTCTGTTCCATAGTCCCCCTAACGGGAGACCTAATATTTAAATATTACTTAAACTATATACTATTAGAAAGTAGTTAAAATAACTGCTTGATTAAAAGGAGGAAATAAAAATGAAAACAATAAACAAAATCGTATTAGGTGCATCAATTATAGTATCCTTGAGTGGATGTGTATCTAGAAACTCTCAGAAAGATATATCTGAGAATGTGTATTCGGATAATCTTATACCAAAACTCAATACTTTGCAAAGTTGGTTACAAAAAATTCCTGGATCGATTTATCAACTACAAGATAATCAAACTTTATTTCTACATCCTGATTATTTAAACTCGTCCAAAGAACAAACTATGGCGCTTGAAGGGTATACTATACTTACTGACATGGATAGAGATGGGAAATGGGATGTTGCTGAAAAGGTACGTTGTGGCTTTGTTAAGACAAGTTATGGTGCTGCAGGGTATAGTCAACACACCTTATTCTTTAAAAAAGGATATGGTCCAGCTCAAGCAATGCCTGAAGGAGTAGATGTAAGATTTGTGGACCCAAAATTCTTTGAGCCATATCAATAAATTTCTTTTTTCTTTTTCGTAAATCTTACGAAAAAATCTACGAAAGTCTTATTAAGAATTCTTTATTCTAAAAAAATAAAAGGTGGCTAAGCCACTAGATGTCTGCGGGACAATAGTAGAATGGTGCAAGAATATATAAATTTTATGGCGCGGTGGCCGAGTCTGGCTTAAAGCGCTGGACTTAAGATCCAGTAGATGTCTGCGGGACGTCTCGCGGGTTCATGTCAAAAACTGTGGTTTTTGAGCATGCTCAGAAATCTATGATTTCTGACAAATCTACAGCGGGTGAAAATCCCGTCCGCGCCGATCTAATATCTGTTTCAAGAATTATACTTTAATAAGTCGTATAAAAATTTTACTTCTTTACAGACTTTCGCTTGCTTCTTCAAGTTCTTCAAGCCCCCACTTATTATCATCTGTATACAACTCCCAGTCTTCTATATATCCCGCGTAAAGTCTGTTATATTTAGTCGTATCATATTTCATAAAATCACCCCATGCATCATAATAAAGGATATCCCTATCACTATTCTAACATATTACTATTTCTATATAAGCTAGTATATATATCTTATTAACTTATACTACTTCCATTCCATAAACTATAAAAACACCGCTCACACTCTAAGAGCATGAGCAACATATTCGTGACTCCACAATGGTTCTATGGCTACGATGTGGCTTTAGAGTTGGTTTTTGCTGTAGTAACTATTTTAGTTAGCTTCTTTGCCTGGAAAATATTTAAAGTTACAGGAGAGAGAAATATCAGATTATTCTCATTAGCTTTTTTATTTATAGCATTATCATATATTGTTCAATCGATACTGAATTTTGTTATAATGGATAGATTGGACGATAACATTAGTACATTGATAAATTTACAGAGCGTATATCTGTTGAATTTGTTTGGTATATATATGCACTCTATTTTGTTCTTGATTGGTATATTATTATTGACCTATGTCGCATTAAAGATTTATAGTTTTCAAACATTTGTATTATTGTTTATACTGGTATTTACATCATTATATTTTACAATACATAAGACATTCATGTTGTATCTACTGTCTACGATATTATTAGGATTTATAGTCTATTATTATCTGACTAACTATTGGGAAAATCGTAAGCCCACATCGCTCTTAGTGTTGAGTTCTATGGTTTCATTATTCATAGCTTATTTGTTTTTTATTTTTGCGATGGATGACAACATGTTATATTATATTATTGGCCATATTCTGGAGTTGACGGCATATCTATTGGTGTTTGTCACGTTATGGATTATACTAAAATTGGGGAAGCAGAAACAAAAAAAAAATGGCAAAAAAGCGCGATAGATTAAGAATAATCTATGACATATTGAAGGCAGTTCACGATAAAAATAATCGTATTAAGCCAACTCATATACTTTACAAGTCAAACCTTTCTCATCAGATGATGGAAGAATATTTGAAGGAATTAATGGGCAAGGAGTTCTTGGTCGAGAACATCAATGGCGAAAACAAGACATATTCATTAACTCAGAAAGGCTATGATTATCTAAATAAATACAAGATGATTGCAGAGTTCACCGATTCTTTCGGATTAGAATAATTCTAAAAAATGACAGAAATATTTTTAGGATAAGAATATGTTTAAATATATTTAAAGAAGTAATATCAATTGCGTTTTAGATGTCGAACTCATCCTCTTTCTCTTCCTTTTCTTCTTCTTCCTCTTCTGAATCATAACCCTGCAGGAATGCTTCTTCAGCATCACTAATCTCATCATCATCCCTTAAAGATTCCGGGTTCTGTTCTACTTCTACTACATCAACTTCCTCTTCTGGATAGTCTTTATTTGCCATAATTCAGAATTGAAAGAACTTGTTTATAAAGGTTTTTGTTTACTTATCGAGAAGTAGTTAAGATTTTATCGGAAATAGAAACATTTAAATTATTATTTATATCCTCATAAATATGACTCAGCTTGATGATGCGTGGAAAACTGCCAGTGTAGGTAATCTTGAGCAGATTGCTGGATTATTACTATTAGAGCTAAAAGATATAGATGTTCATAATATAAATTCATATGCCAACTATCGTCAAGAGATAATTTCCATACTTTATAAGACAAGCAAGATTAGTGATGAAAAGATTGAGAATGTATTGCGTGAAGCGGTCATTAAGCGTGGAAGAGCAGATTATTTGTGTACGACTGTTCCAAAAGGTTGTTTAGGTGTTTTAAGGGTGCGCGCAGACCGTCTGCTGATGCCGGAATTCTTAGCATATAATATAGTCAATAATATTTTTTCAGAAGAAGAATTGAAACGCATACCATTAAAACGTAAAGATACTGTTGAATCATTCGTTGCTAAATATCATAAAGATAATTTGCTAGCAAATTTACGTTCAAATTTATTAAATCCTCAACCTGAAATTAAGTTGCCGAATATGAGTTATCTAGGAACAATCGGATAAATTCATTCAGAAGAATGCCCAGTTCGATTGTCTCTCATCTTATTTTAATTTTTCTACATGTTCAAAATGTTCATGAAATATGTGTGCGCTGCATGACATCGTTGATAAGGCTCCGGTTTTAATATTTAATTTGTCTGCGACATACTTTTGTAATAAATATATTTGATATACATTTCCAGGCCATCCTATAAAAAAATCATTGCTTCTGATGAAGCATGTACATGTTAATTCGTTGTTTTTAATCTTGAAATGTATAAACATAAGACTTGGAACATTTTTGTTTAATACGTCAGAATCAGTGGAGGGATTGAACAGCGATATGACTGCTCTTCGACTGTGAGGATCATTTTTTAAGAGCGGTATGACATAATCATTTATCTGGTCCTTCATGCCGGAAAAATTGAATATTCTCGGACCATAACTATACTCATATATGGCCAGGTCTTCTTTATTGAATATTATTGCGGATAGCTCTTCACTTGTCGGATATATCCATTCAAACTGTTTCATCATATAGATTAGTTTATCGTAATCTTTTTCCGGCTGTTCAATGTTTACCATGAAATTTAATACTTCCCGACATTGTCTATCATCGGTATCTGTAAAATCTGTTCCTTCGTCTAGTATATACTTCAAAGCTTTTTTCCAAGCATCAACACACATTTTTTCGTTAATTATCATCTGTCATCACATAATCTCTATTCATTCATATCCAATTATATCTTATATTTAATTGCATAATTATTTACATAAAGCTAGTTAGTTTGACTGTCCCTTTTAATCCGCTGAAATCATAAGTGAAAAAAGGAATCTTGTATGCGCTAAGTATTATTCCCAGCTCGTGCAATATGTCTGCCATGATAAAATCGCTTTTCCTGAAGATTCTTAATCTGTCTCCGCCATCAAATATTTCGAACATTTTCTCTCTGATATGCAGGAAATCCTTGATTTCTATATTATAATAATCTTCAACCTTATTTACTGTGAATTTTTTATAATCTCGTTCGCCCATAAATTTCTGGTCGAAATTTCTGAATGCACTGCTGAATGCTATCTTGAATCTTATTGGGACACCGCAACTCTTAAAGATGGTCTCTTCACTGTAACAGAAATTGTCGATGAGTTCCTTGGTGCTCTGAATCAATTCAAACAGGTTGTGGTTCTCTGTGATATCCTTATGCCAATCATAATTCCAGAATCTTATATAATCTCTGCTAAACTTATAAAAGTCAGCCGAATTAGGATAGTTGATGTTGTTTATATTCCTAAAGTATTCATTACTCTTTCGACGCTGAATGGTATTAGCCATCAGCAAAGTTTTTGCAGCGTCTAGTATTGCCTGCCTGAATTCTGTGTCGGTTCTATAGACTTCAAAGAATCTGTTTATATTTATGGCTACTTGTGATTGCGAGCAACTTACACACACAACGTTTCCTTTGAATTTCATATTGTAAATATTCCAGTCTTTTTCGTCAAAGTTATATATTCCTGCACGGCCCTTAAAATATGGCGCGCTGCTAAGATCGTTATTCTTGAAATTTATCTTTATTTTCGAATCAGAGAATTTCTCAATGATGTGCTCTAGAATCTTAGCATGCTTTTGCAGGTCCTTATTGCTTAAATTAAATATAATATTAATTTTTTTAGGATTGACTCCAGCATAATAGTCTATAAATTCGTGGATATTATTGTTGGTCTGCGAGAGATTTACTATTATAGAGATTGTTTTTCCAGAATTTTCAGTATCTTTAGCAATCTTGTTTATGAAATCTTTCAATGCCTTATCATCTGAGATGTTAAGTATATTTTCAAATTCATTCAATGCGACAGCATCATTAATATTTGTGAAACATTCAATTATTAGGCCGTATAATCTGTCTATGTCTGGAATTTTTATACACTCAAGCATTATGCTGTTGAACCTATTAATCCATGAATCCTCTTCATATTTCTTCATGACTTCTTTTGACTCATATTGATCCATATGTGTAGAAGTCAGGGCAGGCTTGCTTATCACTATCTTTTTGTATCCTTTTTCTATTATTGTATCGCCTTCTCCTGCCTGTAATATAAAATATTTCTCGCCTTTTTCAGCAATCTTAGCGACTTTTATTATCTTGCTGTCTATTAATTTATTAATATAATACAGTAATTTTCTATGCAGTTGAAACTTTTGACGCTTGGCATCGTGAATGTGCACTTTATCCGTGCCGCGCATAAGATTCTCAATGTGCGAATACTCTTGAGGATATATCTCTCTGGCTAAGAATTCTGTATTCAGCTCTTTTGTTGAGTGGTTCTTGAATACATTTAATATAATCTCTTCAGTATCACGCATATTTTTCTTTAGGAAGAGATGTTTTTAAATGTGATGAAAACTACTGTAGTTTTCAGCATTCCGAAAAACAACAGTTTTTCATTATGATGGAAATCAGAACGATTTCCAGCACTCAAAAAACATGGTTTTTTGTTATGATGGAAATTGTTTCACAAATTTCAGCATTCTTCTTTCAGAGATGTGCTTAAATAGTCTTGTTTCAGGAGCAACTGTGCATATATATAAACCGTTTTGTGCTTAAAAACCTTGCTTTAAAATCAATTAATAGGTGTGTTTCAGGATTTTTCTGAAACATTCAGAATTTCTTTATAAAAAAGATATATATTCTTGAAGCACTATTGTATTAATGGGTTAGCAACTGTCATATAATATACACCTAATATCAATAAGTCTGGTAGTCAATCTAGAATTTTGTTGGAGGGGGTTGTCATGGAGCTTAAAACTCGAAAAGACATACTATTAATGACATATTTCAGGAGAAATGCGAGAGAAAATCTTACGCAAATCAGCAGATGGACAAGCATCCCTGTAAGCACAATTTTCGATAAATTGCGCGAATTTGAAAGAGGATTAATACAGCGACATACTACATTAATTGACTTCAGAAAACTTGGATTCGATATACGCATAGACATTCTATTCAAAGTTGCAAAAGAATCAAGAGAAGAGTTCAAAGAATTTTTAATAAATAATGAGAATGTAAATTCTATATATAGGATAAATAGTGGATATGATTATCTTGTAGAAGGAATATTCAGAGACATGTCTGATTTGCAGAGATTTATGGAATTATTAGAGCGATTCAAGATAGAGGCGAAACAGGAATTATTCATACTCGAGGATATCAAGAGGGAATCGTTCCTGACTGAAGAGATGCATGCAAAACTATTGATATAAAGAACAAATGAATAGAACAAATAATTATAAATTAAAAATCATAAAATACATAAATGAAAAAAGAATACCAAAATAAGAGATAAAATGCCAACAAAAAACTCGAGCGAATTTACTGCTAATTATCTTAATACTTTGAGGACTTACTTATTTCAAGCTGAATGTAAGGTTAAAGGAGACAATTCTTTTGATTTACCTTCTAGTAATTATCTTAGCGATGATGATATGGATCCTGTAGAGAGGTTATTGAATGCGTTTTTAAATCCCATTGTTAATGCTCTTAATGCAACTTATACTACTCTAGAACAGCAGAAAGCACAATCTAAGTTGCTTGATGGATATATGCGTCTTATAGATGTTTCAAAAGCTGATAAAAGATATTCAAAATTTCTGACTTCAAGATTAGAAGAAAAACTAGTACCGGCTAGATTAGATATGACTTATCTCAATACGTTACTAAACTGTGTAAATCATGCTAAACTTAAGATTGAGGGAGATAACTCTTTTGATATACCTGCGACAGATCCAGTTAAAGAGGACGGTATGACTCCATTAGATGAGCTAAATGTGTATTTTAATTCTATTATTACAGCTCTTAATATTTCTTTTCCTAAAATGGAACAACAGGATGTGCAGTTAGAACTATGCAGAGGATATGAAAGTCTCTTAGAGTCTTCCAAATCTCATCCCTATGCGAAACTTTTGACTGAGAAACTCGAGAGCGGATTAAAATTAGTACAACCAAAAGAAAATAATATTGCTTACTCCAGCAATAGAAGCATAACCATAGATAATAAGATGGTTTAAATTTTTTCTATTTTGGATTTATCTATTGTCTCTGCATTGATGATGCAATCATGCTTCCAGCACTTATTAATGCTGCTGCTAAGACCATAAAGCTGCCATCGACTTTTCCTGCGTTCCACATTTCTGGTAGGATAAAACTTGCGCCTATCTTTACAATCCACAATGTGAACATGAAATACAATAGCCCTGTAATTATCAGGAAAAATGATGCTATTAACGTTACGAACATTGCCTTCAAACCGAAACCCCAAGCCATAAAAATCACCCTCGATAATTTATTTACTTTATCGTTTATTCTATATTAGGATACGAGAATTATTTATAAATATTGTCTATATTATCCTTTTCCATTCTTATTTTTGTCTCCCGTAGAACTTCATGCTCTTTATCTTTTCATTCTCTAATTCAATCAAAGTATTCTTTTCACCACCAAAACCTGCATTAAGAATTATTGTTTTTCCAAGTTTGCACGTTCCATAATGCTCGTGCATGTGTCCCCCAATATTCAGAAGCGGTTTGTGTTTTAATATCATATCTCGAGCGAGGTTTGAGCCATAATGATGCCCATTCATAGGACTATCTTTGTTTACGATTTTGTCAAGTTGAGTATTGAATGGAACATTGTGTGATAAGAAAATTATTGGTTTCTTTTGTTTTTTTGCTGAATAAAATCTTTTATCAAAAACCTGAGCGAGCTTCCTATATCTTTTCTCATTTCTTTTATAGCTCTTCTTAGTTATATTCTTATAATTTCTATGTTTTAACAATTCTGGGCCGTTAACTAATCCATAACCTATTATAATATATTTATTCATACTCCGGATCTTGTTATGACAATCTTTGATATTTTTCAAACCTTTGATAAGATAATTTTTATAATAATCTTTATTGAGATAATTCCATTCATCATCCTCATAAACCAAATCCCAGTTTCCAGGTATGACATATACAGGGACGCCTAGTGAATTAAGTTTTTTTAGAACTGTTCTGCCTGCATCCAAGGATTTTTTTATTAACATCCTAGCATTATTTCTACCAATCTCATCATACCATGGAATCCTTTTCTGATAAGGATTTTTCAGGAACTTTTTATATTGCCTCTTAATATACTTCCATATATCTTTATCTCTGCAGAAATCTCCAGTACATATTACTGCATCAAACTTTTTGAAATGCACTTTAGGAATCTGTCCATGCAAGTCTCCTATGACTAGAATCTTCATTTGTCCTCCCGAACTATAAGATAATATCTATGCATATATTTGCCCTTCATCTTCTTCTGCGTCGGTGTTAACTTCGCTGCAAGTGGTTTGACTGCAAAATAATATTGATATCCATTAGGAGTCATCATTATGAAATCAGAAGCGTCAGAGGCTTTATGTATCTCAAGGCCTTCCTTTTTGAATGCGACATAAATCTCATCATCATTCTTATATCTAAGACTCTTCAAGAATTCTTTCTTCTTTTCAATTGACCATTTGTCAAAATCCATAAGAACTCTCCAAAATATTCTGTATTTATTTTATTCTATATTGATAATATATTTAATATATTCCTATTTCATAACCATTTCTTTCTGTGGAATATTGAATATGTGGTGAATGCTATCGCAATCATGGCTATCCACATATATGCATAACCATATTTCCAATGTATTTCTGGCAAATTCACGAAGTTTGTACCATATATGCCTACGATAAGTGTTGGTAGCATTATAATTATGGTAAGTGCAGTCATTTTTTTCATTACCATATTTAGCTCGTTGGATGTGGTTGCTAGCCTGTTTGATATCATAGTTGTATATATCTCAAAATAATCAGTTATAGTTTCCTTTTGTGTTTCTATTAAGTCAATCTGGTGCAGAAGTGTATCGTATATGTCATCCAGTAATGCCATTTCTTCTTTCTTTAAGTTTATTGACGTTAAATCTTTTTTTATTGTGAAAACTATTTTGGAAGAAGCCCATAATCTTCTTGACATTTGGATTAATTCTTTTTTCACCGAAATTATATCATGTATTAAAATTTTTTCACGAGTATCATTTAAAACCCTATGTTCTAATGCCGCCAGTTTGTCATTCATACTTTCTATAACATCATAATTTTCCTTAGCATCCTGCTGTAAGAATTCATATAATACGTATCCTGCAGAATATTTTTTTCTGACTTGAGCCTTGCTCAAAACTTTTTTAAATAACTCTTTATAATATGGAGAGCTGTCTGATGATACCATTATTAACAGATTGTTCTTTACTACAAATAATAGATGCGATATTTTTATCTGTTCATTGGATGTGTAATAGTCGATAAATGTGAATGTCAATGGGTTGAAATCATATCTTAATGATCTTGTTTCGTTTCGAAACTTTCTGAATGGTTTTTCCTCTAGATTATAATCCTTACATATTTTGGCCGTTTCCGATTCGTTTGGATTCTGTACTAGAAAACACACAAAATCTTTTGTCTTGACTTTACTCTCGAGCTGTAAATAGTTCTGCATTTCGCCAACAACATGCTTGGAGCCATGCTTGTAAAAGTATTCAATCATGGTGTATACCAGAATGTTTAATTTAAATATTTACTCATTATATGCCTTTTTTGTTATCTTTTTAGGACAACAATCAAGTATATATTTTATTTAGAATTATAAAGTGGACGATTATAGATTTAATTTATCTGCATCTTGTTTTTTTCTGATTAGACCTTCTTTAATCAAACCTTTTGTAGGTTCTCCTTGTATGAAGACGTTATAGCATTCGTCTGCAAGAATTCCATTTTGAAATTCTACTGAGAATTTATTTTGTTTAAATAGAAGCGGTAAATTATTTCGAAAGTACATCGCGCCACTATGGTCTAGATCTATGCCGCACACCACTTTTTTTATGCGGCTTAAGATTGATGCACCAAAACACATAGGGCAAGGTTCATAAGTAGTGTATAATGTTGCTTTGTTATGATTTTTATTAAGAACATCTGATGCTAATTTTAATGCTAGCATTTCAGCATGAGCCAGTTTGTCTTTCTTAGAATATACTTGATTATGTGAACGAGAAATTATTTTTCCATCTAAGACTATTACGCAACCTATAGGCCAATTACCTTCTTTTAGCGCTATCTCTGCTTCTTTGACTGCTTCTTTCATGTAGTCTGTATCATCCATTAAAATTCTCCTAATCCTTTCTGTATTATTTTCTTTTCTATTTTCTCCGGCTTTTGCTCCGTTGGTGTTGCTGCTTTAAATCCTAATATTTTTCCCATCTCCAGAAAATCCTGTCCAAGTATTGACCTGAGCTTAGGATTATATAGCATTGCTGCAGGATGATATAATGGTATTATCATAAAATCCATACCGTCAATACTCAGGTGATTTACTTTGCCATGCAATTGCGTTATACCAGCAATTGTTTTCATGTTGGGAATATTGAATTGCGCCAGCACAAATTTTGTAGAATAATTTCCTAAAGTGCATATAATCTTTGGCTTTATTATTTTGATTTGCTCTATTAAATATGGTGTGTGCCGATATATTTCATCAATTGCAGGGTCACGATTCTCTGGTGGCCTATACTTTAGGATGTTGGCTATATATACATCATCAAGTGTTAGATTAATGCTGTGCAAAAGTTTGTCTAATTCTTTTCCTGCCGATCCCACAAATGGTATGCCTTGTTCGTCCTCTTGTGCACCAGGAGCCTCGCCGATAAACATTATGCTGGCATCAGGATTGCCTTTGCCAAACACTAAATTCTTTGCAGCATCCTTTAAAGGGCACTGCATCTCACTTAATATTTTGGTCTTTACTGATTCTAATTCTTTAATTTTATTCATAATATTCACACATTCACTTGCTATTGAGAATTATTATTTAAATTTAATCATAATAAAGGATTTTTCTTATATGGTATCTCTACGAATATCTTAGCGCGACATCGATAATCTAACTCTCCCAACACACTTGTTATTATAAAATTAAAATAATAGAAAAAGAAAAAATAAGGATATAAAATCCTTAGACTGTTTACTGTGTAGGCCAGATGAATACTGGTGGCCTATTTTTGTCCTTTACAGTCACATATACATCCTGTTGTGCATTATATACTCCGTCTGATGCTGTTACTGTTACTTTGTATGTTACGCTGCATCCTGGTTTGTCGCATCCTTTTGGATATGCATCATCAAATGTTGTAGTGTATGTTGAATCCTTCATCCATCCACTATATGTTATTGTTATTGGGTCGCTCTCTCTATCAGCTACGTTTGGAACAATCTTTACAGTATCTCCTTCTTGAACTGTTATGTTTGGTATCAATCCCATTACTGGAGCTGTATTCAGCATCTTAACTGTCAATGTGAATGATTCCTTAGTTGACAATCCTTGTGATGTCGCTACAACTGTTATTGGATATGTTCCTGCATCGCCAAGTTTAGTTTTCCATACACCATTGCTATCAAATGGTTCGGAATATTTTATATTTACTGTTTCTCCAATGTCAGGCTCTGAAACATTTGGTTTTAACGTTATAATGTCGCTCTCTGTAGCAGTCATGTCCTTTAGGTGCTCGTTGAATACTGGTGCTCTTGGAACATTATCTATGTGCACCGTGATTGTTTTTGTGGAATTACTGTATCCGTCGGATGCCCTGACTAATACTTTGTGATCTCCTGATGATTCAAAATTGGTAGTATAAGTTGGACTAGTCATCCATCCACTATATTCGATAGTTATAGGATCTTTCTCTTTGTCAAAGAAAGTACAATCTAGATTTACAGTTTCGCCTTCCTTAACTGTTACATCGTTTGGACAGTCTATCACTGGCGGCTTATTTCTAGCGTTGATTATTACTAAAACATCTGCATTAGTGCTAGAATACTGATCTGATGCAGTAACTCTTACTAAATATTTTCCTGCATCTCCATCCTGTGTTTGCCATAATCCTTGGTCATTAAATGGTTGTCCATACGTGTAGGTTAACGGTAATCCATCGGGGTCGACCGCTTTTAATTTCAAAGTTACTAAGTCTCCTTCTGTTGCAGTTATAGTATATGATACATTTTGGAATTCTTCTGTATTGGTTTGGGTTTCTTTTCCCGTTTGCATCTCTGATGCATTGATTGTTGTGGTTTCATTGCCTGAACTTATTATTGCTCCTTCGAGCGTAACGTTTGGTGCAACAACAGGTTTCTGTTCGCATCCAGTAAGAATAACTACCATCACTAATATTGACAAAACTGCCATGATAGACATAAACTTTTTCATTTCAAATCACCCTCACGTATGTATAATTAATATTATTTTATGTTTGACTTAATACTGAAGTAGTATTTAAAGTTTTCCATTAAACAGTGAAAACTAATGAAAAAATAATACAAATATAGTTATGTTGTAGATAATACAACAATATATAAAATTACTCATGACACAGTAGTAGTTTTGTGAATATTTTATTTTTTTAGAAAATAAAACATTAAATATGTATTATTTATCCAAATATTTTATCTAGAATACTTTTTTTCTTTCCGGATTCTTTCTCAAATTCTTTGATTAACTCTTCCTGCTTCTTGGAAATCCTTTCAGGAATTTCTATTTTTATTTTTACCAACTGGTCTCCATTGCCAGGATGATTAAGATGCTGTATTCCCTTGTTTTTCATTCTGAATGTTGTTTCCGGTTGTGTGCCCTTAGGAATTTTCAGCATTGCTTTGCCTTCTAATGTCGGCACTTCAACTTCATCGCCAAGGATTGCTTGAGTTACTGTTATAGGAATTTCTAAAATGATATCATCATCTTCACGCTCAAAATATTTATGTTTCTTAACGTCAATAAATATGTATAAATCTCCCGTCGTGCCATTCTTTACTGCTTCGCCTTCTTCTTTTAATCGCAATTGTGCACCGCTATCGACTCCTGCTGGAATATTGACGTCCAAAGTTTTCTTTTTATGTATTATGCCTTTGCCTTTACATGTTGAACAAATATTTTTTATTATCTCACCATGTCCTTGACATTTTTTACATGTGACTCTCGACTCGAATATTCCGAATGGTGTCTGCTGCCTGACTCTCTTTACACCTATACCATTGCAATCATTGCATTTATCATAATCCTCGCCGCCTCGACCTTGACAGTCTTCACATAGCTCAGGTTTCTCGACAGTGATAGACTTCTTAACGCCATTAGCAGCTTCTTCGAGAGTGATTTCTATATCATACCTTAAATCTCTTCCGCGACTTCTTCGTTGTTCGCCTCTGCTGCTGCCGCTGAATCCTCCGCCAAAAAACATTTCGAATACATCGCCGAAGTCCATGTCTTCGAAATCGAATCCAGAATACTGTTGATTGAAATTTTGATGATACTTGCGCTCAAAATCAGAACCATACTGATCATATTGTTGTCTTTTAGTATCATCGCCTAGAACTGATGCAGCTTCATTGATTTCCTTGAATTTTTCAGTAGCATTAGGATCTTTGTTTACATCAGGATGAAACTGCTTTGCTAATTTTTTGTATGCAGTCTTAACTTCTTCTTTCGATGCACTCTTAGGAATTCCTAAAATTTTATAATAATCTTTGTCGCTTGCCATATAGTTTTGGTAATCTTACACTGTTTTTAACTTTATCGATTGAACGATATGATATTATAAAAAATAAATATACTAAAAATATTAAGATATAATAAAATATAAAAAAAATAAAATAGCTAATTGAAGTTTTTACTTCTTTCCTTTCTTCTTGCCTGATGGTTTATGTTCAGATTTATGTTCGTCGGATTTCTCTGTGAATTCTGCGTCGACAACGTTATCATCGGTTGCTTCTGTATCTGGAGAATCTGCTTCCTGCTCTTGTGTTCCTTGTCCTTTCTTCTGCCGCTCTTCAGCAACTTTCTGATACATCTCAACACTCAAGTCCTGAATCTTCTTATTGATTTCATCAAGTTTGGATTTTATCTTGCCTGAATCCTTTTTATCTTCCTGCAATAACTTCTTCAATTCTTCAACTTCTTTCTTTACTTCGTCGAGTTTTGAATCGTTTACTTTGTCTTTCATGTCGCTGAACAATTTTTCTGCGGTATATACTAATGTATCTGCTTGATTTATCGTTTCGACTTCTTCCTTTCTCTTATTATCGTCTTCAGCATGCTCTTCTGCTTCTTTTCTCATTCGCTCGATTTCTGCATCGTTTAATTTTTGTGTTGCAGTAATCTTGATGCTCTGCTCTTTTCCCGTCCCTAAATCCTTTGCTGTAACATGTACTATTCCGTTTGCATCAATGTCGAATGATACTTCGATTTGTGGTATGCCTCTTGGAGCTGGAGGAATTCCGACTAAATCAAATCTTCCAAGACTTTTGTTGTCTTGAGCCATTGGTCTCTCTCCCTGCAATACGTGAATTGTTACTGCATTCTGACTATCGGCCGCTGTACTGAATATCTGACTTTTCTTAGTAGGAATTGTTGCATTTCTCTCTATTAATCTTGTACATACTCCGCCTAATGTTTCAATGCCGAGACTTAATGGTGTAACATCTAATAATAATACATCCTTGACTTCTCCAGCAAGTACTCCTGCCTGGATTGATGCGCCTAATGCTACACACTCCATTGGATCTACGCCGCGTTCAACTTTTCTTCCTGTGATATCCTCGACAAATTTCTGAACCATTGGCATCCTGGTTGGTCCGCCGACCATAATTATCTTTTCAATGTCCTTGAATGATAGTTTTGCGTCGCTGATTGCCTGCTCCACCGGATGCTTGCATCTCTTGATTATCGGCTCAATTATCTGTTCCAATTTCGCTCTGGTCAATTTATGTGTAAAATGTTTCGGACCATTCTGGTCTGCAGTCAAGAACGGCAGATTCAAATCAGTATCTATTACTGTACTCAGTTCTATTTTTGCTTTCTCTGCTGCTTCACGCATTCTTTGCATTGCAACTTTGTCTTTGCTTATGTCGATTCCTTCAGTCTTCTTGAATTCTTTGACTAAGTAATCTACAATTGCATTATCCATATCTGTTCCACCAAGCTGTGTATCTCCTGATGTGCTCTTTACTTCGAATACTCCATCCTCAAATTCCATTATTGTAACATCTAATGTTCCGCCGCCTAAGTCGAACACCATTACCTTGTGTGCATGCGCTTTGTCAAGCCCATATGATAATGCTGCTGCCGTAGGCTCATTGATTATTCTAACAACTTCCAAACCAGCAATTGTTCCTGCATCTTTAGTTGCTTGTCTCTGATTATCGTCGAAGTATGCCGGTACAGTTATTACTGCTTTTTCAACTGTGTCGCCTAAGAATGCTTCTGCATCTTTCTTAATTTTTTGTAAGATGAATGCAGATATTTGTTGTGGAGTGTATTCTTTGCCGTTGATTTTGTACTTGTAATCTGTACCCATTTTACGCTTGACAGCCATGATTGTTCCTTCTGGATTGCTTACTGCTTGTCTTCTGGCAGGTTCTCCGACTAATAATTCTCCAGTTTTTGTGAATGCCACAAAGCTTGGAAATGCTTTTCCATACATTGTTGCACCCTCAGCGCTTGGCACTATTCTAGGCTTTCCGCCCTCTAATACTGCTGCTGCTGAATTAGATGTTCCCAAATCAATTCCTATTATTTTACTCATGTCAATCCCTCCGATTGTTAATTTTATTCTTTTATTTTCTTATTCGACATGTTCAGCGCCCAGCGAATCTTCGAAATCATTATTGATTACAAATAACTCGGAAACCAATTGATTGTACAATTGATGTGAGCGCGCTGAACTGTAATTATTCTTTCTTCTCCTCTACATGTTTTGCTATCATGACTTTTGAATGTCTGATTACATTCTCATTGAGGAAATATCCCTTCTGGAATTCCTGCAATATTTTATCTTCTGGTTCGTCACATTCTTTGACCATCAATACTTCGTGCCTGAATGGATCAAATTTTTGATTTCTTGTATCGATAGGCCTTAGCCCTTGATCTTCGAGTATTGAATACATTTGTGAATATATTAATTCCATACCTTTTCTATACTTCACTATTTCTGCATTTTCACAATTATTATTTTTTAATGCTAATTCGAAACTGTCTAATACTGGTAATAATTCAGTTATTAATTCTACATTTGCATTCTTGATTGTGTTAACGTTTTCTTTTTCTGCACGCTTCTTATAATTCTCGAACTCTGCTTGTAAACGTTTTAATGTGTTTGTTAACTCAGCGATTTGAGCATCTTTAGAATCTATTGTTATTTCTGGTGGTTTCTCTGATTCTTTTTTTGTCTCCTCAATTTTTTCATCAGTTTTTTTACTCTTAATATTAATCACCTTTTTAATATAATTTATTTATCATGCTTGTAGTTGAGCTAAGCTCAACATAGAAGGGGTAAATTGAACTTATTTATATATTTTATGGATTGAAAAACTAATTAAGTAGTTAATTAATTAATATATTAAATTAAATAATGTACTAGGGTAAATAATTTATTCAATAAAATATGATAATACTACTTTTTAAATCCTTTTTACATTTGAGTTGAATATTTATTCTTTATATCTAAGATTATTTCTAACCCAAAAGAATTACTTTCTAATTAATGTATGTATATATCTAACCGACCACAGATTCACAGTATCCTGCACCATATTGTGAGTCAGTCCATTTACATCTATAGTTTGTATCACATGCAGCTTTATTTGGAAGTGAGGTACAAGCAAAAGTCATACATCTATTATTCCATTCACATGCTGGTGATTCAAGGCATTCAGTCTCTGTATCAAAATGGAAGCAAGGCTTAGACTTGCAGTAATCTGTACCAACATTAGGATCATTAGTAATCCATTCACATTTTATGGTATTAGCACTACATGATGCATTATTCTTATAATCTCCACAACTAAATGCTTTACACAGGTTATCTTGATATACACAGTCAGCACGCAAATTACATAGTTTATCATTGGTTGTATATTGTACGCATTTATTATCGTAACATGTGCCTTTCTTACAATCACCTTTAATACATACTTCATAGTTCATCGATGCTTTGAATGATAGACCGTGTGCAGTCTGCAATAATTTATTATTTGGAGATATGCTGTCTGTTAAAGCAAGATTTTTAACTGTATTATTTCCGTCTAAGATATTAATATTGATTTCGCCAGAATATGCTTGTGTAGCACTAATAATTATACTAATATTATTATTATCGCATGATGATGCTAATATTGAGAACTGCAGCGGAACTTCTGTAATAACTTGATTCGTTGCAGGCGCATTAGGCGTACCAACATTATTGTTATTGCTTGCGCATCCAGATACAAATATTAATGCCACTATAATCAATATCATTCGTGTTTTAATCATGTTATCTCCCCCAATAATTGTGAATAGACTATAAACTTTAATAGTTCATTCATATATAAATTTTACTTAGAATTACTTTTTTTCTTTTCAACTAATACTGGCAAGAAATATTTAGCCTTATTGCTGTCTATTCTTGGGTTGACATCATCAAATAGACCTGTTCCCTGAATGTGTAAATAGAACTTTCCTGCCTTTCCATTGAATAACTTCTTTTGTTCAGCTAACTCTATCAATGCCTGCTCGGCTATTTCATTGAGTTGCGGCCAGAGTGTGTCATCTATGTATAAAAATGTCGCATAGTGTTCTGTATTCTTATAATCTCTCTTCTGAGATAGTTGATTTACAAATTGGTAACTTACACACGTGTCCGATTTCAGAATATAGTTGTGCTCTAGAAAATATGTCAGCGTGTTCTTACATTTTTCAATTTTTTTTCTAAAATCTTCTTCATCCATAGTATGTGTAATTTACCCAAGTATATAAATATTATATTGTTGTCTCCATATAGTAATATTTCTTAGCATAACTATTAGTATATTATTATATGATATCTTCATAAACTTTATAAAAAGTAATGCATTTACGAGCTATAAGGAGTTAATGGTATGTCAGAGCAAAGTTTACAAATTCTAATATTAATTTAGGGATTGTTATCTTGTTCTACATAAAAAAATAAACTCCAAAAACCAAAAATTATGTAAGGTGTAAACAAAATGGAATATGGACGAGACAGAGGAGAAAAAAGAAGTTTTGGCGGCGGCAGTAGAGGCGGCTATGGTGGCGGTAGAGACGGCGGCAGCGGTGGCTATGGTGGCGGCAGTAGAGGCGGCTATGGCGGTGGCGGCGGATATGGTGGCGGCAGTAGAGGCGGCGGTAGCGGATTTGTCCCAGTTAAAGAGGGCGAAGAGCTAAGTGTCGTAATTGAGTCAGTCGCAGAGAAAGGCGATGGCGTAGCAAAGAAACAAGGTTTCGTAATATTTGTTCCAGGAACAAAAGTTGGGGACAAAGTTAAAATCAGAGTCAAAAAGGTAGCTAAAAAAGTTGCATTCGCAGAAGTAATAGGATCATTTGAAGAAGCAGGAACAGAGACAACAACTGAAAAACCAGCTGAATCAACTGAAGAAACAGGCTCAGATGAGTTAGAAGGCGAGCAATCAGAAGAAACTGAAGAAAACTACGATAGCACGCAAGACTCAGAAGAGTTCTAAAACTCTTTTATTTTTTTATTAATTTTTTTAATTCTAGAATTATTTCTTCTTCAATTTATCTCTAATCTTATTCTTTATCTTGTGAAATTCTTCACCAACACGCTTGAAGCCTAGATGTCTTTTTATTGCATGTTTAAAGTTTTCTCCCTGATTCTGCCATTCTACAGCATAATCTCTTAGTACTATATGTAGTTTCTCGACCTTAGTATTATATCTATTAAAGAATATCATATTTTCAATAGGAACTAGAGCACGTTCCTTAGGAACTTCATCACTATATCCTAAACTTATGATTGCCTGAGGTCTTACATCTGCCGGAATAGCGAATAATGCTCTTATCTTTTCCTCTTCGAATGCTCCAATCCAGCAGCTTCCTAAACCTAATTCTGTAGAAGCTAATAATATGTTCTCTATAGCTGCTGCACAGTCTTGAATGTTATATAATCTCTTGCCCCTTAATCCATAATACATCTCATGCTTTTCCGGCACTGCACATACAATTATTAATGCTGGAGCGGTCTGAATCCAGTATTGTTCAATAGAATAGCTGGCAACTTGCTTAATCAATTGTCTATCAGTAACTAGAATAAATTTCCAATCTTGAAGATTTCCTGCACTAGGAGCCTTGATTGCAGCATCCATTATTGTAGTCAATTTCTCGAACTCTACAGGTTTATCTAAATACTTGCGTACAGAACGACGAGCATTGATTGCCTCAAGAGTATTCATAATGATTGTATTAAGAGAATGTATTTAAAAATATTGTTCTTATTGTATATTCTACTCGTGTTATTTCAGTCTATTCCCGCATTGATGACAATAATTTGAAGAGCCAGGATTTGCATTGCCGCACTTTCTGCATTTGATGCTGTGTTCAGTAGTGTTTTGTATAGAATGTTGTGGAGCATCGTGCGTTGTAGATGCTTGATGTTGTGTTGACTGTTGTTGTATGTGTTGCGATACAGGATGATGCACATGAACGCCTGTCGAAGGAGTATGCACTGGTCCTTTATATTGATATATATCAGAGAAGGTATTTGTGTGATGTACAGTTTTCTGAGTATTTTGCGCAGGCACGTTTGGACTGCTAGGATTTACGATTATTGGTGCAGCGGATGTCTGCATCTGAGATTTAGTTTGTGGTCGTGATTGTTGTTCCTCTTGTATCATTTGAGCTATTGTTTCATCGACCCTGTTTGGTTTAGAATCAATATTTTGCATGTTGTCTGGTAAAGTAACTATTTTTGGTTGAGATTGCTCGACACCGTTTATAGAATCCATAACAGAATGGTCATCCATGCGTCTAAAAAATATCTTGGCTATACCTATCACTATAAATACTATTCCTATAAAAAAGAACAAAGCCATCGCAGTATTTGGATGACCATTTTTTGGAATAAATAAATAAACGTATCCTGAAAATATTGATACAACCAACCCTGCAATCAACCATGTCCAACCAGTAAGTCTCATGATAACACCTTCTTCATTTCAATTCGCAACTAATCTATTATCATAAACTAATCTATTATCGTAATATTATCTCAGGTTTTTATAAATTTATTTTTTTGTGCTCTTATCGTGCTTGAGCAATTTCTCATATAAGTAATATGAATAGAACACTAAGAACAAGCTTATTAATATTATTAATGCCAAAAATACCCAAAACAATGTTTCAAGCTTTAACACAAACAATAATATTATGACAACTATTCCTAATACTGCAAACAATATTCCTCCAATCTTGTGGGTCTTGTCCCAGACAGCATCGCTACTCAGAGTCCATCCTGTACGTATACCAAACATAAAATTTCTTTTGAGTTTTGGAAGTATAATACCTAGTGCAATAAATAGTAGACCAATCATTGCGATAACTACGCGTGATACGTTAATAGCATATCCTAACGTCGAGAATAATGTGACTAAGAATAGCACTGCAAAAAATATACTAAATGTTATTTTAAATGCATAATAATAATTATATATCTTCATCATATTATCGCGGAATACCTCCATCAACGGCAATATGAAGAATAAAACCAAAATTACAAAAAATATTATCGGTATAATAAATATAGAATTCCTTCCGCCAAAACCGTCTGCTTGTCCAGAAGCATTCCAATGTATAGGAATAGTGTTAGGAATTTTAGGGTAATATATCATTGCAACAACAATTAGAATTAGAAATATGATGAGCGGAACAGATTCCATCCATAATTTCCTTCCATCATAGAATGCTAGTTTAGTTTTAATGCCTGTGTTTTGAGTATTATATTTTTCCTTTTTCATAATACTTATTGGTCGTTGCTATTTATAACTTTTATGACCAACATAATTGAGAACATGACTAAGATCTAAGCGCATCCACAGGATGCATGTCAGCAGCTTGCTTTGCAGGAAATATCCCGGAAAGTGTTCCGATAATTAATGCGAACATCGCAGCTCCCACTAGAAGCCACCATGGTAAGAAAACTTTAAAGAATCCTGGACCTAAGAAGCCTCCAATCAGTTGCTCGGCAATTTTACTTATGCCGACTCCTAGAAGCATGCCTATTACTCCACCAATTAATCCGATAAGCGAAGATTCTATTAAGAATATTGTTAATATCTGAGAATTTCTTGCGCCGATGGCTTTCATCACACCAATTTCTCTGTTTCTTTCTAAGACGGCAGTATACATAGTGTTTGCTATGCCAATTGCTCCAACAACTAATGATATTGATGCCAAGCCGACAAGCAATACTGTGACCACATTAAATACTACTAAAAATGATTCTATGAATTGTTTTGTCGATTGTACCGTGAAATCTTCTTGTCCTTCTTTTAAACCGCGATGTCTGCGCAAATCCTTCTTGATATTCTCAATTGTATTATCTAAATCTCTTGCATCCTTCACTTTAACCATTATAGAGCTAACTTCATCAGGTGCGTCATATAATATTCTAGCATCATCCAAAGTCATTATTACGACTTGTGAAACTCCAGGATTGTTTCCTGCCTTTAATATTCCTATAACTGTAAATTCTTTATCATTAATCATAATCTTATCGTTTATTGATATAGCCTTGCCGAAATTTGTTTCTTTGGCAAATTCTGGGCCAACAACTACTTTGTTCTTATCGCCGCTCTTCAGCATTCTTCCGAATTCTACATCATAGGTACCTGTTTCTTTATAGACTACGCTTGTTTCATCGACGGGCAATCCGCGTATAAATGTATACTTGCTTTTTTTATTAAATTCTACTTTGCTCACTCTAGATAATAGTTCTACGGCTTGATCCACTCCCTGACTTTTTTTTACAACATTATAATCCTCTTTAGTCAGGATGCTATTTGCCGCCTCGATACCATTGCCTGCACTTTTCGGAGCTATTGTAACTTTATCAGCTCCAATCTTAGAGAATTGTTGGTCAACAGTATATTGCAGGCCTTGGCCTAGACTTACTAATGCCACAACAGCAGCTATGCCAACAACTATTCCTAACACAGTCAACCATGCCCTAAGCTGACGATGCAGGATATTTTCAATAGCTAATTTTATGTAGTCTTTAATCATTGGAATTATCTAATTTGCCAATTCATATAATTTTATGTATTATTTTACTGATTATAATTTTAAGGATTATATTTATGGATTGATGTTATTGATTATTTTTTTATTATTTTTTCTTAACACCTTTAACTCTACGCCTAATGACAATTAATGCTACAATTATTATAATCACCCAGAGGAACCAATAATCTATAAATACTGCCCTGAAGATATTTTTATTCCGCAATATGAAAGGCACACTTACTTTGTCTTGAAGCGTATTTCCTTGAGCATCCTCAAAACTTAATATCATATCTAACCCATAAGTTCCTACAGTGCCATCCTTATCGACGCTAACCATAAATTCTATTGGCGCTGATTCTCCTGGCGCAAGTCTTTCTATATAACGTACGCTGCCGTCCGTGGAGAATGGAAATTGCGGCTGGATTTTTACTTTTATCTTCTCTGCAATATCCGTACCAGTATTTTTTAATGTTAATCTCACTATGCTCGAATCTTTGTTAGGATATAATTTATCACTGCCTGCATCGCTGGTTTCGAATAATGCTTTATTCTTTACATAGAACATATTTGTAAATTCTTTAGTTTGAAGTTCATGATTCTCATCATAATATTCTACAGCCAAATGCATCGGGTAATCCTGTATCTTGGCATCTTTCGGCACCTCGACGATGAATTGTACATTTTCGCCCTGTCTTGCATCTAATACACCGAGTGTCGCAAATTTATTCGACCACTTAGCAATCAATGGTTCATCTACTGTAAGATTAGCTGTGACATCTTGGGCCTGAAATGTACCATCATTCTCTATAGTAAATGTTAATGTAGCTGTATCTCCCGGATACACGTCTACAGGTTCGGAACTTGTGACATATGCGTTGATATCAGGTTTTCCATTGACAAATATGTTTATTGTATCAGTCGATGAATATTCTGTATATGTTGCCGTCTCATAACTATTTGACACTGTCAGCGGATATGTTCCGCCAGTGGCTGTAGGATCAATTTTCATAGGTATATCTACAATTGCTTGTTCGCCTTGGCATAATTCATTAATTCTTGATGTGCCAACACCACTCATTATAAACGGCGTATTTGCTTCTACACTTGTGGCGATATATATTGCGCATTCTTTGTCGATATTTGAGATGTTTAGCGATAATGTGAAATCCTTGCCTACAGCAGCATCACCATTTTTTATACTAAATCCTGATACGATTATACGAGGGTATGCCTCTGCCATCATAGGAATTATTGCCAGCACCATTAATGCTGCAATTATAATCATAGCATATTTTATTTTATTATATACACCAAAATTACTATGCCGCACATCATTTTGTAAATTTTTCTTTAAATTATTCTTATTACGTTTAGTACATGATATTTTTGTAATTTTCATATCAATCTCCTCCAATTATATATTTTTTTATCGCGTTTGTTTAAATTTTCTATTCTATTTTAAATTTTTTATTCTATATCTCTCTTGAATACTATAAATACTGTTGTTAATAGCACTATAAGGAATATTAATAATATAATCAATGGCGCCATAATCATTCCTATGGAAAATCCTTTAATCATTACACCGCGCAATGCTTCACCACCATATGTTACTGGCAGGACTTTTGCTATTGCTTGAAGTGCTTTAGGCATTGCCTGCACTGGAAAAAATGCTCCTGCAAGGAACATTGTCGGCAGACTTATAAGCATTGCCATTGATGTGAATTGCTGTTCAGTCCTTACAAGACTTGATATTATCATGCCTATAGCTATAGATATACTTACATATATGGCGATTATAAGCAATATCAATAATATACTGCCCTCTATATGTGTATTGAACATCATTACGGCTACAAATATGAGGAATGCCGCACGCAGTAATTCGAATAGTACATAAAATATTATAGTCCCGCTGATTATTGTGACATTGGATGTAGGAGTTAAAAATACTCTGGTCAATGATCCGTCGCGTTTCTCTCCAGCGACGGCTCTGCCCATACCCATAACCGCGCCTTGAAATAATGTCAATGCTATAAGGCTAGGAATAAGGAAATCAATAGGGCGCTTATTCGTGCCGTATGCTGATTTATTCTCTAAAACTAACGGCCTTAAGACGTTTTCGATTTTTGAATGCGTAAATATTTTTATAGTATGCAATGATTGGATAACATTTTGGGCGTATGATTCCTGCAATTTTTTATTGTCTTGGATGGATTTTTCAGATGCTGCAGAAGATTTTATCATGCCATTTTCTGCAGATCCCATCAAAGATGAAGATTGCTGCAGTATAGATGCCTGCGCTCTAATCTGTGAAGTAGCAGGTGACTCTCTGACAACAAAGTTCTGATTTGTATCTTGTGTCGTCTGATTGTTTACGAATATTTGTGTAGTATCATTGTTTGGAATGACTAGAAGACTGGATGGGGGTACTGATAACAATAGGTTAGTTGTGTATTGGTCAAGTATATTCTTGGATGCAACTATGGACTTTTCAGCGACAATGTTATTGATTGTACTGGCAGCTATGGTATTATAATATACAGTTTGTGTATTAGTATACTCTGTCAATCTCTGCACAGCTACATCCACAGATTGTTGGTATGCCTGCATTTTCTCTTGACTGATGCGTGCTGAGAGAGAATTGATAATTATATTCAACCCCTGGCTGGCTGCTCCAGCGATTGCAGAATCTGACTCATCGACAATTACTATTATGTCCGCGGGGATATTATTGTTAACATCATTCTCAACATTTGGCGGTATTTCTATTATTACACGTATATCGCCTTTATCCAGAAGTTTTTTTGCTTCGTCCTCCGTACTGACAACATGTGTAATGGAGAATGTCTGGCTGTTAGCTATCTCCTGTTGTATCTCCTGGGATAGCATCGACTCATCATAAACCACTATGGCTGTGGAGATATGCTTTGGAGAATTGCCTGTGGTGAATCCTAAGACGAGTATCATCACTATAGGAAATATCAGCAATGGTATAAGCCTGATTTTATCTCTAGTCATCACAATAAAATTCTTTTGTATAATCGCTCCAATCTTTCTAAAATCTATAAGCTTCTCTTTTCGGTTTGTCTTTTCGTTGGATTTCATTGTTGTCCGTCAAATTAATTTTTAAAATATGTCAAATATCCGTCTAAAACATTTGATTTGAAATTATTCAGTTTAAAGTTTATTCAGTTTGAAGTTATTAGATATCAAATTTGAATTTTAATATCTAATCAACTTCTCAATTTTTAATCTCTCTTCAGTCTCTATTTAATCCCTCACATCTTTTTTTGTTAAATGTATGAATACATCCTCTAATGATGGCTCTTTATATTGTATCTCCTCTATGACAATATTTTTTTTGTGGAAAAAATCGCTAATCATATAGAACGTTCCAGCCTTGGTATTTACCGTAATATGCATGACGTCCTTATTATATACTACTGATTTGACGAATGATAATTTCTTCAATTCTGGAATGATATTATGCATATCCTTTTTTTCCTCCGGACTAAGTCTTACTTCTATAAGATGTCCGGACATTATGAGATGTTTCAGCTGGTCGCTTGTACCATCAGCTATAATTTTGCCTTGGTCCATAATAACTATTCTGTCACAAATCTTGTCTGCTTCCTCCATATCGTGTGTTGTGTAAATGATTGTTATGCCTTCGCTATTTAATTGCTCTGTTAATTCTCTAATGGCTATTCTGCTCTGCGGATCTAATCCTGTAGTTGGCTCGTCCATAAATAATATCTTAGGACTAGACATGATGCTTGCAGCGAGCGATAATCTCTGTTTCATGCCACCAGAGAATATTCCTGCAATCCTATCACGATGTTCATATAGTGATACTTGTTTGAGCAGATATTCTGAACGCTCTTTTATTTGATTGGTGCTCATGCCATAAAGTTTTCCTATATACTCCAAATTTTCCTGCGCAGTAAGTTCCGCAAATAATGAGAATGATTGTGGAACGACGCCTATAATGCTACGTATATCCACATCCTCTGTAAGCAGGTCATGTCCAGCTATGACTGCTGTGCCTGAAGTTGGATGTATAAGCGTGGTCAGCATGCTTATAGTGGTGGTTTTTCCAGCACCATTCGGTCCCAGAAACCCGAATATTTCACCTTCCTTTATAGTAAGATTCATCTTGTCTACTGCTGTAAAATTTCCAAACTTCTTGGTTAAATTTTTTATTTCTATATTATTTTTTGTTTTATTATTCTTTATTTCTATATCATTTTTATTTTTCATACTCTTTGTTTCTATATCATTCTTCATTCTACTATTTTTTATATCATTATTTTTTATATCATTATTTTTTATTTCTATATTATTAATATTTATTTTGCTACTCATATCTTAAAGCCTCCACAGGATTTTGTCTGGATGCCTGTATCGCAGGAAGTATTCCTGATAATCCCCCGACGATTACAGCGAACAGCAATGCTCCGACTATCAAATACCACGGGAAATATGCATATAATAAATTTGAACTAAGAAATGTTCTGCCGATGAATGCCACTAATGAGCTCAAGCCCATTCCAATAATTAATCCTATTATTCCGCCAATCAATCCAAGCATTCCAGATTCTATCATAAATATAGTCAATATATGTGTATTTCTTGCGCCGATGGCTTTCATCACACCGATTTCGTTTGTCCTCTGCAATACTGCAGTATACATAGTATTCATTATTCCTACACCGCCGACAAACAAGCTTATGCCGGCAATTCCTATAACTATCGCAGTCAATACATCAAGTATTGTATTGAATGACGCTAATAATTGTTCTGTGGTTTGAACAGTAAAATCTTCTTCACCCTCTTTTAATCCGCGGCTTCGACGTAATTCTCTCTTAATATTATCTGCAACCACATCAGGATTTTCATTGACCTCAGTTCTTGCAACAATCAATGATACTTCGTGTCCTGTAGGATTATTTACGTTGAATATTTCTTGAGCAGTTTCTTGAGGAATAAATATTGCACCATCAACTCCTGGATCGCCCATTGATTTTAATTCTCCTACAACTTCAAATTCTACACCTTCAATTGTTACCCTATCTCCGACGGAAACGCTTTTTCCGAGCAGTTTGCCTTTGGCAACATCAGATCCTATAACTGCTTTGTATTTATCTCCGGATTTTAATGACCTTCCATTGACATATTCTAAATTCCATGCTTCATCAAGCAATTTCTTGCTTTCATCGAGAGGCATTCCTATTATCCCTAAGAAGTATATATTTTTATTGTATTCCACCTTTCCGCCTTTCATAAGCATTCCAGCAACTTCATTCACGCCTTTTGTCCTTCTGACAACTTCCATATCAAGTTCGGTCAAAGGCACTATTCCTTTAGAGTTGGAGTTGAATCCGTTGCCCGGCTGAACATATATTTTGTCTGTTCCGGCCTTTGCAAATTCGTCTGTGATGACTTTTTTGACGCCTTGACCAAGACTGATTAATGCTACAACAGCAGCTATTCCGATTACTATTCCTATAATTGTAAGCCAGGACCTAATTTGACGATGTGAAATATTTTCCCAAGCTAATTTGAAATAATCTGTTAACATTTTATCCTAGCATTAAACATTCTGAATTTATACAATATATAAAAAAATTATAAAAGAAAAATATTAAAATAAATATTGAAGATATCTATTGGTAAAATTGTCCCTTCTTATTTTTCTTGCTCCTATTCCTGAAATAATACCAGATTCCGCCGCCAATTAATAATATTATAATGATGCTAATCCAAGAATATCCACCTATGCCTTTTTTAGGATTAAGCTTGCTGCTGTCCACAAGGTTCAGTTCTACATTAAAATTTTTTTCATAATATTTATTGTTTGCATCTCTATATTGCAAGAGCACCGGAATTGCTATTGTATTCTCCTTAGATTTTATATTGATATTATATTCTGCAGTCTGGTAATCATCAGATACTAAGTTACCGACATATGTCGTGTCAGTGTTGGATAATGATTCGAAATCATTACTCTTCTGCAATATAACATTCAAGAACTTTACGTCGCTGACTCCCTTATTTATTATTTTTAATGTTATTGAGCCGGAACGTTGCTGCATTGATAGGTCCGTCTTATCAATCAGCATAGAAATATCGGGCACGCCATTAACAACAACTCCGACGTAATCTGTTTTGTTTTTTGCATTGCCTAGACTGTCATAATATGTCAACGTGAATGGTATCTTATAAACTTTTGATGCCGCATCAGGATATGCTCTCAAACTGTATGTGAAATCAGTGCTCTGTCCCGGTTCTAGCCTATACACTCTATGTTCTGTGCCTGAATCCATTGGAGCAAATGGTAAATCAACAAGTGTTGCACCAATTATGGCTTGCAATTGTAGTTGCATGCTCAAATCTGTCATCGTCGATGGAGCGTTATTTTTTACAGTTATAGTCAATGTGCCATCGCTGCCTGGGCTGATTTCACTAGGATTCATTGTGACATTATCGATGGTCAAAGTAGAATCTTTTGCTTGAACATATACTTGTAGGTCTGTCTCAGTACTTGATGTACCGGTGCTATATTTTACTTTCAAGTTATTATATCCTTCTACGGCATTATCATCCACTTTAAAATTAAAGTCTATAAGATAATCTTTTTGCGCACCTAGTATGGATAATGTTTTGATGCTATCATCGTTATATATAGTAAATGGTGCCTGAGGCAATATCTCTATCTTGACATCTTTTGCATCAACGTCGCCGGTGTTCTGGACTAGCAACCATACTTTTACAGTTTGTCCAGGTGTAGCAGGATACGGGTCATATTTGCTTATGCTTACGCTGATTCCTGCATCTGCCAACACGCTTGGAGTTAATATAAATATTAACATCAATCCAACAATCCAAATCATATTACTTTTTTCCATATATATCACCATCGTTTATTTTAATATTATATTTATTTTGATTCTCTTATTATATCTTATTATTTTTCTCGTTTTATGTTTTTTTATGCATTGTTATTATTATATTATAATATTACAACTTTTTATAATTTTTTTATAACTTTTATATTATTCTTTTTCTCTGAATGTCTTGCCATGATTTTTTGTATGTGTAATATTTTCAACAATTTCGCCGTCCTTTAATACAGCGATTCTTTGGGCATATTGAGCGAGGTGGTCGTCGTGAGTTACCATCACAATGGTTTTTCCCTGTTCATGCAATTTTTCTAGGAAGCTCATGACGATTGCGCCTGACTTGCTGTCGAGGTTGCCTGTAGGTTCATCTGCAAGTATTATGTCCGGATTGACTGCTAATGCTCTTGCAATCGCGACTCTCTGCTGCTGTCCGCCTGATAATTCATTAGGCTTATGTTCCATCCTATTTGTCAGTTCCACTACTGAAAGAACTTTCTCAGCGATGCTTCTTCTCTCATCCTCTGGAACATTCAAAAACATCAACGGCAGCATGACATTCTCTGCAGCACTCAAAGTATTTATTAAATTAAATTTTTGGAATATGAATCCTATTTTTTTTCCGCGTATCTGTGCAAGTCCTGATTCAGAAAGTCTAGAGATATCCTGTCCGTCGAGATAAATATGCCCTTTTGATGGTATATCTAAGCATCCCACCATATTCATTGCAGTGCTCTTGCCGGATCCAGACGGGCCTTGGATTGCGACGAATTCACCTTGATACACTTTCCAGTTTAATCCTCTCAGTGCTTCAACTTTCACATCACCAACCTGATAAACTTTCCATACATCTCTTAATTCAATGACTGGCCTCTTATTCATATTATTCCTCGATATATTTCTCTTTATAGTTTCTTAAGTTTACTGATTGCATCATTTAATATATTTTTAATATCTTGTTCTTTGGATTTAAATTTTCCATGAGTAAAGAGCATCATTAATGTTCTTTGAAATTGATCCATCTCATCAGTTACGCCGTCGAACATTGCTTTATTAGTATGAATCCTATGTATTATTATATCAAGATGTTTTCTTTCATATGTACTGCAGATATTTTCCATCATCTTGAATTCTTTAGCCATGGTCTCGATAATATTTTGGCTTGCTGCTAATGCTTCTTTTAAAGTTTTTCTTCCCGAAGCGGTTATAGAATAGACTTTTCTTCTGTTGACAACTTTTACAGTCACTAGTTTATTTTTGTGTAAGTCTTTGAGTAATGGATACATTGAACCGAAGCTGGGTTTCCAGGAGCCTGTAGAATTATATATCTCCTTAATTAAATCATATCCAGAGAGATTGTTGTCATCTAGCTTTTTTAGGACTATTAATTTAAGTTGGTTCTTAATCATCATACCACCAAAATTCACGAAAATTATATCAGATATAATCATATGTAAAATGTATCGATTATGATATATCGGAAGCGATATGTGTTTATATATTTTGTGAAATTATATTGCTGTTTTATTAATAATAATTGACATAAAGAACAATATTTTTAAATGCATTTCACCAGTAATATACAATGATTTGTCCCCTCTGTGACAGCGATAATGTTATAGAAGAATTTCAGCATCGTACATATAAGTATTTCTGCAGGGATTGCAATTATGAGTGGGAATGAATTAGAATAGATACAAAAATAAGAACAACATTTTTAAATTAACTTTGAATCTTTTCTCTATATATGCCCCCGTAGCATAGTAGCTATTGCGTTTGACTTGTATCAAAGCGAGTTTGACACGTTAATCTCGTTTTCAACGTAATCAAAAGGTCGCGAGTGCAACTCTCGCCGGGGGCTTTGATTCTCTGTGTTGATGGATTAAAGATTAATAAAAATTAAAGATTAATAGAAATATTATTCCAGAGCCTTGAATTCATATCCTTTTTGTCTTGCATATTTTATTATTTCCGGCAGTGCTTCTGCCGTTTTCATCCTATTTTCTGGACCATCATGCATACAGATTATTGCTCCAGGTTTCAGATTTCTTTCGACCCGAAGTATTATTACTTCAGTACTATTTGCATTATAATCCTTAGGAAATATATTCCATGTAATAACAGTCAAATTTAGTTCTTTAGCCAGCTTAAGTTTGTTTAAAGTTCTTATTCCGTATGGAAATCTATAATATTTTATTTTTTGATTGGTGATGTTTTCTATTTCTTCCTTACATTTTTTAATATCTGAACTCTTTTCGAATACATGATGATCTACTCCGTGAAGTGCTATTTCTTGTCCTTCTTGGGCCATTTGTTTTAATAAGGGTTTTTCATCTTCTGAGATATGGCTGCATACGACAAAAAATATTGCGGTTATATTTTCTTTTTTTAACTCTTCAAAAATAATAGGCGTTTCAGGTCCTGGACCATCATCAAAAGTCAAAAGAAGAAAAGAAGTATTTCTATCTTCATTTAATTTATAAACTGTTTTACCAAGCACTTGCGAGCTAGGTGCAGAAATAGCATATATACTGAATAATATTAATACACATATGATGCTTATAATAATACATACTATTTTTATTGATTTTTTATTCAAGGTAATGTTAATTATGTAATATAGAATTATAAATTTATTCAAAAATAGTTTCCAAAAATCTAAGGCAGGCTTCTAAATCTTGTGCTAATTAATCCCCATTCTACAAATAGTAATATTAATGCAATGATTGCAAGTACTGAGCCGAATGGAATAGAAACATATGCCTCTTTAGTATTAGATAATATGTCTTTATATGTTGCATCTAGCTCCTGATTATTACCGGCATAATAATATGTTGCACCGGTGCTATTAGAAATTTTCATTAATACTGTATCGTCGAATACAGAACTTACGTTATAATATTCTGGAAGATAACCTATAGGCCCGCTTGTTGTACCCATTCCGATTGTATATATACTTACACTATTGCTCTTTGCATATTTTATTGCCTCATCAATAGGGTCTTTTGTAAAAAAACTTACAGTATTGCTACCATCAGTTATCAATACCATTAACTTGCCTTTTTTTGA
>Ga0182027_10001717_pt1 | contig 36155 bp, 32 predicted proteins | sample 712E1DmetaG_FD_121300 | JGI IMG/M metagenome (GOLD analysis project Ga0182027, IMG submission 121300) | Permafrost microbial communities from Stordalen Mire, Sweden - 712E1D metaG (Illumina Assembly) | ecosystem: Environmental > Terrestrial > Soil > Wetlands > Permafrost | place: Sweden...
CACATCGGCGAAGTCGAGATTGATGAGGCCGGGTACGGTGATGAGATCGGTGATCCCCTGGACGCCCTGCCGCAGCACGTCATCGGCGACCTTGAACGCCTCGATGACCGAAGTGCGGCGTTCGACGACCTGGAGAAGACGGTCGTTGGGGATGACGATCAGGGTGTCGACCTTCTCGCGCAGCTCGCGGATGCCGTCTTCGGCCTGACGCGCCCGGCGCTTGCCTTCGAACACGAACGGCCGCGTGACCACGCCGACGGTGAGCGCTCCGAGCTCTTTGGCGAGCTCCGAGATGACCGGCGCCGCGCCCGTGCCGGTGCCGCCGCCCTTGCCCGCCGTGACGAACACCATGTCGGCGCCCTTGATCGCGTCGCGCAGCTCGTCCTTGCTCTCGATGGCCGCCTGATAGCCGATGTCGGGGTTGGCCCCCGCTCCCAGGCCCCTCGTGATCTTGCTGCCGATGTGGATCTTGACGTCGGCATCGCACATCTGCAGCGCCTGGGCGTCGGTGTTGACGGCGATGAACTCGACGCCCCGCAGTCCGGCATCGACCATGCGATTGACCGCGTTGGTGCCTCCGCCGCCCACGCCGACGACTTTGATGACCGCGAGGTAGTTGCCTGAAGACTCGATCATGGCGCCCTAACCCTCCTGTTGAAGCCGAGGCTCGTACTTTTGCCGGCGACCACCTTCGAGCGGCCCCTGAGACTTGTTGATAACCGGTGGAACGTGGTTCACGAAATGCTCACTTTGCAGGCGTTTCTGTATTCACAAACCCTGGATGACAAAATGAGACCGAACCACCTTCGTAGCATATGGGCCGGTCGCTCGGAGTGTCAAACAGTCGCCCGTCCTCAGGGCTTGCTCGTGGACTGCCCGGTGGGCGTGGCGCCGGCCCCGCTCGTCGGCGAACCCGACAGTGAGATCTGCGGCGTGGCCGCCTGCACGGGCGGCGCCGCGAGCAGGGGCGCGCCCAGGGGCCGGTCGGGCACCGAGACGTCGACGAACGTGCAGAGAACGCCGTGTGCCCGGTAGCGAGCGAGCACCGCCTCGAGGGCGAGCATCTTCGCCGCCAGTCTGGTCGTGTCGCCGAACTCGACCGTCGGACCGCCGCTTACGTAGACCCGGATGCTGGTGTCGGTGGCGCTCGCCCCGAGAGCGCCGCGACGCAGCGCACGCGGCAGGGCGGCGAGCACCGTGAGCGCGTCGCGCACGCGGGTGTCGGCGACCGTCCGCCCGACGACCAGCGGCGCGTCGGTGACGATCACCGGCAGGTGGCGCGCGCCGCGCGGCAGGACGACGGTGGCGGCCGGCTCGGGCAAGCTCGTCGAAGACGGCGACGGCGACGAGCTGCTCCCCGACGGCGACGGCGAGGTCTGGCCGGTGCTCGGCGACGACGGCGAAGGCGACGATGAGGTCGACGATCCCGGCGAGCTGCTCCCCGACGGCGACGGCGAGACGCCGGCAGCGGCGGTGTCGGCGGCTTCGGCCAGCACGCGGCCCTCGGTCGAGACGATGTACCAGCGCCCGGCGCTGAGCAGGAGGGCGGCCGGCACGTACTCGGTCATGCGCACCTTCAGCGTGCCGGGGAAGTCGCGATCGACGGCCACCCGGTCGACGTAGGGAAACCCGGCCAGGGCGGCCCGCACGCGCGCTGCCGTCACGGCGAAGAGGTTGGCGCCCAGGAAGCCTCGCCGCAGGACCAGGCGCACCGCTTTGGCATGCGCCGGCCGCGCACCGCTCACCACGATGTGACGGACGCGGAACGTACTCGACGTCCGCCCCCAGGCGTACACGCCCAGGGGCACCACGACGATCAGCGCGGCCAGCGCCACGGTGGCGAGCAGCCGGCGCCGGCGAACGCCGACCTTGTTCATCGGCCTGAGCCGGCGTCCCCGGGCGCCGCCGCGCCGCCGAGGGCGGCGAGCAGCCGCTCGCCGACGTGCAGCACGTCGCCGGCGCCGATCGTGAGCACGAGGTCGCCGGGACGCACCCGCGATCGCAGGTGCCGCACGGCGTCGCCCAGACGCGGCAGGTAGAAGACCGGGCCTCCCGGCCGTTCGACGAGATAGGCGTCGACGACCAGCTTGCCCGTGACACCGGGCTCGGGCTCCTCGCGAGCCGGGAAGATGTCGGTGACGATGGCCTCGTCGGCCATCGTCAGTGCCCGCCCGAACTCGCGCTGCAGGTAGCGCGTGCGCGAGAACAGATGTGGCTGAAAGACGGCGATGACCCGCCGGTAGGAGCCGCTACGGGCGGCCTTGAGCGTGGCCGCGACCTCGGTCGGGTGATGGGCGTAGTCGTCGATCACCACGACGCCGGCGTGCCGGCCGATCTCCTGGAAGCGCCGCGCCGCGCCGCTGAAGCTCGCCAGTTGCGGCGCGGCCTCGTCGAAACCGACGCCGGCGTGATCGAGGGCGGCCAGCGCGGCCAGCGCGTTCAGCACGTTGTGCTCGCCGGGCACGCGCAGCTCGACGCGCCCGAGGCGCTGGCCGCCGCGGCGCACCGCGAAGGCGCTGCCGCGGTCGTCGACGCGCTCGATCGCCGCCGTGAGGTCGGCGGCGCCGTCGTCTGGGCGCGCCCGATGGGCGGCGCCCGCCGCCGTGGTCGGGCCGGCAGGCCCGGCCGCGGCGGCCTCGCCGCTGTCGAGCCCGTACCAGACCGTCTCGGCCTCGGTCTCACCGGCCAGGAAGTCGGCCCCCGCGTCGCGCGCCGCGACCAGCCGGCCGCCGGGGGGCAGCAGCGCCACGAAACGGCGGAACACGTCGCGCACGTCGGCCAGGCAGCGGTAGTTGGCGTGGTGGTCGAGCTCGACGTTGGTGACGACGGCGACCTCGGGACGCAGGAACAGCAGGCTGCCGTCGCTCTCGTCGGCCTCGGCGACGAGCCACTCGCCGTCGCCGACCCCGGCGTTGGAGCCGACGTCGTTCAGGTCGCCGCCCACGAGGAACGTCGGCCGGCGGTCGCAACGCAGCAGGGCGTGGGTGATCATCGACGAGGTGGTCGTCTTGCCGTGGGTGCCGGCCACGGCCAGGCCGCGGCGCGTGGCCATGATGCGGGCCAGCATCTCGGCGCGCTGCAGCACGGGCAGACCGCGACGGCGCGCCTCTTGCAGCTCGGGGTTGCCGGTCGGGATGGCCGAGGAGATCACGACCAGGGCGGCAGCGCCGACCTGAGCGGCGTCGTGACCGATGTGCACCGGCACGCCGCACTCCTCGAGGTGGCGCGTGTACCGCGAGGCCTTGAGGTCGGAGCCGGTGACCGCGACCCCAAGCTTGGCGAGCACGGCGGCGATGCCGCTCATGCCGGCGCCCCCGACACCGATGAGATGGACCGGCTGGGGAATGCCTGTCTCGTGCCTCACGCTCGACTCCTCGCTCGTCTTGGGGTCCATGACGGTCGTGGCCTCAGCGCCCCCCGACCAGCAGCGACTCGACCTCGTCGGCCACGCGCCGCGTGGCGTCGGGCCGCCCGGCCGCCCTGCTGGCCGCCGCCATGCGGGCAAGACGCGGCCGGTCGCCCAGCAGCTCCCCGACGAGACGGCCGAGCAGCCGTCCGTCGAGGTCGGCGTCGGCGATCACGACGGCGGCCCCCGCGGCGGCCATCAGGGCGGCGTTCTTGCTCTGGTGGTCGGCGGTGGCGTGCGGGTAGGGGACCAGGATGGCGGGACGCCCCAGTGCGGCGATCTCGGCCACCGACCCACCCGCGCGACCGACGACGAGATCGGCGGCGGCCATGGCGTGCGCCAGGTCCTCAGTGTAGGGCAGCAGCCGGTAGCGCTCAACGTCGGTCCCGCGAGCCGCCAGGGCGGCCTGCAGCTCGTCGAAGTGGCGCGGTCCGCAGACGTGGACCACCTGGACGTCGAGGGCCGTGCCGGCGAAGGCCTCGAGGCAGGCGCGGTTCAGACTCTGCGCCCCCTGGCTGCCACCGAACACCAGTACCACCGGCAGGGCCTCCGTCAAGCCGAACACGGCCCTCCCGGTGGCCGCGTCGGCGGCGAGCTGGGCGGCCGACAGCGGCCGCCCGGTGACCACGAACCGGGGCGGCTCGCGACCGTCGATCGGGAAGCTCAGACAAACGCGATCGACGAGCGGCGCCAGCAGGCGGTTCGTGACGCCCAGGTGAGCGTCGCTCTCGATCGCCAGGGCGGGCACGCGGCGCAGGGCGGCGGCGGCCACCACGGGCCCGCTCAGGTAGCCGCCGCCGCCCACGGCGACCTGCGGGCGGACCGCCGAGACGATCGCCCACGAACGCGGCGCGGCAGCCGCCAGGCGCCACAGCGTGACGGCGTTCCGGCGGGCCAGCAGGCGGCGGTCGAAGCCGCGCATCTCCAGCGCCCAGGCTGGGTAGCGCTCGGCGACGTGCTCGACCTGCGACGGGGTCGTGACGAAGGTGACGTCGGCGCCGCGCGCGGCGAGCTCGTCAGCGACCGCGAGAGACGGGGTGATGTGCCCCCCCGTGCCGCCCGCCGCCACGAGGACGCGAATGTCGTTCAGTGCTGGCAACGATGTAGCTCCTGCGGTTGCTTGCGATGTTGGCCACGATGCCGACTCCGGCCAGCACCACCACCAGGCTCGTGCCGCCGAACGACACGAGCGGCAGCGGCACGCCGGTGAGCGGCAGCACGCCGAGAGCGGCCCCGATGTTGACCGCGGCCTGCACGCCGAGCGCGCTGCCGATGCCGGCGGCCAGCAGCTTGCCGTACGGCTCGCGGCTGTTCAGGGCGATGTGGAAGATCGTCCACACCAGGACGATGTAGAGGGCGATCAGGACCAGAAGCCCGATCAGGCCGAGCTCCTCGCCGATGATGCCGGTGATCGAGTCGGTCGTTTGCTCGGGCAGAAAGCCGAACTTCTGGATCGAGTTGCCCAGGCCGACCCCGAACAGGTGGCCGGAGGCGATCGACACCAGCGACTGGACCGTCTGCATGCCGGCGCCGCGCGGATCCTTCCAGGGGTGCACGAACGAGGTCAGGCGCGCCATGCGGTAGGGCTCGACGACGATCGCCACGGCGACGGCGGCCACCGCCAGCGAGCCGAGGGTGACCAGGTGACGGACGCGCGCTCCCGCCGCCACCACGACCGACATGACCGACAGCACGAGGATGATGGTGGTGCCCAGGTCGGGCTCGGCCATGATCAGCACCGCCGCCGGCCCGATGCCGATGGCCACCAGGCGCACGAAGCCGCCGGCGGTGAGCACGTCGGCCGGCCTTTTGATCACGAGTCCCGCGACGAGGCAGATACAGGCCAGCTTGGCGAGCTCGCTCGGCGAGTACGAGAATCCCGCCACGATGATCCAGCGGCGGGCGCCGTTGACCGAGGTGCCGATGCCCGGCACCAGCACCACGACGAGGCTGAGCAGGGCGAACACGTACAGCGGCAGGGCGACGCGCCGCCAGACGACGTAGTCGACGCGCGCCAGCACCACCATGGCGATCAGGCCCAGCACCGCGAAGAACGCCTGACGTTCGATCTCGTACCAGCTCGAGCCGTACGAGAAGAAGGCCTGGGCAGTCGAGGCGCTGTAGGCCATGACGAGACCGTACAGGAGCAGGAGGCAGGTGGTCGTGAGCAGGATGCGGCGTTCCCGCGCGCCGGGCGCCGCGGCGCGGCGAGAGGCGGCGGCGCGGCGCTCGGCGCCGCGCCGCTGCTCGGGACGCGCCGGCTCGCGCGCCGGGCCGCGCGCCGGGCCGCTCGCTGCCGCCGCGCGGCGCTGCCCTGCGCGACGCTCGGCGGCGCGACGCCGCTCGGACGCCGCCTCGTCGCGCCACCCGGGCGTCTGGCGCTCGTCGTCGGTGCTGGGCCCGCGAGCCGTCATGAGGGGCGACGCTCCGCGAGATGCTGGACCAGCTCGGCGAAGTGCTCGCCGCGATGCTCGAAGTTCCTGTAGTGGTCGAAGCTGGCGCAGGCCGGGCTGAGCAGCACGACGTCGCCGGGCAGCGCCACCGCGGCGGCATGCGCGACGGCCGCCTCGAGGTCGGCCAGCTCGACGAAGGCCGTCGCCCTCTCCCCCACCGCGGCCCGCCGGCGCTCGAAGGCCGCGCGCAGCGGACCGGCCGCGGCGCCGATGAGGATGGCCTCCTTGACGCGCCCCTCGGTGGCGGCCGCCAGCGGGTCGAACGAGGCCCCCTTGAGCGAGCCGCCGAGGATCATGTGCACCGGCCCCGAGTAGGCGGTGAGCGCCTTGAGGGCGGCGTCGACGTTGGTCGCCTTGGAGTCGTTCACCCAGGTCACGCCGTCGACCACGCCCACGACCTGGAGGCGATGAACGACGCCGGGGAAGCTCTGCAGGGTGGCGGCGATGTCAGGCGTCGCCACGCCGAGCGCCGCCGCCGCGGCCGCGGCGGCCAGCGAGTTGGCCACGTTGTGCTGGCCTTTGAGGGCGAGGGCGTCGACCGGGCACAGCTCCTGGCGACCGGCGCCGGTCTGCAGCCACAGCATGTCGCCGTGCACCCCGGCCAGTGGCGGAACGGTCTCGCCGCCGAGCGGCGGCGAGACCGTTCCGCCACCACCGTCGCCATGCCCGCCCGACGCCGCATCGGACAGCGCGAAGCCGCCCCGGCGAGCGCGACCCGGCAGACCGGCGGCGACCGCCGCCATGGTGCCGGGATCGTCGAGGTTCACCAGGGCGAGATCGCCCGGCGTCTGGTTTTCGAAGACGCGCAGCTTGGCCCCGGCGTAGCTTTCGTAGCTGCCGTGCCGGTCGATGTGGTCCTCGGTCAGGTTGAGCAGCACGGCGACGTCGGGCCGGAAGCGCTCGATGTGCTCGAGCTGAAAGCTCGACAGCTCGGCGACCACGACCGCCTCGGAGTCGATCCGGCCGGGCAGGTTGGCCAGCGCCCTGCCGACGTTGCCGGCTACCTCGACCGGCCGCCCGGCGTCGCGCAGGATCTGGCCGGCGAGCTCGGTCGTCGTGGTCTTGCCGTTGGTCCCGGTGATCGCGATCCAGCGGTTCGAGAGGAACCGCGCGGCGAACTCGACCTCGCTCCAGATCGTCACCCCGCGGGCCAGCGCCGCGGCCACGATCGGCGAGGCGTTGGGTACCCCGGGGCTCTTGACCACGAGCTCGACGCCTTCCGGCAGGACGGCCGCACTCCCGAGCAGAAGGTCGGCGCCCGCCGAGCGCAGCTCGGCGGGCGCCGACCCCAGCTCATCCTCGTCCTTCTGGTCGATGACGACGACCGCGGCGCCCGGCAGCTCGCGGCGCGCGAGCAACGCCGCCGCCCGTCCGGAGCGGCCCAGGCCGACCACGGCGAGCGAGCGCACCTCGGCGATCGTCCCGGTCACGTTCCTTCCTTTCTCCGGCGGCCCGACCCCGGCGCCGGCCGGCCTCGATCGGCCGCCCGTGTCGCCCCGACACACGCGGCCGGCGCCGACGCGTCGCGCCACAGCGCCCGCCGTGTTCTCTCAGGGTGGTTCCGGCGTGTCCGGCCGAACCCTGCACGCGCAAGCCTCGACCTCTGCCTGAGTCGACCTCGAGCGCCACGTGAGACTGTGCCTCAGGCGGCAGTCGAGGCTCGTTGCCGGCGGGCCGCCGCGAGCCTTCGCGGCAGCCGGGATCGAGCCTCGCAGTCGCACGGTCCGGCCGAGCCCCAGGTCTCAGAACGTCGCGTAGTAGATCGCGAAGCCGATCCCGGCGAAGATCGCGGCCACGATCCAGAAGCGCACGATCACCTTGGTCTCCGACCAGTTGCGCAGCTCGAAATGGTGATGCAGCGGCGCCATCAGAAAGATGCGCCGGCGCGTCAGCTTGAACGAGGCCACCTGGAGGATGACCGACAGCCCCTCGATCACGAAGATCCCCGCGACCACGATCAGCAGGAGCTCGGTGCGCGTGAGGATGGCCATGCCGGCGATGGCGCCGCCCAGACCCAGCGAACCGGTATCGCCCATGAACACGTCGGCCGGGAACGTGTTGAACCACAGAAAGCCCAGACAGGCGCCGACGATGCAGGTCGACAGGACGGAGAGGTCGAGCAGGCCCGGGTCGGGCTCGTGGCGACCGATGATGAAGGCGATGCCGGCGTAGGCCACGAGCACGATGGCCGCGCTGCCGGCGGCCAGGCCGTCGAGGCCGTCGGTCAGGTTGACGGTGTTGCTCGCCGAGGCGATGACCAGGAAGACCAGGATGTAGAAGCCAACCGTGCCGAGATGCCACTGGGCGTGCGAGAAGGGGATCGACACGCTCGTCGTCAGGCCGGCGAAGTGCAGCGCGATGAACCCGGCGAGCAGCCCCAGCGCGAGCTGCAGCAACAGCTTCCAGCGCGCCGAAAGCCCCAGCGAACGCCCCTTGATGATCTTCATCCAGTCGTCGGCGAAGCCGATGAGCGCGCAGCCCAGGGCGATGACCAGCACCGAGAACGAAGCCACCGAGAGCTGGCTGAAGATGAAGAAGGGGATCAGCACCGCGAGCCAGATCAGCACGCCGCCCATCGTCGGCGTGCCCTCCTTGGTCTTGTGGCCCTGAGGACCGTCCTCGCGGATGGTCTGCCCGAACTCGTTGCGGCGCAGCCACTCGATGAACCAGGGCCCGGCGATCAGGATGACCACCATCGAGGTGATGCCGGCGGCAAGGGCGGTGAACATCAGCGCGGCCCGCCCGGGCCTGGGTCGGGCGGCGCCTTCGGCGCCGTCGCGGCGGGCGCGGCGGGCGCGGCAGGCGAAGCGGGCGCTGCAGGCGCTGAGAGCGGCGCCAGGATGGCGTCGGCCACCCGTTCGAGCCGCAGGGCCCGCGAAGCTTTGACGAGGATGGCGCTGCCCGGGGTGATCGCCCCGGGCAGCGCCGCCAGGCACTCCTCGACGGTCGGGTACCACACGCCGCCTTCGGACCCCGCCAGATACTCGCGCGCCATGACGCCGACGGCCACCACGCGGACGCCTTTGGCGTCCGCGTGGTGGCCGACCTCGCGATGGAAGGCCGCCGCCCCTGAACCGAGCTCGAACATGTCGCCGAGCACGGCCACGCGGGGCCGCTCGCCGGCCACCTCGCAGAGGTGGTCGATCGCGGCCTTCATCGAGAGCGGGTTGGCGTTGTAGGCGTCGTTCAGCAGCAGGCCGCCCCGGGGCAGCTCCTCGAGCCGGCCGCGCAAGGCCGAGAACTCGACGCAGCGTGCCCCCGGCTTTGCTTCCTCGAGGCTGTAGCCGATGGCGATGAAGGCGCCGATGGCGGCCAGGGCGTCCTGCAGGTAATGGCCGCCGCTGAAGCTGAAGTCGAACGCCGCCCGGCGTCCGAAGGCGTCGATCAGGGCGTGCGTCTCGAAGCCGCGCACCTGGGCCTCGGCCACGCAGACGTTGGCGCCCTCGCCGCCGAAGGTGACGAGGCGGCCGGTGTGATAGCGCAGATGGGGCTCGAGCAGGGCCTCGTCGGCGGGCGCGACGAGAGCGCCCTTGCCCAGCTCGGCGATGATCTCGGCCTTGGCGGCGGCGACCTCCTCGATCGTGCCGACGAGCTCGAGGTGGACCGGGGCGATGTTGGTGATGACGGCGACGTCGGGCTTGACGATGGCGGCGAGCTCGGCGATCTGACCGCGACCCCGCATGGCAAGCTCGCAGACGAGTACCTCGGTGGCCGGCTCGAGGGCGAACACGGTGAGCGGCACGCCGATCTCGTTGTTATGGTTGCCGCTCGTGGCCACGACGCGCGCCACGGGCGCCAGCAGGGCCGCGAGGATGTCCTTGGTCGAGGTCTTGCCGACGCTGCCGGTGACGGCCACGACCGTCGCTCCGGAGCGGCGGCGCACCGCGGCCGCGAGGCCGCCCAGCGCGCGCTGGGCGTCGTCGACCACGATGCGCGGCGTGCCGGCCCTCATGGCCGACGCCGTCCGCTGCTCGACGACGACGGCCACCGCGCCGGCGCCGAGCGCGACGCCGGCGAAGTCGCCGCCGTCGAACGATGGGCCGCGCAGCGCCACGAACAGGTCGCCGGGCGCCGTCGTCCGGCTGTCGATGGCGACGCCGGTCGCGACGGCTCTCGGGTCGCCGGCCTCCAGGCGGCCGCCGCAGGCGGCCGCCACCTCATCGAGCGTCAGGGGGATCATGCGCCGCCCTCCGCGTCGCCCGCCTCGCCGGCGTCGCGGGCGTCGCGGGCCTCGCCGGCCTCGCCGGCCTCACCGCACGGCCCTCCGGCGGCGGACGCATAGCCAAGCTCGGCGAGTTCGGCGGCGGCGACCTCGCGGTCGTCGAAATGGATCGTCTCAGGCCCCAGGATCTGGTAGGTCTCGTGGCCCTTGCCGGCGATCACCAGGGCGTCGCCGGCGCCCGCCTCACGCAGCGCCAGGCGGATCGCCGCGCGGCGGTCGGGTTCGACCACGACCCGCTCGCGGTCGGCCCCGGGGATGCCCGAGAGCACCTCGGCGATGATCGTCAGAGGGTCCTCGCCACGCGGATTGTCCGAGGTCACCACGGCAAGATCGGCCAGGTCGGCAGCCACCGCGCCCATGAGCGGCCGCTTGCCGCGATCGCGGTCGCCGCCGCAACCGAACACCACGAGCAGGCGACCGGCCGTGACCGGCCGCACGGCGCGCAGCACGCTGGCCAGCGAGTCGGGCGTGTGCGAGTAGTCGACCAGCACGGCGAACGGCTGGCCGGACCGTACCGGCTCTACTCGCCCGGGCACGCCCGCAGCGCCGGCCAGCCCCCGGCGCACGGTCTCGAGCGGCAGGCCCATGGCCAGAGCGACGGTCGCCGCGGCCAGGGCGTTGGCCACGTTGAAGCGTGCCGGGATCTCGATCTGCAGCGGCTCGCGCAGGGCGAGGCGCGGCGAGACCAGCGTGAACGAGGAGCGCCCGGCGCTCAGGACGAGGTCGACCGCGAGGCAGTCGACCTCGTCCGGGGCGCCGGGCGCCTCGCCTTCGAGGGCGTAGGTCCACAGGTCGGCGCCGTACGGCTCGCGGCAGTCGTCGATCAGACGGCGGCCGTACTCGTCGCCGGCGTTGACGACCGCGGTGGTGCCGGGCCGGCGCCGCTCGTCGGGCAGGAACAGCGAGCGCTTGGCGGCGAAGTAGTCGTCGAGGGTCGCATGAAAGTCGAGATGGTCGCGCGACAGGTTCGTGAAGACGACCGACTCGAAGACGATGCCGGTCGTGCGCTCCAGCGCGAGAGCGTGCGACGAGGCCTCCATGACGCACGACCGGTCGCCGCCGTCGACCATCTCGCGGAACATGCGCTGCAGCTCGATCGAGTCGGCGGTGGTGAGCGTCGTCGGGCGCTCGACCCCGGCGATGCGGTTGACCACGGTCCCCAGGAGGGCCGGCCGCAGGCCGGCCGTGGCGAAGACCTCGGCCAGCAGGTGGGCGGTCGTCGTCTTGCCGTTTGTGCCGGTGACGGCGACGACGCGCAGCTCGCGTGTCGGCTGGCCGAAGAAACGCGCCGACATGAGAGCCATGGCGTGCCGGGCGCGCGGGACGACGACCTGGGTGACCGGCAGGGGGAGCGGTCGCTCGCAGACGAGCGCGACCGCCCCGGCGGTGACCGCTTCGGCGGCGAAGTCGTGCCCGTCGGCCTTCAGTCCTGGGATGCAGAAGAAAAGCGATCCGGGAGCGACGTCGCGGGTGCTGCAGGCCAGCGATCCGATGTCGACGTCGGGATCGCCGTCGATGCGACTACGTTCAAGACCGGCGGCGAGTGCGGCTACGTTCATGCCGGCCGATGATATCAGAACCCGCCGCGGTCACGGGGCGATCTCCAGCCGCTGCAGGGCGTAGCTGGCGATCTGCCGGAAGGCCGGCGCGGCGACGGTCCCGCCCCAGTAGGGGTGGGGCGAGTCGACGACCACGGCGACCACGAGCTGCGGATCGCCGGCCGGCACCATGCCGATGAACGAGGCCACGTAGTTGACCTTCGAGTACCCACCGCCGTTGGGCAGCGCCTTCTGGGCCGTGCCGGTCTTGCCGGCGACCACGTAGCCCGCGATCTGGGCCTCGGTGCCGGTACCGTCGGCGACCACGTCGGACAGCATGCTGCGCAGCTCCCGGGCGACCTTGGCGCCGACGATCCGGCGGCCGGACGGCGGCCGGGTCACCCGAGTGCCGACCTGGGCCGTCAGATACGGTTTCATCATGACGCCGCCGTTGGCGATCGCACCGTAGGCGGCCACCATCTGGATGGGGGTGACCGAGATGCCCTGGCCCATCGGCACGTTGCCGATGGTCGACGACCACCACTGATCGCCGGGCAGCACGAAGCCCGGCACCTCGCCGGGAAAGTCGATGCCCGTCAGCCTGCCGAAGCCGAAGCGGTAGATCCAGTCGAGCAGGCGCTGCTTGCCGAGCCGCTTCCAGCCGATCGTCACGGCGCCGATGTTGCTCGACTTGGCGAGGATCTGGCGCACGGTCATGCGCTCCGGGCCGCGCTTCTCGGCGTCGTGGATGGTGCGATCGCCGACCCGCAGGGTCGGCGGCAGCAGAAACGACGTCGAGGGCGTCACGAGACCGTCCGAAAGCGCCCCGGCGATGGTGACCATCTTGAAGGTCGAGCCGGGCTCGTAGCTGTAGATGACCGCCTTGTTGCCCTGTTGGGCCGGCGCCGCTCCGAAGCGGTTGGCGTTGACCAGCGGCACGTTCGACATGGCGTAGATCTCGCCGGTCTTGGGGTTCTCGACGATCGCCGTGCCGCCCTTGGCGTGATACTTGCGCACCGTCTCGGCCAGCACGTGGTCAGCCATGAGCTGGATGCCGTTGTCGATCGTCAGGTGGACGTCCTGCCCCGGGGTCGGCGACACCGACTGCATGACGCGCAGGGCCTGGCCGGCCGGGTCCTGGACCACCACCTGGCGACCGGGCGTACCGGCCAGCTGCTTGTCGTAGAGGTACTCGATGCCGGCCAGGCCGTGTCCGTCGGTACCGGCGAAGCCCACCACCTGGGCGGCCACCGTGTTCATCGGGTAGACCCGCTTCTCCTCAGCGTAGCTGGCGACGCCCGGCAGGCCGAGCGCAGTCGCCTTGTCGGCCAGAGTCGGGTCGGCTTGCCGGTCGACGTAGGCAAAGCCGCTCTTGGGATCGTCGATGGCACGATAGACGCGGCGCCAGTTGAGCTTCAGCGCCGCAGCGAGCTTGTGGGCGGCCGCCCTGGGGTCGTCGAGCATGTACGGGGTGGCGTAGACCGTCTTGGCGGCGACGGCGACGGCGAGCTGGACGCCGTCGCGATCGACGATGGCGCCGCGCTGGGCCGGCAGCACGACGGTGCGGACCTGCTGGTCGCGGGCGATGGCCGACAGCTGAGCGTCGGCGGTGGTGAGAGCGATCGCCTTGCCGCCGATCGCCAGGAAGGCCACCACGAAGACGATGCGCAACAGTCGCATGCGCCCGTCGAGCGTGCGGCGGACGCTGCCGCCGGCGCTGCGCCCGGCGCGCCGGCCGGGCCGGCGCGGCGCGGCGCCCCGGCGTCCGCCGGAGCCCGATCCTCCCCGTTGCCCGCCCCGCTGGACACTACCGCCTCGTGCGCGTCCCGGCGCGGCCGGCAGGCACCGTGATGAACTGTGCCGAGGGCGAGACGATCAGATGGTACTTCTTCACGGCCACGTCACGGACCGCCAGCGCCGACGACAGTCCCGCGGCCGTCTCGGTGAGCTGCTGGTTCTGGGCGTCGAGCGCCCGAAACTGGCGCGCGACCGCGTCGGTCTGGAGGTTCTTCTGGACGACCGCGAAGCTGAGCGCCACGCGCCCCACCGCCAGCACCGCGAGCAGCATGCCGAACACCAGCAGGCGCGCCGGCAGGGAGTGCCGGCGAGGGCGCGGCGCGAGGGCGGCGGCGGCCGGACGGCGCTGCGGCGCGTCGACGAGGCGCCGCTCGGTCTCGCGCCTGGCGGGCGCCGGGAGCGAGCGCGCCGAGGCGCCCGCGGCGGGCATGTCAGGCCTCCAGCTTGACCGCCACGCGCAGCTTGGCTGCCTTGGCGCGCGCGTTGCTTTCGATCTCGCGCGCCCGGGGTGTCACCGGCCGTCGCGTGAGGACGCGCATGGTCGGCTCGTGACCACAGACGCAGATCGGCAGGCCGGGCGGGCAGATGCAGCCCGCCGCGTGCCCTCTGAAGAACTCCTTGACGGTGCGGTCTTCGAGCGAGTGGAAGGAGATCGCCGCCAGGCGGCCGCCGGGTTTGAGCACCCGGTAGGCCTCTTCGAGGCCGCGAGCCAGCGACTCGAGCTCGTTGTTGACCACGATGCGCAGCGCCTGGAACACGCGGCGCGCCGGGTTGCCGGCGGCGAACCTGGCCGGCGTGGGAATGGCGCACTTGATGACGTCGACGAGCTGCCCGGTGGTCTCGAAGGGCTGCTTGGCACGCTGCCGTTCGATGCGCCGCGCGATGTCGTGCGCGTAGCGCTCCTCGCCGTAGCGGCGAAAGACGTCGGTGAGCTCGCCGACCGACAGCGTGTTGACGAGGTCGGCGGCGGTGACGGACTGCGACGGGTCCATGCGCATGTCGAGCGGCGCGTCCCAGGCATACGAGAAGCCGCGCTCGCGACGGTCGAGCTGCATCGACGAGACACCGAGGTCCATGTAGATGACGTCGATCGAGGCGTCGGGCCGCTCGGCGAGCACGTCGGCGAAGTTCCCGTGGTAGAGCTCGGTGGCGCAGGGTGCCTCGCGGGCGACGTCACGGAAGTACTCGGCGACCGTGGGGTCGCGGTCGCAGGCGATCAGCAGGCCGTCGGGCCCCAGGCACCGCGCCACGGCGGCAGCCTGACCGCCGGCGCCGAACGTGGCGTCGAAGGCGATCTCGCCGGCCGCGGGTTTGAGCAGGTCCACGAGCTCGTCGAGCAGGACCGGCGTGTGAGCCAGGGCCATCTCGTACTCACTGATGCGAAAGTTGGTCTGCGGCAGCATCGGCCCCCTCCTCCATCTGCTTGCGGTACTTCGCCCACGCCGCGCGGTCCCAGATCTCGATGTGGTCGTGCATGCCGATGATGGTGACGTCCTTCGAGACCCCGGCGAACCCGAGCAGGTTCGCCGGCACCGTGATGCGGCCCTGACGGTCGAGCTCGTCGAAGGTCGCGGCGGCGAAGAGAAAACGCCGGACCTCTCTGCCCTTCTCGCTCATCGCCGGCAGGTCTCCGGTCTGGTCGGCGACGAAGCGGTCCCACTCTTCGGGCGGAAAGGCGGCCAGGCAGCGGTCGAAGCCCCGGGTGAGGTAGACGCCCCCGGCAAAGACGGCCCGCAGGCGCGCGGGGATGGCGACGCGGTTCTTCACGTCGAGTGTGAAATCGAACTCCCCCAAAAGCACCGAGCGCTGCATGGTCGCCACTGTATCCCACTCTTCCCCACTTGGCAACATATTTCCTACATTCTTCCCCACAGACGGCGCGGTTCGCCCCACCGTTCGCCGCGGCGAGGCTGAGGGGACGAGGTCGATGAGGTCTGCAGCCGGTGGCGGGCTCGGCAGCCGAGGAGGTGCGTCAGTCGAACGGGCGCGACGCCTGACGCGCTGCCACCAACGACGGGGGACCACGAGCTCGCCGCCGGCCGGCGGCGGGTCGCGGGGCGGGTCAGCGGGTGTTGGGGACCTTGAGCCTCTGGCCGACCGCGATCGTGCTCACGCTGGCCCGCGGGTTGAGCGCCAGAAGCTGGCCGAGCGTGATGTGATACTTGCCGGCGATCGTCGACATGGTGTCGCCCTTGCGGACGCGATAGGAGACGTACTTCGCCTTGGGGGTGTGGGAGACAGCGGCGGCCGGGTGGCCGGCGACGGTCTTGGCACCGTGATTCAGCACGCCGGAGTGCACGCTCAGCGTGACGACCGCGACGACGGCCACCAGCAGCACGACCGGCGCCACGAACCGCGGCCAGGAAGGCCCGGAGCGGCTCGGGCGCGGCCGGCCGGCGCGAGCCCGCGCCGGCTGTTCGGGCAGCGGCTCGTTGAGCCAGTCACGAGCGCCGTCGGGCGCGACCCGGGTGGGATCGGCGCCGCGGCTCGCCGCCGGACCGCCGGGCGGCAGCACCGAGGTCGACTCCTCGTCGGGCAGCGGCCACAGCGGACCGGTCGCCCCGGGGTCGTCGTCGGGCCGCCCGCGGCGCGTCGTGTCGTCGTTCATCACAAGCCGCCGATCGCGTCGCGCATCTCGACGGCCGCCGCGGCGGCGGCGCTGCGGTAGTCGCCGCCGCGCTCCCGCCAGGCGTAGATGATCGAGCGCGAGGCGTTGACCACGTAGCCCAGCGCATCGCCGCGAGCCAGGCCGACGAGCGCCTCCGGGCCGGCGCCCTGCGCGCCGAAGCCCGGGATCAACAGGAAGGCGTGCGGCAGGGCGGCGCGCACGGCGGCCAGCGACGCGGGGGCGGTGGCGCCGACCACCGCTCCCACGTCGCTGTAGCCGTGACCGCCCACGCGTCCGTTGCCCAGCCGCGCGATCATCTCGGTCACGTGCTGGTAGAGGGGCAGGTCGTCGCAGACCTTCTCCTGGAGCTCCGCGGCGCCGGGATTGCTCGTCCGGGCCAGCACGAAGACGCCCTTGCCGTGGTCGCAACGCTCGATGAACGGCGCCAGGGCATCGTCGCCCAGGTACGGATTGACGGTCACCGCGTCGGCGCCCAGTCCGGCGAGCGGCGCGCCGGCCAGGGCCGGCGCGCCGCCGAACACGGCGGCCGCGTAGGCGGCCGAGGTCGAACCGATGTCGCCGCGCTTGGCGTCGAGGATCACCGGCAGGTCGTGCTCGTGGGCGCAGGCGACGACGCGCCGTAGCGCCTCCCAGCCGGGCGCGCCGTACTGCTCGAAGAAGGCCGCCTGAGGCTTGACGGCCGCGACGACGTCGGCGACCGCGTCGATGACGCCGCTGGCGAACTCGGAGAAGCAGGCCGCCACGGCCCCCGCGTCGCCCAGCTCGGCGACACGCCCGGCGTAAGCCGCGCGCAGGTGGTCGGGCAGCCGCGAGAGGTCGGGGTCGATCCCCACACACACGCCGCTGCGCCGGCTGAGGATGCTTTCGGCCAGCCTGTCTGAGAAGTTCGTCATCTCACCCTGACCAATTGGTCGCCCGGCGGCGCAATCCTGCCCGCCAGCGCCCCCGAGCGGACCTTTCAGGCGGGCGGCGGGTCGCCGGCGGCGCCGGACGAGGGGTCGTCGAGCTCGCTCAGACCCTCGTCGTCGAACTCGTTCAGACCCTCGTCGACCACGTCGTCGGAGTGCCGCTGCTGGGCCTGGAAGGCGCGCACGTTCTTGCGGATCGTGTCGAGCTTGGCGCGGATGTAGTCGCGCGACGAGTCGACCGTGCCCGGCGCCGCTTCGTGCTGCGAGAGCTCCTCGGATTCCTGTTGCATCTGGCGCAGGACGTCCATGAGCTGGCCGTCATCCATGCTGGTGAGCGTGTTCAGGTCGTACTTCATGACCTTGCTGGAGGCCTCGTGCACCGCGGTCAGCTTGGAGCGCACGACCGGGTTGAACACGGCGCTGGGGTCGACCTGGGCGGTGATCGCGTCGACGTCCCTGATCCAGTCCTCTTCGCTGGCTCCGACCTTGGGCACGATCTTGATCTGGCCCTCGTCGGTCTCCTCGATGCGGTCGATCGACAGGTAGGCGCGCAGGAACCCCTCGGTAAAGGCGACCGGCACTGTGGCCGCGTAGGCGATGACCTGCAGGATCTCGGCGGCGAACTGGGTGAAGGTGCCGGTGTGCAGGAAGCTGTCCTCGATCAGGCCGAGGAGCATGGACTTCAGATAGGGATCGGCCCGCCCGATGGCCTGGATCGCCTGGTCGGGGGACGTCGCCGCAGCCGGGTCGGGCGTACCCGCCGCCCTGGGCGCCCCTGGTCCGTTTGCGCTCGACTCCGGTGCCTCAGTCATGGCTCCCCCGCCTCGTGCTGGCCGCCGACTCGACAAACCTTACTCCATGGTCGAAACGCATGACAAATGCCGGCGGCGACGGTCGCGGCAAGACGCCGGCTCGGGCTTTCCGGTAGGCTGACCGCTGTCATGGACGAAACGCGGCAGGCCCACCTGATCGTGCGCGGCGCGGATGCCCTCACGGCGGCGCTGCGCGCGGTCGCCCGCGAGCCGCGCGCGACCGTGCTCTTCTGCGACATCGACGGCACCATCTCGCCGATCGTCTTCGACCCGTACGCGGCCGTGGTGCCCGCGGCGTTCCGCACGGCGCTCACGGCGCTCGCGCCGCGCCTGGGCTCGCTGGCCTTCGTCACGGGCCGCGACGTGCGCCAGGCCGCGGCCATGGTGGGCGTCGGAGGCGCCACCTATGTCGGCCTGCACGGCTTCGACCAGATGGCCCCCGACGGGACGGTCGCCCGCGACCCCGTGGCCGAGCCCTACGTCGCCAGAGTCCAGACGATGGCCCGCCGCGTAGCCGGCCTCGACGCCGGGCGCCTCGGCCTGGTGGTCGAGAACAAGGGACCGATGCTCGACCTGCACTACCGCCGGGCGCCCGACCCCGCCGCGACCCTGGCCGTGCTCGAGGCCGAGATCCTCGGACCGGCGCGCGAGCTCGGACTGGCGATCGCGACGGGTCACTTCCTGGTGGAGCTGCGGCCACCCGAGCCGGTCAGCAAAGGCACGACGGTGCGGCGCCTGCTGAAGGCCGGCGGCCGCGGCCAAGTCGCACCGCGCGTCGCGATCTTCGCCGGCGACGACCTCACCGACTGCACCGGCTTCGCGGCCGTCCACGAGTGGGCCGGCGAGGGCGACGCGGCCACAGCGGCCGGGGGGCCCGGCGGGCGCGTCGCCCTCGCCGTCGCCGCCCTCACCGACGAGACGCCGCGCGAGGTCAAGGACGCCTCCGACGTGTGGGTGAGCGCGACTCCGGGCGTCTACGAGGTGCTCGTCGCCCTGCTCGCGGCGGTCCAGGCCTGACCCGGACCCGAGTCCGTCGCCCGCGGGCACCCGCAGCGCTTCTCCGGCAACAGCTCGCGGTGCCCGCCGAGCAGATGACTGCGGCACAGGCAGGCGGGCTCGAGGTCCCAGATGCGCACGGCTGTGACCCTGTCGCGCTGCCGGGCTACCGGCCCTCGAACCCCCGCGGCTTGCGCTTCTGCAGGAAGGCGTCCATGGCCTCGAGGCGGTCGGCACTGGCGAAAGTCAAGGCGAACAGGCCGCGTTCGAGCTCGTGGCCGGCCTCGATGTCGACGTTCAGCGCCTGGTGGATCTGGGCCTTGATGTAGCGCACCGACAGCGGCGGCTTGGCGGCGATCTCCCCGGCCAGCTTCAGCGCCTCGTCCATGAGCTGCGCGGTCGGGAACACCGCCTGCACGAGCCCGATGCGGGCCGCCTCGGCGGCGTCGATCAGGCGGCCGCTCAGGCACAGATAGGCGGCGCAGCCGTTGCCGACCTCGCGGGGCAGGCGCTGCGTGCCGCCGAAGCCGGGGGTGATGCCCAGACCGACCTCGGGTTGACCGAAGCGCGCGCCCTCGGCCGCGAAGCGGATGTCGCAGGCCAGCGCGAGCTCGCAGCCGCCGCCCAGGGCGAAGCCGTTGACGGCGGCGATCCAGGGCTGCGGCGCCCCCTCGATGGCGGCCACGACCTTGCGCCCCAGCAACGACGCCTGTCGGGCGTCCTCGGGGCTCATGTCGCGAAACTCGGCGATGTCGGCGCCGGCCACGAAGGCCTTCTCGCCGGCGCCGGTCAGCACGACCGCGCGCACTTCGGCGTCACGCGCGATCTCGTCGGCGACCGCCAGCAATTCCCGGTTGGTCGCCGTGTTCAGGGCGTTCATCACCTCGGGACGGGTGACCGTGACGACGGCGACGGCGCCGTCGCGCTTGACCTCGACTGCCATGAGCGGACCCTCCTTGCGCTCCGGTGGGCCGCGATCGACCCAAGGCAACTCTACCCCACGAACCTCGGCAAGACCGTCGGGGCAAACGAGAGACCGGCGGGTGTCGGGGCAGGCGGCCGGCGAGTCGGGGGCGGACCGGCGGCAGAACCTGCCGCCGGCCCCAGCCCTCGCGACATCCGCGGCCCGAGGGGGGCTCGGCTCGTCCGGGGGGAGGGCGAGTCTTGCCGCGGACTCTTTGTCGGCGCGGCGCGGTCCCGAGAGATCTCGGGCGACGTTCACGGTCGGCGGACGCGTCTGCTTCCCGCTCGCTCATCCTGCGAACTACCCGCATCGCGCGAGCACATCCCACTCGCGTCCGCTCTCCGCGCGCTTCGATCGCCCCGGCGCTCACGCGACCGGGGCGACAACCACGCGTGCTCGAACGAGACCCATTGTAGTGCTGCGCGAAAGTGTGGTCAATCGTGCGTTATCTTTCGTTTCGACGTTGCGCGACCGTACATATCCTTCGTGAGGCGCCGCCACGGTCCCCACACAATCGCACAGCGTGGCGCCGGCGGCGCCGACGCTCCGTCGCGCGGCGCGCCCCTGTTCCTGCCGGGCCCGGGTTCTCCGCCGGCCCCGGCATTGTCATCCTGTACAGCGCGAACGGCGTGTGACGGGCTTCGCAACGATCGCGCCGAGGCAAGGAGGAACCCATGCCCACCACGCCGCCCACGCCGACGCGCCCCTGGGCCCGTCGAGCGGCGGCCCTCGCGGCGCTGCTCGCCGCGGCGCTGCCTGCCGCTTTGCTGCCTGCCGTGCTTGTCGGCGGCTGCGCGGTCTCGCCGGCGGCGGCCCCCACGGCCGTCCAGTCCACGGCGGCCGCAGCCGCGCCGACGGTCCCCTCGTCGCCCGCCGGCGCGGCCATGCCGGCCCCCGGCGCCACCATCACCGCCGGCCCGGTGCCACCGACCGCGGCACAGACGGCCGTGCGCTACTGGCGGCTGGTCGACGCCCATCGCTACCGCGCCCTGCTCGGCGTCGTCACGCCCGACTCCGCGGCCGCCGCCGCGGTGAGGGCCGGCACCGCCGCCGCCTTCTGGGGCATCGAGCGCGCCCGCGTCGCGTCGGTCCAGCCCACCGTCTCGCCGCTTCCGCCGCCCGGCGCCACGCTCGAGTTCGCCGTGACCGTCACCATCAGGCCGGCCCGCACGACGTCGTGGAGCGCCGGCCGGACGCTGGTGTTCATGAGCCTGCGGCGTGTCGGCGGCTCGTGGCTGGTCTGCGAGACCGGCACCGGTCCCTGAAACCGGGCTGGGCCGGTCGGCCCAGCCCGGCTCCGCGACGCCTTACGCTCTGAGCTTGCGCAGCGGCGCGATGGTCGACATGAGGCGCCGCTCCGACCCGTCGTTCTCAAAATGCACGACAATGATCCCGCCCGGTTCGGCGGCCGTCACGGTGCCCTCGCCGAGCGTGGCGTGCAGCACACGGTCGCCCGGCGCGAAGAACTGCTCGACCGGAGCCTCGGCGGACTTGTCCTCGAGGCCGGTGATGCGGCGGCCCGAACCGGCCACACCGTCGTCATCGCGCTCGCGCCAGTCCGACCGCTCGTCCCAGCCGCGGTCGCGCCGGCCGTCGCGCGCCGCCCGGCCGGCGCCGGCGCCCGACCAGCCGCCCGCGGTGTAGGCCGGCCCGCCGACGCGCGTGACCTCGACCAGGTCGGCGGGGATCTCGGTGAGGAACCGCGAGGGCAGCCCATACAGGCTGCCGCCCCACAGGTTGCGCGCCCGGGCGTGGAGCAGGTACAGGCGGTCCATCGCCCTGGTGATGCCCACGTACGCCAGACGGCGCTCCTCTTCGAGGTTCTGGTCGTCGAGCGAGCGTTGATGGGGGAACACACCCTCTTCCAGGCCGGTGATGAACACCACCGGGAACTCCAGGCCCTTGGCGTTGTGGAGGGTCATGAAGGTGATGAGCTCGCTGGTGTCGGCCATGGTGTCGATGTCGGAGTACAGCGAGATCTCCTGCAGAAAGCCGTCGAGCGAGGGCTCCTCGGCGCGCTGGTCGTACTCGGCCGCCACCCCGACGAGCTCCTCGAGATTCTCGATGCGGCCCTCGGCTTCGAGTGTGTCCTGCCCCCGAAGCATCGCCGAGTAGCCGCTCTCGTCGAGCACCCGGCGCACCAGCGAAGCCACCGACGACACCGCCGGCGCTGCGACTCGCCAGGCGTTCACCACGGCCGCGAACTCGGCCAGCGACGCAGCCGCCGCGGGCGTCATACCGGGTACGTCGGCGGCCCGCTCGATCACGCTCCACAGCGTCTCGCCCAACGTTTGCGCCTCGGACTGCAGCCGGCCCATCGCGGTGGGGCCCAGGCCCCGGCGCGGCGTGTTGACGATACGCAGCAGGCGCTGCTCGTCGGCCGGGTTGTTGACGATCGCCAGGTAGGCGAGCGCGTCCTTGACCTCGGCGCGCTCGTAGAAGCGCGTGCCGCCGACGACCTGATAGGCGATGGCGTAGCGGCCGAACTCCTCTTCGAGCACGCGCGACTGGGCGTTGGTGCGGTACAGCACGGCGATGTCGTGGGGGGCGAGGGGGCGGGCATGGCCCGCCCCCTCGCCCCCCACGCCCTCCTCGAGCAGCTTGCCCACCTCGCTGGCGATGAAGCGCGCCTCGGCGTGCTCGTCGGCGACTTCGACGACGTGCGCCGGCCGGCCGGCGCCGCGCGCCGTCCAGAGGTTCTTGCCCTTGCGCCGCCGGTTGTTGGCGACCACGGCGTTGGCCACGTCGAGGATGTGGGTGGTCGAGCGGTAGTTCTGCTCGAGGCGGATCACCCTGGTGTCGGGGTGGTCGCGCTCGAACTCCAGGATGTTGCGGATGTCGGCGCCGCGCCACGAGTAGATCGACTGGTCGTCGTCACCGACCACGGCGAGGTTGCCGCGCTCGCCGGCCAGCAGGTTGGCGATGCGGTACTGGGCGTGGTTGGTGTCCTGGTATTCGTCGACCATGACGAAGCGGAACGTGCGCCGGTAGTGCTCGAGGCGGTCCGGGTAGATCTCGAGCAGGTTCACCGTCTTCATCAGCAGGTCGTCGAAGTCCATGGCGCTCATCTCCATGAGCTTCTTCTCGTAGAGGTCGTAGACGTCGGCGGCGGCGCGCTGAAAGAAGCCGCCGGTCTGCTCGCGAAAGGCCGACGGGTCGACCAGGCGGTTCTTGGCGTCGGAGATGGCGCGCGCCAGGGCGTCGGGCGTGAAGCGCTTGTCGTCTAAGTCGAGCTCGGCGAGACAGCGCTTGACCAGGCGTTTGGCGTCGTCGGCGTCGTAGATCGAGAAGGTCGACTTGTAGCCGAGCCGCTCGGCCTCGCGGCGCAGGATGCGGGCGCACATCGAGTGGAAGGTCGAGATCCACATGAGGCGCGTCACGGGGCCGACCAGCGAGCCGATGCGCGCCCGCATCTCGCCGGCGGCCTTGTTGGTGAAGGTGATGGCCAGCACCTCGTCGGGGCGCACGCCGCGCACCCTGAGCAGGTAGGCGACGCGGTGCGCCAGCACGCGCGTCTTGCCCGAGCCGGCGCCGGCCAGGATGAGCAGCGGGCCTTCGAAGTGCTCGACGGCCTCGCGCTGGGGTTCGTTGAGGCCGGCCAACAGCGCCTCGGCAGCGGCCGGCCGGGCGCCGCGAGCGCTCATCGGCGCTTCACCGCAGGCCCAGGTCGAGGAGCGCGCTCAGGGCCAGGCAGAGCACGCCGGCCACGGCCAGCTTCACCCCCGACCAGACGAGTCGCTGGCGCGACACGCGACCCAGGAACAGGCCCAGCAGGAAGAGCTCGACGAAGGCGATGACGACGCCGACGACGTAGGCCACGTGAATGTTCGCGGGGCCGACGAAGAACGGGATCAGCACGAGGATCGCGGCGATGAACGGCGACACGCCGTCGACCAGCGCGATGACGATCGTGGCGTAGGTCGAGGCCGCGGCGATGTCGGAGTCCTCGAGGCTCGACAGGGTGACCTCTTCGAGCTCGCGCAGGGAACGGTCGCGCTCGGCGCGCTCGATCAGGTAGGACCCGTAGAAACCAGAGACGCCCATGGCGACCGCGGCGCCGAGACCGACGGCGATGACCTGGTGAGCCGAGTGGACGTGTCCGATGTAGCTGCCGACCAGCACGCCGAGCGTCGTCAGGACGCCGTCGAAGGCGTTCATGGCGAAGTAGCGGCGGGCGATCTTGCCGACCTCGGCGACGCGGTGGTAATGGCGCAGCGTCTTTATCCTGCTGCGCAGCCAGGCGGCGGGGCCGGGGGCCGTCTTGGGGCTCATGTGCTAGGTGGACGGCGGGCGGTCACCGCATCCAGCGGGCGCCGGCATCCTGGGGGGTCTCGGCCTCGTCGATGAGCTGACGGCCGGTCGAGACCTTGTCGATCGAGTGGATGCTGCCCCCGGAGTCCTGGATGACCTCGGCGACCTCCTGGTAGTCGACGTCGTTGCCCTCGAGCGTGATCTTGATGTTCTCGACCTTGTTGTCGATCTCGAAGAGCGTGATGTCGACGCCGGCCACGCCCTCGAGGTCGCCCAGCTTGTCGGCCAGGTTGAGCATGGTCGGCATGTGTGGTTTGAGGACGTCTAGGACGAGACGTCGGACGTGGCTCACGGCGGGATCACTCTCCCTGGGTGCTGGTTGATGCGGCGATAGTAGCATACCCGCGAAACGGTTCGCCGCGGCACCCGGCTCAGATGCCGCCGCCGTCGCTGAAGTGCAGCAGCCGGTCGAGCCGCTCCTGGTTGCGGACGATCTTCTCGCGACGACGCGACTTGCGTTCGGGGTTGATCTCGTCGAGCTCCTGCTCGAGGGCGATGATGCGGTCGACCAGGCACTTGAGGGCCTCGGCCATGGGGTCGGGCAGGTGCGTGTAGTCGATGTCGGGGATGCCCACCCGCTGGCCGTCGACCAGCACGGGGTGCCCCGGGTTGCCGACCACCGTGGCATTGGCCGGCACGTCGTGCACGACCACGCTGCCGGAGCCGATCTTGGCGTTGTCGCCGATATGCACCGAGCCCAGCACGCTGGCCCCGGAGCCGACCACGATGTTGTCGCCCAGCGTCGGGTGACGTTTGCCGTGCTCCTTGCCGGTACCGCCGAGCGTGACGCCCTGGTAGATCGTGACGTTGTCGCCGATCTCGGCCGTCTCGCCGATCACGACCCCCGCGCCGTGGTCGACGAAGAACCCCTCGCCGATGCGCGCGCCGGGGTGAATCTCGATGCCGGTGACGAAGCGGTTGAACTGGCTGATCCAGCGCGGCAGCACCGGCATGCCGCACTCGTACAACGGATGAGCGACGCGGTGCAGCCACAGGGCGTGCAGGCCCGAGTATGAGGTGACGATCTCGAAGGTGCCGGTGGCCGCCGGGTCGCGGTCCTTGACGGCCTGCACGTCGCGTCCCATGCGCTCGACGAAGTGCCGCGGCCGACTCTTGCGGGCGGCACACCAGGCGCCTTCGGCGATGTCGGCGGCGGTCTCCACGGCCCGATTCACTTACCGGCTCCCTTCGCTGCGCGGCGCCTCGTTCATGCTGCCCGAGCGAAAACCCTGCAGGTCGAGGGCGACGTAGGTAAAACCCAGAGCGCGCAGCCGGCGCGTGACGGGCTCGCGCAGGTCGGGGGCGGCGGCCCGCTGCACGGCATCGGCGGGCAGTTCGATGCGGGCGATGGCGCCGTGATGGCGCACCCGCAGCTCGGGCCCCAGACCGAGCTCGCGCAGCACGTCTTCGGCGGCGGCCACCTGGCGCAGCTTGTCGGCGGTGACGGGCTCGTCGTAAGCGATGCGCGAGGCAAGACAGGCTTCGGCGGGCTTGCTCCAGGCAGGCAGGTCGAGGGCCCGGGCAAGGGCCCGCACGGCCGCCTTGCCCAAACCGGCCTCGATCAGCGGGTGGCGCACGCCGTGCTCGGCCGAGGCACGCAGACCGGGCCGTTCGTCGCCCAGATCGTCACGGTTGGCGCCGTCGACCAGGGCCTCGATGCCGGCGTCGGCGGCAGCCCGCGCCATGGCCTCGAGCAGGGTCGACTTGCAGTAGTAGCAGCGGTCGCGGGTGTTGGCCACGAAGCGCTGGTCATCGAGCTCGCGGGTCTGCCAGGTGAGGTGGCGCACGCCGAGCGACTCGGCGAAGGTGCGCGCCGCGGCGAGCTCGTCGTCGCGATAGGTCTCGGAGACGGCCGTGAAGGCCAGCACCCGGCCGGCGCCCAGCACGCGCGTGGCCACCGCCAGGACGACGCTCGAATCGACGCCGCCCGAGAACGCCACGCAGACCCGGCCCAGCGGCTTGAGCCGGGCCTCGAGCGGATCGAGCAGCGAGCTCACGGTGGCGATCAGCGCGGCGCTGGCGGCGCCGTCGTGTGACTCCTCGGCCATCAGCCGCCGGTCATGGCCGGCGCGGCGCCCTGGTCGGCGAACAGCGGCGTCGACAGGTACCGTTCCCCGGTGTCGCACAGGACGGTGACGACCAGCTTGCCACGATTCTCGGGGCGCGCCCCGAGCTCACCCGCGGCAAAGGCGTTGGCGCCCGCCGAGATGCCCACCAGGATGCCTTCGCCGGCGGCCAGCGCGCGGGCGGTCTCGAAGGCCTTGTCGCCGGGCACCTTGACGACCTCGTCGTAGACGCCGGTGTCGAGCACGGGCGGCACGAAGCCGGCGCCGATGCCCTGGATGCGATGCGGTCCCGGCGGACCGCCCGACAGGACGGCCGACTCGAGCGGCTCGACCGCGTAGACCTTGACCCCGGGCTTGCGCTCCTTCAGCACCTGCCCCACGCCGGTGACCGTGCCACCGGTGCCCACCCCGGCCACGAAGACATCGACCGCACCGTCCGTGTCGTGCCAGATCTCCTCGGCGGTCGTGGCCCGGTGCACGGCGGGATTGGCGGGGTTCTCGAACTGTTGCGGCATGAAGCTGTCGGGGATCTCGGCGACGAGCTCACCCGCCCGGGCGATGGCGCCGCGCATGCCCTCGGGTCCGGGCGTCAGAACGAGCTCGGCGCCGTAGGCGCGCAACAGGTTGCGACGCTCGACGCTGAAGGTCTCGGGCATGGTGAGGATGAGCCGGTAGCCGCGCGCCGCGGCCATCATGGCGAGGGCGATGCCGGTGTTGCCGCTGGTGGGCTCGACGATGGTCGTGCGCCCCGGGCCGATCGCGCCGCCTTGTTCGGCGGCGTCGATCATGGCCAGGCCGATGCGGTCCTTGACGCTGCCGCCCGGATTGAGGGACTCGAGCTTGCCGACGATGGTCGCGCCGCTGCGCTCCGAGAGTGCCCGCAGGCGAACGAGGGGCGTGCCGCCGATCAGGCTGGTGATGTCGTCTGCGATGTTCACGCGGTCCTCCGCCTAGATGTAGTACATGGCCTCGTGCGGAGCGCGGGCGCGCTCGCGCCCGACGAGGTCGCCGATCGTGGTCTGACGCAGCACCTGTTCGAGCGCCTCCTTGGCTTCGAGCCAGACGGCCGCCGGACCGCACTCCTCGAGGCGTTCACACTCGCCCTGGGTGCAGACCGCCGGCGACACGAGGCCGTCGAGCGTCTCGACCACCTCGAGCACAGTGATGTCGGCCGGCGGGCGGGCGAAGACGAAGCCGCCGCTCGCACCGCGGCGGCTGCGCACGATGCCGGCCCGGCGCAGCGACGCGAAGAGCTGCTCGAGAAACTGTAGCGGTATGCCCCGGGCGGCGGCGACATCGGTCAGCCTGACGAGGCGATCGGGCCGCGCCTGGGTGCGCTCGGCGAGCTCGACCAGGGCTCTGACGGCATATTTGCTCTTGGCTGAGATGTTCACGTCGAACGATTCGTACAGGAACTCGATAAGTCTTGTCAACAATACCCGCGAAGGGCGCGGCTCAGTCGCGCCGCCGCGCGGCGGGCTCGCGCCCGCCGTGACGACCGCGCCCAGAAGCGCGGTCGCCGCCGCCGCCCACAGCAGCCGAAAGCCGACCACCCAGAGAGCCGCCGCCCCCAGGGCGACGAACACCAGCGAGTCTTCGACGATGGCGTGCACCTGGCTCAGAAAGACGCTCATCAGAAACACCTGGCGGCGTGCTATATGGCGCCGGCGGGTCTCGCGGATGATGACGCCGCTGCCGTAGGCGATGCCGAAGAGAAAGCCCACGAAGGTGGGCGTGGCGATCTCCTCGGTCATGCCCAGCGGCGCCATCAGGCGCGCCCACAGGCGCACCAGCCGGCGGAACGGCCGCGAGCCTTCGAACAGCTCCAGCACGACCATGATCGGTACGACGATCACGAAGACCCGCAGCAGCAGGTGGAACGAGCCGCCGGCGAACTCGGACAGCAGCGACGTCACGAGACGGCCTTCATGAGCAGGTTGGCGACACCGGCCGCCAGCAGGCCGCTGAGCGCGCGCAGCAGGCCGAAGCCGACGCCGCTCATGCCGGCCTTGCGCAGCACGGCGCCTTCGACCAGCAGGTTGTGGCCGATGAGGACGGCCAGACCCAGCACCGTGATCTGCTGGGCGCTCAGGTGCAGGGCCGTCATGGCCCCGACGGCCGCGTAGACGTTGAGCACGTAGCCCAGCACGAGCGGCACCGCCGCCGCGCCCGGCAGCCCGAGCAGCGACATGACCGGCTGGGCGGCGTGGCCGAGCACGGTGATGACGCCGAGCTTCTCCAGCACGAGCGCCAGGGCGTACGCGGGGATCATCGCCCTGGCGAGGCTCCAGAAGGTCGCCAGGCCCGACCGGATGCCGCGCGGCAGGTCGCGACGCAGGCTCGCCGGCAGCGAGCCGGGAGGATCGACCAGGTCCGGCAGCTCAGGGGGTTCCGCGGTCACGGCAGCGATTCTGACACATCGCCGCTCTGCCGGCGCCCCTCCCGGGCGCCGCCAACGTCACCGTCCGGCGAGGTTCGTCATCCTTGTCGGGCCGGCCCGCGGAGCGCAGCATCGCAGGCATGGATCTGCGCTTCCAACGGCTGCTCGTCATCGCCCCCCGCTGGCTCGTCGCCGGCGCCGCGGTGCTCGCGGTCGTCGGGATCTGGGCGGCCTGCGGGCGGACGGCAATCGGCCCCTCGGCGCCCGCAGACCATACGGCGGCGGCGCCGGGGCCGGCGGCCCCGGCGCCGCCGCCTCGCGTCGTCGCCGGCGCGGTGCCTGCCGGCACCACCGGTCTGCAGGCGGCCTGCGCCGTCGCCCAGCTCACGCGGCTCGTCGACCAGCGCCGCCTCGCGGAGGCCCGCCGGCTGCTGGCCGGCGGGCGCGTCTGGCCGCGCCGCGAGCTCGTCGCCATCCGCCACATCGACTTCATCTCGGCGCGGGTCTGGGGAGACTCTCGCGCCAACGCCGTCACGCTCGCCGCCACCGTGCGCCTCGCGGTGCGCCGGGGCAGCCCGCTGCCGAGCGGCCTGACGACGCTGTTCTTCACCCTGGGGAGGGACCGGAGCGCGGGGGACTGGCTGGTCACAGCCGTCGCCACGAGCCCGTAACCCGACCCGAAAGGGGGTCGCCATGTTCCACCTCCCGCACCCGCGAGCGGCGCTGCTCATGCTGCTCGTCATTCCGCTCGCCGTCACCCTGACGCCGAGCCGGGGCGCCGCCGCCCCGACCGCGCCGCCGCCGTGCGACGCGGGCGCCGCCGGCGCCGCCCGCGTCCCGCTGAGCCCCGGCGGCGGCGCCGCGGCGGCAACGGTCGCCTACCTCCAGGCCCAGGCCAGAAGCGTGCTCGGCGCGGCGCAGGCCCGGGCGCTCGCCGCCCACTGCGTGCCGGGTTCGCCGGTCGTGACTCGCGAGACGACCCTCGCCGTCGGCGCTCGTCGCCTCGCCCACGACCTCGGTCATACCACGACCGCCGTCTCCTGCCGCGTCGTGATCGGCAAGGTGCGCTTCTCGCGCGCATGCGGCACCGCTACCGTGGCCGCCCGTGTCGTCAGTCTCGACACCTGGACCGACCGCAAGGGCCACCGCGACACCGAAGGCGAAGCCCTCGACCACATCGTCACCCTGGTGCAGCGTCGCGGTCGCTGGCTAGTCGCCCGCGACTCATACTCGTCCGACCTCACGCCGCGCCTGCTCGAAGCTGCCGGCGCGCCGGCAGCCGCGGTCAAAGCGGCGGCGAGCCGCCTCGAGATGTGCGCCCGCAGCCTGACCCCGGTCGAGGTGACCGGCGCCCCCCTCGTCGACGCGCCGCCGCCCAACGCGGAGCTGCCGGCCGGTGTGCGGCCCGGCTACGTGGCCAAGCTCAGCTTCGACCGCGCCGCCGCCAAGGCCTACGCCGACAAGTACGCTCTCTCGCACAACCCCACCTACACGAGCTTCAGCGCCGACTGCGCTAACTTCGGCTCGCAGGTCATGTTCGCCGGCGGCTACCCTCCGTTCGGCGACACCTACGCGTCCGGCTGGTGGTACGACAAGCACGGCACGAGCTCGCCGGGCAACGACTCGTACAGCCACGCCTGGATCGCCGTGGCCAACCAGCAGGGGGCGTGGAACCTCAAGTACACCGACATCGTTTCGTCCATCGCCAGCGTCGGGGCCGGCGACTACGTCTACTACGACTGGACCGGCAACGGCACGTGGGACCACGTCGCCGAGCTGGTCGGCACCAACAGCGCCGGACAGAAGATCGTCGATGCCCACACCACCGACCACTATCACGTCTTCTGGAAGCTCGGCACTTCCGCCACCCACTACCGGTTCGCCAGAACCCGCGCCACGATCGTCATCTAGCCTCGAAACGCCGGGCGGCGGGCCGGCAAGCCGGCCCGCCGCCCGGCGCCCTTCGCGCCGTGGGATCGCACCCTGCTTCCAGCCTCGAGTCCACCCTCGACCATGACTGTTTCCAGCGAGAACGGGTACCAACGTCGTGCGGCCGTGATGGCGGCGGCGGCGAGAGACGAGGGGCAATCCTATGGAATCGAGCGACGACAACGTGGTCCGGTTCCCCCACAAGAGGGCCGGGTCAGGCGACAGCGAGGGTCGCGGCGAGGGCGACAGCGCCGACCGCGAAAGCGCTGACCTCACGGCCGGTGCGCTCAAGTCGGGCTGGCTTACCCAGGGTACCTCGGCCTTGCGACTGCAGCAGGCCGCCGAAACGTATCTAGGGCGACGTGTCGTGCCGGTCGCGGGTGGCTCGGCGGCGCTGCATCTGGCACTGCTTGCCGTCAACGTCGGCGACGGCGGCGAGGTCATCCTGCCGGCCGTGTCGTCGTCTTCGACCGCCAATCTCGTCATCCTGGCGGGCGGGCGCCCCGTGTTTGCCGACATCGCAGCCCCCGATCAGCCGTTCCTCGACGCCACCGACGCCAACCGCCTCGTGGGGCCCCGCACGCGAGCCGTGCTCGCCATCCACGAAGCCGGTTACCCGGCTCTCACCGACGACCTGCGACGCGTCGCCGATGACCGCGCCATCACGCTCATCGAAGACTGCCGCGCGGCGCTCGGCGCCACCGTCGGTGGCCGGCCGGTCGGTTCGACCGGACGCCTCGCGGTCTTCGCCTTCGGCGACTCGCCGGCCGCCGGCGGCCTGATCTCCACCCCCTCGGAGAACCTCGAACGGCATCTCACCACGCTGCGCTCGACGGTCATCGCCACCGACGACGGGTGCTTCTCCCACGACTGCGCCGATGGCCTGGCCAACGGTTACCGCACCGACGAAGCGGCCGCCTCGGCCGGACTCCGAGCGCTCGCCGAGCTCCCGGAGTCCGTCGCCCGCCGGCACGCCCTGGCAGTGGTGGCGGCCGACCGGCTCAGCGCGGCCGGCCTCCGGGTGCTGGGCACCGGGCCGCGCGGCGACGACGCCCGCCCGAGCTGGCGCTGGCTGATCGCCCTGGCGACGTCACGCGAGCGGCGCGACGAGATCGTTTCGGCCTGTCGACGCGGCGGCATCGAGGCGCTCATGCCCGTCGCCGCCTTCGCCCAGCCGGCCCAGCTCAACAGGCATGCCTTGCCCAACACCCGCGCTTTCTGCGACCTGGCCCTCAAGGTCGCCGTCGTACCCGGACTCGACGAGCAGCTCGCGGCCGTCCTTTAGTCCCGGCCGTCCTTTCGTCCCGGCCGTCGTTTCGTCCCGGCCGTCCTTTCGTACCCGCTGGCCTGTCGCCCCCACCGGACACCTCGCGGAAACACCTTCAGTCGTCGCCGGGCGGCTCCGCGCCACGCGGCGCGGGCACGGCGGACGCGACGTCGGCCGCGACCATGTCGTCGAGGTCGATGCCTCACTTGCCGAAGTTGGCGGACTCCCGGCGCCCGATTATACTGTCCCCGCCCGGCGTGACTGCCCGGGCGTCTGCACGATGCGCACGGCACCCGACACCCATCTGGCTCAGCGCTTCGCCGCCACCTTCGGCGGCACGCTTCACGACTACTAGAAGCGGCCGGGTCCCGCCTGCCCACCGGGCAGGTCCACGCCGGCACGACAGGTCGCCATGCACCCCCAGCTCACCCTCGATCTCGACGCCATCGGCAGCGCGACGCGCACGCTGGCCGAACGCCTGTCGGCGCGCGGCATCGAGCTCGTCGGCGTGACCAAGGCCGTCGACGGCGAGCCGGCGGTCGGGCGGGCCATGCTCGAGGCCGGCTGCGCCGGCCTCGCCGACTCTCGCCTGCCCGCCCTCGGGCGGCTCGCCGCTCACGCCCTCGGGCCGCTCATCCTGCTGCGCGCGCCGCAATCTCACGAAGTGGCGACCGCGGCGCGGGTCGCCGACCGCGTCCTGCTCCGCGACCCGGCCACGGCGGCCGACCTCGGCCGGCACGCCCCGGGCCCGCCGGTCGAGCTGCTCCTCACCGTCGACCTCGGCGACCGCCGCGAGGGCGTGCTGCCCGGGCAGGCCGGCGAGGCGGCGGGCCGCCTCGCCGGCCTGCCCGGCACGGTCCTCGCCGGCATCTCGGTCAACTTCGCCTGCCTGTCGGGCCAGCTCCCCAGCGTCGAGCTCTTCCGCGCCGCCGAGGACGTGCTCGCCGCGATCGCCGGCTCGGTCGCGCTCGATGCTCCGCTGCTGTCGCTCGGCGGCTCCTGCTGCCTGCAGCACCTCGCCGCCTTCGAGCCCCGTTTTCGCACCGAGATCCGCTCGGGCGGCGGCCCGCTCTACGGCTACGACTTCGTGTCGGGCGCAGCGATCGAGGGCCTCGAGCGCTTCGACCCCGTGCTCAGCGCGACCGTCCTGGAGTCCTTCTTCAAGCCGCCGGCGCCGCCGGGCGCGGGGGGCTTCGACGCCTTCGGCCGCGTCCCCGACACCGCCCTGCCCGACGAGCCCGCCTGGCATACGCTGGTGGCTCTCGGGCGCCGCGACTGCGAGCCGGCGGGCCTGCGCCCGCTGCTCGACGGCGCCTGGATCGCCGGCATGACCAGCGACGTGGGCGTGCTCATCACGCCCCGCGAGCTGCGCCCCGGCGAGACCGTCGAGTTCGCCGTCGGCTACGACGCCCTGGTGCGCGCCGTGACCTCGCCCTACGTTTCGCAGCGTTTCGCGTCGGCGGGCGGCGGCGGCACGCCACCGCCCGCCCGCCCCGACCCCAAGGAGGCTCCGTGACCCACGCTGAGACCCGCCGCGTCGGCCCGCGCCGGCCACTGCAGATCGTCTCACCCGACGAGGTGCGTCGCATCCACGAGACCTCGCTCGACATCCTGAGCGAGGTCGGCTGCGTCTACTACTCGCGGCAGGCCCTCGACGTGCTGGCCGCGGCCGGCGCCGAGGTCGACTACGAGACGACCGTCGCCAAGCTGCCGCCCGTCCTCGTCGAGCGCGCCCTGGCCACCCTGCCCCACCACTTCACGCTGGGGGGCCGCACGCCGCACTACGACCTGCCGCTCGACGGCGAGCACGCCTACATCACCTCGGACGGCTGCGCCACCTTCGTGCGCGAGCACGACGGCACGGTGCGCCCCTCGACCAAGGCCGACGTGAGCGCCGCGGCCAAGGTCGTCCAGGGGCTCGACAACATCTCCGCCACCTCGGCGCTGGTCTCGGCTCAGGACTGCCCCGTCGAGACGCGCGTGCTGCACGAGTTCGACGCCTGCATGCGCGCCTCCGAAAAACACGCCATCGTCGTCTCGGTCAAAGACGAGACCGAGGCGCGCGACCTGATCCGCATGGCCGAAGCCGTGGCCGGCGGCGCCCGGGAACTATACGAGCGGCCGACCTTCTCGGTCATCCTCTGCACCGTGAGCCCGCTGCACCAGGAGCGCTTCGGCATGGACCTGGCCTTCACCCTGGCGCCGGCCGGCATCCCCATGATGCTCTATCCCATGCCCATCCTCGGCGCCACGGCGCCGGTCACGCCGGCCGGCACGGCGGTCGTCAACAACGCCGAGATCCTCGGCGCCATCACCGCCATCCAGCTCGCCCATCCGGGCGCCAGGCTCATCCACGCCGGCGGGCCCACCGCCCTCTACATGCGCACCGGCGCCTACTTCGCCAACGTCCCCGAGGCCCTGCTGCTGCGCGCCGTCCAGGGTCAGATGGCGCGCTTCTACGGCCTTCCTGCCGGCCTGGGCTGGGGCGGCACCAAGGGCAAGGAACCGGGCGCCCAGTCGGCCTACGAGAACACCCTGGGCATGATGCTCGAGCTCTTCGCCGGGGCCGACTTTTTGTTCGGCGCCGGCCTGCTCGACTCGGTCACGCAGATGTCGCTCGAGGAGCTCGTGGTGGCCGACGAAGTGTTCGGCATGGTCAGCCGGCTGCTGCGCGGCGTCGCGGTCGACCACGAACATCTGGCGGTCGAGCTGATCGGGCAGATGGGCTTCAGGGGCGACTACCTGTTCGCGGGCCACACGCGAGAGCACGTCCGCGAGCTGTGGCAGGCCAAGCTCGGCGAGACCGGCACCTACGACGGCTGGCTCGCGGCCGGCAGCGCCGGCACCGCCGACACGGCGCAGGCGAGAGTCGACGAGCTCCTGGCCGCCCCGGCGCCTGAGTTTCCCGACGAGCTGGCTCGCGAGTTCAAGGCCGTCATCGCCGCGGCGGAGTGCTAGACTACCGCTCGACGAAAGGCGAGGTCGTGCCCAACAGAGGACTGCCGGAACTTGTGTTGATCGGGCTCCCGTTCGCCGTGGCGTACGGCGCCATCGCCCGGCGCCAGGGGCGCAACACTGCCGGGTGGACCGTGCTGGGCTTTCTGTTCAGCCTGATTCCGCTCGTCATCATCATCCTGCTGCCCAAGGCACGGCAGGGGCAGCGCCCAGGAGTGGCATGAAGCGCAACCGCCTCAAGTCGTCGGCTAGAGACCACCCGGCCCTGTAGGCCACCACGCGTTCGCGGCGGCGCCGTGCGGCGTCGTCCATCCTCTTTTTCTTACCGAAGGGAGACCACCGTGGCCTACGCAGACGGTTGCTACGTCGGCAAGCGCGTCAAGCTCGAGCTGCTCAGCGCAGACGAGATCAGGCAGATCCACGAGTCCACGCTCGACGTCATCGAGAACATCGGCGTCATGTTCCACTCCCAGAACGCTCTCGACGTGCTCGAGGCAAACGGCGCCACGGTCGATCGCGAGACGACGGTCGCCCGGATCCCCGGCGCGGTCGTCGAGAAGGCCCTCTCGACCGTGCCCCACGAGTTCACGCTGGGCGGCCGCACCCCCGAGTACGACCTGCCCCTCGACGGCGAGCACATCTACATCTCGTCCGACGGCTGCGGCCTGTCGTACCGCGACCCGATCACGGGCGAGGTGCGCTCGTCGCGCAAGGAGGACCTTGTCAACTGCGCGCGGGTCGTGCAGGCGCTCGACAACGTCTCGGCCACCTCGGCCGTGGTCTCCGCCCAGGACTGCCCCGTGCAGAGCAGGGTGCTGCACGAGTTCGACGCCTGCGTGCGCAACTCGGCCAAGCACAGCATCGTCGTGTCCATCAAAGAAGACTGGGAAGCTCGCAGCCTGATCGAGATGGCCAGCGCTCTGGCCGGCGGCCGCGACGAGCTGCGCGCACGGCCGACGTTCACGGCCATCATCTGCACCGTGAGCCCGCTCCACCAGGAGCGCTTCGGCATGGACCTGGCGCTCACCCTGGCGCAGGCGGGCATACCGGTGAGCTTCTACCCCATGCCGATCCTCGGCGCCACGGGGCCGGTGACGATCGCCGGCTCCGCCGTGGTCAACAACGCCGAGTTCGTCAGCGGCGCCACGCTCGTGCAGCTCGCCCACCCGGGCGCGCCCGTCATTCACGGCGGCGGGCCGACGGCCATGTACATGAGCAGCGGCGCCTACGCCAGCAACTCGCCCGAGGCCATCCTCATCCGCTCCGTCCAGGGCCACATGGCCGACTTCTACGGCGTGCCGGCCTGGTACGGCGCCGGCGCCACGACGGCCAAGGAGCCCGGCATCCAGAGCGCCTACGAGAACGCCATCGCCATGTTCATGGCCTACGCCAACGGCGCCGACGTGACCTTCGGCACCGGCCTGCCCGACGGCTCGCGCATCCTCTGCCTCGAGAATATGGTGGTCGACGACGAGATCCTCGGCATGGTCAAGCGCATCCTGCGCGGCGTCGAAGTGACCGA
>Ga0182027_10001718_pt1 | contig 36147 bp, 29 predicted proteins | sample 712E1DmetaG_FD_121300 | JGI IMG/M metagenome (GOLD analysis project Ga0182027, IMG submission 121300) | Permafrost microbial communities from Stordalen Mire, Sweden - 712E1D metaG (Illumina Assembly) | ecosystem: Environmental > Terrestrial > Soil > Wetlands > Permafrost | place: Sweden...
ACTGCGTGAAGCGGCCGACGTTGGCCTCATCGAGAGGCGCGTCGACCTCGTCCAGAATGCAGAAGGGGCTGGGCTGGAAGCGGAAAATGCCCATCAGCAGAGCCACCGCCGTGAGCGCCTTCTCGCCGCCGGAGAGCAGCAGCACATTCTGGAGCCGTTTGCCGGGAGGCTGAGCCACGATTTCGATGCCCTGTTCGAGGCTGTCACCATCGCCGGTCAAACGCATCTCGCCCACGCCGCCGCCGAAAAGCTTCGTAAACATTTCCTTGAAGTTCTGGTTTATGACCTCAAAGGCCTGGTTGAAGCGCTTGCGGCTTTCCGTGTCGATTTCGTTGATTGCCTTTTCCGTGTCGCGGATGGAGTCGAGCAGGTCCTGCCGCTGGGCGTTGAGGAAATCGTAGCGCTGGTGCGCTTCCTGGTATTCGTGCCAGGCCTCGGGGTTAACCGGACCGAGAGCTTCGATGCGCTTGCGGATTTCGACCACGCGTTCCTCGGCCTCGACGACAGCGAACTCGTCGTATTCAAAGGCCGCTGCTGAAACGGGCGCGGCCGTTGCGTCCGTGTCTTCCGGCGCGGTTTGAGAAGCCCTATCAGCAGCGTTGGGCAGGGGCGCCGCGGCGGCTGCGCGCGCCATTTCCGCCGCCAGATCGGCGACCGGAATGTTGAGATCCTTGCGGCTGGTCTCGTCGAGGTACTTCAACTCGCTCTGGCGGCGCACGAGTTCGAGTTCAATCTGGCCGCGCGATTCCAGAGCGGTTGCCGCGCTCTGGCGCAATCGCTTGAGATCCTCCTCGCCGGCCTGGAGCGAGGCCCGCTCCGAGGCTTCCCGCGCGGCGAGGCCGGCGACGGACGTTTCGAAGTGCTGCTGCTCATCCTGCAAGGAGGTGGCGCGCTGGTCGAGCGCGAGGTTGTTCTCGAGCAGGCGGGTGCGGGAGACGCCGAGCCGCTCGAGTTCGCTGGAGAGATTGGCGCGACGGTTGAAGACTTCACGGCTCTGCTGATCGAGGCGCGCCATGGCGCCCTCGAGGCCGCGGCGGCGCTCTTCGAGGCCGGCGAGCTCGACGCGCAACACGGAGTGCTCCTCGGAGAGCAGAGCCACGCGCTGGCGGAGCTGCTCGAGTTCGGAGCGTCCCTCTTCGAGCGCTTTCTCGAGAGCCGAACGCGCGGCTTCCTTTTCGACGACGAGCGTCTGCTTGCGTTCGCGCTCCGCGCGCGATTGGGCGGAATCGCGCGCCAGGCGGTCGAGCTCGATCCGCGCCGCGGAGAGCTTCTGCGCGGCGCGTTTGGACTCCTCCGCGATCTTGCGCATTTCCTGGTCGAGCAGCAGGGTTTCCTTCTCCTGCTTTTGCAGCTCGGTGCGGACGATGTCCAGTTCTTCGGCAAGAAGCTGGCTCGCTTTTTCGAGCGAGTCCAGGCACTCCCGCGAAGCGATGGCTTCGCGGTTCTTTTTCTCGTACAACGCGGAGAGTTCGCGCAGCTCGCGCTTCATGGCGAGCGGACCGCTGGCCGTCTTATGGCCGCCGGTGACGGCGTGGCCGTGGTAACAAGCTCCGTCGTCAAGGAGGAAAAACAGATCGGGGTATTGAAACGCCAACTGCTCGGCACACGAGCGCGACTCGGCGAGATAGCAGCGCGCGAGGCGCGGCAGCAACTCGGCGGGTGCATTGGTCAGCCCGTTGGTGAATCGAATGCCGTCGCACAAGCGGCCGGCAATTCCGGTTTCAGGACCGATGGGCGGCTCGGAGACGGGCGCGGAGTGAACATCGGACCCGTCGTTAGTAAAGTCGGGCTCTACCAGGAAGGTGGCACGCCCATCCAGTTCGGCGCGCAGAAGTTCGATGCCACGCTGCGCCTCGTCCCAGTCGCGCACGACCAGGTATTCCAGTTCTTCGTGCAGGAACTCTTCGGCAGCGCGCTCGAAGCGCGGGTCCTTCAACTCGATGAAGTCGGCGAGCACACCGACGGGCTTGAGCCCCTGCGCCTGATTCTGTTCAATCGCGGTAAACAGGCGCTTCACCGAGGTATTGGCGTACGAGCGATGCTGGAGAATCTGGGCGAGAGAATCGCGACGGGCGCGCAGACCTTGCGTTTCGGAGTTCAGAGCATCGAGATCGCGGCGGGTCTGGTGAACGGCCTGTCGTTTCTCCTGCGACTCGGCGTCGATGCGTGCGCGGCGTTCGGACAAAGACTCAAGTTCCAACTGGCGCGCGGCCAGCCGCTCGCCGAACTCAGCGCGGGCAACTTCTAGAGACTCGAGGTCGGCGCTCGAGCTCTCTTCGTCCTTGCGCACACGCGCGGTATCGCGGTCGATCGAGGCCAGGTAGGCGTCGATCTGTCCAAGCTGATTGCGCAAGCCGGAGACCTCGCCGAGGAGGCGCACCACCTGCTGGCGGGAGGATTCCAGGTCGCGTTCGCGTTCGCGAAGCTGGTTGTGCAGTGTGTCGCGATCGGCGGTCTTGGCCTGCAGGCGCTCGCGGGCCTGCTCCGCGGCGGAGTGAATCTCGGCGAACGAGACATTGAAGTGTTCGCGTTCCTGCTCGAGCGCTTGCAGACGCTCCGAGAGCTGGCCGGTCTCGGTTTCCCCATCCTGGAGACGCTGCTCGATGCCCGCGACCTGGCGGGCCTGCGAATCGATCTGGCCGCGCGTGCGCTCGATTTCGACACGCACTTCGGCCAGGCGCTTACGGGCCTCGGTTAGTTCCGCTTCGGTCTGATAGCCGCGCTCGCGCGCCGCGGCGAGTTCCTTCTCGCCAGCCTCGACGGCGACCTGCAGGCGTTGGGATTCGAGCGCTGCCTGCTGCAGCTCAGCAGCGACGCGCGACGCCTCACGCGCCAGCAGGTAGTAGCGGCCGGTCAGCGCCGTGCGCAATTGTGAGTCGAGCTCGTTCTTCAACTCTTCATAGCGCCGCGCCTTGCCGGCCTGACGCTTGAGAGAGTTCACCTGCCGGCCGACCTCTTCGAGGATGTCGAAGACTCTGGTCAGATTCTGCTTGGCCCCTTCGAGCTTCGCTTCGGCCAGACGCCGCTTGGTTTTGAACTTACTGATGCCAGCCGCTTCCTCGATGATGCCGCGGCGATCGAGGGGCTTGGACGAGAGGATCTGGCCGATCCGGCCCTGCTCGATGATGGCGTAGGATTCGGGGCCGAGGCCCGTCCCCATGAAAAGTTCCTGGATATCGCGAAGCCGCGCCATGCGGCCGTTGATCAGGTACTCGCTTTCGCCGGAGCGGAAGAGCCGGCGCGTGATGGTGATCTCCTGTTCGTGACGGGGCCACGCGGCGGCTGCAGAGATGTTCGGATCCGGCACGGCGGCGTGGCCATTGGAGTGGCCGTTGCCGTTGGTGTGGCCGTTGCCGTTAGTGTGAGCGTCGGCCGCGACGTGTTCGATCTTCAGGCCATCGGCATCGAGTTCGATAGGCGCGGGCTGCTCGGGGACAATCGCGGTGGCAGCGGCCACGGCGACTTCGACCGATTCTCCGGTCGAAGAACAGTTGGGTTGGGCGCTCTTACCGGTCTTAGCGGCTTCGGGACGCTGGCCCGGGATGACCGTCTTTCCGTCAGGGTCGACCAGCGTCATCGTGACCGTCGCCAGGCCCAGCGGCTTCCGGTCCCGGGTGCCAGCGAAAATCACATCCTCCATGCGGGAGCCGCGCAGGCTTTTCGCCGATTGTTCACCAAGCACCCAGCTTATGGCGTCGCTGAGGTTCGACTTGCCGCACCCATTGGGTCCCACGACAGCCGCCAAGCCACGCCCCGAGAAGCGCATCTCCGTACGGTCGCAGAACGACTTAAACCCTTGAATTTCAATACGCTTAAGTATCAGCAAAGGCGGTTTCCTCTCAACGGAATGCCAATGGTTCCGGCGCGCTCGAACCGCTACAACGGACGAACGGCCGCTCGGGGGAGTGTGATTTCACATTAACCGGACTGGAGGTCGAAGTCAAGCACCACGCCCCACTATTTAGGGGCTAAACACTAACGACCACCAGCACTAGCGGTTATGCAGCGGCCACCCGGCTCCCGCAGCGTCAAAAAGACCCCTTCCATTGTACGCGCGGAACGTCAGAAATCGTGCTCTGTATCATTGTCAAAATAATGAGGAAGAGATGGCGAAAAAATGGGTGAAAAATTGAAATTGACAGAGAAAGACACGGGTTCTCGAGCGCAGAAAGTGGCGCGGACCGTGCGCGCCCGAGGCGGCGTATGAGGAAATCATTCGCTATCGGCGCCGGCCATCTTCGTCGACGATCAGCGCTCCGAGGTTCAGGAGGAGCCGCCGGGAGAGGAACCCGTCGAAGGCTGAATCGGCTTATTCAGGGGTGCGCCCGGGAACTCCTTCACGGGTTCTTTCAGGTTGTCCGGAAACAGCGGCGTGCGCGTGTTGATATCGAACAAGGTGAAGATCAGGAACACGGCGAGAAAGAGCAAGCCGGAGACGAAGATTACGGCGCTCAATTTGTCGTGACGCAGATTCATAAAGAAGAGCGCCACGAGCGACGCCTTCAGTGACGCGATGACGAGCGCGATCACCGTATTGTACGGCCCGAAGTTGATGCCCGCGGCGGTCACGGTCACGGTCGTCAGTACGAGCAGAACGACCAGGACGAGAGCATAGGTCCTGGGCCCGGTAATAGGATGCGAGTGAGCCGCAGTTGCCCCTATGTCTTCCCCAACAGCGATGTGTTCCATGCTGCCGTGCCTCCTCAGGAAATCAGATACAAAAGTGGGAAAAGGTAGATCCAGATCATATCCACCAGGTGCCAGTAAAGGCCGACCAGATCGACTGGACCGTAATAGGCGGATGAAAAGTTGCCGCGAAGCGCGCGCCAGAGTAGCCACGAGATAGCGCCCATGCCGGCGAGCACATGGATTCCATGCAGACCGGTCATCATAAAGTAGAAGCTGAAAAACATGAACTGACCGGGTACCGTGTCGCCCTGGTGCGTGTAGAACTTACCCGGCAACAGCCCTTCCTCGAACTTATGGTTATACTCAAAACCCTTCACGACGAGAAACACGCAGGCGAGCAGCAGGGTGAGTATTAAAAACAGGACCAAGAGTTTCCGTTTCGAGGTCTGGGCCGACCAGACGGCCATTACCATAGTGAAGCTCGAGACCAGCAGCACGACCGTATTGAGGGTGCCGAGCGGGCGGCTGAGGTGATGATGCGCCTGCATAAACGCCGCGGGATGCTTGGCGTGCATGATCGCGTAGCCGACAAACAGGCCGCCGAACAGGAGCACTTCGGTGACCAGGAAGAGCCACATGCCGATCTTCGAAGCATCGAATTGCTGACCCATCCCTTGGAAATGATGCTGCAGGAACGGCGAATGTTCCGGTTCGGCATGGACGGTCGTTGTAGCTTCACTCATCGTAAATTTCTCTCAAGTATTGGGTCGCGTGGGTCCGCATGCATTCAGCCCTCGTGCTTTTCGACGCCTAGTGGCACCGGCACCGGGCGGTAGTCGTAGGGACCATGCTGCGGCAGGGGTTGGCCCTCGAAGTTATAGGTGGGGGGCGGCGAGGAGGTCGTCCACTCCAGCGTCTTGCCGCCCCACGGGTTGTCGACCATGCCCTTGGGCCGGCGCAGCGACGCGAGCAGGCCGGCCAGAGCGAGAAACAGTCCCGCGGCCAGAATCCAACTGCCAATGGTGGAGGCGACGTGCAACGCCTGAAACTGCGGGAGGTAGTTGAAATACCGGCGCGGCATGCCACGGCTGCCCAAAACAAACTGAGGAAGAAATGTTGCGTTGAAGCCGATGAAAGTAACCACACACCCGATATTCGCCAGCGTCTCGTTATACATGCGGCCGTACATCTTCGGCCACCAGTAGTGCAAACCGGCGAGCAGCGCGAACAGGTTGGAGCCCGCCATGACGAAATGGAAGTGCGCGACGACGAAGTATGTGTCGTGTAGGTGGACGTCGGTGGCCAGAGATGCTAGAAACAGACCGGTCAGACCGCCGATAGTGAACAACAGCAGGAACGAGATGGCGTAGAGCATCGGCGTACGCAGCTCGATGGAGCCCTGCCACATGGTGGCGATCCAGTTAAACACTTTGATGGCCGATGGGATCGCGATAAAAAAGGTCAAAAACGAAAAAATCGCGCCGGCATAGGTGCTCATTCCGGCGACAAACATATGATGCGCCCAGACGAGGAAGCCGAGCAAAGCGATCGCCACGGAGCTGAACGCGATGGCCTTGTAACCGAAGATCGTCTTATGGGAGAAAGTAGGGATCACCTCGGACATGACCGCCATGGCCGGCAGGATCATGATATAAACCGCCGGGTGCGAATAGAACCAGAAGAAGTGCTGGAACAGCACCGGGTCGCCGCCGAGCTGAGGGTCGAAGATACCAATGTGGAGCACGCGTTCCATCACCAGGAGCAGCAAAGTGATGCCAAGTACGGGCGTGGCCAGAATCTGGATCAGCGCCGTTGAGTACATGCCCCAGCAGAACAGCGGCATGTCGAACCAACCCATGCCAGGCGCGCGCAGTTTGTGCACTGTAGCTATGAAATTGACGCCCGTGAAAATGGATGAGAATCCTAGAACGAACGCGGCGAGAACCATCAAGGTCACGCCGCCGCCGGTGGTCGTGCTATAGGGAGTGTAAAAGGTCCAGCCAGTGTCGACGCCACCCATGAAGAGCGTGCCCAGCGCCATCAGGGCACCGGTCCAATAAAGATAGAGGCTCATCAGGTTGAGCCGCGGGAAGGCGACGTCTTTTGCGCCGAGAAGGAGCGGTAAAACGAAGTTACCAAGCGCGGCGGGGAGCGCCGGAATGATCACCAGGAACACCATGATGGCGCCATGCAGGGTGAACACGCGGTTGTACTGCTCGGCGCTCATGATGGTCCTGCCGGGCGTCAGGTGTTCCAACCGGATCAGCATGGCGAACAGGCCACCGACGATCATAAAGAACGTAATCGACCAGAGATACATCACGCCGATCCGCTTGTGATCGACGGTGGTTAGCCAACTCCTGAGGCCTGGAGGATCGTCGAGGTAGTCGCCGTGGTGATGAGCCGCGTGGCCGGTGGCCGTCGTGGAAAGTGCATCCGCCATTTTGAGATTCTCCGTTCTAAGAGCGCCTCTATTACTTCAACGACCTGATGTATTCGATCACGCCCAGGATCTCGCGCTCGCGCAACAGACCCTGGAAGGTCGGCATGATCGGCTCATAGCCCTGCACGATGACGGCCTGCGGATAGAGAATCGATTCCCGGATGTAGTTTTCGTCGACAAGGTGGCCTTTGCCGTCAGTGCCCATGTGGACCTGGCCGTAGATGCCCTTCCAGGACGGACCCTGCCCGCGCGTGCCATCGATGGAGTGGCACGTTGCGCAGCCCTTGTTCTCGTAGACCTGCCGACCGAGTTCCACGAGCGGCATCTGCCGGACCTGCTCGTCGCCTTCGCGAAGGAAGGTCTCGTACTGCTCTTCGGTGTCAACGTGAATTGTGGCGAGCATGTCGGAATGGCCCTTGCCGCAGTACTCGGCGCAGAAGACCTGCTGGATGCCCGGCTCGGTTGCCGTAAACCAGAGTTGCGTATAGCGGCCGGGAATGACGTCCCGCTTCAAACGAAAGCTCGGCACAAAGAAGCTGTGGATCACGTCCTCGGAGTGCATTACCAGCTTCACGGGCTTATTCAAGGGCACATGCAGGTCGTTTAGCGTGCGGGTGCCGTCAGGGTATTCGAACTGCCAAACCCACTTCTTCGCGGTCACGACGATTTCGGTGGCGTCATTCGGAGCCACGGCCGCTTTGATGTAACCTTTGAAGCCCCAGAAGAAAATCATCATCACTACGAGTAGCGGGATGATGCTCCAGATGAGTTCCAATTTGGTGTTATGGGTGACGTGCGGCGTGACGTCGTTCGCCGAACGGCGGCGCCAGCGGCGGGCCGCGTAGAAGGTAAGGCCAGCATTGAAAAAGAAGAAAAAAATCGTAAGGTAGATGATGAACATGAAGAGCCCATCTACATCACTGGCGTGGGTTGCGGCCGCGTTGGGCAGCAGGAATCTCTCGAACCAATTCATTTTGCAGTCACCATTCCACGAGTCGTGGCCGCCGCCGCCCGCTCACGGCGCCAAAGCCCGTACAAGACAAAACCCAGGATGAGAACAGTCAGCGCGCCGCCGATGCGCATGAAGTTTTCCGCGAACGGCACGTAGCCCTTGGCCGCGGGGTCGTAATGATAGCAGAAAAGCAGAATTCTGTCAGTGACGCCGAACTGTTCCTTCGCCGCTTCCGTCAGGCCCAGGCGAATATCCAACGGTTTGAATTGGACGCCGTAGAGATAGCGGCACACGCGGCCCTCCGGGCTCAGAATGAACACGACCGCGGGATGCGCGAACTGGCCCGTCTGTTCGTCGAACTTATAACCGAAACCCACCTGCGAGGCAAGCTTCCGCGCATTGTCCGCGTTATCGCACAGAAAGTGCCACCCGGGCGCTGGCCGTCCGAAGCTCTCCAGATATGCAGCCTTCTTTTCACGCGCCAGTTGAAAGTTCTCCGCCGGATCGAAGCTGACTGTCACGATTTCATATTGGTCGCCGGGCGTCCAATCGAGCTTACGCAACGACTGCACTTGAGCGTTCAGTACCACGTTGCACAGCATCTTGCACGTGTAATAAACCAGGTTCAGGAGTACCGGCCGGCCCGAGTGAAAGTACTCCTTCAATGCGTGCGGATAGCCGTCTTCGGCAATGAAGGTAAGATTCAAATCCACCTTCTGGTTGAGGTGCTCGGTGACGCCGACCTGTTCCAGCTCGAGCGGCTTACGCTCCTCGGGCGAATCACCAAAGACAGTCGTGCCAGGTGCCAGGAGCAACAATGCGAGGAGACTATTTTTTCGCAGCAGATGCATCGTGTATAGCCGAAGATCCCTTCGTTTCAATCTCTGGCGCGGCAACACGTGCCGCGGTGCCGGTTCCATCAGAGTTCCAGCGCATGCCTGCCGCTCCGCCGGGCAGTTCTGGTTTTGCCGCATAGGTCTTCGTATTCCAGGCGACCTTGCCCTGCTTCGCCTCCAGTTCGACAAGTTCCATGGCGCGTTCCACGCTCAGGCGAACGATGCCTCTCTGTTTATCGATGTAACCGTACTTGTGAAGTTGCTCATCTTCACGCTCATGAATTGCGATCAGTTCCTTACTGGCCACGCCGGTGTATTGGCTGAATTCAACCTGCTCGTAGGAAACGGTAAAAAACCAGTAAACCCCTGCGCACAGACCGGCCAGGAGAATCACTGTGGTGAGCGTAATGACGGCAATCAGGCCGGTCTTCGGATCGCGGCGATCGAAATCAACTGCCGGCTGGAATTGGACGTCCTTAAGCGTATCTTGTTCAATGTCCGCCATTGGTTCCTCTTGACGTCATTACGCGTTATGGAAGGCCAAACATTGCTTCAGCCGTGGATCGCCCACGGGCACCAGAGGCGTTTCGCGGAAGCTCGACCAAAAGGCGAGGCTCATCGTAGCAGCGATCGCGATTAAGCAAACAGGGCTAAGCCAGTGCATACCGAATCCACGCTGATAGAAAACGGGCATCACCTGCCAATACAGATCAACATAATGCATCAGCAGCAGCCAGCCAGCAAAAAAGGCCAATGCACCGCGGTTCCGCTTGAAAGCGCGCGGCAGCATTGCGAACAACGGGATCAGGAAGTGGCCGGCGATGAGTAATAGTGCCACATACAACCACGAACCATCAATACGCCGCTTGAACCAGATCGTCTCTTCCGGCATGTTCGCATACCAGATCAACATGTACTGGGAAAAGGTGACATAGGCCCAAAACACCATAAGCGTAAACAGCCATTTACCCAGATCGTGGTAATGCTCCGTGTTAACCGTGTTCACCAGATAACCATTCGCACGAAGCCATAGGCAGACGACAATGAGAACCGCCATGAAGCCCATTGCTCCGCCTGTGAGAAAGATCACGCCGAACATTGTCGAGTACCAGCGCGCGTCGAGCGACATGATCCAGTCGAAGGAGGCCATTGAGCCGCCGATAAAGAGCAGTAAGACGCCCGGTGCGCTCCAGCGCTCGGCGCTGAAGGTTTGTTGCACTGAGCCGGAATCGTCCTGCCGACGCGATTTGTTGTATAGGATCAGCGCCCACAGGCTGAATAGAGCGATGACGAGGAAGCCGCGAATTGTAAACCACTGGTCATTGAGGTAGCCAAGCTTCTGTCTGAGCAGCGGGTCCAGAGCGGCATCCGCGTGCGACCAGGCATACAGGTAGTGCAGACCGAAGGTGAGCGGTACGAACAACAGTAGAAAAAGCGGCATGGTCCGCATCAGAGCCTCCATCAGCCGCCGTACTGTGACACTCCAGGCAGCACCGGTCAGGTGCTGCAGCATCACGAAGAACGTCGCTCCGATGGCGATGCTGATGCAGAAAAGAAACGCTACCAGATAGGACGAGAAGAAGCCTTCGGGCTCACTCACAAAGCCGATAATGGTGGCGATCCAGCCAATGATCGCAACGAAGAGCATCGAGTTCCTAACGCGCACCCAGGTGTTCACGGGAACGAAATATGTGTCATTCGCATGAGGATGCGGGCCGCTGGAGTGTGCGTCTTTAAAGGATTGCGCCATGGTCTATCTCAACCTCGTTTGAACGTCGGGTGGGACATCAGCCAACTTGCCCAGCCACGCACGCTGCAACACGCGTATGTACGCTACAATGGCCCAGCGATCCTTCTCGGGGATCTGAAACCGGTAGCTGGGCATGCTGCGGCGTCCGTTGGTGACGACGTGGAACAGTTCGCCGTCCACGAAGCCGACGATCCGCTCGTCGTGCAGGTTGCCCGGAATCCAGTTGCTCTTGGCCGGAACTACTCCGCGGCCTGAGCCGGCCCGGTCGTGGCAGGGCGAGCAATAAACGTTGAACTTGGCTTGACCGCGCTCCAGCAGCGCGCGGTCAATGGGCTCCGGATTCCTTGCAACATACGTTCCGGCAGCGTCGATGCCGGTCGAGTAAGCAACATCCGGACTGTAGGTCTCCTGCGCCACCGTGTGGGCAACGGGACGGCGACTGCCGCGGCGGTCGGCGAAGAACGGACTCTCACTCTCGTACTTCACTTTGTCCTGCTTCTTCATATCGGGAAAGATCCAGAACGGAGGCTCGCGTGAGGGGAAGTTCGCACAAGCTGCGCTGAGCAGACTTAGAACCATGACCGCCAGGGCCGTGACCATGCGCTTGTTGACAATTAAGAAGTCCATGACTTATAAAGCGACTCCTCAGGCTTCGACCAATTCCGTGTGGCGGCTGCCTAGCGAATCGAGCAGCGTCCTTATTTCTTCGCCTCTGAACTTCGGATCGGCTGCCTCGATGGCAAGCAGAAACCTGTCGTTGGTAGCGCCTTCCGAATGTGAGTAGTTGAAGAACGGATGATAGTAGGTAGGCAGCCGGTTGAGATGGAACATACCCAGCACGGCTCCAAAGGCGCCGAACAACACTGCCAACTCGAACATAATGGGCACAGACGGTTCAAAAGCAAACAGCGGTTTGCCGGCGATTACGAGCTTGTAGTCCACCGCGCCGGTCCACCACTGCAGCGCGACTGCGCTTGCGAGCCCCAGAAGCGCGGCGACGATGACAATCCGGCCCAGCGGCGAGCGCGGCTCGCCGAGCGCCTCGTCAATACCGTGAATAGGAAAGGGCGAGTAGGCTTCGAGCTTCGTGAAACCGGCCGTGCGCAGAGTGCGAATGGCGCGCAGCAAATCTTCAGGAGATTCGAAGTCGCCGACGACACCGTAGCATTTGGCCTCCGCGGCGGCCCTCATAAATGCAGGTAATGGCAGCTTGTCGAGAAAGCTCGCGCTCATCCGTGAGCTCCCTTCTGCTGTTGGTTCTGCTGATACAAGACGCCCTTGATTTCGCTGATCGCGATGACGGGCAGGAAGCGCAGGAACAACAGGAAGAATGTGAGGAACATGCCGATGGTGCCGGCGAACGTGCAGATATCCACCCAGGTCGGAGTGAAGTAACCCCATGAAGCAGGCAAAAAATCGCGATGCAGCGAGGATGCGATGATAACGAAGCGCTCGAACCACATGCCGATGTTGATGAAGATAGCCAGGATGAACATCAACGCGGGCGTTGTTCGAAACTTCCTGAACCAGAAGAGTTGTGGCACGACGACGTTACAGGTGATCATCGTCCAATAGGCCCAGTAATAGGGTCCAAAGGCGCGATTCATGAATGCGAACCGTTCATACGGATTGCCGCTATACCAGGCGATGAAGAATTCGGTTGCGTAGGCGAATCCCACGATAGAACCCGTCGCCAGCATCACCTTGCACATGTTCTCGAGGTGCTTAATGGTGATCAGGTTTTCCAAATTATAGACCCAGCGAGCAACGGTCATCAGCGTCACGACCATCGCGAAGCCGGAGAAAATTGCGCCCGCGACAAAGTACGGAGGAAAGATCGTGGTGTGCCAGCCGGGCAGTACGGAGGTCGCAAAATCGAACGACACGATCGAGTGCACGGAGAGCACGAGCGGCGTGGAAAGGCCGGCCAGAATCAGGTACGCCAATTCGTAATGCCGCCACTCGGATGCCGAGCCGCGCCAGCCCATGCTTAGGAGTCCGAACACCATTTTGCGGATTCTGTTCGTCGCGCGGTCGCGCAGCGTCGCGAGGTCGGGAATCATACCCGTAAACCAGAACAGTGCCGAAACTGTGGCATAGGTCGAGACCGCGAATACGTCCCACATCAGAGGGCTGCGGAAGTTCTGCCATAGATGCAGGTAGCTATTCGGCAGAGGGAACAGCCAATAGATCGCGCGCCACGGACGGCCGGTGTGGAACAGTGGATAGATGCCCGCGCTGGCCACGGCAAACAGCGTCATCGCCTCGGCCGCGCGGTTGATCGAAGTCCGCCACTTCTGGCGGAACAGGAACAGGACCGCCGAGATGAGTGTTCCGGCGTGGCCGATACCGATCCACCAGACGAAGTTCGTGATGTCCCAGCCCCAGCCAACCGGGTTGTTGTTGCCCCACACGCCGATGCCAGTGGTGACGAGATACGTCAAACAGCCAAAGAGCATCAGCGTCATCAGGCTCGTGACGGCAATTGCGTAGTACCACTGCTTCGGCGGCTTGTTCTCCGTGATGGCGCCGATCTTCTCGCTGACATCCGCGTACGTCATCCCGCCTTGCACCAGCGGCGGATTCAACTCCGAACGGGGATCGATGGCCAGGTCTGCCATGAACTAGGAATTCTCCTTCTCCGCGGCGGGCTCCAGCGCGGGATTCGGATTGCGCAGCCGGGCGAGGTAAGTCGTGCGCGGGCGAATGTTCAATTCGCCGAGCAGTTCGTAATCGCGAACCTGCTTTTTCAGCTTCGACACGCGGCTTTGGGGGTCGTTGATATTTCCGAAAACGATCGCGTCGGCGGGACAGACCTGCTGGCAGGCGCTCACGACTTCGCCTTCCCGCAGCAGTCGCCGCCCATCTGCATTCGCGGCGATTTTGCCGCGCTCGATGCGTTGTACGCAGTACGTACACTTCTCCATCACGCCGCGCATGCGCACCGTCACATCCGGGTTGAAGACCAGCTTGCGGACTTCAGGAACGTCCTTGTTCCACGCCAGGAAATTGAAACGGCGCACCTTGTAGGGGCAGTTGTTCAAACAGTAGCGCGTGCCGACGCAGCGGTTGTACGCCATGTCGTTCAGGCCTTCGGGGCTGTGCGAGGTCGCCGCTACGGGGCACACCGACTCACACGGCGCGTTTTCACATTGCTGGCACGCCATCGGCTGCGTCACCACCTGCGCCTCCTCGTCCGAGCCCGTGTAGTAGCGGTCCAGACGGATCCAGTGCATTTCGCGTCCGCGCCGCACCTGCTCCTTGCCGACCACCGCGATGTTGTTTTCCGACTGGCACGCCACCAGGCACGCATTGCAGCCAATGCAGGCGCTCAGATCGATCGACATGCCCCATTGGTAGCCCTTCGAATAGTCGAAGAACGGGAACAGCGTGAGGCCCTTGGGCGACTCGGCCATCTCCTTGATAGCTTCGGGTTCCTTCTGGTATTCCTCGCCGGTGGCCTCGCGCACGATGGGCCGGCCTTCCATGCGATGGTGCTCCTGCGTCGTGACGATCTGATGCGTCTCGCCGGTTTTCTTCAAATCCACTTGAGACACGAAGAAGAAGCGATCCGTGGTGCGCAACCCCTCGACGCGATGGCCGACGCCCTGTCCCACGCGCCCGCACGCCGCGCGTCCATAGCCGAGAAACAGCGAAATCGAATCGTCGGCATGGCCCGGCTGCACCATTACCGGCACTTCAATCTTCTGTTGTCCCTTCGAAAGTGCGACCAGATCGCCGTCGCGCAAACCCAACTTGCCGGCCGTGGTCTTACTGATCAGCGCAACGTTATCCCAAACCACTTTGGTCATCGGATCAGGCGCTTCCTGCATCCACGCGTTGTTGGCGAATCGTCCGTCGTAGGCGCTGTGGCTCGGATAAAACGCTGCTTCGAGACCCACGCGCGGCGGTTCGATCCGCCCCGCCGCGGCAGCCATCACCTTCTTTGCGTCGACAGCCATATTCGCCGGCGCGACCTTAGCCTGTGCCACGATGCCGTCGAACAAGGACGCCTTCCATCTCTTCTCGCGCTCCGCGGCCGGCCACTGTGCCGTCCAATAGGCGTTGACCAATTCGTAGCCCTTAGCCGGTGCCCTGCCCGCGACCATCGCGGCCACTTCCAACACGCTCCTGCCGCCGTATAGCGGCTCGATCATCGGCTGCTGAATCGAAGCCGTGCCGTCCAGCGCCCGCGCATCGCCCCAGCATTCGAGGGCCTGCGCCATCGGCAGCCGCCATTCGCTCGCCAGCCAGGTTTCGTTCTCCTCCTCGGTCAGCGCGACGCTCGCTGCGGCCTTCTTCACGGCCGCGCCGAAGTTCAGGTCGGCGGGCATTGTGTAAACCGGGTTGCCGCCGAGCAGGACCAGCGTCTTCACCTGGCCGGCATTGAGGTCCGCCACGAGCTGTTTCACCTGTTCCAGCGAGTTCGCCGGCTCGCTGGGAGGCTTCGTGAACACGACCGTTTGTCCGATGTTGCCGAGCGCCGCGTTGATTGCGAAAACCAGCGTATGCACCGCCGCGGGCTGCCTCGGCCCCGCGACCACGATCGATTTGCCTTTATGCTCGGCCAGATCCTTGGCCAGTTCCGTGACGAACTTGCCAGTCTTGTCCGCAGCATTGCCGAGCACCTTCAGCTCAGTCCCGGAGACGTTCAATTCCTTGGCCAGCGCCAGCGCCAGTGCGCCAACGTCGCCGACCTTCACCCGCAGACGGTGATCGGCCATCGCGCCCGTCAGCGAGTAATTCGCCTCCGCCACGTACAGCCGGTTCATCCTGTCGCCCGGCTGCTCGACGCGCCGGCGCTTCGAGAACTGCTTCACCGGCAGGATGCTGGCCGAATCGAGGCCCAGGAAATCGCAGTCCAGCGCGAACACGACGTCGACTTTGTCGAACAGGAAGTGCGGCTCGACACTCTGCCCGGCGGCCAGCGCCGCGCCCTCGCGCACTGCGTCGAGGTTCACCGACTCATACTCGACCCACTGCGCTTTGGGAAGTCTCTTCAGCAGATCCGCGCGCACGGCCGCCAACGTTGGCGAAGCGCAGTTCTCCGAAACGACTCGCAGGCCCGAGCCGTCGCCTTGCTTTGCAACGTCGAACTCGGCTTTGGCCCAGGCGGCGAACTCGTCCCAGTTGCTCCGCGCGCCCCGATGCTGGACTTCCTTGGCGCGATCGGGATCGTACAGGCTCAGCAACGACGCCTGCAGGAACGCGTTGGTGGCGCCCAGCGAATACGGGTGTTTGGGGTTGCCTTCGATCTTGATCGGACGGCCTTCGATGGTCGTGACAATCACGCCCGCCGCCGTTCCATTAAATGTGGCCACGCTCGCATAGTGCAGCGGCTGGCCGTGGATGTAGCCCTCCGACGCGCGCGAAAACGGCAGGATTTGCTCGACTGGCCGGCGGCACGCGGTGAGGCCGGCGAGACCGAAGCTCGCGCCCATCAGCTTCAGCAACGTGCGCCGATTCGTGCCGTCCACCGTGGCGACTCCGGCGGGGAATTCGCGCGTGACCCAGTCCTGGAATTCCGGCGTCGCGGCCGCCTGGTCCAGGCTGCGCCAGTACTGCCTGCCCGTCAGCCGGGTTGGATTGATTTCAACGCAAGGCTTCATCGCGTGCTGATCCGTTCTTCTGCCGCATGCCGGCTAGCGGTGGCACCCCGAACAATTCGTGGGCGGGTTGATGTGCTTGGCTTGAACCAGTTTCCACCCCAGTTCCGCCGGGTCGCCTGCGGGCTTCCAATCCAGCTTCGTTACGAATTCAACGGGGCGCACGTTCGGCGCCGGGTTGCGGTGACAGTCCAGACACCACGCCATGGAGAGCGGTTGGACCATTCTCACCTCCACCATCTGGTCGACGCGGCCGTGGCAGCTCACGCAGGAGACGCCGGCCGTCACGTGCGCCTGGTGATTGAAATAGACGTAATCGGGAAGACGGTGCACCTTGACCCACGGCACCGCTTCGCCGGTCGCATAGCTCTCGCGGATCAGTTGCAGTTTCGGGCTCTTGTCCTTCACTCGCACGTGGCAGCTCATGCACACCTCGGTCGGTGGCACGGCCGCGAAGCTCGACTTGTCCACCGTGTAGTGGCAATAGGTGCAGTCCAACCCCAGGTTCCCCGCATGTAGCTTATGACTATAGGCCACCGGCTGGAGCGGCGTATAGCCGGTGTCGGCCTGCCGCGGGTGAGTCAGATACAGGCCGGCGGCCGCAACCGCAGCCACGGCCACGAGTGCTACGCCGCCGGCGAGGCGTACGGTCGTGTCGAAACCTTTCGGAAAAATGGCGCTCATCCGCTTAGTTCATTTCAATGCAGCCTTGGTTTAGACGCCAGGATTGCCTAAAGCAATATAATCTACTTTACGACGGGAGAATTCCTTAGCGGATTTCCATCATGGCGGTTGAAGTTCTGCAATGCGAGAGATAATTCCTGTCTGACCGCAATTCCCCATCAGGTAGTGATGCGCCGCGCCGCTGGCGCGATGCGCCGTTTTCTCTCATCGGCCGCCGGGAGGATCACCGGCCCCGCACCGGCTGTGGCGCTCCTCTCGCCGCTCTCCGGCCGCTTCACTTTGCCAGCCCCGCGAAGAACGCTTTGCTCAGCGGCCATTGCCCGCGCACGATCGTCTGGTCGGCGCTGAATCGCCCCGCTGACAAGACCGCCGCGGGACTGGCCGGCTCCGGCGGCTTGCCGGAACGCGCAATCAGGGTCTGCAACGTTGCCGTCGCGCCGCTCAGACGCTCGGCGATCGTCCTTGCCTGATCAACCGACGCGCACGGCGCGGCGAGCACGACCTCGAATCCGATGGCACTCATCTCGACAGTCAATACCGCGCGCTGTGCGCCGTCGAGCGCTTCCACAAATGCGCTCAGCCCCGGCGGCAGCTCAGGTTGTGAATGCAACGCCGGCCCCGGCAGATACACCCAGATTGGCGACGGAGGTGGTTCAAACGGCGGCGCCGAGGCATTTTCCCGGATGGAGGCCGCGCCCATCGGGTCGCTCCCCGCCGCCAGCGCTAGTAACCGGCCTGGGATCGGTTGGAATGAGATGCGCCGCTCCGGCCGGCTCCCCGGCAGGGAGCAGAACTCCCCCGCGCACTCGCCGCCATTGGATCGCGCATACTCCGCCAGCCGCGCCCGGTCGAAGCGCCCCTTCAGCACCATGAATGCCGTCCCCGGGCGCAACTCGACCATCGCCGCGTCCAGGTCGCGCCGGTAATCGAAGCCCGAGGCCTCGACGAAGCGCTTGTATTCAGGCTCCTCGGCGCCCGGCTGACCCGCAATCTGTTCGAGCAATCCGGTCTTCCGCAGCAGGCTCAGGTCCACGTACAGCACCGCACCATCGCCCGGCGGCAGGCACCGCAGCATGGCCGCCGCAGTGGCGCCCGGCCGGTACCAGTACAGACTTCCGGCGAGGATCGCGAGCAAGACCGCGCCCAGCGCGATGCGCCAGCGCCGCTCCAGGATGTTCACTCTTGCAGAGTACTCAATCCGTGCCGGGTGCGTCCGCACTGCGCTTAGTGCGCCGGCGCCGCGATCTCGGCCAGGCGCGCCAGTTTCCACAACGCCAGGTACGGCTGCAGGTCCTGCATCATGGCGAACCACATGGCCGGGTCGAGCGACTGCGCCCCATCGCTCACGGCCTTGGCCGGATTGGGATGGATCTCGACAATCAACCCGTCCGCGCCGATGGCGACGGCGGCCCGCGACAGCGCCGGCACCAGGCTGCGCTTGCCCGTCGCATGGCTCGGGTCCAGGATCACGGGCAGATGCGTCAACTCCCGCAGCACCGGCACCGCGCTGATGTCGCATGTGTTGCGCGTGGCCGTTTCAAACGTCCGGATGCCGCGCTCGCACAAAATCACGTCCGGGTTGCCGTGCGCCACGATGTATTCAGCCGACATCAGCAGCTCTCTGATGGTCGAGCTCAAGCCGCGCTTCAGCAGCACCGGTTTGCCGCATCGCCCCAGCGACTTCAGCAGCGCGAAGTTCTGCATATTGCGCGCGCCCACCTGCAGGATGTCCGCGTATTGAGACACCAGCGGCGCATCGGTGTCGCTCATCACCTCGGTGACGATCGCCAGCCCGGTCTGCCGGCGCGCCTGCGCCAACAGTTTCAGTCCCTCTTCCTCCATCCCTTGAAAGTCGTAGGGCGACGTTCGCGGCTTGAACGCGCCGCCGCGCAGCACCTTGGCGCCGCCCCGCGCCGCCAGTTCCGCCGATTCGAGAATCTGCTTTTCGCTCTCCACCGAGCACGGCCCGGCCATCACCACGAATTCCTCGCCCCCCACCTCCACGCCCGATCCGGCGTGGATCACGGTCTTGTCGGGTTTGAATTCGCGGCTGACGAATTTGTACGGCGCGGAGATCCGCACCGCCTTCTCCACCTGCGACATCGCCTCCAGCGCCTCCAGACACGCGCTGGTGTCGCCGACGCCGATGGCCCCGATCACCACCCGCTCTTCGCCCTCGATCGTGTGGATCTTGTAGCCGAACTCCTCAATGCGCTGGGTCACTTCGTCGATTTCCGCTCTCGACGCGTGGCGCTTCATCGAAATGATCATGTCTGTCAGGCTAACGCAGCAAACCCACTTTCTGCAAGTGCTACAGTCGTTCAAGCCGCACACTTAAATGGAGATTATCTACCACCTTCAATTGGTGTATAGGGATGTCCTAGGCGTAGAAAGCGGATCGCTGGCGAGAGCCGGTCGCGGGCCACAAACCGCAGCGGCAGCTCCGCGCTCTGGCGGATGCCGATGCGTGGCGTCACCTCGATGGCCAGCGGCGCGCGCCCGCGCCGCACCGTGAGCGGTCCCCGCGTCAGGTCGCAGCCGTAGTGTTCCAGCGTGATGCCGAGCGCGCGGGTCAGTTTGCCCGGACCGTCGCCGATGCCCTCCACACCGCGAATCAGAACGCAGCCCGGCGTGCCCTCCGGCTCGGCGACGATGTTCAGGCAATGGTGCATCCCGTAGCACAGGTAAACGTAGGCCCGGCCCGGCGGCCCGAACAGCACGCGCGTGCGCCGTGTCAACCCGCGGAACGAGTGCGCCGACTGGTCGATGAACGGCAGGTAGGCCTCGACCTCGACGATGCGCCCGCCGCGGCGTTCCCCGTGCGGCCCACTCATCTCCAGCACGCATCCCAGCAGGGCGCGCGCGACCTCGATGGTCGGTTGCAAGTAAAATTCACGCGGCAGTAACCGGAAGTTCATCTCGCGCTACCATAGGCAACGTAACAAGGTATAAAACGTTCATGCGGTTGTTTGCCGGTCTCGATCTGCCGTACGAAATGCGGCGCAACCTGGAATTGCTTCTGCAGCTCCTCAAACCGCTGGCCCGAATTCAGTGGAGCCCGCTCGACAATCTTCATCTCACCACAAAGTTTATCGGCGATTTTCCCGACGCGCGGCTGGAGGAACTGAAATCCGCGCTGGCCGCGGTGCCGCGCCCCGGCGGGCTGCGGATTGCCATTCGTGGGCTGGGTTGGTTTCCCGGCGCCGGCCGGCCGCGCGTGTTCGTAGCCGGCATCCAGGCGCCACCGGAACTGGCCGCGCTGGCGCGGGATACCGCGCTGGCCTGCGCGGCGCTCGGCATCGCGCGCGAGGAGCAGGAATTCCGGCCGCACCTGACGCTGGCCCGCATCCGGCGTCCGGAGCCGCTGACTGCGCTGAAAACCGAAATCTCCCGGTTGCCCAGCGTGGATTTTGGCGTTTTCCAGGTTGCGAGCTTCCATCTTTACCGCAGCCAGCTCCAGCCGGGCGGATCGATTTACACCAAACTGGCGTCGTTCCCACTAGCCTTATGATTCCGGCCGTGTTCTTGGATTCCCAAACTCCCGCGGCGACCGCCGGTCCGGCGGGCGGCGTGCTGATCGCGGGCCTGCTGGTGCTGGCCTACCTGATTGGCGGCATCCCGTTCGGCTACCTGCTGGTGCGCCTGAAGACCGGCCAGGACGTGCGCGCGATGGGCAGCGGCAATATCGGCGCCACGAACGTGCTGCGCACGACGGGGCGCGGGTGGGGTGTGCTGACGCTGGTGCTGGACGCGGCCAAGGGTTACCTGGCGGTGTGGCTGATCGAGCGCGCCACCGGCGGCGCCGAGTTGTTCATGGGCGCGGCCATGGTGGCGGTTTTGCTCGGGCATGCGTTCCCCGTGTATTTGAAATTCAAGGGTGGTAAGGCCATGGCGAGCTACGTCGGCGCGGCTCTTTGCCTGGCGCCGGCCGCGGTCGGCGTGTGCGCCGCGGTGTTTGTGCTGGTCGTCGCCGCGTGGCGCTACATCTCGCTGGGCTCGATCGTCAGCGTGGCCCTGTTCCCGCCGGTGTTGTGGCTGCTGAATCGTCCTGACTGGCCGCTGGTGGCGGCAACTGCGTTGGGCAGCGCGCTGGTGATCTGGCGGCACAGTGCCAATATTCGGCGCTTGCGCGCCGGCACGGAGAACGTGTTCCATCTGGGAGGAAACAAACCGTGATGCGACTGGCAATCATCGGGGGCGGAGGCTGGGGCACGGCGCTCTCGATCGTGCTGGCTCCGCGCTTCGAGCGCGTGCGCCTGTGGGTCTATGAGCAGGACCTGGCCGAGCGCATGCAGAACTCGCGCGAGAACGACGTGTTCCTGCCGGGCGCGCGGCTCAAAGACAATGTCGCGGTCAGCAGTGTGTTGGCCGAGGCAGTAGAGGACGCCGGGATCGTACTCGGGGTGATGCCTTCGCATCACGCCCGCCGGGTGTACGACGACCTGCTTCCCTTTCTGACGGAAGACATGCTGATCGTGAGTGCGACGAAGGGACTCGAGAACGGCACGCTGCTGCGCATGTCGCAGGTGATCAACGACGTGGTGGGCAACCGCTTTCCTCCGCGCACGGGCGTGCTGAGCGGGCCCACCTTCGCCCGCGAGGTGGTGCGCGGCGAACCGGCTGCCGTGGTGATCGCTTCGCACGACATCGGTCTGGCGCGCACCGTGCAGGCGGCCTTTTCCGGACCCACGTTTCGGCTGTACACCAACAGCGACCCGGTGGGCGTCGAGTTTGGCGCCGCGCTGAAGAACGTCATCGCGATCGCGGCGGGCGTCTGCGCCGGACTCGGATTGGGGGCCAACACGGTGGCCGCGCTAATCACGCGCGGCCTGGCGGAAATCACGCGCATGGCCGTGGCCGCCGGCGGACAGAGCCAGACTCTGGCCGGGTTGGCCGGGCTGGGCGACCTGGTGCTGACCTGCACCGGGGAACTGAGCCGCAACCGCACGGTCGGGTTCCGGTTGGGCCGGGGCGAGAAACTCGCGGAGATCCTGGGCGGCATGCGAATGGTGGCAGAGGGAGTTCAGACGACGTATGCCGCGATGGAGCTGTGCCAGCGGCTGGCGGTCGAACTCCCCATCACGCTTCAGGTCCACGCCATCCTGCGCCAGGGCCGCGATCCACGCGCGGCGTTGCGCGAACTGATGGAACGCTCGCTGAAAGACGAATAGCCTCCCGCCGGACGATGCAACCCGGACGATGCAACCCGGACGATGCAACCCGGACGATGCAAAAAGGCGCCGTCCCGAAAACGCGGCGGTCGCGCGAACCCGCGGTTGGTCCGCGCTGGAATCGCGCGGGGACTCGAGCCCGGGGCGCCCGTTCCCACACCAAACACGCCGGCATTATTGCTTGCGCAAGAACCGATTGCTGACGCGCGCGGCTCCGAAGCTGTGCCGTGACCGCCGTTACTGAGCCGCGACTGTCTGACGGAGCCGCGCCTGTCTGACGGAGCCGCGACTGTTAAGGAGCGGATGCTTCGCGTTGTTCGTGTCGTTTCAGAGCCCCGACCGTTGTTACTGAGCCGCGACTGTCTGACGGAGCCGCGACTGTTAAGGAGCGGATGCTTTGCGTTGTATGTTTTGTTTCTGAGCCGTGACCGGGAGCGGATGCGCAATTATTTATGACGCTCTGTTTAACGAGGTGGCCCGGCGCGCGCTGGAAACGCGGTGACGGGAACCCGAGTGTAATAATTACGTGACGATGGACGCACAAAACGCCGCTCCGATCTTCATAGTGGGCTGCCCGCGCAGCGGCACGTCGATGCTACGGGACCTGCTCCGTTCGCATCCGCATTTGACCTTCCCGGGCGAATCGCATTTCATCCCCACGTTTTACCGGGGTTACGGCGATCCGCGCGATGCGCGGGAAGCGCGCAGACTGGCGGCGCGAATCCTCCGGTTTCGCCGGGTGCGCCGGTGGAGGTTGGGGCTGGAAGCCGATTCGTTCGCGGATTGCCGCTCCTTCCGGGAGATTCTGGATCGCCTGTACGAAGCCTGGGCGCGCCGGGAGAACAAGCCTCGCTGGGGCGATAAGACGCCGCAGTATGTGACTGAGATTCCGCTCCTGGTGAAGCTATTTCCCGGCGCCAGGATCATCCACATCTACCGCGACGGAAGAGACGTGGCACGGTCCTGGATTCGAACCCGGTTCATGCCCCAGAACATGTACACGGCGGCGCGGCTGTGGAGGTCCTCGGTCAGCGCCGGACGCCTGGCCGGCGCTGCGCTGCCCGGCGGGACGTACCTGGAGGTGTGCTTCGAAACACTGCTGCGACAGCCTCGGGAGACCATGCAGCGGGTTTGCGAGTTCGTCGGAGAGCCATTTGACGACGCGGTCTTACGGCTCAGCCCGCTGCTAACAAGCCGGCGCGTCAGTCCGTTTGCGCGGAAGCAGCCGCCGCCCGTGGAAATCGTCTCCTCCAACTGCGAAAAATGGAAAACCGGGATGCCGGCCAGGGACAGGGTGGTGTTTGAGTCCGTCGCCGGCGATCTGCTGGAGACTCTGGGTTACGAGACGGAAGGGCATACCCGGCGCATCACCGGCGCCGAGCGGCTGGCGTGGGGCGTGCATCAGCAGCTCTGGCGGAATGCCGTCCGGTTGAGCTTTTTGCGCAAGGAAGGGTCCGTCTCCGTATATCTGCAAATGTGCTGGGCCAAGGCCCGTTCTCACTTCAGAAGGGCGTGACGTTCGGATCGGCGGCAAGACCGGCAGCGCGGCCTGGAGTCGAATCGCCGTTGTTGCGGTGAAAGCGCCCGGCGCTCCACGTGACTGATTGCGTCGCGTTCCGCGACGCCTTATGCTCGACACATGAGAACGGCAATTCTTGCGGTCATCGTGACACTGTGCGGATGGGGGACGGCGCGGGGCGGCGCCATCCGGGCGGGATTCGCGAAGACCGACGTGACGCCGCACGAGCCCCTGTTCATGGGCGGCTACGATCTGCGCAACGCGCCGGCCGAAGGCGTGCACGGCAACGACAAGTTGTACGTGCGATGCCTGGCATTCGACGACGGTTCACGCAAGGTGCTGCTCATCGAGGCCGACGTCATCATGCTCCGCGACCACGACGAGTTTCGCGGGCGCATTGCCGCGGCCACCGGCGTACCCGTGGATCATATCCTGATCGGAGACGAGCATAATCATGCGGCGCCGTCTCCGGGCGCGCAGGGTGAGAACAACTGGGAGCGCCAGTTTGGGGTGGCGCTGGTCGCAACGGCGCGGCAGGCCATCGCCAACCTGCAGCCGGTGCGCATGGCGGCGGGCGACGGGCGTTCGCGCATCGCGATGAACCGCCGGCAGGTGCAGCCGCGGGACACGGATTCCTATCTCAGCTTCGACGAGAACAACAGCAGCCAGTCGTTCGGAAAGTACAAGACCGACACGCCGGTGAAGGTGCACGAGTTCGGGGGCGTGATGCGGCTGGGCGCCAATCCGGCGGGCGCGATCGACGATGTAGTGCAGGTGGTGCGCATTGACACCGAGGCGGGCAAGCCGCTGGCGGTGATGATCCACTACGCCTGCCACGGAACGTCGTTGGGCGGCCGCAACAGCAAGGTCTCGGGCGAGTGGATGGGGCGGATGCAGGAGGCCGTCGAGCGCCATCTGGGCGCCGGCGGAGCCATGTTCGTGCAGGGCGCCGCGGGCGACATCAATCCGCGCGTGGTGGGCGGATTGGACGGCAACGCGGACGATATTCAGGCGACCTGGGCGCTGGGGGAGGAAATCGGCCGCGAAGTGGTGCGCGTGTACGACTCTCTGGCGCCGGCGCGCTGGGAAGCGGCGATCGAAGTGGCCAGCCAGGACATCTGGCTGCCGCGCACGTATCGCGAATTACCCTCGGATCTCGTGAATACGGTCGTGCACGCGCCCACTACGGCGGTGCGCATCGGCGACCTGATGTGGGTCAGCTTCCCGGGCGAGATGTTTCATGCCATCGGCCAGCGGGTGAAGGCCGCCTGTCCGGCCCGGCACGGCTTTCTGATGGGCTACACCAACGGCTACGTCGGGTACTTCCCGGAACAGCAGGCGTTCGCCGAAGGCGGCTATGAACCGTCCGTCAGCCACCTGGATCCAATTGCCGAGCAGGTGTACATGCGGCAGATCGCGGAACTGCTGAAGCGGTTCCACTAGTGGCCTGTGGGCGGTGAATGCGTTATTACGCCCGCCCATCGGCCACGCCTCGCAGCGATTGTGGAGCGGCGCGGAGACCGCTCCTTCTCAGTCGCGGCTCAGTAACGTCGTCCCCGCGACGGCCGCTAAAACGCGAGCGGGCGAGCGCAGGCCACGCGGGCAACCCGGCCGCGACAGGCCGCTCACTTCAGTTTCTCGGTCAGCGTGACCGCTTCCGCGAGTTTGAAGCTTAAACGGGTTTCGCTGGCCAGGCGGACTTCCTCGCCTTTGCTGGCCAGAACGGCTCCGCCGCCCGTCGCGCCGCCGGCGCCGGCTCCGATCGCCGCGCCTTTGCCGCCGCCCACCGCGGCGCCGATGAGTGCGCCGACGACCGTGCCCACGCCAATCTTCTTCACCGCATTACTTGTGTGAGCCGTGGCCGTCTGGTGGGACGAGTCCGTGCGAATGGCCACCTTCTGGCCGTCGGTCGTGTCGAGTTCGGTCAAGTCTAACGCGATCGCGGCCTGGCTTTTGCCGCGCGACGCACGCGTCAGCGAAGCGATCTTGCCGCGCACCAGCGCTCCGCGCTCGGCAATCACGAAGCCCTCGATCACGATCGGCTGATCCAGGGTCGCGGTGAATGGATCGCCATCGGACTGCTTGTCGCTGCTGATCGTATCGCGCAGGCGCACGGCCACCGTCGTGCCCGCGGGAAGCGTCACCGTCTGCGGCGTGCGGTCTCTGTTCTCGTTCGCCGGGTCGGGCCGCATGATCCTTGAGGGCTGCGGCTGTGGCTGCGGCGCAACCTGGTCCTGCGGCGCGGGCGGCGTTTGCGTTTCAATCGCGGGCGCGGGCGGCGGAACTTCCGGCTGCGGCTGCGCCTGGGCCACGTCGACTGGCTGCTCCGGCGGCGGCGCGGAGGAAACAGGCTCGGCAGATTCCGGCGGCGCCGTTTCCGATTTCGTCTTGTGCGCGGTGCGGACCGGATTAGGTGTCACGCTCGCCGGTGGCGGAGCCACGGGCGTGTCGGCAGTGGCCGCGGGCGGCGTCGCGGGCGCCGGTTGCGGCTGGTTGGATTCCATCTGCGAAGACGCGGGCGCGGGCTGGGGATCCGGGCGGCGGGCTGCCAGAAAGTAGACCACGCCGCCGATGACGAGTCCTCCGAAGACGAATGCCAGCAGGTACTTCTGCAACATAGGGACGTGCTTGCCTCAAATTAATAGTACGTGCGGCGTCGCCAACGCGTTACGAAACTGACGGCGGCGCTTGATGAGGCGCGGGCCTGACCCGTTACAATAATGAAAGAAATGATTCAGTTCCCGGCCGGCTACAGCATGGGAGGGGTCCGGGTCGAGCCCGCCACGGTACTGGCGCCGATGGTCGGCGTCACCGACACCGTGTTCCGCCGGCTGATCCGCGCCCAGGGCGGCTGCGGGCTGATGATGACCGAATTCACGAGTTCGCACGGGGTCGTGGCGACGACGCGCGGCCGGCCCGGCAGAGCCACGCGGACGTTCCGCTACCTGTGCTTCGAGCCCGAGGAGCACCCCATATCGGCGCAGTTGTTCGGCTCCGATCCGGAAGTCCTGTCGCAGGCCGCGCGGGTCTGTGAGGACCACGGTTTCGATGCCGTGGACATCAACTTCGGCTGCCCGGTGAAGAAGGTCGTGCGGTGCAACGGGGGCTCGGGCCTGTTGCGCAATCTCCCGCTCGTGGAAGAGCTGTTGAAACGCTGCCGCGCGGCCATCCGCATTCCGCTGACGATGAAATTCCGCGCCGGCTGGAACGACCAGGAGCTGGTGCACGTCGAGTTGGCGCGCCTGGCCGAGGACAGTGGCGTCGACGCGATCGCGCTCCATCCACGCACGCGCGAGCAGGGCTACGCCGGGCGCGCGGATTGGTCGCGCATCGCCGCGGTCAAGGCCGCGGTGAGCATCCCGGTGATCGGCAACGGCGACATCGCCACGCCCGAGGATGCGCTGCGCATGCTCGGCGAGACCGGCTGCGACGCCGTAATGATCGGGCGCGCAGCCTCGTCAAACCCATGGATCTTCCGCCAAATCCAGGACTATGTCGCGACCGGCGGATACGCGCAACCGACCGAGCAGGACCGCTGGCGCCTCATGCACCGCTACTACGAGATGCTGATCGAGGCGGGCGGGGCCGACATGGTCGGCAAGATGAAGCAGTTCGCGACCTACTTCACGCACGGCGTGCGCAACGGCGCGAAGCTGCGCGCGGCGATCTATCAACTGCGCGCCGCCGATGAGATTCTGGCGCGCGTCGACGCGCACTTCGAACGCGAGTGGAACGACGCCCAGCGCGGCATCCCAGCGCCGCCGCCGGAGAGCGTTCCACGGATGCGCGAAGCGCTGGCCGGCCCGGACTGATGCACCCCGCATGTTAAAGAAAGTCCAAGCCATCACCGACGGCTCGTGCCTGGGCAACCCGGGACCGGGCGGCTGGGCGTGCATCCTGCGGCATGGCGCGCGGGTCAAGGAGTTGAGCGGCGGCGAGCGGCATACGACCAACAACCGCATGGAGCTGACGGCGGCCATCCGCGCACTGGACACATTGACGCAGGCCTGCCAGGTCGAGATCGTGACCGACTCGGAGTATGTGAAGAACGGCGTCGAATCGTGGATGGCGCGCTGGAAGAAGAATGGCTGGAAAACGGCCGCCAAGAAGCCGGTGCTGAATCAGGATCTGTGGGAGGCGCTCGACCGCGCGTTGCAGCCGCACACCACCAACTGGGTCTGGACCAAGGGCCATGCCGCGCATGCCGACAACAACCGCTGCGACGAGCTGGCGCGCGCGGCCGCGCTCAGGATAAAGTCGGCAGGACAGGCAGGAATTTCCGAGTGAATCTGGCGCTCTACGGCGGAACGTTCGATCCGATTCATCGCGCGCACCTGATCGTGGCCGCCGAGGCGGCGGAGCAGTTCAAGCTGGACGCGGTGTGGTTCGTCACTGCCGGCCAGCCGCCGCACAAGACCGCCGGCAGCACGACGCCCTATGAGCATCGCCAGCGGATGGTGGAACTGGCCTGTGCCGGCGACCCGCGTTTTCATGCGCCCCGTTTGGAGGAAGGCGCCGGGGCGAGCTACACCATTCGCACTATCGAACGCGTGCGCGCCATGCTCGATCCGGGCTACGGGCTGATGTTCCTGATCGGCGCCGACGCGTTCGCCGAAATCGGCACGTGGTATCGCTCCGCGGAAGTGCTGGCGGCGGTCGAGTTCATCGTCGTCTCACGCCCCGGGTACGTGTATCCGGCGCCCGCGGGGGCGCGGATTCACCGGCTGGAGACGCTGGCGCTGCCGGTGAGTTCCTCGGAGATCCGGCGCGCGCTGGAGCAAGGCGAGACTCCCGGGGAATTGCCGGATGCGGTCAGTCAATACATCCGCGCGCACGGCTTGTATCGTCTGCATAGCGCGGCGCGGTCCAGCCGCTGAGCTGGGAGCCCCATTCGATGGGCGGCTGAAGTCCACGCCGGACAGAGGAGACAGCGGGTAGAAAGAGAGAGTTGTGCGCGCCCTGAGACAGCGACGCCGGTCCCCGCGTTGTCGGCGCCGCGGTGCAGAACGGTTGAGCCGACAGTCGGCACTGCATGGGACAATGAAGCGAACAGCCGTGGCGCGGCCGCGGATGGGCGCGCAACGGCGATGGTTCTCGTGCGGCGATGACTGCCAAAATCTTCCTCAAATTCATTGCCGCGGTAATGATCATCATGGTGGTCGCGCTGACGGCCATCGGTTTCCTCTCCTCCCGGCTGGCTGAACGCGCCTACGTCGGCGAGCTGCAGACGGAACTCAGCCAGAAGATCGCGCTGCTGCGGGTGATGCAGCGGCAGAAGCTAATTACGCTCACTCCGGATACGGTGCGGGAGCTGGCGCAATCGGCCAGTGCGAGGACGACGTTCATCGCGCGGGACGGCGGCGTGGTGTTCGATTCAGACGCCGCCCCGGCGGGGATGGAGAACCACGCTACGCGCCCCGAAGTGCGGGAAGCGCTACAGGGACGCACCGGTTTCTCGACGCGCAGCAGTGCCAGCCTGGGCATCCGGTTTCTGTATGTGGCCGGCCCAGTGGAAGGCGGGGTGCTGAGGCTGGCGGTGCCGCTGGCCGACGTCGAGGCCCGCGTCAAGGAACTGCGCCAAAGCCTCGTTATGTACACCGCCCTGGCATTCCTACCGGGCATCCTGTTAGCGGCGTTGCTGGCACGCCACTTCTCCCGCCGCCTGGGCGCCGCGATCCACTACGCGTCCACGCTGGCGATGGGCAACTTCAAGGCGCGACTGCAGAATCCCGGCAATGACGAGCTGGGGATCCTGGGCAAACAACTCAACGAGACGGGCGAGAAGCTGCAGAAGATGTTCGAGGAGCTGGAGCACGAGCACGTCGAGCTGGAGAAACTCGAGCGCATCCGGAAGGACTTCGTGATCAACGTCTCGCACGAGCTGCGCACGCCGCTGGCCTCGATCCAGGGCTACACCGAGACGCTGCTGGACGGCGCATTGGAAGACCGGGAGAACAACGTCAAGTTCCTCAACATCATCCGCCAGAATGCCGAACGCCTGGCGCGGCTGACCGCCGACCTGCTGATCCTGGGGCGCCTGGAGTTGAAGACGCAGAAGCTGCAACCGGCCAACTACTATGTGAACCCGTTGCTGGAAGATTGCATCGCCACGCTGCGGCCGATGGCGGACAAGAAGCGGATCGACGTGCTGTTCGAAATCGCTCCCGAGGCCACGGAGGTCTTCTGCGACGCCGAGGCGATGCACCAGATTATGATGAATCTGCTCGACAACGCCATCAAATACACGCCCGAGGACGGCCACATCGTGGTGTTCGCGCATCGTGTCACGGATCGCGCGCGCGGGGCAATGGTGGAAGTCGGCGTGCGCGACACGGGTATCGGAATTCCGGCGGAGGAGCTGCCGCGGCTGTTCGAACGCTTCTACCGGGTGGACAAGGCGCGCTCGCGCGCGCTGGGCGGCACGGGCCTCGGGCTGGCGATCGTCAAGCACCTGGTGCGGTCGCTGGGCGGAGAGGTGAGAGTGGACAGCGTCACCAACCAGGGATCGACTTTCCGCTTCACCCTGCCGGTCCTCGATCCCGGTGGCGACAAAGATATGGATATTCAAGAGCAGTTAACCATTTAGTCATTGAATTGTCATGGTTGTCATGGCAATCGTAGGGTAGGGTAATCGAAATGAAGAAGATACTGCTGATCGAGGACGACACCGACCTGTTCGCGCTGCTCAAGTACAACCTGGAGAAAGAGGGCTTCATCCTGGTCGGAGCGCAGACGGGTAAGGGCGCGGTGGAGTTCTGCCGGCGCGAGCGGCCGGATCTGATCCTGCTGGATATCATGCTGCCCGACTCGGACGGGCTGGACATCTGCAAGGGCATTCGCAACCATCCGGAACTGACGCACATTCCGGTGATCTTCCTGACGGCGCGGGCGTCGGAGACGGACCGCATCGTGGGACTGGAGCTGGGGGCCAACGACTACATCGTCAAGCCGTTCTTCGTGCGCGAGTTGATCGCGCGCATCAAGATACAGTTCCGCAGCCGCGAGCAGCCGACAAAGGCGCTGCAGATCGGCGGGCTGCACCTCGATCGCACGAGCTGCCGGGTGGTGCTGGACGGCGCGGAGCTATCTCTGACGGCGACCGAGTTCCGGCTGCTGGAGTTCCTGATGAGCCGTCCGGGGGTCGTTTTCAGCCGCGAGCAGTTGCTGGACGCGGTGTGGGGACACGACCGGGCGGTCACCGATAGGACGGTGGACGTCTACATCCTGCGGCTGCGGCAGAAGATCGAACCGGACCCGATCCACCCCGGCCACATCCGTTCGGTGCGCGGCTTTGGCTACAGCTTCAACGAAGCGGCGGAGCCGGTGCCCGCGGCCAGTTAACGCTCCGGCCGCGGCGGCGCGGCCTCAAGCAAATTCGACGCGGGTGACGGTACCGGCCTCGAGCCGGACGGTCACGGTGCCATTCGCGTTGCGATGAACGGCGAGCGATTCCGCGCCCTGACGCAGCGCGGCGATCTTATGAGCGCGCGGCGGCCGGAGCGTGAAATCGGCCGTTCGCTTGGCACTGAGTTGCGCCGCGGTGGCGCGGCCATTGACCCAATCCACGCTCACCGTGAGGCCTCCACGCGCGCGCAAGCCGCTGAACGATCCTTCGCTCCAGGCGGAAGGCAGGGCCGGGAGCAGGGTGATCTCGCCGTCGTGGCTCTGGAGCAGCATTTCGGCGATGCCCGCCGGGCCGCCGAAGTTACCGTCGATCTGGAACACGAAACCGCCCTGGCCCATGGGGTGGGTGTCGAGCAGGTTGAGGCGCGTGCTCTGTTTGAGCAGCCGCGCCACGGCCAGGCCGGCCTTGTCGCCGTCACGCAGACGGGCGCGCAGGTTGACCACCCAGGCGGCACTCCAGCCGGTATAGCCGCCGCCGTTCACCAGGCGGATTTCGAGCGATTTGCGGGCCGCCTCCATCCACTCCGGCGTCTTGTTCCAGGTGAACAGCGGAGACGGATAGACGGTGTAGAGGTGCGACATGTGGCGGTGGCCGGGCTCAGGTTCACGGAACTCCTGCGAGTACTCCAGCAACTGGCCCTGCGTGCCTATCCGGAAGGGCGGCAGACGCTTCAACGCGGCTTCCAGCCGTTGGGCGAAATCGGCCTCGATGCCGAGCAGCTTCGTGGCGGAGATGCAGTTACCGAACAGCTCGCGGATGAGCGCCAGGTCCATGGTGCAGCCGGCGTCGACAGTCACCACTGTGCCATCCGGCAAATAGAAGCCGTTTTCGGGCGAGATGGACGGGCAGGTGGTCAGATGGCCCGCGCCGTCCTCGACCAGCCAGCCGAGCAGGAATTCGGCCGCGCCTTTCATCAGCGGCCAGGCGCGCCGGCGCAGGAATTCGAGGTCGCCTGAGAAGGCATAGTGTTCCCACAGATGCTCGCACAGCCAGGGCGCGCACATCGGCCAATTGGCCCAGCGTGGATCGCCCGACTTTGCGCCGACCGGGTTGGAGAGGCGCCACAGATCGGTGTTGTGGTGGGCCACCCAGCCGGGCAGATTGTAGAGCACGCGGGCAGTGGTGGCGCCGTTGCGGCTCAACTCCTCGGTGAGCTGGAATAGAGGCTCATGGCAGTCGGCGAGGTTGCAGGTTTCGGCCAGCCAGTAGTTCATCTCGACGTTGATATTGGTGGTGTAGTTGGAGCTCCAGGGCGGACGCAGCAGGTCGCCCCAGAGGCCTTGCAGGTTGGCCGGCTGCGTGCCGGGGCGCGAGCTGGAGAGGAGCAGATAGCGCCCGAAGTGGAAGTACAGAGCGGCCAGCGCGGGGTCGGGTTCCGAGGCGTACTCCGCCACGCGTTCATCCGTGGAGCGCCCGGAAGCGTCCGTGCCGGCGCCGAGCCGCAACGAGACCCGGCGGAACATCGGAAGGTAATCGTGGACGTGCCGCTTGTGGATCTCTGGCCACGACAACTTTGCGGCGGCGTCGAGCGTCTGCACGCAGCGGGCATGGATTGCGTCCGCGCTGAGGTCGGGGAGCTTGTCGAAACCGCGGAAACCGGTAGCGGCGGCCACTAGCAACGTCACGGCGGTGGCGTTCTCGACTCGCAACACAGCGCCGTCGGCGTGCACTGTGCCGTCTTCGGCCTTGACATCCACAAGCGCTTCGCAGCGCATCCCATGGCCCGCGGCGTCGTCGTAAACCACCGGGTTTTTGGAGTTCAGGTAATCGGGGTCCATGCGAGCCGGCGCTTTCGCCGTCATCCGCAGGCGCGTGTCACCCTCGGCGGCGGCGGTGGACTTCAGCAGGCTGGTGAGGCCGACGGTGAAGTTCAGCTTGGCGCCCGGCTCGGCAGCGCCGGGCAACGCTTGCGCCGTCAGACGGAGGGCGATCACCTGATCCCGGTACGAGGCCAGGGCTTCGCGTCTAAATATTGTATTTTCAATGCGATAGCTGGTATTACAGAGGGCGCTGTCGAGGTCCAGCTCAAGCCGGTAATCCGTCACCGGGCCGGCGGCGTCGAACTTGAGGTGCAACTCGCCGAGGGCCTCGTAGCTGACAGTGAAGGGCCCTTGGAGCTTCTTGGCAGCCGTCTCGCCAGCCGCATAATTCTTGTCCTGCAGGATCAGCCGCCGCACGTCTGCCAGGTACTTCGGCCCGTTGGGATCGTTGCCGCCAGGGCCGGGAAAGCCCGTCCAGAGCGTATCCTCATTGAGAAAGATGCGCTCCTCGGGAACGCCTCCCAACACCATTGCGCCCAGCCGGCCATTGCCGATGGGCAAGCCATCGACCCATTTTTGGGCGGGTTTGCGATACCAGAGCTTGAAGTCGCCCCCGATTTCGCTGGCGGGCGGAGCGGCGCTGGCGGAGGCTGTCAGAGCCGGGGGCAGGGCCGGCAGGGTGGCAAGAAAGTCGCGGCGTTTCATGACGGGATTGAGCATATCGCAAGCGGCGCCGCGGCGCATCAAAACAAAAAAGGAGGAACAAACCCAATTGTTGAGTTTGCTTTATTAAATGATTGGCTTACGCTGTGAATATTCTCTACATATTCGTGATTTTCAAAGAACCGGGCCAGCGCGCCTTACAGACTGGTGGCCACTTTGAGCTTAAACCCTGGCGTCAAGCCGCAGGTTCGTCTTTCTTTAGCAGTTGATTCAATTCCGTTTCGTTGATAGGATTTGGGGTATATGGCAAAACTGCAAGACGGCGAGCGGGAACTGGGCTTCAATACCCGGTCCCTGCATGCGGGCTACGATCCGGACCCAACCACCAAGTCGCGGGCGGTGCCAATCTACCAGACGTCCTCGTACGTATTCGACGATACGGCGGACGCGGCGGCGCTATTTGCGCTGCAAAAATTCGGCAACATTTACACGCGCATCATGAATCCGACCACCGACGTGCTGGAGAAGCGCGTGGCGTCGCTGGAGGGCGGCGTGGCGGCACTGGCGGTGGCCTCCGGCCAGGCGGCGCAGTTGCTGGCCATTACGAGCCTGCTCGAGGCGGGCGATCATGTGGTCAGCTCCTCGACGCTGTACGGCGGGACGTACACGCAATTCGACGTCAGCTTCCGGCGCTTTGGCCTGGACGTGACCTTCGTCGAGCCGGACGACCCGGAGAACTTCCGCCGGGCCTTGAAGCCGAACACGAAAGCGATCTACGGGGAGACGATCTCGAACCCGCGCGGAAACGTGCTGGACATCGCGGCCGTGGCCAAAATCGCCGCCGCGGCCAACGTGCCGTTTCTGATCGACAACACGTTCGCGTCGCCGTATCTATGCCGCCCCATCGAGCACGGCGCGAACATCGTGCTGCACTCGCTGACGAAGTTCCTGGGTGGGCAAGGAAACTCGATCGGCGGCATCATTGTGGACGGCGGAAAGTTCGACTGGAAAAAGTCGGCGCACCCGCTGCTGAACCGGCCGTCGCCGGCCTATCACGGCATGAACTTCGCCGAGACCTTCGGCAACCTGGCATTCATCCTGCGGGCGCGCGTGGAAGGACTGCGCGACCTCGGCCCGGCGTTGAGCCCGTTCAACTCGTTCCTGTTCATTCAGGGTGTCGAGACGATTGGCCCGCGCATGCAGCGGCACGTGGCCAACGCCCAGGCGGTGGCCGAATGGCTGGAGAACCACCCGCGGGTGAGCTGGGTGAAATATCCAGGGCTGAAGTCGAGCCCATATCACGCGTTGGCGCAGAAGTACCTGCCCCAGGGCGCGGGCGCGATTTTCAGCTTTGGCATTCAAGGCGGTTATAACGCCGGCGTGAAGTTCGTCAATGCGCTGAAGTTGTTTTCGCACCTGGCGAACGTCGGCGACGCGCGCAGCCTGGTGATCCATCCCGCGTCCACCACGCACCAGCAACTCAACGCGGAGCAGCAGGCGGCGGCGGGGGTGACGGGAGACATGATCCGGCTGTCAATAGGACTGGAGGACGTGGAGGATCTGGTCTGGGATTTGGAGCAGGCGCTCGCGGTTGCTCAAGCATAAAGGCGGTTGGACCCATCGGCCGGAGGCCGGTCGCAAAGCAGCGGGGCCCGGAATCGTCCGGGCCCGGATGCACGCGCAGCGGCGGCGCTGGAGCTACCGTTTCAGAGTACGCACGTAAGCGATCACGGAGTCCACCAGTTCGGGCGGGAGACGATGCCGGAACCCGGCTTCATCGATCTCGACAGGAGGCATCCCGCGTTTGCCCGCGGTGATGATCTCTTTCAACTCCGCTTCCGACTTGCTCTGCACGTCGGCCGAGCCGAGCCTTGGAATTGCGGTGTTAAAGAACTTGTCCGCCCGCTCCTCACCGGCGCCCTCCGGCCCATGACATTTACGGCAGGTCCGATCGAAAGCCGCCTTTCCGGAGAGGTTGAGGTTCGAGCCCAGGCCGGACGTCATCAATATGTCGTGACTGTGGCCTTTCGGCGTGGCGTGCACGAGGATTCCATCCACCCCGGGTATCCACACTTCGGAGAGGACGCGGGTACCGTCGGATTTGTCGAAGACGAGACTGCCGTCCTGGAATTCGGTCGGCCCGCCGAGCCGGGTGACGATGCGCGCGCGCGCCGCTGTAGCCGCGTCCACTTTCACTTCAACCCAGGCTGGGCTATCGACCGCCAGTGAGAAAGTATACGTCCCCGCCGGCAGCGCCTTCGAGCCGACGGTAAACGCGTACGGGATTTCGACACGCACGGCATGCGCCTGCCCGAAAGCCGGCTCAACCGCGAGGAATGTGAAGAGGCTGAAAGCCAGGAGGCTTCTCGCTGTCGCACCCTGTAATCTGATTTGCTGCATCTTGATAAGCTCCTCTTGTTCCCAGTCATTCGCGCCAGGAATACCAGCCAACCGGCATTCCCCCCACAGATCCGTACGGCAATCATCCGCGCATACGGCTTCTCCATCAGAAATACGGCGGAAAACTGCCCGCCGCACGACCCCAACCTTCGGCATACGCGCGCTTCGGCTGTGTGCCACAAGACCCAAGCCCAGGGCATCCCGTCCCTTGAGTGCATTGCACCGGCGCCTGGCCGGAGCTCACCTCCTCGCCGCCCGACTTCACCACGCCCAGCGCCTCGCCTGACCGGCCCACAGGTCCCCCAGACGCCAACGGCTTAGGCGCAGCG
>Ga0182027_10001719_pt1 | contig 36143 bp, 34 predicted proteins | sample 712E1DmetaG_FD_121300 | JGI IMG/M metagenome (GOLD analysis project Ga0182027, IMG submission 121300) | Permafrost microbial communities from Stordalen Mire, Sweden - 712E1D metaG (Illumina Assembly) | ecosystem: Environmental > Terrestrial > Soil > Wetlands > Permafrost | place: Sweden...
ATCAGGTGCTCCTCTTGCTGGGTGCGATGGGTGATCTCAACGCCATCTTCCCAGTTCAGAAGGGCACCTGATTCGTCGTTTCAGCACCTCTCAGGCCGAGGCCGTCGGTGGATCCGGGCTAAGAGGCTGACGCTTTGCCGGCGGCGCGGTGCCCAGGCGGGCAGCGCCTGGTCGCCAGCCCTCGATCGGCTGGGGTCGACCAAGCAGGTAGCCCTGGCCCAGCTCGATGGCGAGGGCGTGCAGGACGGTGAGCTCACCGTCGGATCGATCGCAGGGCGCCCGGGCCGGCGACGCGGCTTGGTCCATTTCCGCGCGACGAGTGATCGGTGGCAGCGCAGAAGCGTCTCGGGGCGAACCAGAGGATTGACAGCGTCGACAGACAGGCCGATGATCAGACAGTCAGGCAAGTTAGGCTATCGACGGCCAGACTATACGCCGACTGGGATGGAGGTTCCAGGTGACCACATCGAAGTCTTCTGCCGGGTTGTTCGTCAGGAACGCAACTGGCCTCGTGAGGGAGGTCTCGCCTCGCGCGGCACTACTCATCAACTACATTCCTGGGTGTCCGGTTCAAGTTGTCGCAGCTGGGCTGTTCTTCGCCTTCGCTCTGTTTCCGGGCGGGAACTTCCTCTTGGCTCTCGTCCTGACCATGCCCATGTCGCTCGCGTTCGCCTACGCGTTCGGCCTCCTCGTGGCCGCGATCCCGCGTTCCGGTGGAGACTACATGCTCGTCAGCCGCATCATCCACCCGGCAGTGGGCTTCGTATCCTCCTTCTGTATGCTCCTGGCGGCCGTACTGTCGCTCGCCTTCTTCGGCATCGTCTGTGCAACGATTGCCTTGGGCCCGAGTCTCATCATCGTCGGGATCCTGACCGGCAATACCACGCTGGTCGCGTGGGGAACCACCTGTCAGACGGACAAGACGTGGCAGCTGATCATCGGGTCCGTGGCGCTTCTCGGCTCGGGTCTTCTTCTGATTGGCGGCTGGAAATGGACGACACGGATCTTTAGCGCCCTTTTCGTCTTCACGATGGCTGGACTAGTTGTGTGCGCCGTAATCGCACTGCTGACCCCAACCTCGACATTCATCGATCGTTTCAACGCATTTGCGTTGCCATATACGCACGTCGCCGACACGTATCACAACGTTATCACCGCAGCAGCCACGTCCGGCGTGAATGTGAACCCTGGCTTCTCGCTTGAGCAGACAATACCGCTTGTAGGGGTCTTGGCCGGATTCACAATCTACAGCTGGTGGGCGGTCTTCATCGGCGGTGAGCTACGCCAGGCAAGCAGCTTGAAAACTGCAAATCGTATGGCGCTCGCGGGTATTCTCAATGTCGTTTCGATTGCGATCTTCGTGTGGATCTTCCTTCAGTGCTTTGGCACTTCATTCCTGATCGCCACAAATAGTGCAGCCGGCGCTCTCCCCGCGTCGATTGGAGTAGCTCCCTACTACTTCGTAATGATCTCCGCGGTCATCGGCAACGCCCCTCTCGCGATTCTGCTTGCAGTGTCATTCATGGCTTATTGGCCCTTGGTCATAGCTAACTCATACTTCCTACCAACACGGATCCTTTTCGCACTAGCATTCGACGGTATGGCTCCGAAGTGGGTCACGGCAGTGACTCGCGCTGGTACGCCTTGGGCATCTGTTCTGCTGTCTGTCGCCGCGTCCATCATCGTCCTTGCTTGGGGATTGGGATCCAGCTTCTTCTTCACTCTTCTGGTGTTCGCGACCCTATTCCAGCTCATTTCGATGGGCCTGGTTGGCCTGAGTGCGGTAGTTATGCCGAGGCGGAGGCCCGTCCAGTATAGGGGCTCGGTGACGTCCAAGAAGATCGCTGGCGTGCCAATTGTTGTGATCGCTGGTGTGGCTGCGATCGTCTCCTGCGTGATTCTCTACATTGTGTACTTCTCGTACCCGAACCTTGGCTTGGCAGACAAACCGACCTTCTTCATGTCGCTGGTGGCGTGGATACTAGTGGCTCTCGCTTACTACTACGGAATGCGCTTTGTCAAGCGACTCCAGGGGATCGATGTCACCAAGGTTTATGCTGAGATTCCACCGGAGTGAGGGACGATGTCCTTCCCGACAATATGCGTGAGTGGCGAGGTCTAATTGATATGCAGACCCTGGAGGATCCGGTTGCGGAGGCTCTGAGGCTGGTTGGGATCGCAAAGACGCGCAATATCGTCGTGAGACTCATGGGCGGCCTAGCATTCCATGCTTGCTCACCCGATTGGAGTGCGCCTGCTGAACGGCCGGGACGCGATATCGATCTAGCTACACGAGGAAGAGATCGGATGCGACTGGCTAGGGTTCTGACCACAGAAGGATATCTGGGTGACGAGACGTACAATACCCTTCATGGCCAGAAGCAGATGTATTTCGTAGATGAGGCGAGGCATCGTCCAGTCGATGTGCTTGTAGATCGGCTTGAGATGTGTCACACATTGAACTTCCGGGATCGGCTCGAGGTCACGTATCCCACGATTCCATTCGCGGACCTACTGCTGTCGAAACTCCAGGTGGTGAAGGCTAACCGAAAGGACTTGGTGGACGCGGCAAGTCTCCTGTCGGAATGGCCGTTGACGGCGGATGATTCTGGCATCAGTCTCGATAGGATCCGAGCCGTGACCGCGAGTGATTGGGGTTGGTGGCGTACGGTCAAAGGGAATGTGGATCGGCTGAAGAGCTTCAGTGAGTGCGAGGTGGAGCTTGGAGAGCTCGAGTTTGGACGTGCCCCAAGATACGATGCGGTGGCTCAGTTGACAGCCTTGGGAGAGATGATTGAGACGGAACAGAAGAGCCTTGGCTGGCGGCTTCGGGCGGTGGTAGGCGATCGAATGAGTTGGTATCAGGAGCCCGAAGAGGTGTCTCGGACCGTCGACGCGGCCTAGGCCAGTTGGCGCCGCTACGTCGTGGCGTGCTCTCTGAGCTAGAGGAAAGGGTCGACGGGATCGTGCGAATACTGATTGAGAACGGCATTGTCGTCGATGGAACTGGATTTGGCGGCGTTGCTTCGGACATCTGTGGTAATCAAGGCAGGCCACGTGGTCATTGACGTGAAGTTAACTGCACCTACGTCCATCCTAAGAGTAAGCGCCGCGCCAGCAGGTCATTCCCACCCGGTTTCAGCTGGTATTCCAAACCTGAACAGGTTATTTCAGTGGACAGGGGCGGTGCGAGGCTGTGAAATGAACGAAGTCTCTTTGGCAAACAAGGTCGCCATCGGGGGCGGGGGCCGAGGGATCGGTGAGGCAATCGCCCGTCGCCTCGCGACAGCCGGTGCTGCAGGTGCAATTGCTGAGCTAGATCCGTCCTCGGGTGCGAGCGTTGCTAATGCACTGGAGGCGGATAGTGCGCGCGGATTTGCATTCAAACGGAGGTCTCGGATGACGCGTCGACCCTACGCTGCGTCGAGATTGCCGTACAAAGGTTCGGCGCCCTGGACATCCTGGTGAACGATGTCGGCATATCGATCCCGAAGAGTGTAGGAGACACGATGCCCGATGAGTGGGACCACATCCGGGGTGGCGGTAGATCGGGTTCGCCGACGACGGGAGCGGAACGATGGCACTTGCTCATCGGGTGCACGTCCTCTACCACGGAGCGATGGAGTGCGACCTAGCCTGGCTCCTGCTGAAGCCCGGTCGCAACATCGTCGATCGCCACCATCGGAATCGCAGGGTGGAGTGGGTTGATTGCCCAATTCACTCCGTCCTCATCGACCACCCGGTTGGTCCGATCCTCTGGGATTCCGGCCCACCTCGAGACTGGGCTACACGATGGCAGCGTGCTGGCACGAACGACTTTGCCCCGTTCGACCGCGTGACGGACGATCAGTTCCTCGATAGCAGGCTGGCCCAGCTGGGCCTCGAGCCCGCAGACATCAAGACCGTCATCGCGTCGCATCTGCATCTGGATCACGCCGGCAATCTCCGGATGCTCGCAAATGCGGGAGCACGACTCCTGGTAAGCAGGGCCGAGTTGGAGGGCGCCAATTCCTTCCCGGGTGAGTTCTTCGGTTCCTACATCAAGTCCGACTACGCCGGCTTGCCTTTCGGGCGACTGGATAGCGACGTCGAGATTGCAGACGGCATCACCGTTCTCCAGGTGCCGGGCCACACGTGGGGAACGATGGCTTTGCGCGTGGAGCTGGCGAACTCCGGGACAATGATCTTCACGTCCGACTCGGTACTCGTGCGGGATGCGTTCGGCCCTCCGGCGTACAGCTCAGCGGACACTTGGGACACTCGCGCCTGGGCGGCGAGCGTCGAGAAGATCCGGGCCATCGCAGCTGCGACTAACGCCACGGTGGTCTTTGGCCACGACGCCGAGCAGCTTCGCGCGCTCCGGCTCGCCCCCGGAGCGTTCTACGACTAGCGGCATCCATGCAGGAGACGTTCCGTCCCTGGCGAAAGGCCACCCGCCGGATCGGCAGTTCCGTGAAGGAGATATCCGCAATGAACAAGGGTGCGGTCATTGTCACCGGCGGCGCCGCCGGTATTGGGGAAGCAACGGTCCGACGCCTCTCGAGAATGGGCTACGCCGTCGGCCTGATCGATGTCGATGTTGCCCTCGGGGAGGCCCTCGTTGCAGAGCTCGGTCAGGGTGGACGATTGGCATCGTTTGAGCGTGCAGATGTCGGCCGACCCGAGGAAGGAGCGGCAGCCGTCGCCCGACTCGCCGGTCGTTTGGGGCCTCTGGCAGGATTGGTCAACAATGCCGGGACCACCATCGTCCGAGCGCTCGTCGACACTGATCCGGAGGAGTGGCGCAAGGTCCTAGCCACAAACCTCGAGTCGATGTTCATCATTACGCGTGCTGCGGCGGCTCACCTAATGCGACCCGGCGGTTCGGTGGTCAATGTCGCCTCGTTCCACGCCCAAGCGACGATCCCAATGTACACGGCGTACGCCAGTTCCAAGGCGGGTGTCATCGGCTTCACTCATAGTCTCGCGCTCGAGTGGGCGCCCGACATCCGCGTCAACGCCGTCTGCCCTGGGATCATCGACACTCCGATGTGGCACAGGTATGTAGACAACGCCCCCGATCCGGCGCAGGCAACTGCCGAAACGAACCGCTTCGAACCGCTTGGCAGAGTCGGCACGGCCGACGAGGTCGCGGCCCCGATCGCGTTTCTTATCTCCCCAGATGCCTCGTATATCACCGGGACGGCTGTCTATGTCGATGGCGGGATGACCGCGAAGCTTCCTCATATCTGACGGCCCGGCCGGGCGTTCGCCACCGACCCGTCGAGGGCTCATGATCGGGTAGATCAAGCCGGGACTCGAGCGGGGCCGAACAGGCTGGACGTTGCCCGACTGGCGACCGGCTAGTCGTCGATGACGGCGAGGACCTCGATTTCGACTTCGCCTTCGCCGGGTATCGCCGCACCGATGGTCGCGCGAGCAGGCTTCGGGTCAGGCATCAGAAGCAAATAGGCGGCGTTGAATTCGTCAAATTGGGACACATCCCGCAGATAGCATCTGGCCTGCACTACCGAGTCCAGCGATGCGCCTGCGGCACGGAGTATTTCCTCGACGTTCGTGATCGCCTGGCGTGTCTGGGCGGCCACTCCGTCGGCCAACAGCCCCGTTGCAGGGTCGATCCCAACCTGACCGGCGACGGCAACTATGCTGCCGCTCCGGATCCCCTGAGAGTAGGCGCCGCTGGGGCGAGGGGCACGCCCGGTCTCGACTTTGGTTCGTGTCACTCTTCCTCCTCTTGAGCTGAGCCCCCGGACCGCGGCCAGTCGACGACCTCGCCTCGCAGCACGGTGACCGCCTCTCCGGCGATCCCGACTCGGTCGCCCCGGAGGGTCATACGGATGGTTCCGCCGCGGCCCTTTGGTTGCCGCTCCTGTCGCCCCACGATGAGCTCCGAACCAAGGCGTGCCACCCAATAAGGCGCCAGAAGGCAGGCCGACGACCCTGTCACGGGGTCCTCGTCGTTGTCGATCGCGGGCGCGAAGAACCGGGAGAAGATGGTGAATCTTGGATCGTCCGACCTTGCCGTGACGACGATCCCGTCGGGAACGAAAGCGGCGAGGCGGGAGAAGTCGGGACGGAGGCCTCGCACACTCGCCTCATCGGCGGCCTCCGCCAGCATGTATAACCTGCCACGGCCGATGAATGTCGGGACTATCCCGAGCGCCTCCGCCAGCCCCTGCGGCGGGTCGATCGGCGAGACCGGATCCGTCGGAAAGTCGAGTTCGATGAGGTTTCGCTTCCGGGTCGCAGTGAGAGATCCACTCCGCGTCTGGAACCTTGCGATCGCGTCTGGCTCGAGTCGCCCCGTTTCCCATAGAACGTGGGCCGTTGCCAGGGTCGCGTGCCCGCACAATTCGACCTCGCCGGACACTCCGAACCAGCGCAAGTCGAACCCGTCTCTTCGCTGGACGGCAAACGCGGTCTCGGAGCAGTTCATCTCGCGCGCCACGGACAGCATCCACTCGGGCTCGCGGGCCGCGGCCAGAATACAGACACCCGCCGGGTTGCCGGTGTACGGCACGTTCGTGAATGCGTCGACCTGGAAGATCGGGGTTGCCATAGGTTCGACCTCACTCCTCGGTCGTGCCGCGCCGGAACTGGATCCAATCGACGCCACCAACGAGCAGTTGTCCGGCCGGAGGTCCGCCGGCGATTCCGGTCAGGAGGTGGCAAATGCCGGCAGGACGCCAGCTGTGACGAGGAGCTGTCGGAGTTGACCGAGGGCTTGGGCGTCCAGGGGTAGGAACGGTCGGCGGGCGGGCCCGACAGACTCGCCGATCAGGTCGCAGCCGGCCTTTATGGATGTAGTGTAAGGGTGCGTCTCGAAGAAACTGATGACCGGCCAGATCCGATCCCACACGGCCCTCGCGCCCACGAGGTCCTGGTCCAGAACCGCGCGCTTCCAGAGCTCGACGCAGAGAGCCGGCATCACGTTGACGGCGCCCCAGATGGTGCCGCGAACGCCCGCCAGAAACCCAATCAGGCTCATGGAATCCCAGCCGTTTAGAACCGTGACTTCTGCACGATATCGCTGCACCAATTCCGTCAGCGCAGACGCATTGCCGCTCGTGTCCTTCACATAGCGTATCCCCGCAGCTCTTGCCAACTCCACGATTTGGGCCGGGGTGAGATCGCAGCGGGTAATGCTCGGGATGTTGTAAAGCACGATTGGCACTTCGACGGCGTCGGACACCGCCCGGTAGTGGGCCACGAGCTCGGCCCATGTGAGAGGATCGTAGAAGGGAGGCACGATCATGACCGCGGCCGCGCCGACTTTCGCCGCGTGTACGCTCAGCTCGACGGTATGAGCAGTACTGAGAGCCCCCGTTTGCGCGATCACGGGCACTCGACCGCCGGCTGCCTCGACGTTGACCTCTATGACACGCCGCCGCTCCTCCATGGACAGATGCGGGAATTCGCCAGTGCTGCCACACGGGACCAGCCCGGCCACGCCTGCGTCGATCAGGCGATCCACCAGCCTGCGGATAGCTCCCTCGTCGATCGCCGAACCGTCTGGAATGAACGGCGTCACCGTGGCGGCGAACACGCCCTCGAACGGCTCGTTGGTCACCGATCATCCCTCCTTAGGTTGAGGACGAAATCGTCGGCTCAGCCTACCATGACTAATTGACTGACAATCAGGCACATATTGTGCCTTGCGGAACACCGGCCTGTCAAGCGATGAACTCGTGCCGGCACCAAGTGGATCCTCAGCGTGCCGGAGCAGATCTGTCGACCCGCTTCCGGGGCCCCTGCGAGCGGTGGGGTTCATGAGCAATGGTCGCGTCGCTGGCCGAGGACCATGGCCAAGACACCATTACTCAGACGGACCCCGGCCGCGATCTCCGTCGACTCGACCCGCCGAGCGCGTCACCCTCGTCGGTCGGTTCTACTTGGCTGCACCTCCATCGCCTGGCGCGAACTGGCTAGAGTCGTCCAAACCCGGGCGGGAACGGGCCGTCGGGCATGCTCAGGTCGCCTGTGAGAGTCGTCTGCCATGTGCACCGGCCGTCCAGGACAGTAACCTCGCCAGTCTGGATCACGGTCTGCGTATGAGTCAGGGCGCGTATGTCCGCCAGCGGGTCGCCGTCTACCAATAGGAGGTCGGCGACTTTGCCAGGTTCGATTGTCCCAATTCGGTCGGCCAGACCGAGCAATCTGGCATTCGTAGCAGTCGCGGACTTGATGGCCTCCATGGCGCTCAGACCGCAATGCATCAGCCACTCCAGCTCCCAGAACAGAGACTGCGGCGGGTTTACTGGGAGGGCGCTGTCGGTTCCTGCGCAGATCGGGATCCCCAACGCATGCGCCTTTGCCACGACTTCGAGATGAACCTGGACCCTCCTCTTGACCTCGGCGGACAGCGAGGCTGCGACCCCCAAGCGGTCCCCATGATCCGCGGTCATTTGATATGTCCAGACCGTTGGGACGAAGTACGTGCCGTGCTCGCGTAGCAGGGCCAGAGATCCGTCGTCCAGGAGCACGCCGTGTTCGATCGAGTCGACCCCGGCGAGGATCGCGTTCCGCGCCGCCGCCGGGTTCACTGCATGGGCGCAGGTTGTCCGGCCGCGTGCTTTGGCTTCCTGCACGCCGGCCGCAAGCTCCTCGGGAGTAAGTTGCACGTCGAATGGGCTCTCGGCCGCCTCAGCTCCGGCGCCGGAAGCCATGAACTTCAGAGCTGTCGCCCCTGCTTTGAGTTCGGTCCGAGCAAGCTTCCTGATCTCGTCGGGGCCGTCTCCCTCGACGCTCAAGAAGAGTTCGTGGCCTCCGGTCATCGCGATGGCGCGGCCGCAGGCGACGATCCTGGGGCCGGGCAGCCGGCCGGCGTCGATGAGTGCTTTTACCGCAAAGATGCCATGACCGTGCGACCCGACGTCGCGAATGGTCGTGATCCCGTGTGAGACGAGCTCCCGGGCATTGTGAACGGCATGGACCGCCGCGCTCGCGGAGGTCCGATCCGTGATCGCCAGTTCTGTGGACTCGCCGCTGTAGGCCGTCCTCGGAATGTTGATGTGGATGTGCGAGTCGATGAAGCCGGGCAGGATCGTCTTACCTCGGGCGTCGACGACGTTCGTGTCCTGGTCCCGGATGACCACTCCCCTCGAGGGTCCGACCTCCCGGATGAGCCCGTGTTCCACGACAACGGCGGCGTCCGGCAGCGCTTCCGAGGTGACGCCGTCTATTAGCGAACCGTGCCTTATGACCGTGATCACAGCGTTGCCTCCGGGCGGCCCCCACGACGTGGGAGGAACATAGACCCCTTTGTGATGGATTGTCTGATAATATTACACGGCATTGTCGAAACAATCATCCCGTCGTGTCGAGGCAAGAGTTCGTGCCGACCCGTCGAACGGCAGCCTGGGCCAGGCAATGAAAGTCCGCATTTACTAGGAGATAAGCAATGTCGGAGTTCATCTTCATGCTCACCCAGCAGGACTCCACGGTCGACAACTGCCTGGCTGTCTACGACCAGATCAGAGACCTAGACGACCTTCACTGGGTCGGTTTCAAGGACGTGGGCGTGCCCGTCGCGACCCTGAAGGAGCTTGCATCGCGGATGCACGCCGACGGGCGGAAAGTCGTGCTTGAAGTCGTCAGCATCGATGCGGAATCCGAGATTCGGTCTGTTCGCGCGGGCGTCGAGCTGGGCGTGGACATGCTGATGGGCGGCACTCGACCGGACAAGACCGTTCCCGTCCTGGATGGCACACCCATACGCTACTTCCCGTTTCCAGGCCGGATCGTCAGCCACCCAAGCGTCCTCGAGGGCACGGTCGCCGAGATCGCGGCCAGCTCCGCTGCCCTGACTTCCATGAAGGGTGTGCACGGCCTAGACCTTCTCGCCTACCGTTTCGCCGGGGACGTCCCGGCGCTCATCGCGGCCTGCGTGGCCGCGTCACACGGTCCGATAGTTGCCGCGGGCAGTATAGAATCGCAACACCGAATAGACGCCGTAACGAGGCTCGGCTGCTGGGCCTTCACCGTTGGCGGCGCCGTATTCGAGGCCCGGTTCCCCGGCGAACACGACGTGCGGTCTCAGACGGCCGCAGTCCTGGCGATGGCTCGCAAGGCCGAACTGGCACCCCCGCATTCCTGAGTGAGGCTTATCGCGGAACGCGATTCAAACGAGGTTGACGGTCTCGATCCCCCACATTCCGGCCAGATCAGCGACTGCGCCCACCGTGTCGCCTTCCTGGAGAAGCATGTGATGGTCGGTGCCCGCATCGAAGGCTGCGTCGAGCAGATGTGAACCGCCTCCCCGACAGGATACGGCGGCGAGGAAACCTCGACCGAGTCTCGTCCAGTCTTCGATCGAGACCGGTTCGACAGTGAGCCTGGCAGTCCAGAGTTTGTACGACCCATTCCGGCCGGCGAACGTGACCGCCGTCGTCTGGCTCTTGGCCCGGAGGGGGAACTCGACGATCGTACCCGTGGCGTCGCCGCACGGAATGACATAGACCTGCGATGCGTCCACGGCGACGCTCGCCGGGGCACTGCCCTCATGGCGCAGGTACAGAAGGTCCTGCTGCCGGTCAAGCATGACGGGCTCCGCTAGGGCGACTGGAACGGGCCGCAACGCCATAAGGGCGTTGGCCATGACGGCGTGGCCCACGTCTCCTTCCGGGTCCAGGTGCCAGCCCTCGTCCGACAGCCACGAGGCGGCGAGATTGCACAAGCCGAAATGCGTCGGGTAGCAGGCGACGGCGAGGGCGTCTAGTTCCATCTCGTCGCGCAGCAGCTTGGCTGCCAGGTACACCTTGGCTGAGGGCACCAGTCGGTCGTCTCCGACCTCGACGTGACCGTAATGGCCCACCTTCTGCGCCAGGACATCTCGAGCGTCGCGTTCACCTATAGAGGCGACGCGGGAGACGAAGTCCTCCATCTCCACGTGGACGATGGTGATCCCAAGACTGGTAGACATATCCCATTCGTCGTAGGTGGCATCCTGCGGCCCCGCGACACGCCACGTGGACCGAGTAGTCACGAGGGCGGCGCGGCTCGAGCGGAAGCGGGCCACGACTGCCGCCGTTCTGGCAAGATCTGCCGTCTGCTCCGCGAACCGCGGCTCGGTCGGCAGCCCGTAGCCCCACCTGGAGAAGATTCCCACGCGGGCCAGGACGCTCGAGAAGTGCTTCACCGACGCCAGCGAGTACGTCTCCGGGTAGGGTACCGCCCACAGAAGCGCCGGGATGCCAGAGTCGCGGACGAGCAGGAGCTGGAGCGAGTCCACGACCCACGAGCAATGGAGAATCAGCAGGAGGTTCGCATGGGCGTCTCGCACCCGGCGTGCGGCGGACGCCGCGCCGGACACGTCCCAGACCACTTCGCTTGGCCCCACGACATCCATGCCCGCGTCCCTCAGGGCGGTCCTGGCCTCGGAGAGCAAGGCCTGGCCCCGTTCCCCTCCGGACTCGACATGGCTGGCTACGACCACCAGGCCGACGATCGGGTTCTTCATTCGAAGTCCACCCTTGCTCCTTTATGTGTGAGTCGCGACCACGCACGCGCTGAGGGCCGGCCGCTAGTCCTTCTCGAACAGTCCGCGTAGGTCTTCGTACAGGTCGCAATAGCGCGCATACGTCGAGGCATACACGCTGGCGTTGTCGGAATTCGGCTCAAACCGTTCCTTCAGAACCACCATCTCGCCGACGGCCCGCTCGATGCTAGGGAACATGCCCACGGCCTTCCCGGCCAGGATACCGGCGCCTAGGCAGGCCGCTTCCTCGTTCTCGGTGGTGACGAGCGGCAATCCCGTGAGATCGGCCTTGATCTGGTTCCAGACCCGGCTCCGCGCGCCGCCGCCCAGGCTGCGGATCTCGGTCACCGCGATGCCCATGCCCTCAAGAACGTCGATGTTCCTCCGGATGATGCAGGCGATCGCCTCCATGATTGAGCGGACGTAGTGGGCCTTGCCGTGTCGCAGGGTGAAGCCGTAGAACACGCCCTTGGCCTTCGGATTCGCTTCCGGCGCCATGGCTCCCTGCAGATGAGGGAGCATCACCAGACCTTCGCAACCAGGCGGGATCGCGCTCGCCTGCCGGCCCAGCAAGTCGTACGAGTCGACGCCGAGCGACCTGGCTTCGGCGATCTCCGGCTGGCAGAACGCATCGCGGAACCAGCGCAGCACCATCCCTCCGCTGGTGAAGGTGTGTTCCATGTACATGTTCGGGATCCCGTGGTAGTGACACGGCATCTGCCCACCCGGATCGAACGTCGGGCGTGGCACCGTCGCACAGATCGCCAGGGCGGCGCCAGTGTTCTCGGAGAAGATGCCAGGAGCGATATTCCCCACGCCGATCGCGCCGGCGGCCTGGTCCAGAGCGCCCGTACAGACGACCGTTTCGGGCGCGAGTCCCAGCTCGGCTGCAACGTCAGGCAGGATCGGGCCGACGGCTTCGCCTGATTCGCGGATCTCCGGCAGCCGAGCCTCCGACACGCCCAGGTAGTCGAGCATCTCCGGCCACCAGGTCTTCGTGTTGATGTCCCAGTAGACCGTCGATGTGATCAGAGACCCCTCGCATACGAAATGACCGGTCAGGCGATGGATGAAGTAGTCCTCGATCAGGAGGAACCTCGCCGTCCGCTCGAAGACGTCTCGTTCATGACGCTTGACCCACAGGATCTTCGACGCGGGCCAGGTAGGGACGATCGAGACTTGCCCGGTGATCGCGAACGCCTTGTCGTTCCCGAAGTGGGCACTTAGCTCCTCAGCTTCTTGCTGTGCTCGGTTGTCGAGCCACACGATCGCGGGTCGCAACGCATGTCCACCGCGGTCGGTCAGGATGAGCGTCTCGCCCTGAGCCGAGAGCCCGAGCGCCCGGATTCGGGTCACATCGGCCTTCGACTCCGCCAGGACCGACGCCAGGCCCGACTTGAAGGCTTGCCAGTAGGTCTCGACGTCTACTTCGACCGACAGGGCATCCGGCGTTTGCAGCGCGTACTCGTTCGTGGCGTGAGATAGGACGCGGCCGCGATTGTCGAGCAGAGCCGTCTTCAAAGCCGTGGTGCCCAGATCGAGGCTGATGATCGTGTCCACCGCTTCTAACCTCGCTGCAGACGCACGCCGTTCTGCGGCCTGCGCACCGGATACCCCCGCTCGGGTGATTTCGCGCTCGCCCGACTGCCCGGAACGGGGACGAAAGCTCAGGAGGGGCCGCCAGCCCAGATAAGGGTCGCCATCACCTCGCCAATGTTGATGATCGTGTGAGGCACCCCCTCCGGGAAGAGGATCGCGTCGCCCTCGTCGAGCTCGTAGTACTTCTCTTCGTCGCCGAGGAGCAGCACGTGACCTGTGACGACGAAGAAGATCTCGTGGGCGCCGGGATGACCCGTGTCGATCGCCCCTCGGTCACCTGCATGGAGCGTTGATGTCCCGAACCAGATCTTCTCGGTGCGCATGTACTCCCGGCAGAGCTCCGGCCCTTCAAGGAAAACGCGAGCTTGTCCCCGTTTCACGACCACCGGCTCAGCGCTCACGGCCCGGACCTCCCGCCTGGCTGGTTTTGACAGATTGACTGACAGTCTAGTCAACTGGTCGGGCACGTCAAGCCGTGGCGAAGCCGACGATCATACTCATCAGTCTGGCAGTCTGACGCCGACAACAAGAGCCAGACGGTCTACTTTCATAATCAGGCGCGCCAATCACATCCTGACTCATCTTGCGGTCCGAGGGTTTCGCAAAGGCACGGGCTCGGCCATGCTGGCAAGGCAGCCCAGTAGAGAAGTACATGTGCCTGCGCGCCTGGCCAACGCCCCGCCGCTCGAATCGCGGACGCCACTGCCGCGGATAGAATGATCGCCTCATGCGCTACCTCTCCGCTGCCGACACAATCGCCGCCATGCCCTCAATCGCACGGCAACTCCAACTGGCCGAGGCGGCTCTGGTTTCCGTTGGCGCCGCGGCGGAGGTTCCGGGCAAGTCGGCGGTGCACCCGCGGCCTCACTCGTCGATTGCGTACGCCATGCCCGCGAGCCTGACGCGGGCGGTCGCGGGGGTGCGCCCCGCACTTGGGATGAAATGGGTGACCGTCTTCCCGGACAACCCTGTCTCCGGGTTGCCTGCCATCGATGGGCTAATCATTCTGAATGAGCCGGACACCCTGGCGACAACAGCGGTCATCGCTGCGTCAGCTATCACGGCGGTCCGAACGGCGGCCGTCTCAGGCGTGGTGCTCGCTCGACTGATCAGCGCAACCCCAGGCAATGCTACCCGAGTGGGCCTCATCGGAGCGGGTACACAGGGCCGTGCCCACCTTCCCGTGCTGGCATACGTCGCGCCCGAGCTCGACCTCGTCATCTGGGACCGATACCCCGAAAAAGCCGAGGGCCTTGCGGAGATTGCTCGCGCCACGGCCGGCGTCGGCAGCGCCACGGTGGCCGAAGACGTGCGTATGGCCGTGGAGGGCTGCGACGTACTCGTAACCGCCGCGTCGTTCGGACCAGTCCGCCAGGTCTTGCCGATTGACTGGCTGGGCCAAGACGCTCTCGTCATCGCAGTGGACTACGACATGTACGCGTCGGCAGCACTGGCCGAGTCGGCGACCACCTTCCTTGTGGATGAAATCGGCGGCTTCGAAAACTCAAGGCGGGAAGGACGTTTCGAGGGCTTTCCTGACCCTACCGGCACAATTGGCACCTTCCTGCGCTCTGGCACCCACAGGCCCCCGGGGCGTGGGCTCGTTGCGCACCTCGGCATGGGACTCAGCGACTTGCTATTCGCGGTCTCGATCTTGGACCGTGCGGCCGAGTTGGGGCTGGGTATCATCCTGCCCGATCCGGAGGTTGGGCCCAGCTAAGCTAAGCTTGTGATTGAACCCGTGGACCCATCTTCTTGATCGCCGGATAGCGCGTCCGCGGCGGACGACGCGTCAGCCCCAGTCCTCCGCCGACTCGGCGATCGCGAGGGAGAGGGCCTCGAGCTCGCCCGTCAGTTCCCGGATCCGCCGGGCGTTCGCGAACCAGTCACGGTAACGCTGCGCTTGGGCAGCAGAGAGGGGCCGGGTCACGGTCTTGCCGTTGACCTTGCGGGTCCAGGAGAAGTACGGCCCGTGGAGAGCCGCCGGATCTATCGCGCAGCGGCAACCGGGCTTGCCGCACCGGATGCGGCGCTCGACGAGGGTCCTGGGAAGGGCAAAGCCAGCCTCGCCGAGAGCGGCCGTGATAGCCGACTGCGCCTGCCGGTCGGCCTCGGTCTTGGTCAACACCCCGGCGATCCAGCGTGTCAGAATCTCCAGGCGCTGCTGGTCTCTCATAGTCAACGTCAGCCTCTCTCGCATTGGGGGAGACTGACAAAGTCACTGAGCAGTTATCGGTGCCAGATTCACTGGGTAACGACAGCCGGTCCATGATCGGTGTCTGGCGTGCGAGACTAGCGGCGAATAGCCGATTTCGACGGCGTAGATGCAGCGGAAGGCATCTAGTTGGTTGACGCGATGTGTCCAAGGAGGCGACACAATGAAGATTGGCGTCCTCATCCCGCAGGGCTTCACTGGGGAGTATTCTGGATGGGATCCACGACTCGCATGGGCTCGGACCGTCCGGCTCGCTCAGCAGGCCGAGGCGCTTGGGTTCGAGTCCATATGGCTCTTCGATCATTTCCACACTACGCCTGAGCCAACGCAGTCGCCCGTCTTCGAGTCGTTCGTGGCGCTGTCTGCGTTGGCTGCCGTGACATCGCGCGTCCGGTTGGGCCACCTCGTGCTATGCGCCGCCTATCGCAACCCTGCGCTCACTGCCAAGATGATTTCAACGCTAGATGTGGTTAGCGGAGGGCGAGCTGAGTTGGGGATTGGCGCTGGCTCACGGCGCATCGACTGCGTCGCATATGGCTACCCGTTCCCAGAAGCGCCCGAGCGCCTCGCCCGGCTCGGGGATAACCTCGAGATCATCGGACGGATGCTCTTAGGCGGCCGCTCCACGTTCGCCGGGCGGTTCTCTTCTGTCGAGGACGCGCTCAACGAACCGCATGGCCTGCAGAACCCTCGCGTGCCTATTGTTGTGGGTGGCAACGGCCCGGAACGAACGTGGCGGCTCGCAGCGAGGTTCGCAGACGAACTCAATCTGGATGACCTAACTCCGCAACAGGTGGAAGACGCTCTGCCCATTATCCGCCGACGCTGCAAGGAAGTCGGTCGCGAACCAGCGAGCCTATCGGTCTCAGTCTTCCTCAGTTGGACCCGGTTTGAGGCAGCAAACGACGTAGTAGGGCTCTTCAGGTCTTATCAAGGCTTGGGACTGTCACGGCTCATGACGCTCGATCGGAGCGCGGTCGTCGACGATTTAGCGCTCGAGCGGCTCGCGAGCGCCGCCGAGATGGCAGGGTTGGTCCTCGGCTAGGCATTCACATGTTCATGTCGCTCGATTGATCGTGCCCAGTGGTAATCGGACGAGGTCAACCCCCGAGATGGGAGGCTTCGTCGCTACGCCTAGGTGTTTTCTTCCCAGGCAGGTTGCTGACGGGCGTCCGGCTGATCGGTGGCTGCCCGGAGAGTGACCAGTGTGGCCGACGAGTGTACGCACCTCGGTATGGGCCTCAGCGACCTGTTGTTCGCGGTCTCGATTGTGGACCGTGCGGCCGAGTTGGGGCCCGGTATCATCCTGCCCGATACGGAAGTTGGGCCGCGCTGAGCCGCTCTCAGCAGCCGTCCATGGCCTCTTTCTGGCCGCGCGGCCATGGACCGCTCGGCCGGGCATGTCGATTGCTACCGCCAGTGTCGGAGAGGAAGCATGACACGGGCAGAGCTGGGCTAGGCGGCACGAGTTCGGCGTCATGAGCAAATCTGGCGACCCGCCTGGTCATTGACACGGCCGTGTTGCTCCTTAGCCACCTCAAGCGCGCAGGTCGGGGTTGGAGCACGATGCTGCGTCCCGAAGAACGTCGTGGCAGGCTCATTGATGGCGCAGTCGTCAACGAGGTGGAGCTCGGACCACCGATCGATCGTCGCGCATGAGTGCGAGCGCAAATGCACTTCTGGCCTGGTATCTGCCCCGGCACAACGAGCGCTTCGGCGTGCCCGCCGCGATCGAGACCCCAGCCTGGCGTCCCTGGTCATCTGAGATTCCACCCGAAGCTGTCTTCTGCTTCCACTATCGGCGAGCCATCGAGGCCGATGCGACTGTCAGCTGGCCGGGCGGATCTCTTGCCCTGCCCGCCCGAGCAGATGGACGGGCCTGGGGCCGAGGCCACATCACCGTCGAGGAGCGGCTCGATGGCTCGCTTTGGACTCGCGCCGGAGGCCAGCACTACCAACTGGCGATCGCTCCGCCGGACGCTCCACTGCTGCGAGCCCGCCACCTCGATGTCGCCGCCCTGGTCGAGCCAGAGATCGAACCTTCGCGAGAGCCCAAGCGTGAACTCGCACCTTCGGCGCATAGCACCAGGAAGCCCGGTCCAGACCATCCGTGGCGGCGCTAACCTTCTGTCCGACCACGGTGACAAAATCGCTGGCCGCTTAGCGGTCAGAGTCGCTGTCCGGCGACAGCCAGTCGCGATCACGCGGCGGGTCCACCGTACCGGCGGTTCAGCCAGTCAATAGGCGGCTCGCCTCGTTTCGTGCGCTCCGCGTTGGCCCGGCTGAACGGCCTACTGCCGAGGAACCCAAGGCGCGCCAAGAGGCCAGAAGGATGCGGGCACTCGATGACGATGCGACGGTGCCGGCTGATCAAGCAGCCCGTGGCCTGCGCCTGTTTGCCCCAAAGTAGGAAGACGACCGGATGATGCTTTGCCGCGACCGCAGCCACGATGGCGTCCGTGAACTGCTCCCAGCCGTGGCCGGCATGACTGTTGCGTTCCCCCGCGAACAAACCGTCAACCACAGACGACCCGGCGGCCCGAAGACGGTTCCTACAGGAGCTATACGCCGGGGCCCTCACAGAGCGGGATCTGCTCTTCGCCCGCATGGACGCAATCCTCGACGAGCTTATGCGGCTCGAAGGCCCGTAGGTGGGCGAATGACCACGGAGCTCGAGCCTGTCTGGGACAAGATCGATGCCACGGAGGCCGGCGCGGTCGAGGGCCTCGAATGGAGCGTCCGGGGCCGCCCGACGGACGTTGAGGCCGACACCCCACGGGAGAGAAGTGGACGTCGGTCGCGAGCTCGCGCGTCCGCGACATCGACCAATACGGCCCGAATCGGACTCGGTCCCGGAGTAGACCCCGATTGTGAAGCGAGGCTCGCCCAATCTCGATCCCTCCGGTGCCGTCAGATCACGCCGCGACCGGCTCGACGATCATTTTCAGGCCGCGTCGCTCCGCCAGCGCCTCGAATGCGGCTGGCGCTCGGGAGAGCGGGGAACGGGGGCTGATCAGCGAGGTCAGGCCGATCGAGCCGGCGGCGAGATAGATGGCGCTCGTCAGGTCCGCTGGGAGCATACGCCGGCACCCCAGGAGTGCCAGCTCCCTGCGCCGCACGGCCGCTGCTGCGAATGACATCCGGTCGCCCGCCGGGATGCCGACCGGGACAAGCCGATCTCGGTTCCGTACTTGACTGTGGCGGCGATGGTGCGGTCGTGTCCGTCGGCAGCGTGTACACGCAGAGCGAAGATTGACACAAAGACCGGCCGGCGACATGATTGCCTGAGTGCCCGACAATCTGATGATGCGATCCTCGAACCAGGGGTTTGGGGGTCATGAAGTAGTCGGCCATGCCATCTGAGAGGCGACACGCCGTGAAGTTGTTTCGATCCCGATCCGCTGGAACTGAGTCGCTCCGCCTCTACTACGCCTCGGATATCCACGGGGCGGACGTTTGCTGGAGGAAGTTCCTTGGGGCTGCCGAGCACTACGGGGCCGACGCGACGATGCTGGGCGGGGATCTGACGGGCAAGGCAATCGTACCTATCAGTGAAACGGGTGCCAGCTTCACCGCAGTGTTCATGGGTGAGGAGTGGCACGGGAGCACGCCTATCGAACTCGAGCAGCTGGAGGCAGCGATTCGGTTTAATGGGATGTACCCGTGGCTCGCACAGAGCAGCGAGGTCGACCGCCACAGAAGTGACGCCGCTGCTCAAGCGGAGCTATTTGACCGAGTTATCATCTCGGAGCTTCAGCGTTGGGTTGATCTTGCAGACCAGCGGATGGTGGCGCGTCGCATCCCGATCTTCGTAATACCGGGAAACGATGACCTTTGGGCCTGCGATGCGGTCCTCAGGAATTCCACTTCACTGACATTCGCTGACGACTGCGTCATCCCCTGGGAAGGACACGAAGTCCTCTCGCTCAGCTACTCCAACCTCACTCCCTGGAAGAGCCGTCGAGAACTTGATGAGGATTCCCTCTACCATCGGCTTCGGGCGTTGGCAGATCAACTCGAGAACCCCGAGGCGGCCATCTTCAACCTCCACGTTCCGCCCTACGACACTGGCATCGATGCCGCATGCGAGGTCAACCCCGAAGATCTTTCCCTCGTCTACGCCTCTGGCAAGCCACACATCATTCCCGTGGGAAGCCGAGCCGTCCGGCAGGTGATCGAAGAAGTCCAGCCGATGCTCTCTTTGCACGGACACGTCCACGAATCGAGGGGTGAGGCTCGACTCGGCCGGACTCTCGCCCTAAACGCGGGCTCGGAATACAATTCCGGCCACCTCCAAGGCGTCCTCGTCTCAATTGCGGGCACTCAAGTGAAATCGCACCAGTTTGTGGTCGGCTAACCAAGGTCCATTCATCCTAGCAGGACGCTCGCTTGTCCAGCCGCGAGGCGCAGTTCTCCAACGCGGAGTCCGTCATCCCACGTCCGAGACGAATGAATCCGCCATGTCCGAGGCTCATGGCCAATGATCATCCTGGTTGACTCGTAGCCGACCTGTCGGATCAACAGGCTGTTAGTCTGGCTCCCCGTCGCATAGCCGATGGGAATCAGTGGCCCCTTACCGAGAAGTGGCGAGGGTATGCCACCTGTCGACTACTCAATATGGGTCGCGGAGTACGCGACGATGGACGGTCTTCCGGTATCGGCGCAACGGCACCACCCACCTCTTTGCCGCTCTCGAAGTCGCCACCGGCAAGGTGACGACGCAGACCCGTGCCCGCCACACCGCCGCGGACTTCCTCGCCTTCCTGGCTCAGGTTGAGCGACCCTATCCGCAAGGCGACCTCGCGGTCGTGCTCGACAACGTCAGCCCGCACAAGACGCCAGACGTCCACAAGTGGCTCGAAGCTCATCCGAGGGTGAGCTTCCACTTCACCCCGACATCGGCGTCGTGGATGAACCAGATCGAGACCTGGTTCGGCATCCTCTCCCGTCAGGCCATCCGAAGAGGCAGCTTTCGGTCGGTCAAGGAACTGATCGCCATGATCGCCGCTTTCACGGCCAGCTGGAACGAAGGATCAACGCCCTTCGCCTGGGTCAAGACCGCCGACCAGATCCTGGCCAAAGCCGTGCGCAAGCCATCAGCGATTGGCGAATCGGGACACTAGGGCCACCGAGTGGACCACACAATAGCCGCCCGCGCTATGGACTTTGCGGACGACCTGACGCAGCGTGTAGGCAACGAACATCACGCACACGAGGCCTACGAGGAATGCGAGCGGTAGCGTGCCCCCGCCCTGACTGGCCATGAAGGGCGACGTGAAGACTATGCCGGCTGCGGGCGCCATGCGCGCAATCGACTGGAACAGCTGGCCTGTGAATCCGACCGCCCCGGCGGCGAGACGGTCCGCCTCAGGAGCTGCCACTGCTGGCCCAACCGTCGACATGCGCCCCTCCATTGTGTCTGATAAGCAGATTGCCAGACAGAGTCGGAATTCGACTCTCTGCCGTCAAGAGGTGAACCGTGCTGGTCGGCCTGGCTCGCTTCCCTGTGGGAAGCCGCTCAGTCCGTCGATGGCAGCTAGCCCGCCGTCCCGTTTGACAAGGTCGGTCCAAGACGCCCACACTCCCAGGTGTGCTGGTTGTCGGACCATCTGGGGATCGGGCAGAAGTCAGGAGTGAGGAATTGGCACCCATAGTCGGGTTGCCCGCGAGCGCAATGCCACGACTGACGTCTCGGACCCGCCTGAGCGAGACAACGGAGGCGATTCGCACGCTCGTTCTCGACGGGCTCGTCCCGACTGGGTCGCGCTTGAAGGATCAAGAACTTGCGGAGGCGCTCGGTGTGAGTCGAGCGACGGTCCGAGAGGCCGTTCGGCAGCTCGTCCACGAGGGCATTCTCATTCATGAGCCATACCGCGGGCTGCGGGTAGCTGGTCTAGATGACCAGGAGGTACTCGACCTGTCGGAGGTTCGGGCGGCGCTCGAGACCCTCGCCGGGCAGCGGGTCACGCGCAACGGCAGCAGCGACTCTTTCGCCCGACTCGATGAAGCCGTAGATGCAATAGCCGGATTGATTAGCTCGGAGGAACCAGGCCCCATCAACGAGGCTCACATCGCGTTCCACCGGCTTGTGCAGCAACTCTCTGCCAATCGCTTCCTCGAACAGGCCTGGGATGTGATCGACAAGCAGACTCGTTTGGTCCTTCGGATTGACCGTGAGACCCAACCGGACGTCGGCCGGCTGGTCGTCGACCATCGCGCGCTCGTTGACTTGTTCCGGCGCGGCGATCCCGGCGAGGTCGAAGAGGCCATCAAGTCCCATGTGCTACGGCAGGCCGAGAACGTCATACGCATTCGGTCGGGGCGAGCAGGTTCCAGTGCGACGAACGATGGGCACCGCGCATCCGGTCAACCCGAAGACAACGGAACCTGACCCAGAAGTTCAGCGGTTCCGTCGCCGCGTGGGTTGATTGGCGCGGGCGCAAGGCATCAGACAAAGGACAGGCGGGCCATCGGCTGTACGACCGCCCTGGCGTGAGCTCCGTTGGGCGCCCGACGAGACCGCGCGGGCCAAGGAGCTCACTTCGCGAACACCCCACACCGAAATCGAGAACTCTCGTTCTGTCAACAACGTGTGTCGGGACTACATCTAGACGTCGACGAGCTTCCCCACCCGGTCCAGGACCGCACATGGGTCAGGCGGACTACTTGCCGATGCTGGACCGTCTGGCCCAGTCGGTCGTGTCCCCTATATTCTTGCCCTCTCGGCTATCTTCCTGGCCGACAACCCGCCTGTATGGATCCTGGGAGCAGCGGCCGGAGCGGGCGCCGCGGTGCCCGCAGTCGCCCTGCAGGCGGCTTCCAGCCTGGTTCCGGCAAGCCCGGAAGCGCATCGGCACCAAAGGACCAGAACGGGCTCGCTGGCTGATCTACGCCCTTGTTGCGCATTCCACGGAATCCGCCCACTCAGTCCACGCTGAAACCGCCACGCCGTTCCGCTGGTTTTCGCCACCCCTCGGAGGCCGCGCCAGCGGCCGACGCGAAGCGTCAGCTCATCCCCTGAATCTCACCTCCTTCTGGTGCGTGTCGGGATAGTCTGGCACGCGCTCAGCGGCCATCGGAGGGTGTTTCGACGATCGCGGCGGCCGTCGGTTCGGAGCGCCGCAGCGACTCGCCGTGCAGCTCAAGCCTGTGTGCGCCGTGGAGGAGCCGATCGAGGATCGCGTCGGCGACTGTCGGCTCGCCCAGGTGCTCGTGCCAGAGTGCGACCGGCAGCTGGCTCGTGACGATCGTCGACCGCAGATCGGAGCGGTCCTCGATGACCTCGAGCAGATCGGCTGCCTGGGCATCGGTCGCTGGCTGCATGGCGAAGTCGTCAAGGACGAGCACGTCGATCCGCGCCCAGGCCGCGAGCAACCGCCGCAGCCGGCCGTCCAGACGCGCGGTCGCAAGCTCGGTGAGCATCCGCGGCGTTCTCAAGTAGAGCGCACCATGGCCAGCCCGGATGGCCGAGACCGCGAGATCCCGCGATCGTGACGAGATGGACCTGAGCCACCAGTAGGCCGTGCTCCTCCACGGGGATGCTCTGCCCGGGCCGTAACGGACCTGGGGCGACAGAGTTAACGGAATGTGCCGCCGGGTTAACCCTTCTCGCACGATTCGCTGATGGGCTGCCGGCCGAGGCCCGGACGCAAGGTGCGGCCGACGAAGGCGCCGGCGTCGGTCGCCTTTCATTCATCGGCGATCGGCGGCGAGATCCCTCTTGGGACGAGGTGGGAGCACGGCCCACCTTCGACCTGATAGCCTGTCCGTGGCGGCGGCCCCTGCCGGACTCCACCCGTATCTCGAGGGCGTGCCGACTTGTCTCAGGGCACCTTGGTAGGGCTTATCGCGATATTCGCGCTGGCCGTCTCATTCGACTACATCAACGGTTTCCACGACACCGCCAACGCCATCGCCACCTCCGTGTCGACGCGGGCGCTCAAGCCGGAGCATGCGATCGCGCTGTCGGCCACCGCCAACTTCGTGGGCGCCCTGGTCTTCGGCACGGCGGTCGCGACGACGATCGGATCCGGTGTGGTCCAGGACAACATGATCCTCGGGAACGGAGCCACGGTCCTCGCGGCGGCGCTCCTGGGTGCCATCGCGTGGAATCTGATCACCTGGGCACTGGCCATCCCAAGTTCGAGCAGCCATGCCCTTGTGGGCGGCCTGATCGGCGCCGCGATCGCCTCAGCCGGCCCGAACGCCGTTCAGTGGGGCAAATCCGCGAAGTCCTCGAACGCTCCGGTCTCTCGATGCGGGCCCTGAGCGCCGCCATGGGCCGGGATCCCGGATACATCGCTGCCCTGCTCGATCCCTCCCGACCATCTCGGGCGAGGCCCACCCCGGCCGACCTGGTCCGGGCGTCGGATGCCACCGACGTCCCATTCGTCGAGCTCCTCGAGCTGCTATGGGGGATCAACCGCTCGAGGCTCGCGGGCGAACTTGCGCATCTCGGAGTCGCCGGTTCGGGCGAGGGCAGCCTCGATCGCCTCACCGAGAGTGAGCGAGCCTCGGTGGCGGACTTCATCGCGTTCCTGGCCGCGCGGCACCACGGACGGGCACGCCGCAGCCGGCCCGGCCGCTCGGAGGACTGACCGGGGATCCCTCCCGGGCTGGCGAGCCAAAGGCAGTTCGGTGGCGGCGGAGACCACCATCGACCACCTCTGCTGGTCTAAGGGGGTTGGTGGTCGAGAGTGCCCGGCCCGATGGCGGTTCGCATTTTGCAAGACGCCGCGGCCGCCGGCCGATCTGGGGTCCCGATCAGTGTTGAAAGTGTTGACATGCGGGGGTGCCGGTGAACCGCGGAGCCGCCCCCCGTGCGCACAAAAGGACCTTTGGTTTAGGGGTTTGGGTGGCCCGGCGAGGAGGAGGCGGCAGGGTCCACGCTTCGCTTGGGAAGCAGACACTCTGCCAGCTGAGTTACTCCCGCTCGGGAGCAAGGGAAGTTATAGCAGATCGCGCGAGAGGCGCGGAAGGGGGCTGGCAGAGGCCTCTACCGCTGCGCATTCTGCGCGGTTGGCAGACCCCCTCTGGGGCTTGCGCCTGACCAAACAGCGGGCCAGACTCGACTCGTGCACCTCCCGATCTGGACATGAGCAAGCTGGCCACGGCAAGAACGGGTCCAGCTGGCCGAAGACCTGTGAGACAGCGTCGCTGCCGAGATCGGTGTTCTGCCACTGAGCGCGGCCATCCGAGTTGGGCCTCCGCGCGGGCCTCGAGTAGCGGCTCGCCAAGCATGCTCTTCGGAGACTAATCGATGCAGTTCCCCAATGACCCATGTCGCATTGCCGAAGACGACCGTCTCCGCTCCAGCCATATGCGCGAGCTCGTCCAAGAGGCGGTTCCGATAGACGCACCCTCTCGCCCAGCCCATATCCCCAGGGTCATCGTGCAGTATTGGCACGACTCGGGCGCTATCCCCCCGGATGTCCGAGAGTGTCTTGAGAGCTGGGGACCACTCACGGGACAAGGCTTCAAGCGGGTCCTGTTCGATGACAGCGAAGCAAGACGGTTCATCGCCAGACGCTTTGGCGTTCCGTACGTCGCGGCATTCGACCGGTGTCATCACCCGGCGATGAGATGTGACTACTTCCGGCTCTGCTACATATCCAAACACGGCGGCTTCTACGTCGATGCAGATGAGGTCTACCAGGGTGGCGAATGTCAGTCATTGTTCCGTGACAACCGACTGAAGATACAACCCCTGTGCTACGACCCCCTGAACGACACGATGGTCCGTACAGAAGTGTTCACAGAGAACCGGGCCTACTCGCCAGATTGGATCTTCTACGTCAACAACAATCCGCTAATCGCGCCGGCCTCTCATCCGATTGTCAATTTGGCGCTCGATCGGTCCACTCGTATTCTCTTGAGTCAGGGAGGGGAACGACTTGACATACAGGCCACTACCGGTCCGGGAAACCTTACGGCCAGCTTGGTCAGACACTCCATCGCCTCCGAGACTGCGGGCAGGGCTCGCGACTTCTTGCTCTTGACCAACTGGGAGGCCATGTCCATCAGTCGGTGGCCGCTAAGCTACCGCGGCGATGAGCGGAACTGGAGGCTCTGGAACCCCACTGCCTGAATGCGTCGGCGACGCTTGGCGAGCTTTCGAGCACGTATAGGTCGCCTCGTCTCCGACATGTACACTCCTCGGTCGTTACGGCCCTGACCAAGGAAGGGAGCCTCTCGCTTCCAGATGAATGAAGCGACGTACTCTGGACTGCTTGCCCGCCTGTTGTATCGCGTGATGCTCGGCACCAGGTATCTGGATACCAATTCAACCTGCGGTTCCATTGGGGCTGATCAACGGCATGACACAATCCAGGGCATATACGTGATCAACCTGGACCGGCAGGGCGATCGGTGGCATCAGATGCGCCGAGAGCTCAGTCGTCTGTATGACCGATCTGGGAAGCCACTAGCAGCGATGACCAGGCGCGTTTCCGCTGTCGACGCAAGGTACTACGCGGGGCCACCCAGTAACGAGGAACTTCAGCCCTACTATTCCCTCGCCGACCAGCTGTTCGTAGAGCCGAACCCCCGACTAGCAGGATTTGGGGGCGCCAAAGGCCAGCGTATCGACATGACCCGGCAAGAAGTGGCGGTGGCTCTATCGCACATTGGGGTCTGGAAGCTCGTGGCCGCGAGCGATCACCTCTACACGTTAGTGCTAGAAGATGACGTCTACTTCCACCGAGGCTTCGCCCGGACCATTGATAGAGCGTGGGCAGAGCTCAGGCAGAACCACGGCCAGTCCGCTGCTTTTGACATTCTCTACTTATCCTACCAAGAGGCCCACACGAAGACGCCCAGAATTCCTGTCTCCGACCTCCTGTTCAGGCCCCTGCGCGGGCTATGGCAGTTGTCTGGATATGTGCTATCCAGGAGGGGAGCGCAGAAACTGCTTGACCGCCTGCCCGTGCGAGGCCCTGTGGACCTCTGGATGAATTATCAGTTCCAGGATCTCGATGTGTTGGCGACGCAGAGATCCATTATCGAGCAGAGACGGGATGTTCCGTCCGCCAACGCGTACTCGATCCTGCCCGTTCTCTCCAAGCTGGGTGTGTTGACCCGGGAGAAGCCGTCGCTGCCAAAGGCGCGGGCCTTGTCTGGGCCGGTCTTCGCGTTCGGGAGGCAAGGCTCGGGCCTGACCGCACTGGCAATGGCGCTCTCGATGCTGGGCTATAGATGTTGCAGTGACATCACCGAGTTGCCCACAAGTGAGCATGGTTGTCTCTTCGGCAAGAAGAGAGGTCGCGTATTCGATGCGTACGTCAACGTTGGCTCACTTAGGCCTCGTGACTACATCGAACTAGCGAGGGTCTACCGCCGAGCCCGTTTCATCATTACCGAAGGAAATGTGCCGGAACAGGCCGGATCGGGCGAAGACGACTCGCACGAGCAGAGGAGCAGCGAGCGCTGCTCGTCCGAGCAGGCCGATGGCGTCCGAACGCCCTGGCTGCCCATTGATGAACTCCGACAGACTTCGAGAAACGTTCTGGCATTGCCGGCGCAACACCCGGACAAGTGGGAGCTGCTTTGTGGCTTCCTCGGATGCGAGTACCCCAACGACCAGTATCCCCAGTCCGCCGACCAGGCTCAGCGGAAGTTATCTACGGGAGCCTGCGAGCGTGGACGCGACTTCGCGCTCACCGCGAAAAGGCTGAAGAGCGATTCGTCTCCGTGGATTGCGCCGCCGAAAGACTGGCATGGCATTCCGCTGGATGAACTCAGCTGCCGCCCTACGAGAAGGTCCAATAGGAGCATCGTGTATCAGCGGTTCGGCGAGGTGGATAACGCACTGTGGATGCTGCGTGACGATACGTTCCCAAGCAACATGGCCCTCTTCAGCCCCGGTAACTTGTCGATTGGCGTTGACGGTCTCGCACGGCTGGCGCTACGTGAGGAACGCACTTCTGTTCGAGAATACACCTCTGCGTCCATTTGCAGTCGGCATCGCTACACTTACGGCCGTTTCGTGGCCGAACTGAGACCGGCTTGTGTGTCGGGATTGATCACCGGCGTGTTCTTGCACCGGAATACGCCCCGGCAGGAAATTGATATCGAGTTGCTCGGGAAGGACACAACCAAGCTGCTCGCAAACGTCTACTACAATCCCGGAGACGATGGAGCAAGGATGGAATACGGCTATAGAGGTACGCCAGCTCTTGTCGACTTGGGGTTTGATGCATCCGAGGGATTCCATCGATATGAGATTGAATGGGGTGCTACTTGTATTAGATGGCGCGTGGATGGGCGACTCATATACCAACGAGTCAATTGGGACCCTACACCGATCCCACATCTGTCGATGCAGTTTCATGTGAATCTGTGGCACTCGAGATCAGAAGAGTTGGCAGGTAGGTTGGCCGGCGGGGACCTGCCCGCGCACACTGAGCTCAGGTCCCTTGAGGTCCATGCCCCGGCCACCGGGACTTCCGGTTCCAACCGCCTGCAGGAGATGCGCGACCCGACCGCCCCAATACAGGCGTAGCAGGTATCCGAGAGCCTGCCAGACTGCGGCCGGGTACATGACCGTGGCCCAGTCCCCCTAGCGTTCCGTGCTTCAATGGATGGCGTTGGGCAAGGCTCATCAAGTCGGGTCTGCCACGGCCTCCCTCGGTGTCCCTCTCGCACCTTCATCGGCTAGTGTCGGGCAGACTCCCATTGGGCGTTCGTCCTAGCCGCGTTGGTCTGCCGGCACAGCAGAATGTCGAATTTCGCGGCGGCGTACCTGCAGTGCCACAAGTAGCCGACGAAGCCACCCGGGACGCGCCGCCGCCGCGGCTAGGTTCTTGCTGAGAGGCCCCCGGAGAGAACTCGAGGCCGCCTTCACCGCAGTATCCTGATTTGTCTTCGTCGTAGGGGACGCGAGGTAGCCGCATGGCCGCAATTCGTCACATATCGATCTCCCGGTTTCGCGGCTTCGATTCGTTCGAAACCGTCCTCCGCGAACACACGGTCTTGGTCGGCGAACCAGGCTCAGGCCGCTCAGATCTGGTTGAGGCGATCGCCCGAGTCCTCGACCCCGATACCCTGCGATCGCGACGAGGGAGCGAGCTAGACTTCTTCGATCTGGACACTGCGAGCGACGTCCACATCGAGCTCGTGATAGGCGCGCTCGGAGCGCCTGCCCCCGCCCCTCTGACTCGCTACATCGAGCTCTGGGATCTACAGGACGATTTCCTTATCGGCGCCCTCCCGCTTGGTTCTCTCCGAGATCCAGCTCGTCACGAGATCGCGGTCCGCCTCGGGTATCGGTTGTGGATGGAGGATGGGGAGCTACACGAGTCGATCTACTGGCCGAAGTTCTCCGACAGGACCGCTGGAACCTACGTCTCCGTCCGACAAGCCGAGCGCGCCCAAGTGCCATTTCTGCTTCAGCGTGGCCTAGGCACCCGACCGCTTGATCTCACGCCTCGTGGCGAGTTCCGAAGCATGGTTGCCCGCCAGTCGACCGCAGCCGGGTTTCCGGCCGCCGTCAAAGCATTCCTCACCGCCGTGGAAGGAGGATCCGCCGCGTTCGCTGCCGATCCCGCCGTCAGCGCAGCTTTGGAGGACGTTCTCCGTGAAGTCCGCCAAGCGCGGCGGCTCAGCGAGACTAAGCCAGCCACCGATCTGCTCGCCTTTCTCCCTGAGGGAGGGTCAGAGATCGGTCTTATCCGGACGCTGGCTGCGGCGGCGACACTCGACGACGCCCCGGCGAACCTTCCGACTAGCCGCCATGGGGCATCGATCCTCGCCGGCCTTCGAGGGGGACTTCTCGCGGCGATCGCGTCAAAGGCGCCTGGAACGATCGTGCTCGTTGATGACTTTGGCGGCGAGATTGACCCGTTCTTGGCCCGGCATCTTGCAGCACGCTTGCGATCCCTGTCCGGCCAGCTAATTGTCGCGACCAGGACCAATGCGGTGGTTGAGGCGTTTGCGCCGAGCGAGGTGCTTCGGCTCCACGGGTGTGGAAGTCACCGCGTTGCAAGCGCGGGGAACATGCCCCGAACAAAGCCGCAGCGCCTGGCCGCTCGCTACTGGGCACGGTATCTCGTGCCGGCCTTGCACGCGTCGTCGGTGGTCATCGTCGAGGGGCACACCGACCGACTTGGGTTTACTGCCCTAGCCGACCGAGCTCTTCATCTCGGCATGCTCGGATCGTTCGGTGCGGCCGGGATAGCCATCATCGAAGCCGGCACGAACAACCAGGCGCCTCGCCTCGCCGAAGTCGCCAAGAACCTAGGTCTCTTTGCAATCGTGCTATTGGATAACGGGACCGGATCTCCCCTTGCAGGTGATGCGATAGCTCAAGATGCAATCGCTGTGGCCGACGCCCTCGTCCGGCTTCCCGCGCGGATGTCCATCGAGCAGGTCCTCCTCGATGGAGTCCCCGATGCCGAGCTCGTTCGCGTCTTCCGAGAGCTGGACACCGCCGTTGGCGGCCTCACGCTCCTTGCTGGCTGGGACACCAGAAGAGGCAACGGACTGCGCGGCTACCTCGCGAACGTGATGCATAATCGGACGGGATCGATCCACGAGATCTACGTCGATGCCCTCGACGATGCCTACCTGCCACCGACTGCCCTTCGCGCGCTCGAAGAGTGCCTGAGGATCGGCCGAGCGCGAACCGCGACGCCACCTGTCGAGCTCTAATGCCAGTCACCCTTGACGACCTAGTCGGTCCGCAGCAGACAGCCTTCGCCTGTCGGGACCGTCGCGTCCTCATTGTTGGTGGGCCCGGCAGCGGGAAGACCCTCGTCGCCCTCTTCATCGCTCGGCGGATCGTAGATGAGGATGTCGCCGGACGACGCGTCTTGTTCCTGACGTTCTCGCGGGCGGCCACTTCGGAACTTACATCGCGGATGCCGGCTCTGTTCAAGGGCACCGCGGGCCAGCGGATCGAGGTGACCACGTTCCACAGCTTTGCCCTCGGTGTCTTGGACGCGTTTCGACGCTTCGCGGGCGGCCCCGAACAGCCTGTGACGATCGCAACACGAGAGGAGACGGAGCTCAACGTCGCTGCCCCGGGATCAGTCGAGTTCGACGACATTGTTCCCACTACCCTGGAGCTCTTCCGCGCCGCGCCTTGGATCTTGGGCTTGCAGCGCGAACGCCTGGCGGCCGTCATCTGCGACGAATTCCAAGACACCCGTGATGACTTCTTCGCTTTGTTGGAGGCGGTAGCGCAGGGACGACAGCTGATCTGTCTCGCCGACCCGGACCAGATGATCTTCGATGGTCTACCCGGAGCAGCTTCAATCGCCCGAAGGATCGAGGCCTATCGCGCGACTGGTCCCACCGAGATTGATCTTGGGGCGGTCTCGTACCGCGACCCAAGTCAGGTGATCCCAAGAGCCGCAGCGGCTATACGCGATGCTCGCTTCGCGGACCCCGACCTACGCGCCGCGCTCGACGCCAAGAGAGTCACTATCGATCGAGTGGCAGGGCCAGTCCGAGATCACGTTGTTGAGGCGATCAGGGTCGCTGTCGCCGGCGGTGCGGAGTCGGTCGGCGTCTTCTTTGCGACGAACAAGCAGGTCAACGAGTTCGCCGATCGGCTGCGCCGTGACGGACTCGATCATGAAATCGTCGGCTTGAGCCACGCCTCCGGCGAGGCGGAGCTTGCGACGGCGTTCCTCGCACGGTTCGCTGTCGGTCTTGCGACCTGGGACGAGGTCCTGCAGCGTCTCGGAGTGTTCCTGGCCTCGACGGTGCGGGGGACACCTCCGCCGGTGGCTCGACAGATGGTGCTCGGGGATCGATCCCTCGATCCAGGCCTCGCAAGGCTCCTGCATGCGGAACGGGACTCGCTATCTGGCCTGACCGAGAGAACGGTTGGCGAGCTCATCGCGGAAGCGCGCGCAATGTGGCCCCGGGTCTTTACGGGCGGGCAACGTCTGTGGGAGTTGGGCCTTGATGATCTTGCAAACGAGACCGCAAGCATTGCCCATCGCCTCCTGGACGCTTCGGTCGTTGAGGAGCTGGCGGCGATCGCGTCGAAACAGCGGACGGTATCAGCTATCGACTCCCTGCCCGCGAATCGAGCGCCGATAAGAGTCATGAATCTCTATCAGATCAAGGGCCGGCAAATGGACGTTAGCTTCACTGTTCGCGAACCTGGTGATCGCGAGCCGCGTGGTTCAGCCGAAGCTCAACGTCTTGGACGTTTGATCTTTGTTGCAGTGAGCCGAGCGCGCCAGAGGGCTGGATTCATCTTCCCGGTGGGGGTGACTGGCTACTTCGGACAGATTGCGCGACTTCGTTAGCCGCAATCGTGCCTCGAGCCTAGCGGCCGCCTGATCCTCCGACGTAGAAGCCCGGCACACGCCGTACTCATGACTCTCTATGAAGGGGAGGTTCAGTCAAGTCCCAAATGGGGGCGGTGGCCTACTCCCAGCGGCACAGGGTCGAGCACCGCTCATTTCGCTATTGCCTTCTTCGCCGAAGGACCAGGTCTGGTGGGAGGCTGCGTCCGGCGGTCCAATTCACTCAAGGGTCGTCAGGCGACGGTGGGACCTGCCGGAGCGAATGGCTCGTCCTTGGTGAACATGGGCCGAGTGGGACGCACGTCCATCATGGACAACCCGTCAACCGGCGAACCGTCAGGCCAAACCTCAGGCGGAGCTCGGTAAGGCCAGGACCCAGGCCGGAGTCCTTGTCCGGCACGGGCAAGCGATTGGCTAGAGGCCGTTCCTCCGCCGCGCAGTCGACGGTCAAGCGCGCCCTGCTACTCTCGACTTCGATGGGACTACCGCGCGGTCGTGGCCCTGCGCGAGAGAGGCCCATGCGTCGTAAGCAGCGGGGTGCTGGTTCAGGAGCGGGGAGCGACATCAGTCCGTCTGGCACTTGGTCATGCGAGGCGGCCAACGGAGGATGCGCTCTGCGACGAGGTGGCTACCGATTGAGGTCCGTTGGTTTGCGACGGGGGCTGCGCCGACGTAGTGACAATCCGTTTCGTTCACACGGCCGACTGGCAACTGGGCATGACCCGCCGCTACCTCTCTGAGGAGGCTCAGGCCAGGTTCTCTCAGGCCCGCGTGGACGCCATCCGCAGGATCGGACTGGTGGCCAAAGAGGAAGGCGCCGCATTCATCGTGGTGGCCGGCGACGTCTTCGAGAGCAATCAGTTGGAGACGCGGACCGTGCGCCGGACTCTTGAGGCGCTGTCCGAGGTTCCGGTGCCGGTCTACCTGCTACCCGGCAACCATGATCCGCTGGATGCTGGCAGCGTCTACCGGTCACCGACCTTCGAGAGCAACCGACCGGCTAATGTCTTCGTGCTGGATGGCCCCTCTCCTCGCACCCCGACGGCTGGTGTAGAGGTCGTTGGAGTGCCATGGATGACGAAACAGGCGCTTCACGATCCGGTCGAGGCGGCCGTTGCCGCGCTGGAGCCCAGCCCGACGGTCCCGAGGGTGCTGGTAGCTCATGGTCCCGTCCGAGATGTTCTAGGTGGAGGAGGGCCGTCGGCGATCGACGTCGACAAGGCAGAGAAGGCCATCGCCGACAAGCGGATCAGCTACCTCGCGCTTGGAGACCGCCATTCCACGACACCCCTCGGCACTAGTGGTCAGATCTACTACTCGGGTAGTCCCGAACCGACGGCTTATGACGAAGTCGATGCTGGCAACGTCCTTGTTGTCGATCTCGGCGCAAATGGGGAGTGCGCAGTTCATCCACGGCGAGTCGCGACCTGGCGGTTTGTCATCAACAACTTCGAGCTCGATGGCCTGCCAGACGTTGAGTCGCTGGGTCGCTGGTTGGACTCGCAGGCCGACAAGGAGAAGTGTGTCGCGCGCCTGACCTTTGCCGGGACCATCTCTCTGTCGGTCGATGCGGCACTGCAGGACGTTCTCGAACGGCATCGCGACCTATTCGGAGCCATCGAGTTGGCAGCCCAGAGCGAACTGATCGTCCGCCCCGACAACGACGACTTCTCCGATCTGGCCCTGACTGGCTTCGCAGCAGAGACGGTCGCCGAGTTGCGAGCTACAGCCTCAGGAGCGAGCCAGCAGGCTGATGTGGCTCGGGCGGCGCTCGCGCTTCTTGTGCGCCTTGGCGGGGACGCCGGAGGCGGCAGATGAAGCTCCTGCGCCTCCACCTCCGGAACTATCGCGGGATCGTCGATCGGGAGATCGCGTTCGCTCCTGCTGGCGTTACTGTCGTTGAGGGGCCCAACGAAATCGGCAAGTCGTGTATCGCCGAGGCACTCGATCTCCTCCTCGACGAGCTCGACAGTTCTGCCAAGAGAGGTGTTCTTGCCACGCAGCCGGTCGATCGAGACGTTGGACCCGAAGTAGAGGCTGAGTTCGAGACCGGGCGCTACTATCTTCGGTACCGAAAGAGATTCGTCCACAAGGCCCTGACCGAGCTGACGATCCTGTCGCCTCGGCACGAGAACTTGACGGGCCGCGCCGCCCACGAGCGCGTTCGAGCGATCCTTGGTGAGACCCTCGATGACGGGCTATGGCGGGCGCTCCGGATCCAGCAGGGGGGCGAGCTCTCACAGCCCGATCTCCAAGGTGCGACGTCCCTCTCGGCGGCGCTCGACCTCGCGGCTGGGGCGGTCCCTGCGGCCAAGGAGGAGTTGGCTCTATACGGACGCGTGAAAGAGCAATACCAGCAGTATTGGACCGAGACTGGCCGCGCGAAGGTGGATCGAGGCGCCCTCGAAAGAACGGCGCAAGAGGCGGTCAACGAGACCCGCGAGATCGAGGAAGAACTCCGGTCCCTGGAGCACGACGTGGAGCGAGCAGCGGCCCTAGACGCTGACCTGCGGTCGCTCGCGCCCCGGTGTGTAGAACAAGAGAGGCACGTCGCCGACCACGTTGAGAACGTCGCGCGACTCGACCGGCTGGTTCTCCAGGCACAGACAACCAGGGCGGCCGCCGACGGTGCAGCCGTGACGGCGGAAAAGGCGGCGCGCGCCGTCTCGGACCGCGAGGGGATAGTGGCGAGACTGCAGGTTCAAGCTGCGGAGAAGAAACGCCTCGCCTCCGCGGTGGATGAGCGCGCCCCGGATCTGGGTGCCTGTCGGGAGCAGAACCAAGCCGATTCAGAGGCCGTTGCGAAAGCCCGATTGGATCGCGACACCTGCGACGCCCTGGCTCGGCTCCGCCGCGACGACGCATCGCACTTGAAGAGGCAGCAGGTGATGGCCGAGCTGCGCGGTCGCAGCGACGCCATTCGGCTCGCACATGCCGCCCTGGCATCCATCCAGGTCGAGCTTGACAAGGTACGAATCGACGAGACCACACTCTCAGAGTTGAGAGCCGCCGATATCCGGCTCAAGACCGCCAGTGCCAGTCTCGGCTCCGCCACGCCTTCGTTGCGCCTAGAGGCAATCGCGGACACTAAGGTAGACATCGACGGCGAGATCGTAAGCGTTAAGGCGGCCGCCACGATACAGAGGGCCGTGCGTGCGGCCTCATGCGTGACCGTGCCCGGCGTTCTGTCTATGACGGTAATCCCAGGAGTGGCAGACACTGCTCTAGTAGAGGAGGCCCAAGCCTCCGAGCGCGCGTTCTCTGACCTTTGCACCGCGACGGGCGTTGCCGATGTCGCCCAGGGCGAGTTGGTTATGGCGACCCGTCGACGATTGGAAGGCGAGCGTTCCGCGCAAGAGCAAGTCATCCGGTCGGTGCTCGGTCCGATCTCGTTGGAGGAACTGGAGCAGCAACTCGCCGAGGTATTCGCGGGGCTTGCCGACTACGAGAAGTCCCGGCCGAGGACGCCCTGCATCGCGTCGGACATCAAGTCGGCCGAGGCAATCCTGACTGAAGTCGAACCCCAGCTTCGGAAGCTGACGGGCTTGGTCAGTGAAGCCGAAGCGCGCGAGGAGGCGTCCAGGAAGCGTCGCACCACCCTTGAAGCCGAAGCCAATCAGCAATTGGCCCGTCTAGCGGTCGCCGAGGAGGCACTCACCAGCTTGGAGTCGGCGCTGGTTGAGGCGCGCGAGCAGGCCACCGATCAGGCCTTGGCGGAAGCTCACCAGCTTGCCCGAGAACAAGCAGAGGTGGCGAAAGAAACGGCTGAGGCGGCCCAGCACGAGCTCGACCTGGCTAATCCGGAAGAAACCAGAGCCCTTGTGAAGAACGCGACGCTGGTGCTCGAAGGGCTTCACGACGCCCTTCGCCAAGCCGAGGATGAACGCTTGGCGGTTAGCACCCGCCTCGCCGAGCACGGCGAAGCCGGGCTCGGCGAGCGCCGCGATAAGGCGATTGCGGCCAGCGACGCGGCAGCGGATGCGCTCGCGGCCTACGACCGGCGAGCGAAAGCCAGGAAGCTTCTGTACGAGACGTTCCGAAGCGCCCGAGATCGGGTCCGGGCCGCCTATGTCGGCCCGCTCCAGACTCGCGTTGATGAGCTGGGCCGGGTCGTCTTCGGACCTACCTTTCGGATCTGCATTGACGAAACCCTGTCGATCGTCAGCCGCACGATGGACGATAAGACGATCCCGCTGGGCAGCTTGAGTGCCGGCACGAAGGAGCAACTTGCAGTGATCCTCCGACTCGCATGCGCCACCATCGTGGCGACCGACGGGGGCGTCCCGGTGATCCTCGACGATGTGCTCGGCTATTCCGATCCCCATCGTCTTGAGGCCATGGGCGCGGTCCTCTCGGAAGCGGGCCGCACTGTACAGGTGATCGTCTTTACCTGCTATCCCGATCGCTACCGTCAGGTCGGCGGAGCCCACGTCCTAAGGCTGAATTAGGGCCTCCGGCCTGCCTCATTGGCTCTGCCGGCGCAGCAGAATGTCGGATCCGGCTCGAGGTTTCGGACGGCCGCTTCGCGTGGGACGACGCCCAAACCAGAATTGGCAAGACTGATGGCAGAGTCCTCCCGGCGTAGAATCTTCGG
>Ga0182027_10001720_pt1 | contig 36137 bp, 27 predicted proteins | sample 712E1DmetaG_FD_121300 | JGI IMG/M metagenome (GOLD analysis project Ga0182027, IMG submission 121300) | Permafrost microbial communities from Stordalen Mire, Sweden - 712E1D metaG (Illumina Assembly) | ecosystem: Environmental > Terrestrial > Soil > Wetlands > Permafrost | place: Sweden...
GAATATAACAAACATTGTGCGAAGTCTCACAAGTGCGGCAAGTGATACAAGGGATAGTTATACGGCAATAGAGTATTGCGGGACAATGCTTAGTATATTCTTGTTGACATCTGCCTGTTGCGATCTAAGGTAGTGTTGACATTATGGACTCTTGCGAGACATGGCATCGGGTGTATATCGAGACGAAACGGCGATTGGAGCAATTCCAGCGGCGTGTCCGGGAAGGCGTGTCTGTCGAGGAAGCGCAAGATTTTGCTCGCTATGTTCAATGGTCTGGCATCTTGCAGTTAATGGCAGAAAACCCTCCGCCGAATCCTATTTACGCAAAGATGTTCGATTATGATGCGTGTGAGCTACGGAGCATTGCTGACGCATTGAACGTAGCTTGCTGTGAGTATTGGCAAGGCCGGACAAAGGATTCTGACGGAACTGCGAGCGGCGCCAACAAGTCGGATTTGGAAGCGATTGACCGCAAACTGAATGTTTTGGGAGTCGTTTTGGCTGATCTGGTGGCGGCAAAAAAGCGTGCCGGCCGGGTTCCGCAATTGCGTTTGGTCAAGTATCGAAAGGCAATCAAATGAGAGCGTCATACCTTTGTATTGACAATCAGGACCGGGTTACTCTGGTGACTCCTGACCAGGTGAGTGGCGACCGGATTTCGTGGATTGGTCGGATGTCCAGGACGGCCGTCCAGGCGTTTGCGGTGCAGCATGGTATCCGGCTTCACTACGCGCGTGACGATGCGCCACAGGTGGCATGCCGGCGTCCAGTCGGCCATTGTGGTGTCGGTTCACCAGTCTGCGGAAACTTCAAGAAAAGCGCTTGACGGGTTTCTGTGGTGTGGTATTGTTGCATCGTGTTTGACAAATTAAGCAATTTTTCGGGTGTGGCTGCCAGGCGTAATGCCGCCTCCTATTTGTGGAACGCGCGGGACGCTGTCAGGACTGCCTTGAGTGCTTCCAGGGATTTTCATGGAAGACAAGTTGTTAGTGTCAAACACACCCTCCGCCGTCTGGACTCGCAAGGTCTTGGCGGCGGTTGCGTTTTGGTGCTTCAATGTGCTTTCCCTTGCGGTCGCGTGGAAGCCTTCACCGTGCCAGTGATTCGAGGGTCGGCGCGGCGGCGGGAAAACGGCGAAAGCCAGGAGACGCATATCGCGGTGGCATGCCCCCTATGGGATGTCGGTCGCTATGAACGGCAGAGTGCGCCCCCCTCGACACGTTCCAAAGATTGTGAATCCAGGCGATTGTGCTGTTGACAGGCTTAGACCAACCCTGTTTGGGGTCGTAAACGTCAACGTGGCACAGTGCAAAGCCTGGTGAGACATTGCCAGAGTGCAAGACGTGAAATTTCGGCACGAGGTGCCACCCGGCCCCCCCCCCGCTTGCGGGGGGGGGCCGGATGGCTCGCTTGAATGACTTCTTTGGATTTTTGTTCTCTTTTTTACACCACAACCTGTAGGTTCCTGCGTTTCCGTGCAGACCCTGCGTTTCCGTGGAACGCAGGATTTCCCGGTGAGCGCAGGATTTCCCGGGATCTCCACTTCCGATACGCGAAGCGTCCTCAACTCCACTCGGCAGGGCCGTCTAATGTCGGTCGTTGAGCGCGTTTGACGGTCGAGTATGTGTAAGGTTTTCCGACAGTGGCATCGTCCCAAAAGTTCAGTCAAATCCTCTTGACAGCCCAAAAAGATAGCTGTTGACCGGGGCCGTCCGATGGCGTAAATTGAGTGTCGAGCAACAAACATTGTGCGAATAATATAAACAATGCCCGACAAGTGAAACCGGCGTCTATTTGCCCTTGACGGGTTCTTCGGTTCTTGAGTTGAATCTGAACAGTTGCGAATCCTTATACCCATATTCCCATGAAACGGCCTTATTCCTTGTTCGTCGTTGCCAGCCTCTTGGCGCTGGTCTGTCTCCCGGTTGCCGGAGGGTCCCCGGATGCGGTCGCCGACCGCGTCATGGTTCCAACCAACGGCCCCGGTACGCCACGGCCCGGTTGGGTTGTCACCAATTCCGTTCCGGCCACCAACGAAATTAGCTTTGAGGGGTTTCTTGACGAAGTCGCCCAAGCCAACCTGGACTACGCGGCCCAGCGTTACAACGTCGCTATTGCCAAAGCTGCCTTGGCCATTGCCAGGGAGTTTCCCAACCCCATCCTCAACCTGGGCGGCGCCAAGGATGTGCGCAACTGGGACCGGAGCCTGCCGGATCAGAACGGCCGCCTGGTTTCCCAAAGCGTGTCCGAGCCGCTGAGCGTTGGCATCGTCCAGCCCATTGAGTACTTCTCCAAGCGCAAGTGGCGCGTGCAGGTGGCCGACCACGCGTATCGCGCCGCCGCTGCCACGCTGGAGGACTTTCTGCGCAATCTCAAGCTCGACGCTTCCGCCGCTTTCGCCGAAGCCCTGGCAACCCAGCGCACCTTGGAGCAGCAACGCAAAGCCGCCGACTACTTGGGCCAACTGGTGCTGGCGCAGCAGCGCCGTTTCCAGTCTGGCGACATCAGCGAAACGGACTTCACCCAATCGCGGGTCGAGGAACTCCAGTTCCAAGAGGGCCTGCTCAACGCACAGAACGACGCCCAGGTGGCGCAGCTTGCCCTGCACAACTTTCTCGGCCGCAGCCCTGCCCAGACCACCTTCATCCTGCGCGGGAACCTGGAACTGGAGCCGCGCTCCTTCGATCTGCCCCAATTGCTGGTCAATGCCCTCCAGGAGCGGACGGACCTGGCCGCTCTGCGCCACGCCCGCGATGGCGCCCAAAGCGCCATCCGGCTGGCCGGGGCCAGCCGCGTGCCCGACGTGAACTTGGGGTTAAATTACATTTACACCAGCGGCTCGGACAACTTCGCGTCCACTGCCCAGCCCGACAGCATGGTGGGGTTGAGTCTTTCCTTTCCCCTGCCGCTCTGGAACCGCCAAAGTGCCGAAATTCAAAGCGCCCGTCTGGCCGCCCAGCGGGCACAAACGACATTGGAATCCGCTGAACTCAAAGCCGAGGTGCAAGTCCGGCAGGCGGTTGGAACTTACCAACTCATGACCGATCGTGTGCAGAAGTTCCGCAGTGAACTCCTCACGGGCGCCGACGGGGTGCTGGCCGCCAAACGCTTCGGCTACGAGCACGGCCAAGCCACGCTGCTGGACCTGCTGGAGGCGCAACGCACCGCCAACAGCATCCGCCAAGCCTACAACGATGCCCTGGCCGACGCCGCCAAGGCCCTGATCGAACTGGAGCGGGCCGCACAGCTTTGGGACGTGTCGTTTTAATTGGCTGATAACGGAGAATCCCTGTGAAGAGCAAGGGGTGCAGGACAAAATTCTTCGTCTCTTCGGTAGGACGGCGCTGCTGCGCCGCCCAAGAATTCAGGGCAGAGCAGCAGCTCTGCCCTACCGGGAACGCGAAGAAATCTTCCAAGCCCAGAGCAAGTTCGGTCATGCCATTCTCCTTGACATGCAAGACGGCACAGGCAACAGTATTTTCAAGATGCACAAGCCCGATAACGGCATTAATGAGTCCGCGCGCATCGCAAGGCGCAGTGCGCTCTCTCATTGGACAACCATCCCCGGCATCCGGGGTTGGCGCGGGTCGGGACTTCTGCTCGCTCTTGGGGTGATCGTTTCCATTTTCGCATGGACCGGTTGCAGCCGGAGGCCCCAACCTGGCGCGGGGAACGGCACGGCCGAAACCATCAAGGTGGCCCGCCGGCAGTTTGCCACCACGGTTTCGGCCATCGGCATGGTCAAGCCGCAGATTGGCGCGGAGGTCCGGGTCGGTTCGCGCGTTTCCGGCCGGGTCTCGCGGCTCTATGCAAATATCAACGATACGGTTCACAAGGGACAAGTCATAGCCGAGGTGGAAAAGGCCGATCTGGAAACCTCGGTGGCGGAGCGCGAAGCCGAAGTGGGATCTGCCGAGGCCAGGTTGGCCGCCCTGGATGTGTTGCTGCCCCTTGATATTGCCAAATCCGAAGCGGAAGTTGCCAAGTGCGCGGCTACAGTTACCCTGGCCACCAAAGACCAGGCGCGCCAGCTCGAATTGCTGGGCGCTCGAATTGCCTCCCAGGCGGCCGTCGAACAGGCGCAGGAACGGCTGGCTGTGGCCGAGGCGGCCCTCGGAGCCGCGCGCAAGACCCTGGACCTGGTGCAAGCGCAATACTCCGAGAATCGCAAGCAAGCTCAGGCCGAGGTGGTGCGCGACCGCTGCAGCCTGACGAATGCCCAAGTGCTGCTTTCCTTCGCCACTATCACCGCGCCCATCTCGGGCGTCATTGCCTCCGTCGCCACTCAGGAAGGCGAAACCGTTGCCGCCGGGCTTAACGCTCCGACTTTCGTCAACATTATTGATTTGGGCCGGCTCCAAGTCCTGGCTTATGTGGATGAGGTTGACATCGGCAAGATCAAGGTCGGCCAGCACGTTGTCTTCACCGTGGACGCCTTCCCGGCGAACGACTTCGAAGGCAAGGTCGCGGCGATTCACCCCAGCGCCACCGTCCAGGAGAACGTTGTCAAATATGTCGTCGGCGTCCAGATTATCACTCCTTACGAAGGCCAACTGCGCCCGGAGATGACCGCCAGTGTCATCCTTCAACTCGAGGCCCGCAACGTCCTGGCCATCCCGGCCCGCGCCGTCCAGCGCGAGGGCGGCCGGCATATTGTCATGGCCTGCGTCAATGGCCGGCCTGAACCGCGCGAAGTCCGCCTGGGCTGGAAGGACGGCCCGTGGACAGAGGTCGCCGGCGGACTGGAAGAAGGCCAGGAGATTTTTGCGGAACCGGCGGCCAAAGAGAACGGAAACGAACGATGAACCGGAATGTCAAACTGCTGCGCGAAGCGCGCGCTTCATTGCTGGGCAACAAACTCCGCGCCTTCTTTATGATGCTCGGCCTGGTGATCGGTGTGGCGTCGCTGACCGTGGTGATCTGCATTGGTGAAGGCACTCGCGCCAAAATTACCAGCAAGGTCGCCGAGCAAGGCTCCGACATCATCATTGTCCGCCCCGGCGGCGCCAGGCAGGTCTTCGCGCCTGCCACCGACCGGTCTATCGCGACGCTGGTCGAAGCCGACGTCGAAGCCATCGAAGCCGGCATCGGCAATATTCGTTACATCTCTCCAGTGCAGAACCAGCGCGATTGGGAAGTCATTGCCGGCGACCAATCTGCCAAGAGCACTATCTTCGGTGTCGGCCCCGACTATTACCTGGCCCGTCATCGGGAAATGGGAAAAGGCGGGTTTATCAGCCAGTCTGACTTGGTCAACATGGCCAAGGTCGCCGTCCTCGGCACTGAGACCGCCAAGGCTCTTTTCGGCACGGCCAATCCCGTCGGACAGAGCATCCGAATCGGAAGCGCGGCCTTCCAGGTCAAAGGCGTGTTGGCCGAACAGGGCGTTTCGCTTGGCGGCAACGAGAAGGATGACCGCGTGCTCATCCCATTCACCACTTCCTCCAAACAGCTTTTCGGGCGCCTCTATCTCGAGCATATTGACATTCAGGTTCGCGACCGGCACAAGCTGCCCCAGACGGCCGGGCAGGTCCGCTCTCTGCTCCGCGAGCGCCACCAAATCCACTCCGGAGCCGAGGACGATTTCTTCGTGCGCGAGCCGGAGGATGTCGTGGAAGCCGCCCTTGCGACTTCTTCCACGCTCACGACGCTGCTCATGGTCATTTCCGGTGTTTCCCTCCTGGTCGGCGGCATCGTCATTATGAACCTCATGCTCATTTCCGTCTCCCAACGCGTTCACGAAATCGGCCTGCGCCGCACCGTCGGCGCTCGACGTCAGGACATTCTGCGCCAGTTCCTTTTGGAGTCGGTCTCGGTCGCTTTGGCGGGCGGGTTGGTTGGGGCGGTGGCCGGAGCCGGCATCGCCCTTCTCCTCGCGTGGTGCGGCGTGGCCGTGAGCCGGATTACCTGGCTTCCTTTCTCGATTGCCTTTGTTGCCTGCGGCGTGGTGGCCGTCCTCTTTGGCCTGTACCCGGCCCGCAAAGCGGCGCGGCTGGACCCCGTGGCGGCGCTGCGGGAAAAGCAACTCTAGCCAAAGATATTTGAAATTCCAGGCAGGGCGTCCCGATTCCAAATCGGGAGCCGCCCAAAAATCTGAAAGATAATTTGACGAGTTTTTGAACGTAAGAATCCAGAATGCAGTTATGATTGAACTTGAGAACCTGACCAAGCATTACACGAAGGGCGCCCTCACCACCGAGGTGCTCCGCGGCGTGTCTCTCCGAATCCAAAAGGGTGAGTTCGTCGCCATCATGGGCGCGTCCGGCACCGGCAAGTCCACCCTCATGAACATTCTGGGCGGCCTGGACCAGCCCACCAGCGGGAGCTATCGGCTGGATGGGGTGGATATGGCGCGGGCCGGTGACGACGAACTCTCGCGCATCCGCAATCAGAAGATCGGTTTTGTCTTCCAGCAGTTCAATTTGCTCGACCGCGCCGATGCTCTTAGGAACGTCATGCTCCCGCTCATCTATAGCGACGACGACGCCGGCAGCGCGGCTCGCGCCGAAGAGGCCCTTGCCGCCGTCGGCCTGGCCGCCCGCAAACATCATCACCCCTCCGAACTCTCCGGCGGCGAACAGCAGCGCGTCGCCATCGCCCGCGCCCTCATCACCAATCCGGCCGTCATCCTGGCCGACGAACCAACCGGCAACCTGGACTCCCGCAACGGGCTGGAGGTCCTCGCCGTCTTTCAGCGTTTGCACCGCGAAGGCCGCACCCTGGTCCTCATCACCCACGACAGCGGGCTGGCCGAACACACCCGGCGCATGATTCTCTTGCAAGACGGTCGCGTCGCAAGCGATGTTGCCGTGCCGCAGCCGCGCGATGCCGCCGCGGAGTTGGCCCGGCTTGCTCCAACCGCCGTTGCGAAACAGCCGGAGCTTCCAGCCACATAATCATGGCCGACAGGCGGCGGAAACCTCCCCCTCCCCTACCCTTGCACCTGTCACGCAACGCCATTTTGTCCTGTCAGATCCTCGCCGCCCGCAAGCTGCGGACCCTCCTCAGCATGACCGGTGTGGTCGTGGGCGTCGGCGCGGTCATCCTCATGGTTTCCGTCGGGCGCGGCGCCGAAAAGCGCGTTCTCGACCGCATCCACAGCATGGGAACCGATCTCCTCATCGTCAACGCCGCCCCGGCCCGCCTGATGATCGGACGCGAACGGACGGTGGCCACCGTCACCACCCTGACCCCCGCCGACGCCCAGGCCATCCGCGAAGAATGCCGGGGCGTCGTCGCTGTTACTCCCGCAGTCAACAAATCCCTCGTTGTGATCTGGGAAGGCAACAACAGGACCACCACCATCACCGGGATGGCCGCCGAAGGTTTTCATATCCGCAATGTCGTTCCCGGTTCAGGCCGCCTCTTCGATGCGGACGAAGACCACTCCCGCCAGCGCGTGGCGATCCTCGGCCCCACCGTCGCCAGCAGCCTCTTTCCAGGCAACGACCCTGTCGGCTGCCAAATCCGCATCGGCGGCGTCCCCTTCAGCGTCATCGGCGTGACTCAAGCCCGCGGCGTTGACGCCAATGGCATTGACCAGGACGACATTATCATGGTGCCCCTCGAAACCGCGATGCACCGGCTGTTGAATATCCCCTACGTCCATTCCATCTACGTTCAGGCGCGCGACATCCCGTCCATGCCGCGCGTCGAGAGCGACGTGCGCGCGCTCCTGCGCGAACGGCAGCGGGTGCCCCCGGGCCGGCCCGACTCCTTTACCATCCAAAACCAGATCAACCTCCTGAAAACCGAGCATGAAGCCGCCCGCTCGATGACCCTGCTCATTGGCAGCGTCGCGGGCATCGCGCTCCTCGTCGGCGGGGTCGGCATCCTTGCCGTGATGCTCATGACCGTGCGCGAGCGCACCCACGAAATCGGCCTGCGCCGCGCCCTGGGCGCGCGGCGGCGCGACATCCAGACGCAGTTCCTCATCGAGGCGGCGCTGCTTTCCGGCGCGGGCGGGTTGCTGGGAGTCTTTGCCGGCGTCCTGGCCGCCTCTGCCACGGCGGCTTTCGGCCTCTCCGACACCATTCTCTCATGGCCGGCGGCTGCGATTGGTTTTGCCTTCTCCGTGACCATCGGGCTGGTCTTCGGCCTCTATCCCGCCTTGCGCGCCGCCCGCCTCGAACCCATCGCCGCCCTGCGCTTTGAATAGACTGACAAAATGAGCGGAAAAAAACGAACCAAACTATCGGTTGACACTTTTTTCCCTTGGCGGTAGGGCGAGACTCCGTCGAGCCGAAACTCGATTTCCATGGAAAAAGGCACCACTCAACCGAGTCTCGCCTGACCTTCCCAGCTATCAACGTCTGGCTTCGCGCACGGACGCCATCCATTCCGCCGCCTGCGCTTCATCGAGTCGGAGATGTTCTTGCAGCGAATCCAAAGCCTGCAACGGCGAGACGCCGGTTTGGTTGACGGCATCCGATTGGAAAATGGTGAGCAAGCCGGAGGCCTTTTCAGGCAGGCTCTCCGCGCCCTTGGCCAAAACGCGCCCGTGGTCAACTTCGACTTCAACAGTCCGATAACTCATGCCGTGAATTTACCCCTCCACCCCTCTGGCCGCAAGACGCGATTTCCGTCGAGGTTTGTCGAGGGCGTGCCGACACTCCTTCATATTCGCCAGCGTTGGCGGGGAACATGTCGAATATCCCCTGCCCTTTTGCCTTGGTCTCAGCTATTACAGGCCCCTGGAGTACTCCTTTATTGCGTCAAAACAAGCCACCCTAATCGTTGAACCCGTTTGGAGAAAATAACAGTTGACAAACTTGAGCGGGGTGTGATAAAATGCAATTATGATCGAATTACAAATCGAAGGTAATATTTGCGAGATTGGCGGAGCATTCTACCCAGTTAAACTCCACTCGGTGCCTCGCATCGGTGAGTTGATTGATTTCTATTCATTTATTGACCAAGAAAGTGGTCATCCTCCCGCAAAGCATTACGAAGTAGTTCAGGTGGTTCACGTTGTGCGCGACGTTTCAGAGAAGATTTCCCAGTCCAAGGATGGCTGCCATTGTGTCAGCGTTTTTGTGAAGCCAGCGCAGAGCCAGTTTTCGCAGTATTTTAACTGAATATAGCTTCTAACCTTACGCCTATTTTGACGATGAAAAATATTATGGGCTTTGAGATATGAATACTTTCTTATTCACTACATCGTCCGATACAGACGCTAATCGCGTTACGGCAACGAGGAGCTTAAAGTGGAGTTGTGGCGCTAAAACCCGTGTTGGAGATCACGCCATGGTGTACGAGCTACGCAAGGGCATCACTTACGAATGGCGCGTCATTAGCGATGCCAAAGATTCCCCAGATGACTGGCCTTGGCCCTATTGCTGTAAAGTCACATATCTTAGAACTTTTGAACCTGCAATTTCTCTGTCCGAGCTCTGCAAGGAAATCCCACAAAAGGATTGGAACGCGCCGCATGTGAACATGAAGGTCAAAACAGGCACCATCATTCCGGAGCACGTAGCAGAGAAGATCAGAGCCTTAAGGCCTTCCGTCCCTGGTTCTTCTGTCAATGATGTGCCTGAGGCGTTGCCGCCCAAGATAGAGGGCACCAACCTGCGGATCGTGCGCGACACGGAAATCTGCCGCGAGATTAAGAGACTTTATGGATGCCGCTGTCAGGTTTGCGGCTTGCGTCTTGAACTCAAGCCGGGTGACTTCTATGCTGAGGGTCACCACATTCGTCCGCTCGGTGGACTGCACAAAGGTCTGGATGTGCGGGACAACATTTTGTGTCTTTGCCCGAATCACCACGTTTTGTTTGACAATTTCGCCATTCGCCTTGACCCGGCGAGACTGCGCTTTAAGAAACACGATCTGCGGCAATCTTTTGTTGATTACCACAATGCGCAGTTGGCCAAAGCTGGGATTTCCTAACACGACGATGGCCCACGAGAGCAGCTTGCGGCTTCTTCTGAGGTTCCTGAATTTGCCCTGCTCTCCGCTCGTTTCCACGCTGGATGCAAAGCGCTTGACCAACTATTGAGCTTCAACATTGACATAGCTGATCGGCCCCATCGCACCCCACTTGAACAGATGACCGACATAACGGTTGAGGAATCGCTTCCGGATTTGATCAGCGGCGATTTTGCCGACAAACTCCCAGCGGTCTTTCTCCGTAATTCCCAGCTTGCTGGGCCGAAAGTTCAAAGTTGTCCCAGCCGGAAACCATCCCGTGATCGCATAGACCTCTCTGACCACACCCTGGAAGACGGCCAAGGCGTACTCAGCACGTTTGCACCTCTGCTCGTCAACCCGCCAGGCGCTCCGTGTGGCATCGTAGAGGTCGCTATCGCTCATGCCGAAGCGGTACAGCTTGTTGATGCGAATGAGGATGAGCTTGTCGTCTTTTCGGAAGTCGGCTTTGCGCTTCGTATGGTAGGCGATTACGTCCTGGAGGCCCATTCGCCCCGTCTTTGCTCCATGGCCGCGCACGGCATTCAGCAAATTGCCAAGGTCAAGAAGAAGGTCAATGGCTGCCGCTTCAATTTTGTGCGCTTCCTGTTGCCCGAGTCCGTGAGCCAGAACCTCCATAACAGGCTCGCCACCAGCGGCACGGATCTCTTCCATCTTCTTTGTGATTGCATTCTCCTCGCCGCGCAGATGGGCCAGTATCCGCCCATTCTTGCCCTTGCCAACGTAAAAAACTGAGCGGTTTCTTGGGTCTGTGAGGAGATATACGTAGTGACCCAGTTTTCTGGCCACAGCGGGCGGAATCCGAAGTCGCAAGTTGTTCATAGTCAATTTCGACCGAACGATAATACAACCTAGGCATGCCCGGCAAGCGTAATCAATCAGAGATTGCTCGCAAAGTCTGGGAAGGCACCGAGAGGCAAAACGCCCCGACTATTTCAGCGGCGCTCTGCCGAGACGCCGCTACGGAACTGAAATCTGCTCGGTCTTTGCGGCATCACCCCTCGCGGTAGCGTTGCGCGATGGGAATGCGGCGGCCTACGCCGAAGGCTTTGGTCGTCACCTTCAATCCGGGCGCGGCTTGGCGGCGCTTGTATTCGTTGAGTTCGATTAGGCGCACTACGCGGCGGGCGGCGGCTTCGTTGTAGCCCATCGCAACTATCTCGGCCAGGGACTTGGTGTTCACCACGGATTGTTCGAGGATGGCGTCCAGGATTTCGTAGGGCGGCAGCGAGTCCTGGTCGGTCTGGTTGGGGCGCAATTCGGCCGACGGCGGTTTGGTGATGGACGCCGCCGGGATGAGTTCGCGGTCGCGGTTGATCCATTTGGCCAGGCGATAAACCATCGTTTTGGGAACGTCGCTGATCACCGCCAAGCCGCCGCACATGTCGCCGTAAAGCGTGCAATAGCCGACGGCCAGTTCGCTTTTGTTGCCGGTTGTCAATACCAGCGAACCGAATTTGTTTGACAGCGCCATCAGGATCAGCCCGCGCAAGCGCGCCTGGATGTTCTCTTCCGTCGTGTCTTCCGCCAGGCCGCGGAACACCGGTTCCAATTGCCGGCGCACGGAGGCGAACGGCGGCTCGATGGGGATGACATCGTAGGCGACGCCCAGCCGCTCCGCCAGCGTGCGCGCGTCGTCCAGGCTGCCGCGCGACGAATACTGCGACGGCAGGGAAACGACGCGGACATTTTTCGCCCCAAGCGCCTCGACCGCCAGGCAGGCCACCAGCGCGGAATCAATCCCGCCGCTCAACCCGATCACAGCCGATTTGAACCCGCATTTCTGCATGTAATCCCGCAGTCCCAGCACCAGCGCCTTGTAGATGTTTTCCTCGTCCGCCGCCGCCGGGGGCGCGATGACGGGACTGTTCGCGGTGTCCACCACCACGAAATCCTCCTCGAACGCCTTGGCGCGCGCGATCAGCTTCCCCGCCGCGTTGAAGGCCATGCTCGCGCCGTCAAATATAAGTTCATCGTTGCCGCCGGCCATGTTGCACAGCAGCACCGGGCGCCGCGACTTGCGCGCCAGGCTGGCCAGCATGTCGTGGCGCAACTTCTCCTTGCCCACATGCCACGGCGAGGCGGAGATGTTCAAAATAATCTCCGCCCCCGCGGAAACGAGCTTGGCGATGGGATTGGCGCGATAGAGCCGGTGCGGCCAAAAATCCTCGTCATTCCAAATATCCTCGCAGATGCTCAATCCGCACAAATGCCCGTTGATGTCCACCGGGAGATTGTCCTTCCCCGGCTCAAAATAGCGGTCTTCGTCAAACACATCGTAAGTGGGCAGCAACGTCTTCAGGCGCGCCGCCACAATTTTTCCGCCTTGCAAAAGCGCGGCTTCATTGGTCGAAGGGCGTCCGGTCGAAGTTTTGTTCTCCCCCGCGTAACCGACGATGATGGCGGTTTTCCCGCTGGCTGCGGCCAGGCGCTGGAGCGCCGCCAGGTTCTTGGCGATGAAATCCTTTTTCAGCAACAGATCGCGCGGCGGGTAGCCGGGGATGGTCAATTCGGGAAACACCACCAAATCCAACTGCTCCGCCTCGGCGCGCGCGGCGGCCTGGCGGATTTTCGCTTCGTTGCCGTCGAAGTCGCCGACCGTGGGGTTGATCTGTGCAAGCGCTATTCTCATAGTTTGCGTATTTTCATTTAGCCTTCATCATTTAGCCTTTAGCCTTTAGCCTTTTTCTCATGTTTCTGCGTGTCCCGATTATCGCCCGGGGCCGCCACAGGCGGCGCCGGAGGAGCCGGAGGAGCTATCTTTCCGCAGCACGCGGCCAACCAACCCGCGCCAACAAGCGCAATGAGCAATCGCCAATTCATGCGCGCACAGGATGCTTGCGCCGGGGCCGGATTTCAATGAAACAGTTGGGCGTAGCCAACTCCCCTCCCCTGCCCTGCCCCTGTAGCGGCGGTCAATGACCGCCGGTGAATGGCGTTTTGATTAGCGACGGTCATAGACCGCCGCTACAGTATTTAGGGGGGTGGTTGGCGGCGGTCATGGACCGCCGCTACATGGCATTGACAAAATGATACAAAGATGGGAGTGTTTTTCGCGGAACCCCGTCTAACCAATTATGAAAAGAATACTTTTGCTCCCGCTGTTCGCGGTCTTGTTCGCCTCCGCCTCCTCCGTTCTGGCGGACGGTTTTATCATCATTGACGAGTCTCACTGGCAACCGGCGCCGATTTTCGTCGTCCCGGTGCGCCCGCCGCCCCGGCCAGTGCAGTATGTGCCGGTGTACCAGCCGGTGTACCGCGCTTACGCCCCTCTGGAAGTCACTTACCACCACGTCAACGTCAAGATTGACGGCCAGATCGCCACGACCTCCGTTGACCAGGAATTCTACAATCCCAACAACACGCGGCTCGAAGGCACTTACATCTTCCCGATCCCCAAGGGCGGCCAGATTGACAAGTTCACCATGGAAATCAACGGCCAAAAGGTCCAGGCCGAGCTGCTGGCCGCCGACAAGGCGCGCGAAATTTACGAGGACATCGTCCGCAAATTGAAGGACCCCGCCCTGCTCGAATACGCGGGCCGGGATGTCTTCAAGGTGCGCGTGTACCCCATCGAGGCCAACAGCAACAAGCGCATCACCATTTCCTATTCCCAGGTGCTCACCGCCGACGCCGGGCTGATCAGCTACACCTATCCCCTCAACACCGAGAAGTTCTCCGCCAAGCCGATCAGGAACGTCAGCATCAAGGTGGACCTGGAAACCCCGCAACCCCTCAAGACCATCTATTCCCCCAGCCACAACGTCGAGATCACCCGCAACGGCCCGAACCGGGCCACCGTCGGCTTCGAGGCCTCCAACGTCCAGCCGGACACCGATTTTTCCCTCTACTTCGCCCCGGTCAAGGATGAGGTCGGCATGAACCTGGTGACTTCCAAAGTGCGCGGCGAAGACGGCTATTTTCTGCTCCTGGCATCGCCCGGCGTGGACGTGAAGGAGCGCGAGGTGGTGCCCAAGGACGTTGTGTTCGTGCTGGATACCTCCGGCTCGATGGCCGGCAAGAAGATGACCCAGGCCAAGAAAGCGCTCGAGTTTTGCGTGGAGAACCTGAACGAGAGCGATCATTTTGAACTTATCCGCTTCTCGACGGAAGTGGAACCGTTGTTTGACCAATTGCGGACCGCTTCCCAGGCCAACCGCGAAAAGGCCGAGAATTTTATCAAGGACCTCACGGCCAACGGCGCGACGGCGATTGACGACGCGTTGAAGAAGGCCCTCTCGATGCGGCCGATGGGCAGCTCGCGCCCCTTCGCCGTCATTTTCCTCACCGACGGCATGCCGACCATCGGCGTCACGGATGACGAGCAGATTCTGGCCAACGTCAAGCGGCACGACGAGGGGCAGACGCGGATTTTCTGTTTCGGCATCGGCACCGATGTCAACACGCATTTGCTGGACAGGCTGACCGAACAATCGCGCGGCTACAGCACGTATGTCCTGCCGGAGGAGGATTTGGAACTGAAGGTTTCCAGCTTCTTCGCCAAAATCAAGGACCCGGTGCTGGCCAATCCGACCTTGCGATTCACCGGGGACATTCGCGCGACGAAGCTCTATCCGTCGCCGTTGCCGGACCTTTTCAAGGGCGAACAACTGGTGGTGGCCGGCCGTTACACCGGCAGCGGCAATGCCGCCATCATCGTTGAAGGCAGGGTCAACGGGGCGATTCGGACTTATACTTATGAGGTGAAGTTCCCGGAGACATCTTACGACCACGATTTCATTCCGCGCCTCTGGGCGACCCGGCGCGTGGGCTATTTGCTGGACGAAATCCGCCTGCACGGCGAGAACGCGGAATTGCGCGATGAAGTCACTCAACTGGCCCGCAAATACGGCATCGTCACCCCTTACACGGCCTACCTGATCGTCGAAGACGAAGCGCGCCGCGGCGTGGCGGTCAACATGCGTTCGTTGCAAGACATGGACAAAGATACGCTTGTGCGCCATGAGGCGGCGCAGAGTTGGGCCGAACTGAATTCGGCGGTTGCGGGCGAACGCGCCATCGCGGGAGCGCAGCTCAACCAGAGCATGCAACAGCAGGCTCAAAACGCGGCATCCGCAGCCAGCGGCATGGGCGGCTTTGGCATGGGCGCCGATCGCCCAGGTGGTGGAGGCATGGGCGGAGGCGGCAGAGCCGGGAGAGGCGGCGCGGCACCCACGGCAGACTCAGCGAACTTCGCTTATGATTACGCCGGCGCCTCTCTGGGTTTGCCTTCGGCAGCGGCGCCATCCGGGCCTGCGGCGGGCGGTGTTGGCGGGTACAACTCAGCCAACGGCCTCTCCGCGCGCGCGCAGCAAGGGGGGCAGGCCAAGACGAGGACTGCTTCGCCCGCCGAGCAGGCCCGCGAGAAACTTGTCCAGTACTCGCAGCAGAGCCAATTCGTCAACGGCCGCAACTTTTTCCAGAACGGCAAGCAATGGCTGGACAGCGAAGTGCAAAACAACCAGGAAGCCAAGCACATCCGCCTCCAGTTCAACTCGAAGGACTATTTCGACTTCCTGGCGAAGAACCAGCAGGCCCTGCCCTGGCTGGCGCTGGGCCAGAACGTGGAGTTTTTACTTGACGGCACCGTCTATGAAGTGTACGAATGACCCAGGTTGAAAATTGGTATTGTTGACTTTATGCCGGTTGTCCGGCGGGAACTGCGCGAAGGCGCGCGGCGCCCGTTCAATTACTGGCTGCGCGTGGCCGGCGCGGCGGCGGGCGTCGCGATGCTCTGCGTCATCCACCAAAGCAGCGATGGCAACCAGGCGGCGGATGGACTGCGCCTGTTCACCGGCTTGCATGGGATGTTGCTCGTGTTGATCTGTGTCATGGTCCCCGCCATGAGCGCCGATTGCATCGCCCGCGAAAAACGCGAGGGCACGCTCGGCCTGCTGTTCCTGACGCCGCTGACGCCGATGGGCGTGGTGGTGGGCAAAGGGCTGGTGCAGGCCTTTCGCGCGTTCACTCTTTGGCTGGCGGTGCTGCCCGTTATTGTCATTCCCTTCCTGTCGGGCGGCGTCACCATCGGCGATGTGGCCAGCGCCGTCACCATCGAATTTTGTGTGACACTGCTCTGCCTGGCGGCGGGCATCCTGGCTTCGACCCTGGCCAAAGCGCGCGCCACCGCCTTTATTCTGGCGGCGAGCTTTGGCGTGGCGTTCGTCTGTCTCTTTGGCGGATTACTCGGCTCAGTCTTTCTTTTGCAGACCAGCGCCCCGGGACAGTCTGTAGAATTGACACGAATAACAAGAACTGGTCAATCACTGATCACAGGGCAATCCGATAACATCCGATTCATGGGACGATCCTCCGGGCCGGTTGCCTGGTTTACAACGAACATTCCGGCTTATAGCGGCCCTGGAAATGTCATCCTCGTCAATGGCCCCAGTGGCCCAACATGGGTTTCTTATGTCAGTCCTGCGCCCTCCGTGCTCTCGTCCCCTTCCGGCTGGAGTGCCTATTTCACAGCGCCCGCGACACGCCTCGTCTGGTGGCCGCTCCTTCTGCAAAGCTGGCTGGCCATTCCCCTGCTCTTCCTGCTGGTCCTCCGATTTGCCGCGCGCCGGATGGCCGGTTCCTGGCAGGACAAACCGCCTTCCCTCCGGCGCGAAGGCTGGATCAAGACCTTCTGCGTCCCGCTGGCCAAGCGCCGTTTCGCGCGCGAGATGCGGGCGACGCTGGAGTGGAACCCCATCGCCTGGCTGCAACAGTATTCGTGGCAGGCGCGCCTGAGCAAATGGGGGCTTTGCCTGGGATTGGTGCTGCTGGAATGCGTGCTCACCACCGGCAGCGCCTCCGACATGCTGGACGCCCAATCCCTGATGGTGCTGATTCTGGCGGCCGCCTTTACTTATGTCGGCGTCAACAGTTTTTTGACAGAGAAGAAGTCCGGCGCCCTCGAATTGCTCCTCGTCACGCCCGTGACGCCCAATCAGATCATCTGGGGCCGCGTCTGGGGATTGTGGAAACAATTCCTGCCGGCGGGGCTGACGCTCCTGGCGCTCACGCTATACGCGGGCTACCTGGTCCACATGTCCACGTTTTCATGGAACGCCACATATCACGAGAACGGCGGGCTGATTTGGAGATTGCTGACTTCGCCCATGACCATGGACAAGCCGGGCTTATCATCATCACTCAACAGAGGGGTAATCCTCTACGGACCTACATTTTTCCAACATGACTCCTATCTGATGACTGACACTCCGGTCTTCAAGATATTCGTCACCGCCATCGGATTTCTCACCCTGCCGGTCTTCGCCACCTATTTCGCGCTGCGTGTCAAGAACTTGATTGTGGCTGCGGTGTTGACCTGGCTCGCGCTGTTTCTGTGCCCGTATCTTGCGTTCTCAACGCATGCCTTCGTCTCAAACTTTATCGGCCACCCCACGGAGGAGAACCTGTATGCGGCTGTATTCCTGTCCAATCTGGCCTTCGCGCTGCTGGCCTGCTTTCTCCTCAGCCACAGCCTTTCCCGGCGGATTTATTCTTTTTGACTGTTCAGGTAGGGACAGCGCACCGCGTCCAGCGGCGCAACGGATCGCGCCCCCGGACGCCTCGGCGAGGCGTCCCTACCTGAACAGTCACTATTCTTTTTGACTCAACGAAACCAAAGACTTGTGCCGGCTTGCCGGACTGGATAGAATGCGCGGACGATTTGCGATGCGATAAGCGCCAGGCCAATTTGATTATGAAACAAGATCAAGTATCCCGTTTCAGTGTGTCGCTGCCGCCCCAGTTGCTCGAACAACTGGACGGGATGGCCCGGGAGAAGGGCTACGAGAACCGCTCCCAGGCCATTGCCGACATGATCCGCGCCCAGTTGGTGGAACACCGGCAAAAGTCCGGCACGGCGGAAATCGCCGGCACGATTACTCTCGTCTATGACCACCACAAGCAGCATGTCCAGGCCACTTTGACCGACATCCAGCACGATCACCACCATGTCATCGTTTCCACCCTCCATGTCCATCTCGATCACGACAATTGCCTGGAGGTCCTCGTCGTTCGCGGCAGGGCGGACATCATCAAGAAGATCGCCGATGAACTGACCACCGCCAAAGGCGTCAAGCATGGCAAGTTGACGGTGACAACGACCGGCCGCGACCTCCCGGGCTGAGACGCATTTCACGGATTGCGAATTCCCCACCAGCGCCAACATGGGAAGAAATCTCAACAGAAGCAAACGAAGGAAACGAAGAGGAATTCTCCCTTTGTTTCCTTTGTTTCCTTCTGTTCCAATAGATCTTTATCCGTGAAATCCGTGATTCAATATGGGAAGAAATCTCAACAGAAGCAAACGAAGGGAACGAAGAGGAATTCTCCCTTCGTTTCCTTTGTTTCCTTCTGTTCCAACAGTTCTTTATCCGTGAAATTCGTGATCCAATTATTTTGCTTTTTGCTGTTGGCCGCGACGGCGGCACAAGCCCAATTCACGTTCGTGGTCAATCCCGGCAACACCACCGTCACCATCACCGGTTACACCGGCGATGGCGTGGCCGTGTCCATTCCAGCCGCCACCAACGGCATGCAGGTCACCGGCATCGGGGGGGATGCCTTTTTGGACTGCGAAGACCTGGCCGGCATCACCATTCCCGGCAGTGTCACCAACATCGGCGTGGGGGCGTTTGATCAATGCGCCGGCCTGACCAACGTCTCCATGACCAACGGCGTCATCAGCATCGGGGCGGATGCGTTCGAATACTGCGCCAGCCTTGCGTCCATCACGATTCCCGCCAGCGTCACCAATATCGGCGGGCAGGCCTTCGAAGCATGTGGCAGTCTGGCCGGTGTTTATTTCAAGGGTGACGCCCCCGCCGCTATTTCGTCCGCCTTTCTTTCTGACAACAAGGCAACCATTTATTACATGCCGGGCGCCACCGGCTGGAAGTCCATTTATGCCAGACGGCCAACCGTGCCGTGGAAGCCCTGAACCTGTGGCCAATTCCGGATTCGGTTGTCGCTGGCCGCTTTGCGTCTGGCCCGGATATTTCATAGCCTGGTAGGGCGAAGCTGCTGCTTCGCCCAAATTCAGGGCGGCGCAGCAGCGCCGCCCTACCGTAAAGGGTGTGGCATGTTCCCCCAGGGATATGAAATATCCGGGCTAGACCGGCAATTTTTGCCCGTCAACCCGCCATTCCGCATACGTACCTAACGGCTTAACGGCTCCACACCCCTGGAGAGGGCTGGCCGCTCGCTGTCCGCCGTAGCCTTGGCGTAGGAGGAGCAATGCGTCAGTCATGGTTGGCGGCGCGCACTCCGTGCGCGCCGCGGCGGGCAGCGGAGTGCCCGCCCTTCTTCCCCGTCGTCAGCGACGCATTACTAGGAAGAAGCCGGCCCGGCGGACGCTCGAATCCGGCTTTGGGCAAATGGGTTGGGCTTCACGGGTCCGCCGGAGACATGGCGGCGCGGAAGCCGAGATGGGAGCCGTGGTGATCCGGCTCGATTCTGCCGTGGTTGGCCGAGCGGGCGCTCCGTGCCGGGCTGGACCAGGAGCCGCCGTGGCTGGCGCGCTCCGTGCCGGTGGCAGGCCCGGTTGGATCGTCCGTGGGCGAATGCGCATAGTACGTCGGATCATACCAGTCGAGGACCCATTGCCAGATACTCCCGTTCATGTCGTACAGCCCCCAGGAATTCGGCTTCTTTTCACCGACCGGGTGGGCCTTGCCGCCCGAGATCTTGTCGTACCAGCCATAATCGCCCAGCCCCGACTCATCGTCGCCGAAGCAGAATACGGTAGTGCTCCCCGCGCGGCAGGCATATTCCCACTGGGCTTCTGTGGGGAACTGCCACTTTCCACCGCCCGCCTTGTCGTTGAGCCGCCGGAGGAACCGCAGGCAATCATTCCAACTGACCCATTCCACCGGGTTCTTCGGCCCCTTGAAGAAGCTCGGGTTGTTGCCCATGACCGCCGTCCACTGCTCCTGCGTCACCGGATACTTGCCCATGTAGAAGGGTTGGGTGATCCGAACCCGATGCTGCGGCTTCTCGTCGTTCGAGGCGCTCCTGTCGGAATTAGGCGAGCCCATCATGAACTCGCCCGCTGGAACTAGGACCATCTCCATCTTCACGCCTCCACCGAGGTCCGCCGTATATTCCTTGGGCAGACTCTTTGTGTTGCCGCCCGCGGGCTTGGATTCCTGGGCGGTTGCCAGAGTGAGACTGCCAAGCGCCACCAAGACCACCGACGCGACTGTGCATATTTTTCGTAACATGGGCCAAACCTCCTGTATTGATTGATAAGACATTATTTGTGGTTGTGCGCCAAAGGACACCCTTTCTTCCCAGCACTTCGCTGGGAAGAACCTGATCCCTTAGCCCGCATATTTCATATCCTTGGTGGAACATCACACACCCTGAATGGTAGGGCGGCGCTGCCGCGCCGCCCTGAATTAGGGCGAAGCAGCAGCTTCGCCCTACCAGACTATGGAATATCCGGGTTGGCGTGTTGACCGGGCGCCGCCTAAACCTTGAAGTCCCACTCCTTGCGGTAAGGAGTGTCAACAAGGTTGTTGGCCACGTCGTCGTTGGTGAATTTCATGGCCTTCGAGTCCCAGAGGAGGACCTTGGCCTCATGCCCGCCGCGGCCGCCGCCGCCGCCTCTGCCACCCGCGCCGGAGGGCGTGGTGTATCTGCGTTGCGCGAGGGTTCCGAGCAGGGCGAATTCCGTAAGGCCGCAGGCGAACTCGACGGGCGTAATGGACTTCTTGCCGGCTTTGCACATCCGCACCCACTCCTTGTAATGATCGTCTTTCTCGCATCTCTCCAAATAGGGATCGGGCTGCTTGAAGTCCTTGAACTTGGCCTCCGGCAGGAGCCAGCCGCCGGGGAGTCCTCGAATCGTCTGGCCCGCCCTGGGCATGGCGAAAGGCGACCAAGGGTTGCCGCCGTAGTAAGCGGAAATCTGAACGCCTTCCTTTCCAATGAACATGATCCCGCTGCCAGGCATCGAAACGTCGGTGGGCATGCTCGGCGGCCGGGGCGGCGTCAGACCGCCATCATAGAAGAATGCCATCAACTCCGGTTTCGTGCCGCGGGCGGGAATGTGCCACTGGATGATGTTGGCGATGCTCATGCACTCGGGGTTCTGGACGGCGCCAGCCAGCGAGAATGCCTGGCAATCGGTGGCCGTAACCCAGTCCGGCGCCCCCATCTCCAGTTCGTCATGGAACATCTGAAGCGTGTGGCAGCCGAAGTCGCCCACCGTGCCCGTGCCGAAGTCCCACCAGGGCCGCCAGTTGCCGAAATGGTAAGTCTTATGGTAGGGCCGGGCCGGAGAGGGGCCGCACCACTGATCCCAGTTCATCCCTTCGGGCGGCGGCTGTTGCTCCGTGGGCCGCGCCAAGCCGCTGGGGCTGTAAGTGCCGGTCCAGATATGGACTTCATAGATCGGTCCGATGCACCCGGTCAACAGCAATTCCGTTGTGGCCCGCGCATAAGAGGTGCGCGAATCTTGAATGCTCGCCTTGGTGGTCATCTTCGAGGCAAGGACCGCCGCCTTGACCCTCCTGGCCTCGGCGATGGTGTGCGTGATGGGCTTGGCATTGTAAAGGTGCTTGTTCATCGCCATGGCCGCCAGCGCCAAATGAGAATGCCAGTGGTCCGGTGTGGCGACGATCAGAGCGTCGAAGTTCTTCTCCTCCTTGTCGAACATCTCCCGGAAGTCCTTGTAGAGTTTGGCTTTGGGATACTGGCGAAACACCGGAGCGGAGAAGGTGTGGTCGAGATCGCAAAGGGCGACGATCTCCTCGGCGTTACAGCCCTGAAGATAGTTCTTGCCCATGCCGCCGACGCCCACGCAGGCGATCCTGAGTTTGTCGCCGGAGGCTTGGGGTGCGGCGCCTCCAAAGACACTTCGCGGAACCACGAGCGGCGCCACCAAGCCGGCGGCAAGAAAGGCGCGCCGGGACATTTGGAGTGTGTTGTTGGATCCGGCTGGGCCGGCTGCCGGGGTTGACTCCCCGTCGGCAGCCGGTTTCGCGGCCTTCTGCTGATCGGTTCCAAGTTGGACGTTAGAATGGCCCGCTTGCGGGGGCGACTGCGCGTTTGTTGTGTCGTTATGGTCCAGGGATTTCATAATGCGTTGTGTTTTGCGTTGCTTGTATTGGTTGGCTGGTGATTACGGGCTGCAATTGGGGAAATGACAAGGAATTGGCTTTCTCCCGCCGCTCCATTGGGACGTTGCGCAGGCGAGGGAGAATTGGTGTTTGGTCTCGCTCATTATGGCCGCATAATACCAAGCGCGGCCGGCTTGTCAACCGGGATTTTTGGGCGGACACTAATTGCCCCGCCCGGCGGGTGAATCCTCCTTCACCGCCCCCCCATCGTCGCTTCTGCTTTCCTGCCGTCCGTAATGGAAGCCCGTCTCATCTTCGTATCCGATTGGAATGAACCGGTTTAGCATGGCGTCTCGAATCGTATGGAAATACCGGGACAGTGACCGTTTTGGATAGCGCAGCAAGGATATCCTCAAATATCCGCTGAATCGTCTCATCCATGATGGCAATAAGCAGCGTAACTCTGACATAACAGCGCCGGTTCGATTTCTCTGTGGTGCCGCCTAAAGTGACTTGGAGCGGGCGCCTTCACCAGCAAAAAGTATTCTTTTTTGCTCACGGCTTATTTCCCGGTTATTCACATTTGTCACCCGATTGTTGCGCAGGAACGCTTGACAATTATTGGGAATGGGTCATAATGGCCGCAGTAAATGAACAAATCGTTTGCAGTTCAAAGCAGCCAGAGCGCGCATCGCACCGGCGGCGCCATTGCCATGTGGCGCTCCTGTTGGGACGCCGGCATCGTGGAATTTGTTGTCTAAAAGAAAACAAAACAATTTCAAGAACCCACGATTGCCAGTCAATCGTGGGTTCTTCGTTTTTGCGGAAGGCAAACGGAAGATTTTTTGAAGAAATTTATGAGAAGAAATAGAATGACGACCCGGTTTGAACCGGAGACACGTTTCGAGGTGACACCCGTGCCCGCCGTGCCGTTTCGCGGCACCCAGGAAACGGAGCTGGACCGTCTTAAGGCCCGGCTGTTGCGGGAATGGCTCCGGCAGACGCCGGACGAGCAATTCTGCGCGCTGTTGCGCCGCGCCGCCAATGAAGCGGCCGCCCTGGCCTGGTTCACGCCGTACCCGCTCCTCTTTTTCCCGGGCTTGTTCGAGGAAAAGGCGAGCGTGGCGCTGCGGCAGGGAGCCAGACAACAATGCATCCGGAATCGCAGCCAGAGCCTGCTGGAAGAGGCCGCCGCATGAAGCCGGCCGCTCCATTGCGGATTGCGGATTGCGGATTGGGGAAGCGCATGACTGGCCGAATCCGAAGCGAATGTGTTTGACCGCTCCATTGACGCGCCTAGTTTTGACACATGGGATATCAAGCCAATCCATGGATGATTTTGCCCTTCGGGCTGCTTCTGGCCGGCATGGCGCTCGGGCCGTTGCTCTTTCGCCCCTGGTGGGAAAAGCACTATGGCAAAACGGTGGCGGCCCTGGGCGCGGTCACGGCCGGCTATTACCTTTTGGTTCTGCCGGCCGGGGCCGGACACGCGGTCGCCCAGGCGGGCCGTGATTACCTGGGATTTATAGCCCTCGTGGGTTCGTTGTTCGTCGTCTCCGGCGGCCTCCACATCACCGTCAAAGGCGAAGCGACGCCGTCGGCCAATGTCGTTTTCCTGCTGGCGGGCGCGCTGCTGGCCAATGTGCTCGGAACGGTCGGGGCGTCCCTGCTGCTAATCCGGCCATGGCTGCGCGTCAATGGACGGCGCGCGGCCAGCCACCATGTCATCTTCTTCATCTTCCTGGTTTCCAACGCCGGCGGTTGCCTGGCGCCCCTGGGCAATCCCCCGCTCTTTCTCGGCTACCTGATGGGCGTTCCGTTTTGGTGGGTGGCGGAGCATTGCTGGCCGATGTGGCTTTGCGGGACCGGATTCTTGCTCGCGGCCTTTTATTTTGTGGATTGCTGGCATTACCGGCGCGACCGTGCGCCGTCGCCTCCGTCACATGAACAATGGGGAGTCGTGGGGCTTTGGAACCTGGCTTTTTTGGCGGTGATTCTGGCGGCTGTATTTGTCGCGAGACCGCTTTTTCTGCGTGAAGGGCTGATGCTGGCCGCGGCGGCCGCCTCCTGGTTCACCACGCGCAAGACGGTGCATGAGGCCAACCAATTTGATTTCCATCCCCTCCTCGAAGTGGCGGTTTTGTTTCTCGGCATTTTTGCGACCATGATGCCGGCGCTGGACTGGCTGCAAAGCCACGCCCGGACGGCGCTGGGCGCGAACCCCTCCCCTGCCCTTTTCTACTGGGGGTCGGGCACGCTCTCAAGCCTGCTGGACAACGCGCCGACCTACCTGAGCTTTTTCAGCGCCTGGCTCGGCGCCCAGGGACAGCCGCTGGGCCAGGCGGACCAAGTGGCGCGGCTTCTCGCCGGCGGGCATTCGGAGGCGGCTTTGGCGGCGTTGAGCGTGGGGGCGGTGTTTTTTGGCGGCTGCACCTACATCGGCAACGGGCCGAATTTCATGGTCAAAGCCATCGCCGAGCGGCAGGGAGTGCCTCTGCCGGGATTCCTGGGTTACATCATAAAATGGACTGTGCCCGTCATGCTGCCTTTGCTCATCTTGATCTGGCTGATCTTTTTCCGGTAACTTTTTGGATTTCTGTTTCTTAATCTTAATCTTAATCTTAATCTCAATCCGTTTGAACGGACACTGGGATTAGAGTTAAGAGATTAAGATTAAGATTAGGATTAGGATTTGGATTAAGAAGCGGAAGCCAATGCGAACCGCCTACAACATATTGTTCGTGATCTTTTTCTGGTTGAGCGCGCCTTACTATATTTGGAAGATGCGGCGGCGCGGGAATTGGCGGGCCGGATTGGGCGAGCGCTTTGGCCGGTACAGCCCGGAATTCAAGGCCGCGCTGGCGGGCGGCCCGGTCCTCTGGCTGCACGCGGTGAGCGTGGGCGAGGCGGGCGTCTGTTTGCAATTGCTCGGCGAACTGGAACCGCGCCTGCCGGGATGGCGGTTCGCCGTGTCCACCACCACTTCCACCGGGATGGGCGAGTTGCAGCGGCGGCTGCCCGCCCGCATTGCGCGGTTCTATTATCCGGTCAATTTTTCCGGCGTCATCCGGCGCGCGCTGGATGCCATTCAACCCCGCGCCCTCATTTTGGTGGAATCCGAACTGTGGCCCAATTTGCTCTGGCAGGCGCAGGATCGCGGAACGCCGGTCTTCCTGGTCAACGCCCGCGTCTCCGACCGCTCCTGGCGCGGTTACCGCCGGTTCGGGTTTTTGTTCCGGCCCATTTTTGAAAAGTTCCGCAGCATCGGCTCCCAGTCTCCCGGCGAATCCGCCCGCCTGGCGCAATTGGGTTTCCCGGAGGCGGCGGTGCGGGTGACGGGGAACTTGAAGTTCGACGCGGCCAAACTGGACGGGAGTTCCAGCCTGGACGTGCCCGGAATGTTGCGCCAAATCGGCGTCAACAACACGGCCCGCCTGCTTGTCGCCGGCAGCACCCACGCGGGCGAGGAGGCCGTCCTGGCGAAGATGCTGCCGCGCCTGCGCGAGCGGTTCCCGGACCTGTTTCTGATTCTGGTGCCGCGCCATTTCGAGCGGGCGGCGGCCGTCGGCAAGAAGTTGGATAAGTGCGGCGTGAAGTTCATCCGCCGCACCGACATCACGCCGGAGACGCGCCTGGCGCCCGGCCAGGTGGAATGCCTGCTTGTCAACAGCACTGGCGAACTCAAGTCTTTCTATGAGCAGGCGGCTCTGGTGTTTGTGGGCAAGAGCTTGAAGGCGCGGGGCGGCCAGAACCCCATCGAACCGGCGGCGCTGGGCAAGGCAATGGTGTTCGGCCCCAACATGCAAAACTTCGCCTCCATCGCCCGGGCCTTCCTGGACGGCCAGGGGGCGGTCCAGGTGCGGACGGCGGCGGAACTGGAGGTGGCGCTGGCCCAATTGCTGGCCGACGACGCCTTGCGCGCCCGACTGGGCCAGAGCGCCCGGCGCGTCTTTCAGGAAAACCTCGGGGCCACGCGGCGCACGGTGGAGATGATTTTGGAAACCGGCAAAGGCGTTTTCTAAAGCTCGTCCGGGCTAGAGCTTTTCGGACGCCTCCATGCCGACCAGGCAGACGTCGTCGGTGAATTCATGGCTTTGGGCGAAGTCCGGGATTTCTTTCAACAATTCATTGAAAAGCTCCTCGCAATGGAGATGGGCGTGTTTGCGGACGGTTTCCATGAGTTGTTCCTGGCTGAATTGCTCGCCGCCCAGCCCTTCCACTTCATACAGCCCATCGGTGAAGAGCATGACGATGTCGCCGCCGGCCAGGGGGCGGGAGACGGTGGGATAGGCGGTGTTCTCAAAGAGGCCGAGGGCGGGGCGGGCCTTGCCATCAGCATACTTGAGAATCTCCACCTCGCCGAGGGGGCGGTGGATGAGGAAAGGGCGGGGATGGCCGGCGTTGGCATAAGTGATTTCCCGGGTTTCCAGGTCGGCGACGAGGTAAAAGGCCGTGGTGAACAGGAGGGAGCCGGTTTGCTGCAAGATGGCGCGCATATCGCGGTTGATCCGTGTCAACAACTCACCCGGATCGGCCGCGATCAGCCGCAGTTCCTCCACCAGGGCGCGGACCATGGCGGTGACCAGCGCGGAGCGGACGCCGTGGCCCATGACGTCGCAGATAAACACGCCGGCCTTGTTGGCGGTCAGGGGCACGACGTTGAAGAAGTCGCCGCCGACCTGGCCGCTGGGGTGATAGCGGTGGCGGAATTGCAGGAGGCTTTCGGAAGGTTGGGCGCCGAGGGGGAAACTGGGATATTGCTGCGGGAGCATGGCCAACTGGATTTCGCGGGCCATTTTCAGGTCTGCCTCCATGATCTCGTTCTTCTTCTGCAACTCGGCCTGGCTGCGGGCCAGTTCGAGGTTCATCCGATGCTCCCGTTCCTCGGCCTGCTTGCGCACCGTGATGTCGTGGAAGACGGTCAGGAGCAGGGACCGGCTCTTTTCCAGATCAATGAACGTGTTGGACACTTCGAAGTCCACCGCCTTGCCCGAGCGGAGGGTGAAGTGGCGCTCCAATTGAGTGTCAAGCATACGATCTGCGAAGTTTTCCTGGTAAAAGCGGGTCATCCCGGCCAAGTCCTCGCTCTCGGCGTAAGCGGCGGTGAAGGGCAGCCCGACCAGTTGTTCGGAGGGCAGGCCGACCAGGTTGCAATAGGAGCGGTTGACGGCCACGACGACGCCCATCTCATCGGTCAGCCGCATCCCGTCGGTGCAGTTCTGCCAGACGGAGCGGAAGCGCCTTTCGGAAAAACGCAGTTTGGCTTCCGCCTCCTTGCGGGCCGTGATGTCCTCGACCATGCCTTCGTAATACTCGATCTTCCCTTCCCGGTCGCGAACGGCCCGTGCGTTCTCCGAGATCCACATCGTGGTGCCGTCTTTGCGGTAAATCTGCGATTCGAAATCCGTGACCATCCCATGCCCCTGCATGAGGTGGACGAACACCGCGCGCCGGTTGGGATCCACATACAGCAGCCGGGCAATGTCGCTGATGCGGGACATGAGTTCGTCGGCCGAGCCGTAGCCGTAAATGCGTGCCAGGGCAGGATTGACGTTGAGATAGCGGCCTTCGGGCGAGGTCTGGAAAATGCCGGAAACCGAGTTGTCAAATATACTTCGGTACTTCTCCTGCGCCGCCAGCATGGCCTTTTTCCCCGCCGTCCGTTCCATCGCATAGATGATGGCCCGCAACACCAGCGGCGGGGTCAGGCGGTCCTTGACCAGATAATCCTCGGCGCCGGCGTGGACGGCGTTGACGGCGGTGGTTTCATCATCCGTGCCGCTCAGAATGATCACCGGCACATCGCGCGCGGCCGCCTTGACGGCTTTGAAAGTGTCCAGTCCGTTGCTGTCGGGCAGATTCAAGTCGGTCAGCGCCACATCGGTTTGGCCGCGGCCCAGGCGGGCCACGGCGTCGGCCACGCTCCCGGCCACCTCCAGATCGAAGCGTCCCCCGCCGGACTTTTGGAGGGAATTCCGCATCAGCGAGACGTCCAAAGGGTCGTCCTCGACGAGCAGGATTCTAATTTTGCGTATTTCCATGTAATTGGCTTATGGCGTCGCGACCGGTTCGGGCGCATCGGTACTCCTACCACCCGCCGCCCGCGCTGTGAAGCAGAACTTGGCGAATTCGGAGGCTTCCCCGGACCGATTCCTGAAGGTTCGGGGCGTTGGGTAATGTGCTCATTGGAAATGGGATGGAAAGAATAGTTAATTTGCCGGAACTCACCTGTGGAGTGATGGAGTGATGGGCGGCCAAATTTGCCCACTTGACCAGTACTCCAACACTCCAGCACTCCAACACTCCGTTGGGTACTTGGCGGGGATGCCGTCTTCAGTCATAAAATCTCTTTTTTAAGCTTATTTAACTTTAATCAACTTTAATTAGGCTTAATTAACCTTAATTAGCCTCAATTTTGAGCTTAATTGGGTGAAACACCATGGAGTGTGGGGACACAACGGCGTGCTGGAGTGTTGGAGTATTGGGCCTGGATGAAGCATGGTGAATAGTGAAAAATCTGAGTTCTTGTGTGCCATATTGTCCCGCTTCCAAAGCCGGGGCGATCCGCAAGATGAGACATAATGGCGCGCATATATGTTTTCAGCCTTTTGCCTTCAGCCTTCAGCCTTCTGCCTTCTCTTTTCTGTCCTTTCCATTCTCACTGGCATCAGTTTAGAGCTTAAGCGGGGGATCGTCAAGGGAAAAAATGCGGAATCCGCCGTCAAAATCAGAGCGCGGCCAGCCGCAAGCCAAGCCATTGAACCCTCCCGATTCCGAATCGGGAGATTTCACGGATACAATGGCATTTCAACGCCAAGCCGCCAAGTCGCAGCGCGGCAAGCCGCAACCAAAAAAGCTGAACAGGAGGAAACAGAGAAAACAGAGGGGAAAGAACTTTGCCGAAAATGCAGAGTTTTCGCAGATAGCACTGCAACGCGCCCAGCCGCAAGCAAATCGGGAATTGCCCGCAGGCGGGCGCATCCTCCTTCGCCACGGCAACGGCGGACAGGGATTAACGCAGTAAAATCTTCTTGCCGAAGCGCTCCTCGTAACTGCGGGCGGGTTGAACCGCTTCAGCCGCCGGAACATTCGTCACGAGATTGAATTGAACAAACGCCTGAACAGGCACGGCGGTGATTTGAGCAACGGTTTGTTGCGGTGTCATGATGTCCCACTTCACGGCATCCAGAGCCAGGGTTTTCATGTCCAAACCGCCGATGCTTTCGGGATTATCAAAACAGACGTCCCATCCATCCCGTTCGGCGGCTTTGATGTTGTCAATCAGCGCCTTCTTGCCGGATTCCATCGGGCCGTCGAGAGTCGGAGTTCCAGTTCTGCCGGAATCAAAATCAATCGCGTCGTTCACCACCCGCTCGATCACCGGGCCGAAGGCGGCCGCGCCGGCAACCGCAGCCTCTGGGTTGGCATTACTGGCGGCTTTCCCTTGGCGTTTTTTCGCCAAGTCTTGCGCCCATCCGCGCCAATCGGTGCCACTATTGCATGCACACATTGGTCCGATCTTCAGGCCCTTTGGCAAAGTGTGGAGACTGATCTGGATTTCCATGATTCTGGTTCCAAGGCCTGTCATTGAGGAATGGCGTATGAGCACTGCAGCATTGGTTTCTCCATCGTGAAGGACGAAGGGACCATTCGTAAGAATATTGCCGCCTTCTGTGGGATCTGCTTGCGTCCATGCAGACTGATAAAGAACCAGTCCGCTTGTGTTGCGGATTGTTCTGCTCCATCGGTTGGAATCGCGCAAAGCGGGTGTGAGCATGAAGCCGTCCTGCCGGGTCAGCTCAACAGTCACTTCGCGGTTGTCCCGTGTACCCATCGCACAGTAACTGCTCATGTCTTCGTTGACCGTTGGAACGCCGTTGGACGGATAGGAGACGATGGTGAAGGACAATACGTGTTGAGCCGGGACCGAGCATTTCCAGCGCCAGTCGAGCCGACCAATAGAAGCCCCCGGGGTGCCCCCAACAACGATGATCGCGACCCGCCTTGCCGCGCTGCTCCTCACCGCCAAAGCAACGGCGACCGCCGCCAACAGAATCACCACCAGCGCGAGCCGCCGCCAGACGGACTTTTTTTTGCTTGCGCTTGCCGGAGCGGGCTGTCCGGTTGCCGCCGCCTTGTTGACTGCGCGCCAAATGGCGCGAATGACGAACAGGTCCACCAAAGCGCAAGTGACGAACACCACAATTCTGAAGAGCAGCCGCACCACAACCACTTGCGAGACAGGGGACGCTTCGGATTCCTCCAACGCCACGATCCAGACTCCCTGCCAATGACTGGCAAAGAGGTAGATGACAAAATCAAGCGTCAACAGCGGAAACAGCAATCCATCAAATACCGCCAGGCCCAGCCCGTAAATCCGGCCTGCCGAGCGTCGGATTTGCGAGACGGCAATCCAGCCGAGAAACGTCGCGGCGAACGCCGCACCCCAGCACAGCAGCGTCACTGTCTCTCGCCAATACAGGAACACCCTCTCGGTCAATGTCAGCGGTTGGCCGAATGCGCCGCGGTGTGTGAGAATCAGAATGGCGGCGGCGAAAACCATGCCTGACAAACAGGCAGCCACGACCGCCTTGCGCGACAAGCGCGGCGGCTGGAGCGGACTGACGGCCCCGGCTGGCTTTGGCGGCCCGGCTTCATTCGCTCCGACCGGCGTTCCCACAATCGTCTCCACATCCGTCTTGAGCACACTGGCTTGCTGGTAGCGCAGTTCCGGCTTCTTCTCCAACGCGCGCAGCACGACTTCATCCAGGCGCACGTCAATTAGAACTTTGCTGGATGGCGGTTCCAATTTCTTGCCGGGCAATTCGCCGGTGAGCATCTGGTAGAAAACCACGCCCAGCGCGTAAATGTCGGCGCGATGATCTACCGCGCTGGGATGCGCCTCTTGTTCCGGGGCCATGTAATTGGGCGTGCCCATCACTCCGGTAGGGCCGTGCTGCTGCGCGGCCCCAATTTCAGGGCTGACCGGCAGGTCAGCCCTACCGGCATCGGGTTCGATAATTTTGGCCAGGCCGAAGTCCGCCACCTTCACCCGCCCGCGCCGGTCCATCAATATATTCTCCGGCTTGATGTCGCGATGGACGATGCCCTGGTCATGGGCGAATTGGAGCGCATCGCAAATCTGCGGCACGATGGCCAGCGCTTCGCGCGGGGAGACGCGTCCGGCCGCGAGCAGTTGGCCCAACGTCACGCCATCCACAAATTCCATGAGCAGGTAATACATTCCGCCCGACTCGCCGAAGTCGTGGACGGTGACGATGTTCGGGTGGCTCAACCGCGCCAGGGCCTGGGCCTCCTTCTCGAAGCGCCCGGCGAAGGCGGGGTCTTTCTCCCGTTCCGGAGAAAGAATTTTCAAGGCGACCAGGCGGTTGAGGCGCGGTTGGCGCGCTTTATACACGACGCCCATGCCGCCCCGTCCCAGGCACTCGATGATTTCCAACTGGGGAAAGAACCGCGCGTTCTCGCCGGGCGCGGGCGCGGCGGGCGGCGGGGTCTTGTCGCCGGTGAAGTCGGTTTGAGAGGCCAGATTCAGGGCGAGGAGACAGGCCGGACAAAGGCCGTCCACCGTGCCGGCGGCGAGCGGCGCGCCGCACTTCGGACAGGGCCGATTTGGAGAAAGAGCATCGTTCATCACCTGTTACTTGGGAAATTGCGGCAAGGTGTTACAGGATTTCTTGAATGGTAGGGCGAGACTCTGTCGAGCCGTGACTCGATTTGCCGGAGAAAAGTCACGGCTCGGCAGGAGCCTCGCCCTACCGTCAAGGCTAATCCGCAATCCACAATCCGCAATCCGCAATCGAGTCACGGCTCGACGGAGTCTCGCCCTACCGTCAAGGCCAGTCCGCAATCCGCAATCCGCAATCCGCAATCGAGTCACGGCTCGACGGAGTCTCGCCCTACCGTCAAGGCCAATCCGCAATCCGCAATCCGCAATCCGCAATCGAGTCACGGCCTGACGGAGTCTCGCCCTACCTTGCAGGAGAGACATATTACAACGTGATTTCATGGTCGCGATGCGAGGACGGCAATCAAGTGGCGCAACTCAGCCTCCACTTCGCCCGGTTCGGACACGGTGCGGGCGATTTCCTCGCGGAACAATTCGCGATATCGTTTTCTCAGGCGATGCACCGCCACGCGCGCCGCGCCTTCGCTCAACCCGGCCGCCGCCGCCGCCTCCCTGTATGAAATTTCCTTCCGGTCCGTGGTGAGGAATGCCTTGAGCTGCCCGAACTCGCGGGCCTTGCCTGCCTGTTCATACTCCGCGCGCAACCGCGCCATCGTCCGCTCCAGCAACGCCAGCGCCCATTGGCGGTCATAAACCTGGTCCGCCGGCGCGCCGGACCCGGCCACCTCGGAATCCAGCGGAACGGCCGCGAGTCCGCCGCCGCGTTTTTGGGCGCGGGCCTTGTCCCATTCGCCGGCGAGGAACCGCTTGAGCGCCGTCAACAAGAACGAGCGGAAGCGCCCCTTCCGTTCGTCCGCGCGGGCGATCCAGTTGTGTTCCAGCAAGCGCGCGAAAAATTCCTGCGTCAGGTCCTCGGCGTCGTGGGGTGAAAAGCCGCGCCGGCGGACATAAGCATGGAGGGCGGGCCAGTAGGTTTTGCAAAGGGCGGCCAGCGCGTCGCGGGCGCGTGTGGTGTCGTTGCGCCCCGCCGACAGCACCGCCGACCAGTGCGTTGTGGCGAAGACGGGCGAAGGAGCCGGCCCGCTCCCCGTTTCCGCGGCGTCCGGCGGCGTGCTATGCGAGGATGGACTCACGGAAGTGCGCCTGCTCAAGATGTTGCGCCAAAAAAGGCCATCTGTTCGAGTTCATCCTCATCCGGCTCAACGGCGTGAACCTGGAAGTTGGTGATTAACGCCTCAATCATGGGATGGCGAAGGTCTTCGGTGGATCCCACATGGTAGAAATGCTCGCGCAGCAGTAGATGAAAGCCCGGCTCGTTCCAATTCTCCTCCACAAGCATGTTCTTTCTGAACTCGTTGCTGTGCCAGGTGGAGAGGATGAAGCGGCACGGGAGCCGTTTCAGCAGGTCCGCCAATTCCGCCTCGTCCGTCGCGGACCATGAGTTGAAGTAATCCACATGACGGCCCGCATAAGGTGGGTCGGCGTAAACCAAATCGCCGGAGCGGGCTGCGGCCAAAGTTTGGCGGAAATCCGCGGAGGTGAACGTCCAGTCGCATGCGGATATGACCTCGGAGATTCGACGGATTTGATTGGCTATTTTTGTGACATAAGCTGGGCTGAACCGCCCGGATTTATGGCCGTAGGGCACATTGAATTTTCCGTGGCGATTGAACCGCATGACGCCGTTGAAACACGACCTGTTCAGGAAAAGAAAATCAAGGGATGTGGGGGCCGCGTTGAAGCGTTCGCGAACGGCATAATAGTAAGCTTCTCCGCCTGTCCGCAATTTGTCGCCCTCGGCGGCGAGGAACGACTTGGCCGTGCCGGGCGTGAGGCATCTGCTTTGAATCTCTTGATAAAGTCGAATGATGTGGAGGTTCGAGTCGCTCAAGAGCGCCTTTTTCGGTTGGAAGTTGAGCGCGACCACGGCAGAGCCGCAAAACGGTTCCACCCAACGCTCAAAGACCTGCGTTTGTGCAAGCCGGCAAATCTCGCCGGCCAGCTTGGTCTTGATGCCCTGGCATTTGAGCGGCGGGGTTAGCGGAGGCAGGCTCATTCGCTTTCCTCCTCGGCTGTGCCAGCTTCGCCTTCCGCCAGTTTGGCGATTTCCTTTTCGTGCGCCCGCAAGGTGTCCACCCCGCGATTTTTGTATTCAATGTAACTCTTCAAGTTGGAGTAAGGCCGAGCCAGGGACAACGCCTGAGCCATGTCGCGGGTCAGGTAGAACATCCAGTAATCGTCGTAGACCTCCTCGCCCAAAGACGCAAACGGTCCCATCCCGTTCACGAGTTGTTCGATTTTTACGACTGAGCCGATGTTCTTGGTGTTGCCGCTGCCAGGCCTTGAAGAGGCGATTCGATACTTGGGCTGCGCAAAAAATCTAAAGTCTTTAACGACGGATGGGATTTTGGGAAGATCTTCAAGGGTAAATTGCTTTCGCTCGTCAGCCGCCTCGTCGCATTTGGAATAGATGACACCGAGCACCAGATGACCCGCGTACTGACTGTACGGGTAAAGGGTGTTCTTGTTGCTGTCCCGGTTCCTAAAGTATCCGGTGAACGCGCCAAGGGTCATTCCATTTACTTCCGTCTGGCTTGTGCGATACGTGCTCTTGATGTCCACGGCAAACTTGCGGCGGGTTTTCTCTTCGGTGAAGGTTAAGTCGGGGTAGAAATTTTGTTGCGGGCACAACTCGATTTGGAGCCGGTGTCTTTTTGCAAACTCGACGAACATTGGGAAAAGGAGCAATTCCATCACTTTTGAGATGATCTTCGTGTCCACAGAAATGGTGTAGATGCGGCGATACACATCAATGAACCCTTTGACAATCCACTCCCCTTCGTTTGTGGCAACCGCCTTCGCGAACGACTCCGTGTGCGTTTGCAGCTTGCGCAGGAATTGTTCGGTTGTCATTTGCTGCTCCCGTCTGGCTCGCAGGCGGTGGAGCTTTGAGAACGTTGTTTCCAGCGAATGTCCGCATTCATAATTGCATATTCCAACGCCGGGAGGGCGCCGTGACCAGCCAGAGTCTTCAGCCGGGCGCCCGTGGCATTAGCCAAGTTTGCCAAAATCCGAAGCAGGCGCAAGGTGTTGTTTTTGCGATAATGCCGCATGCGGGCGATTATCAGGTTGCGCGAAAGGGCAAAGGCGGACTATATAATCAGCATGTTGCAGACTTTGGAAAGCCAGGATGCGCTGGCGGCTGTGACCTCTTTTCGCGATCAGTTTTTGCAGGGTTTCCGGTTCATGGTCCTGGCCCGGTTGCTGGACGAAAAGATGGCCAGCTTGTACCGCGGCGGCAAAATCCACGGCGGCGTCTTCCTCGGCCGCGGCCAGGAGGCTCTGAGCGTGTCGGTCGGCCTTTCCCTCAGAAAGGGGGACATTTTCGCGCCGCTGATCCGCGACGGCGCCGGCCGGCTGGCGTTCGGGGAACCGATCCTGGACGCCGTGCGCACTTATCTGGGTTCGCCGCTCGGCCCGATGCGGGCACGGGATGGCAATGTGCATCGGGGCAATCCGCGCCGGGGCATCCTGCCAATGATCAGCCATTTGGGGGCCATGATTTCGGTGGTCAACGGGGCGCTGATGGCGCGGCGCTTCAAGGGGATTTCCGGCGACGTCGGGGCGGCAAGCATCGGAGATGGCGCGACTTCGACGGGGTCGTTTCACGAGGCGCTCAACCAGGCGGCGGTGGAGAAGTTGCCGCTGGTGCTGGTGGTGGCGAACAACCAGTTTGCCTACTCCACTCCCAATGAGCGCCAGTTCGCCTGCGCCAGTTTGGCGGACAAGGCAGCGGGTTACGGCGTGACCGGCCACAAGGTGGACGGGACGGATCTGGAGGCGTGCCTGCAAACGGTGGGCCGCGCGGTGGCGCTGGCGCGCCAGGGGCGCGGACCGCAATTGGTCGTGGCGCAATTGCTCCGGCTCTGCGGCCACGGGGAACATGATGACGCGCACTATATTGACGCGCGGCTGAAGGCGTCGCCGTTGGGGCGCGATTGCATTCAGGTGGCGGAGGAGCGCCTTTGGCGGCAAGGGTGGGCGGACCCGGAAATGACCGGCCGCATACGGCAGGAGGAGGCGCAATTATTGGAGGAAACGCTGGCGAAAGTTCAAAGAGAACCGGCGCCGGACCCTTACCGGGAGGATTGGCGCGCGCTTTCCTCGCGGCATTTGGTCGAACGGTTCGAGACTTATCCCGTGACGGAGACGTTGTGAGCATTACCTATCTTGAAGCCATTCGCGCGGCCCAGGCCAAGGCCCTGGCCGATGATCCGCGCGTGTTTATTTACGGGCAGGATGTCGGGGCGTTTGGCGGCGCGTTCAAGGCAACTAAAAATCTGGCCCGCGAATTTCCCGGCCGCGTTCTGGATGCGCCGATCAGCGAGGACGCGATGGTCGGGGCCGCCATCGGGGCGGCGATGGAGGGGATGCGGCCCATCATCGAAATGCAATTCGCCGATTTTTCCACCACGGGCCTGAATCAGATTGTCAACCAGGCC